>Ga0153958_1000223_pt1 | contig 13258 bp, 17 predicted proteins | sample TSFL042MetaG_FD_104719 | JGI IMG/M metagenome (GOLD analysis project Ga0153958, IMG submission 104719) | Attine ant fungus gardens microbial communities from Florida, USA - TSFL042 MetaG | ecosystem: Host-associated > Fungi > Mycelium > Unclassified | place: USA: Florida, Wekiwa Springs... | reverse complement strand
TGCAATCTGGTCTGTCATAATGTCGTTTCCTGCCTTGAGTAAGGCTTGGAACTTTGATCACTGACTTCATGTTTAATGTGTCGAAATTTCACGGTGTGTAGAGGCAAGCCTCCTGCTGTTGATTCCTATACCCTGCTAGGTTCCTTTTTCCTCTAGTTCACGTCTATCACTCTTTTGTTTTTAAACTAGAAGCAGGCTGTTTATATCTATGTAATCGGATCTACAATGCATTGATATACGCTTTTTCACCACTTAGAAAAAAATATTACTGATCCTCGGCCAACCCCTAGTACATGTAGTCGCCTGCCGCTGCTTGACCGTTGGTTGACAGAATTTTGAATTATCGTCGCGACGTACTGTGCCATGATGGGAGGTTGTCTCTAAGCCAACGACCGGATCAGTGATGCGCCCGGCGCTGCAGCCCTATAGCTGTCATCTCAGATAGCCGCCGCTAGCTGATGACGCTAATGACAGGAGAGACAGGAGAAATATGACAGCAGATATTCTCGTATGCAAATGGCTGATAGGGAAAAACACACCAGAACAGAAGCTGAGATCTTCTGCCAGTAAAATCCATAATAATAAAATATGACCAACTTTGTCGGAGAAAAAGCAAGGCACTCGTCACCAATGATGGGAGAAATGTCTACCAATGAATCCTAAACCCCGCACTTGATATAACCTTGAGGAAAAACGATTGACGAATCTCTTCATGATGAGTGTGAGCTCCATTATGAGGAGGACAAAATGATATAAGATTACAGATCAGAAAACTGGCGGGGAGAAAAATCGCGTTCAAATGATACGACCTGCAGTGAAAGCCCACCAAAGAAGATGAGCACCAGAAAAGAAAAGGGCGGGGCTAGGACCTAGTCCAGAAAGAAATATCGTACTGTCAGGTCCATGTACACTAATGATCTCGTCCTAATATTAATATGCCATCCCAAATTTATTTGGATACCTTAGCGACGACTGTCCTTCTCAACTTTGATTTTCTTCACCTGGTGAGTTAAGATAGAAGAAAGCGAACGAAAACTCGCAAATGAGTCTCGTCTCTACCACTTGTATTGATCTACCATCACAAATATCTGATCATCGGGAGATGAAGTCTCATTTATTTTGAAAATGGCACTCCATATTCCAAGGCGCGTTGAGATGTCTTAACTAGGTCCAGAAGAATGAGATACGAGTATGAAGAGAGATGTTAGTCTTGGAATGACAGCGGACCCAGGAGTAATACAATTGTCGGCAGTGGTGCTTGAAGAGCGCAGGAAAGTCGCTGCTGATTCGTTCACCACTAATTCAGGTACAAATCATTAAGCTGCTGGGACTTCTTTTTCCTTACCTTCGTAGATTTGGTGTCTCGTTCGCTTGTTTTCCCCTCTACCCTTCTCTTCTCCTCTTTTCTCCGGAGCCCTACATTTCTTCCATCTTCTCCCCTTTATTCCAAATCAAACCAACATGTGACTGTGTTTCTGCAACAAACACTACACTAACCACAGGAATATTCCTGGTCATCATATCACCACCTCAGTTGTTAATCCACTCTATTGACTACTGAGCTTATATATTGAGAATTCAATGACAGACTCTTTACTGCCAAATATCTGCCTTCCAAAACATTTATCTGCCTATAGACTTTCCCACCCCTTCCATTCACAATATCCACTGCCCCACCCTAGCCTTTAGCCTCTGCCATAGAACTTGATTGTCATAGAACAATCCCATTGGGATCAGGTGACAGACACCAAGACAAATACTCTGATCAAACCCCTTTTCAAGGGTACCAGTGACTCCCAGGGATATCCCACCCTGAGAGAGAGCTCAAATCAGTTTGTCTTTGTACCTACCATGCATATACTTTCCAAAGGTGATACTTAGATTTTGTAGAAGAACATATGTATTTGTGGTAAGCTATAGGGAGCTCTTCCATGTGGGTGTCATTTAGTGACAGAGTGTTCATAGGATTCTTTTTGAGGGTAGATTCTCTTTGTTCATTAGTTTAGTCTCTGAATGAAGTCCTCTTCTAGCCTCAGTAAAGAGCAGATGCAAAGAGAACATGCTGTGGTAGTCATGTCCCCAATGCATAAATATATGCACAAATGTGCTGTCCCAAAGGGCAATAAGAAATAAAGTGATTTTTTTATATCAATAATTTATTACACAGGGCTTGTAGGCAGACTGTGGTAGATACAAAGGATCTACTTAGATATGAGAGACTACAAGAAGAAAAAAATAAGAAAAGAAAAGAGAGAAAAGAAGGAAGAAAGGGAGAGAAGAGTATGAAAACAAGTGGCTCTGTATTTGCCCCTTTTCTGGGTGCTATCACAGGATATAGTCAACCATTGTCAAAGCTAAAGGCAGATGGATTGTTCATAAGGAAATGAACAAAGCTATTAATGACAATGTTACATGGTCTAGTTGAACCCATATAGTGCAATAGGAAGTGCACATGTTCTATATAGGAGTTGTTCTTGAATAGGGAGGATGCCATGTGAAGAGTTGCTTAGGAGCTTCATTGTGTTTAGGGTAGAAAGATATTTGGTAGTATAAAAGTGGATGTGATGGTAGAATATGAGTTTCCTGTCAAAGAAGAAGCCTAGATAATACCAGATTGGTTTAGGAGTAAGAATGGGGCTACCAACTGTAGTAAGGTCAATGGTAGGATTAGAAGATAGCGATGTTATACTGCTAGCAAATTTACAGTGGAAAGTAGCATTTGATATATGTTATACCAACAAATTCCTAATTAGAATTTGCTCTAGAACCCATTATCAGTTCTTAGAGTGTACCAAAGTATTATATGAAATAGTGAGTAGGTAGAACTAGACCTAGAGCCCATACAAATATCTCGGGAGGCAAGTAAGATAAGCTAGTATCAGGTTATAAATAGAGTTATTAGATGAGAATATTCCAGATCCACTTTGTATGGGATATATCTTGATAGAGATAGGACACTTGATCTCTAGAACTAGCAATATACTAGTAACAGACTTAGACAAACAGGCTATTAATTGCAAATAAGCATTGATGGTATTAGATCAGTTATATTTAGATAAATGACACCTAGGATGTGACTTAGAGATTTAGGACTGTAGTTAGAGCTTACTAATACTTAATAGGTAACTAAGGAGTTCTAAATCACAAGCTAATAACAGAGAAAAGACCAATGAGGAATAAAGAAGATTCTAGAAGGAAATGGCAATAGGGATATGTTATTGATGGAAAGAAGACAGGAGAGAGATGTGTAATCAGTAGAATTTTGGGAGAACTTAGAATAAGAAAGAGTTGAGGGAATTCTAAAAGTAGTAGTTTTCTTTTTATATTTTATTCCTTGAGTTTCAGGGCTTTATAATAACTTTAATATAGTATCCAGGGCAGAATAAGGAAAAAAGAAAGAAACCTCTTGGTACTTATCTCCATTATTACTACCTCTGGAATCATAAAATACAAAACTATTGAGTGTAAGAGTTTGAAGTCAGTAGGATATCTTGAGAAGAACATAGAATATACCCAGAACTTGATCTAGAGAAAATAGCAGATACAACTTAGGCAAGCTTTGGAGAGAACAATAGGCTAGAAAAGCTTGGCTAGATGTATACTTGGATTGTATCATACTCATAAGGTTTAGTGTTGGAGAGGCAAACAAGAAGGCAACTAAGTATGAAGGGTCCATGAGTGATTAACTAATTGTCATGACTTGGCAAAATAGCTAAGTTATTATTTATATTTCTTTTCTTTTCTTTTTCTCTTGGACTTACTATACAAGAAAGAGTGCAGGAAAGTGTTATGTCACAAGTGTCACATAGTCATAGTCACATCACATGATGTTATATGATAGGTGTGGGAAAACAGTACATAGACCATGTAGTAGTTGTATAGAAAATTTAATGGGAACTTTATCAAGTTCTTCTTGTTAACTTAGACTTGGAGGGTGATTAAGTCATCTAGGCTAAGTTGCTATACTAACTGTATTTTCCAGAGGAGCTTTTGTCCCAGTGTCAAAAGATTAATACCTTAGGGAGGCTATACAATGACGATCTAGGAAGATTTTATATTCATTTCATAATAACCAACCTATATTTTACTAGAGCTGTGTATAATTTCTATTTTCTAATTATTTATAACCTTTATCTTTGATTATCTCCCCTCAAACCTTTAGTATGCAATTGAGAGCTGGTACTACATCTTATTGTTTGTTCCAGTGTGCAATTTTCTTTTGCACTCTTTCAGTAAGATCTCATAAAGTAGAAGACTTTGGATTTGCTGTGCTCCATGACCAAGCCAGAATCCAAGAAAATGTTTAACATGATATTGTAGCTACAAAGAAGAAAGGAGAAGGAAAGGTCATAGTTCTTTTCTTAAGAAATCAAAAGACTATTGTCAACAAAAGATAATATATTAGTTGGGATTTTTTCTTTTAGGTTTTTTATTCTTTTTCTGAATGTTTTATAATTAGAGCCAGGTAAATAGTAGAAATAATAGAAAAAAGAGCTGAGCTATCACAAATGGTCACTTACTTATTTGTGATTATAGATGCTATAGCTCAAAGGGTCTTAGAAGTGAAGTTTAGATGGTGACAAAAGATGTTGTTAAGTTTGAGGTCTAATCCTCAAACAAAGAGTCCTTATATACAGAAAAGTAATGATCTATACACTAGAACAGACCATTACATACTACTACCTATTGTTCTACATATGGTAGTGCCTTTGTGTTCTAAAATACAATAAATTAACCATATGGAGGCTGTCCTTTGTTCTAATTAAAGGCAGATGACTATCTATGAATAATTAATTAATGTCTATATGCAAACATTGAGGACTTCATATCTCTACTAATATTAATTACCTTGAGGTTATTCTAGGCTCATTCTGAGCATTATAAAGAGTGCTTCTGCTGAGCTTAGAAGCAAAGCATCAATTATGGCTGTTTCTAAGATATCAGCAATTTAATAAACAGTACCATAGTGGTTACCTGTTGATCTGCCTGATATCTTGGCTAATACTGATTGTCTTGAGACGTGACTAGCATCAATCAAAAGATCTTTTAAAGAGCTTTTTATAGCTATTGAGATCATGAGAATCATTGAAGAATTGACAGAGATAGATCTGAATGAAGTTTGTGACAAAAACTCTACTTGGACTTTTATATTGGCTATCTTTGAGTCTGGCTGGGATAAGCTTCACACATCAGGAAAGACCTCTGTTTGAGACAATATGGCACTATAGTTCAGAAAAAACATAAACCACTTTCCCAAAACCTGTTTGAAGTACCCTAACAACAATCCTATTTGAAGGGTCCCACTGCCTATTCCCCTGTGTCCCACCAAGGAGCAACTCAAGAAATCAAAAAGTTGTTAAGCTGGCCATACTGCCAAAGGTACTAACAGGACAAACTCCACTAAATCTTTCATACAGGTTATAGCATTGGCAGCCAATATTCTCAAAATAAAGGAAGTATTCTCTGCTCTTCCAGATAATAAAATTATTGAAATTCACAATGTGGCACTCAACAAACCAATAACCAAAGGAAAAAAAATCCTGTCATAAACTTTATATCTCCATCAATTCTTTGACAATTCTCATGGTCTCAATGGCTATGGAAAGCCTTTAAAAAGACCTTTTGATTGATGCTAGTCATGTCTCAAAACAATCAGTATTGGCCAAGATATCAGGCAGATCAACAAGTAACTACCATGGTACTATTTATTAAATCACCAATATCTTGGAAACAGCCATGATTGATGCTTTGCTTCTAGGCTCAATAGAAGCACTCTTTATTATGCTTAGAATGAGCCTATAATAACCCCAAGGCAATCAGTATTAGTGGAGATATGAAGTCCTCAATATTTGCATATAGATATTAATTAATTATTCATAGATAGTCATCTGCCTTTAATTAGAACAAAGGACAGCCTCCATATGGTTAAGTTATTGCATTTTAGAACACAAAGGCACTACCATATGTTGAACATCGCTTCTTTTACTTGTACCACCAACACTGTTAGTAGCGCCTAAGTTTAGATTAGCGAATAAACCTCCATATTTTAGTTTTCAATAATCTCACTGCAAGTATGATTCCCAACACTACCTTGGCTAGGCCAGAAGATGATGCTTACAATATACAATGCAGATGTTCAATGTCTTGCACCAGCACCAACAGATCCTGTAGTAACTCTCCCTCTCCAATGGACAACTCCTCCCCCCCCTCGGAAGTCGATTATGCTGAACGTGTTGCCGCCAACTGCAACATGGACATAGAGATAACGAATCCCTCCCTTCTCTCAGCTGAAAATGTTACTAGTTTCTCTTTCTCCCTTCTAGCATCAAACCCACGTGTCCCCCTCAAGGAGGCACCTAACTCTGCAATCACTGGCAATATCGACATTTCCACAGAATCTTCCCCCCCCAAAGTCATTCCATACAGTGCTAATGTCCCAGCAGACCCCAGTCTATGGGATAGAAACTTCACAACGACATCTCTGTTCGGCACCAACGAATTCCTCAACAGCGACATTAATAACATTATGTGTTCCCTAAAACGCATGGTATGTTTCCTAAGACAACAAAACATTAAGGACCAGGATGCTAACAGCATCAGGCAACTAGACCCCTTCGGCAAATCTGCATGGGACTTCGTATTAGCTATCTTCAAATCAGGATGGAATACCCTCATAACTGCCAATAAATCATCCATCAGGGACAACATCACAAAGGAGTTTGGCAAATCTACCAAACCCTCACCAAGTGCAAATACTCATCATGGTGCTCACATAACTAAGGTACCCCCCCCTATCCCACCCCGCCCTTCCAAGGAAATCCTGGAGAAATCAAGGGCACACCAACAAAAAATTGCCACCAAAGGAAAATCCCCTCTGTCCTATGCTCAAATTGCATCAAATGTCACAAACGCTCTCAAGATCAAGGAAGCCTTCCTAGCCCTACCAAACAAGAAAGTTCTCAAAATGCACAATGCAGCTTTTGGCCAACACACCAACAGAGCCAAGAAAGTCCAATTCATTACTAAAGGACCTTCTAGAAAACAGGCCATTATTCCGGTACACAATGATCTTGCTGATAGCATCATGGGCGATGCCAGCACACATGTATTCCAAATTAATACTCTACTGAAAAATGTTAAATCGTTGATGCACTCCAAATTTATCCGTTCCTGCTCTGGTGGAATCGCCATCATTACCAATGAGGTACCAAACCCCAGTGATCTCTCCATCATAGGAAATTACTTCAAATCAGTCGAAGGCATTAACAGTAATGACATTCCAAGCCCCAGACTCCCGCAGTCCAAATCATACTTGAAGATTACGGGCCTTCCCTACTTGCGAACTGATGGCAACAAAATTACCAGCAAAAATATCACAGACTTCATGAAACATATTAATCTTTTCAAAAACATTTCCCTAGCCACTAAACCACATATCATCAAAGCCTCGCCCAAGTCAGACATGGCTATCATATGGTTTAATATATGGGACACTCAAAACGGTTCTAAAGCTAAATTGTTAATTAACCATTCTTTCAACCTAGGTCATCATATCGCTACGGTCAGGGCTACCAACATGAACCCTGGTGTCCCCCAGTGCCACAATTGCTGGAAATAGGGCTATTCAACCTTTTTATGTAGAGCTCACAGGTCTCGATACCAAAAGTGTAATGGCCCACACAAACTCAAACATCACAGAGAGCTAGCATGGTGCTACAAAGCTAACCCCAAATCAAACCCCCCTGACTCAAAACTGTCTAAGGCATGCCCTGTCCTCATTCCTTCAAATGCATCAATTACAAAGGTGAACACATAGCTGACGGCTATAAATGCCCCTTCTGGAGAAACCGATTCAACAGAGATTGGCCCTCAAAAAAGCACAAGAAGCCTGGGAAACCAAGACCAATTCAATTTGCCTAGCCGTAGGTGGTAAGAAACTATGATTAAGAAAACCCTAAAAATATTTTCACAGAACATCAGAAAAAATAAAACTCTAATGAACACCATATTAGAAAACAGCAAAAACAATATGGATATCATCCTAGTTTAAGAACTACCCAAATCCCTCATTTGTTGTGTCCCGAGTCACACTGACCCTACAGGAGATCCAATATATGGCACCTCTAACTACCTCAACTGGACCCTATTCATTAGACAGGACCTAACTCAGGAAAATTATGCTCGAGTTGCAACATATGTCAACAAAAAGCTACAGAAAATGAGATTTACTCTCAGACTCGACATAATAAATCATCAAAATATCAATGTCCTAGCCTTCTACTCAGGCCAATACATCAACTATGTCATAAATGTCTATTCCGATGACAACCAAAGTGCCCTACACTTCCTTAATCAAAACATCATCGACCTAAACAATACTGTTGTCATGACAGGCGATTTCAACATAAGGAATAATGATTGGGACCCCAATTATCCTCATCACTCTGTTTATACTAAAGACTTACTAACTCTAGCCAAAAGCCTAGATCTAGATCTCTCACTACCCATTAACCCAGGTCCAATAAGGTTTGCAGATAATCCACGTGACACTAATTCTGTCATAGACTTAGCTTTCATTAACCCCAACAACTCAGGATTTGGCCAACACTCTCTCTATCCTAAATTGTGCAGACCCTCAGATCATGTCTCCCTTATTATTGAAGTAAGTATCAACGAGACTAACATAGACAATTCTTTCTGGTCTATAAGCAAAGACAGCGAGGAAGAAAAGAACTTTATCAAAGCCATTACTGATGGTACTCTCACCCTCGACACCTCAAACATCATGTCAAAAGAAAATCTGGAAGTGGTTGCCCAACAATTAGCAAGTATCTTCAATGAAGCATGGTACTCCCAAGCAAAAAAGAAACACATAACAAAGCATTCTAAAGAATGGTGGAATTATGAGTGTACTGAAAGTCTAAATAGGTATCGCAATACAGGCGATATTGAACATTGGTGAGAATTCAAGTCAAGCACCTGAATAGCAAAGAAAGAATTCTTTGACAACAAAATCTACGAGATCGCCTTCTCAAATAAAAGACTGTGGGACCTTATGAATTGGATTAAAAAGAAAAACCTGCTGACTATAGAATCCATCTTATATGAAGGTCAACCATGCAACACTCTACCAGACTTGTGGCATGCCCTACACTCGTCTTACAATTCAGCTGAGAACAGACCTATAAACGTATCTTTCCTAAATGAAATTCCACAAGCTGACCAAATTCTATGGCCCCCATTCTTGAAACAAGAATTCAAAGACGCTATAGCTAAGTGCTCATCTTCATCGACTCCTGGTCCAGACCACATTTCCTGGAGACACCTCAAATCATTGATCACAAATGACAGATGCTTACAAAAAATTGTACAAATTGCTAACGCATGTATTGACTTAGAATTCTGGCCGTCTTATTTCAAATCATCCAATACAGTGGTGATACCCAAACCAAACAAAAACAACTACAATTCTCCCAAATTGTTCTGACCAATCGTCCTACTCAACACCACAGGCAAACTCATCGAGAAAGTCATTAGCAATAGACTTCAATTCCAATTGTCAGCCAATGGCTTCATCAATTCTCATCAATTTGGGGGTATCTGGCAACGATCCACAACAGACGCAGGAATATATCTCACTCATCTTATCAGGTCTGGTTGGCTCAGACAATGCCACATGAGCGTTCTCGCCTTTGATATTGCTCAATTCTTCCCTTCCCTTAACCACCAATTCCTCTCACTATGTCTAAAAAAAGCTGGCCTTAATACTAACATTGTCAGGTTTTTTAACAGTTATTACTCAAATCGTTTTACTTCATATTCATGAAACTCTTTCACGTCCCCTCCCTTTAATGTAAACATCAGCGTTGGTCAAGGCTCTGCCCTCTCCCCCATCCTATCAGCCTTATATCTAGCTCCAATTATAAAAACGTTCAAAAAAAGAATTAAAAACCTCAATAAAGAAATTCCTACAGACATTCTCTCATTTGTTGATAACAGACTTTTGATTTCTCAGGAGAAGAGCTATTCCCTTTCTAACTCCTTTCTATTATGTAGTTACAACATCATATCAAAAATCCTTATTGATGCTGGCCTTGTCATGGAACACAACAAAACTGAACTCTTCCACTTTACAAGAGCCCACCACCCCCCCAACCCCTCCATCAACCTATCATCAGTAGGAAGCTCTGTCATCTCCCCTAAGCCCATCTGACAGTATCTAGGCTTTTACTTCAACCGCAAACTCAACTTCAATTACCACACTCACTTCTATGCCACAAAATGCCTCTCCACCCTCAGTACCATGAAGATGCTAGGTAACTCTTCAAGGGGCCTCCTCCCCATTCAAAAACAACTTTTATATAGGATGTGCGTCCTACCCATTGCCTTATATGGATTTCAATTGTGGTTTTTCCAGGGTGCCCCCATCATAAAAAACATCACTGAACTAAAGAAAATGCAGTGAAGGGCAGCCCTCTGGATTATGGGTGCTTTCTGAACCTCCCCATCTGAAGGCATTGAAGCTATTGCAGGCCTCATCCCTATTACCCTACACCTCTGCAAACTGAATGGCAGACACCACCTTCGCTATATGTCCATCCCTCCCTCACATGCCATTAACTCCCTACTAGATTCCCAACATGCTAAGAATCAAGCACCCCACAAAACTGCAACGTCCAAGCTTACTACGAGACAACAAGCCAATCTCAAGAGCCCTATCAAGGACATCAATAAGCAGCTCAACAGTGTTAGAAACTGCTTTAATCCCCTTCACCTTCTCTTCTCTCCTGGATCTCGAATAGTTGATCATTTCTCTAGTAGAATTAGCTTTTATTTCCCTTCTTCTTCCTCTGATGAGGACCTTTACCAGCATCTGCAAAGCCTCAACCTTGTCTTTAGGTCATCGCAAGTTAACCCCAATAGCATGGCTGTCATCGCAGACAGAGGCATTAAAAAATGCCATGTTACTACAGCAGTAGCACACATTTGGGCCGACAACTCTGTCATCAAACAACTACGAGTCCACTTATTAAACGTTATACCTATTGAAGCTGAACTCATGACCATTTGCACTGGCCTTACCTCTGCTATGGAAATAGACAGTGTTCATGACATAACAGTCATAACTAACTCTATCACTGTAGCAAAGAAAATCCTAGAGTCCAAAGTCGACCCCCTTCAGAACATGTTCATCCCCTTAGCATCTGCAATCAAGACATTCCTCAGCAAGGATGACAGGAACAAAATCCACTTCTGGTACTGCCCCAGCAAAGCTGAGTGGCCCAGACATAAACTTGTAGATGATCAAGTCAAAGCAAGCTCATACACCCCCACTTTCCCTAGCAAAGAATCTCATTTATTCAGCCAAAAGAAAGAATGCGACAACATCCTTTGCGAATGGCAAACATACTTCGCTAAAAGCCTCAAAAAAGGTCATTACTTTCTTAACTTTGAAGACGAAAAAGAAAGAGTCATCAAACCAACCTATGCTAAAGGGGGCTCATGGCTCCCTGTCATAGGCTTTACCAACTCTCTATGTGCTCGCTTCACCCGCATGACCACTGGTCATGCCCCCATTGGAGAATACAAACAGAGATTCTTCCCCCACCTTCCCACCAGCTGCCCTTGTGACAAAGCTGAAGTTCAAACCTGAGAACATATTGTTATGGAATGTGATAGACATGACCCCTCCACGTGTCCTTGTAACATCATCATCAACAGCTTTGTCCACTTCCTTGCAGATAACCCTGAAGCATTTAGCTTTGACAACAGATAAGGTCCCATCGTAGCGCAGCTCCCTCAAGCAAAAGCACAGCCTTCATCACCTAGTATTTTTCACCTCTTACTCTTTCCTATAGTTTCCTATTTTCTACTCTCTTCTTTTTTTATTTAAGTAGGTACTGTGTACTTACCACGGCCTGCCTCCACGCCCTGTGTAATAAACTGATGATTTTAAAAAAACAAAAAAAAACAAAAAAAAAAACTACCATATGTAGAACAATAGGTAGTAGCATGTAATGGTCTGTTCTAGTGTACAGATCACTACTTTTCTGTATATAAGAACTTCCTGTCTGAGGATTAGACCTCAGACTTAACAACATCTTTTGTCACCATCTAAACTTCACTTCTAAGACCCTTTGAGCTCTAGAATCCATAATCACAAATAAGTAAGTGACTACTTGTGATATAGTCCCACTTGATATTCATAACAGTGATAGCTAGCAGAGAGTTACAACAAGGTTCTACCTCAAGTTCCTTTGTCTTGTAGCTCAATATGCATATTTGACTGGTTTGATGAGTTGCAGTGAGTAAGTGACAAAGTCAAATATGGTTAGGTTGTATAGCATATGAAGATGAAAAAGAGGGTAAAGGAATTTTTAGGTCATAACATAGCCCTACTAACACATTGACCATATGCTCCTTTTTAGGATGTAAAGGACAAAATGGGGACACCACAGATCAAACATAGGGCCTTTAGGAATCAAGAAACAGATTCTTTAGTCTACTGCTTTCCCCTACTAAGCTATGTCCCCCATGTTTAAAACTTAGCTATGATACCAGAAACTCCCTTGTTGACCTACCCAGGTTTTGACATGCCACATATAACACTGAATCCATGAAATAGTACAAACTCAACCCATTCACAAATCATGAAAATGCCAAAAAATTATAACACTAGCATGAAAATCATTCACAACATCATTGATCCAGTAGATGCCTGAGGAGAAAACCCAAGCCTCGTTGATGACTGTGTCAAATTACTCTCTTGGGTTGAAGAAGGGAAGCCGTTACACAGGCAACCACAACCGGTGGGGCAAATTGGCACTTCCAGAGCGACCCAACAGGATATATGTGTCATATGATGACAATGAAGGCAGTTTCTTGATAAACCTACAGGAACAAGGTTAGTTCACTGTTTGATCGCGTCCGAGTCAACTCGCCTTTCATAGGTAATCTACAGATAGCACAGAGTGCCATTGTTCGAGGTAGATGACACGCCTGGCATTCAAGACTCTTGTCTTGAAGAGGGGTACCGCATTGTACACATGTTTGGATGATCCCTGCGTGCACGTAACTCAGATTCGATCAGAAGTTCATAAAGATGTTGCTCACCAACTTGATGGTGAATTCCTTTGTTCGTCTCCTGGACATAGTCCCGTCTATTGACCGTCTTCAATAGCTGGATCCGCTTCTCGAGCATATGCCAGCGGAACAATAGCTCTGCATATACATGTACATGCATAATGAGCTGGTTGAC
>Ga0153958_1000222_pt1 | contig 13264 bp, 21 predicted proteins | sample TSFL042MetaG_FD_104719 | JGI IMG/M metagenome (GOLD analysis project Ga0153958, IMG submission 104719) | Attine ant fungus gardens microbial communities from Florida, USA - TSFL042 MetaG | ecosystem: Host-associated > Fungi > Mycelium > Unclassified | place: USA: Florida, Wekiwa Springs... | reverse complement strand
TTTCCGAGATATTAGCGATTTAATAAACGGTAACATGGTAGTTACCAGTTGATCTGCTTAATATCTCGACCAATATTGATCGCCTCGAGACGTGACTGGCATCGATCGAAAGGTCTTCTTAAGAGCTTTAAGCTGGCTTTGAGACCGTGGGAATCGTCGAAGATTTGATGGAGATATGACTGAATGAAGTTTGTAACAAATAGGATATGGTCGAAAAATGGGGATTATTATCCTAGACTAGAACATGTTTTATCCTTGTTGATTGACAAAGTTGGGTGGGTACATTCTTCATAGCTATTTCTATGATATCTCTAGCCTTTGACTTCTGTCCAGCTTTATCATCCTCAACAACTAAGTTCTCAACTTTGCTTGTTTTCTAACTTCGCCTCTACATTATTCATAGAAGCTTTCTCTGACTCAGGCACTTGTCTACCAACCTGGATTGTCACTCATCTAGAGGTCTCTGGAGTCTTAACAAATATCACATCATGAGAAACATATACCCTCAATGGGTTCCAACTATTGCTGACTATGTAACCTTTTCTGTTTTGAGGTAAGCCAACAAAATGGCCTTCTATTGCCTTGGCATCTAATTTCCCCTGTTTGTTGTCAGGTACATGCACATATGCTTGACATCCAAAGATTTAAAGATGAGTGACCAATGGTTTTTTTAAATGGAAAGCTTGGTAGGGAGTTATGTTATTAGGTAGTACTTATATAGGCAGTTAGAATTTCTTGGGTATATTGTACTGCAAATGTTAAGACTCTAGACCTCACAGTTGAATATACATTTCAACTTGAAGTCTATATCTAACATTTGATATCTTCATGCTCCTTATCAAAGGATTCAGTTAAGGTTTTCAGTAAAGTTATATTAGAGGAGAAATATCAACGAGACTTTGAGTGGTACCCTTGAGTTTGTCCTAAGACAGGTAAGAGTACTGATCCCTTGAAGTATTAGAAATATAAGGAGAAATACAGAAAGAGAAAACTTGCCATTCCCTTCTTTTTCTGGTCTGTATTTATCCTAACTAGGTATTGTGACTACATTACAATGTGGTAACACTAGTTGTAACTATGAGTGACTAGTTAAGTGACAATCCAGTAACAGAAGCGATAAAGATGACAAGTTGAGTCCATGTCTAATAATGGGTTAGTCTGGTGTTGTCCCATTTAGTACAAGTCCAAAGATAGAAGAGAGAGATAGTCTGAGATTTCTCTGAAGAGTCCTGTCTATTCTATGAGTCCATTGTCTCTTAGAGTCCTCAGACATTCAGTGTATTTACTACATAGTAATGTTCTCATCTAGCATTGCCAACATCTCATCTACTAGCTGTTAGAAGGATGGAGAGCAGCAATTATAGTGGGAACAAATGATGACCCACCCACTGAGTTATCTAACAGATAATAATAGACAACCTGATAGAAAAGAGAGATCTTGAGAGAAGCAAAGTGGTTCACGACATGGCAGTTAAGACAAAGAAGTGCCATGCTTACCTAAGTGCAACTTGTATATTAAACTATAGTAATACACAATATAATAATTAATTTAACACTCCCCCTCACTTAAAGTAGTAGTCATTGAGTGACAATATAAATTAAAAGGAAAGTTTATAAAACCTCCAAACCAAGGAGTGGACGGAATTGGTGGAATAGTATTTGACCAAGATTCTTAGTCAAGATATCAGCAGAGTTCCTAGCTCTATTAATATGGTATGGTTTGATTTTGTCATTCTCTATTGCATCCCTAACATAGTGATATTGGATGTCAATATGTTTGGATCTCTTTTCTTGTACTGGATTAGTGCTCCAGAAAAGTAATCTGAGGTTATCATCATAGAGGTGAGAGACAGGAATATCAAAACTAATCTCACTTAGGAGATTTGATGTTCAGATAAGTTGGCAGCTATAGTCAGAGAGTGCTATATACTTAACCTCAGTGGAGGAGAGGGCTACTGATTTCTGTTTGTGACTTAACCAGGAAGTGATTCCTTGAGCTAGCATAGTAAAATAGCCAGTAGTTGACTTGCAATGCTCATAGTCTTGGCCCTAATCAGAATCAGAGTATGTTACAAGCAATTCGTTGCTTAATCCATTATAGACAAGCCAATATCTGTGAGTGGCAAACAAGTATCTACAAAGGTATAACCCAACTCGATAATAATCGTTAGAAGGGTTTGTCATCTGTTGAGCTAACTTGACAACTATAAAGCTAATATCTGGCCTCGAGCCAATCATCAAGTACATTAGAGAACCAACCAGTTGTTGGTACTTTTGGCAGAATTTGGGATCATACTGTTTTTCATTTGGTTTAAAGCTAAACTCAGATGGCAGTGGAGTATGAGTAGAATTAGTTGCAACATTAAAGCATGCTAGCACCTTCTCCAAATACTCACATTGATCAATAAATATCTTTTGATTTTTATGATCATGGCTTATATGTATACCTAGGAACTCTGTGGTTTCACCAAGGTCACGACATTCGTATTTATTCATAAATTTCTACTTCAACTCATTGAGGAGCAGAGAACCTTTAGTACTCATAAAGCAAACATTATCGACATAGACAATAGCTATAACTAGCGCTTTAGTCTTTTTGTCATAATAGTAATATACACCAGCATTAGATTTATATCTCTTAAATCCTAGGGTAAGCATTGACTTGGTCATTATACGCCACTAGGATAAGCTAGCTTGCTTAAGACCATACAATGCTTTGCGAAGTCACTAGACTTGATTTTCTTTTCCAGGTAGTTTGAAACCTTCTGGCTGTTCCATATAGATTTTCTCATCCAGATCACTATATAAGTAGGCTATTTTGATGTCAATGCTTTGGATGTCTAGATCCTCAAGTGCAACAACAGCAAGAAGTAGTCATGCAGTTTTATAGCAGACAACTGGAGAGAATAATTCATCAAAGTCAATGCCTTCAACTTGAGAAAATCCTTTGGCAACAAGATGAGATCGATAATAACTATCAGGCTTGATATTAAACACCTAGCAGTTCTTGACTACTTTTTTTCCCTTAGGAAGGTTCACAATTTCATAAACATCTCTGTCTTTGAGCAATTTCAACTTCTCAAGGCAGGACTCAAGCCACTTTTTCTTAGAGTCAGCTAGTAGTTTAGTGACATCTTTAAAGGTTTTTGGTAGAACATGAGTCTCAGTTGCTCTGAGTACCAAGAGAAAGCAAATATGCTCTGCTCTTCCTTCTCTTGCAAGGTATACCATGTGGTTGGTAATAGCTGTGGTAGCTGACTTGCCTGCTAGAGGTAGAGCATCTATTCTATTTCCCTCTATGTCAATTATGATAGGTCATTGTCCTACCCAATCAACTTCATAGCAGATTCCATTAATTTTAACAGTATTGTCCTATTGACTATATGGATAGTATACTCCTCCAATTGGAATAGTCTCAGGCTGTGCTTGAATATGTCTGCAAGCATTCTCAAGCATTCTGCATACTATATCTAGATCAGCCTCACTAGGATGTTGTCACCACTCAGGGTATCTCAAAACATCTGTGGGATGATGATCCTCTCCATATATATTACCTTCTCTGTGAGGGACTCTGGTCTCATGGGTTGATCTTCTCAAGCCATATCTCAGAGGAGGAACATCTTCTTCTAGCTGTGGGTCACTACCTTGTTTTTGAGGTATTACAGTTGGAACCTGAGAAGGAGTATACTATAAGGAACCAGCTTCAGGAGGAGGGGGGCTTGGAGAATGCATCTCAACATTTTCATCTTCATTATCTTCAACCTCTTCAATTTTTACTGAGGACTGTTTAGGTAGTGTCAGTGAAGGAGAGGGAGATAGAGATTCTGAGTGAGTTGGCAAATTAGGAGGTTAATCACTAGATAAGTTACGAAAGGTTGAACCATCTATTATGCCTTCTATACTCAATCCAGATTGGAGTAGCTGTCTAGTGGAAAGGAGATGTCACAAACTTCATTTAGTCATATTTCTATCAATTCTTTAACAATTCTCATGGTATTAAAGGCTATGGAAAGCCCTCAAAAAGACCTTTTAATTGATGCCAGTCACGTCTTGAGACAATTAATATTAGTCAAGATATTAAGCAGATCAACTGGTAACCACCATGTTACCATTTATTAAATTGCTAATATCTCAGAAACTGTCATGATCAATGCTTTGGTTCTAGGCTCAGCAGAAGCCTTTCTCATAATGCTCAGAATGAGCCTAGAACAACCTCAAGACAATTAATATTACTGGAGATATGAAGACCTCAATGTTTGCATATAGACTTTATTAATTACTCATAGATAGTCATCTGTCCTTTTCTTAGAACAAAGGACAGCCTCCATATGGTTAGGTTATCACTATTTTAAGTACAAAGGCACTACCATATGTAGAACAATAGGTAGTAGCATGTAATGATCTATCCTAGTGTACAGACTATCATAATTATGTATATAAGAACTCATAGTCTGAGGATTAGACCTCAGACTTAACAATATCTTTTGTCACCTATCTAACTTCGCATTTTTAAACTCTTTAAAGTATCAAAACACCCATCACAAATAGTAAGTGACCATTTGTGATAGGAGATGCATGATCATACTAGAAACACAGTATACTAGCTATAGTTTAGAGATAGCAGTTCTATCAGAATAGCTAACTCCTAAGCTGGAATAAAGCCAACTGCTCCTTTATCAGCATTTGACAAGGAGAACTCAATAGAGTTCCCATTGGATTCTGTACACTATTTATACATATTTGTACCCCTAACCCTATCCTAATGTCCCGCACTTCCTTATGAGTCACTTTTATCTCACATATCCATTGATAAGAAAATAAAAGAAAAGAAAAAGAAAAAGAAAATAAATATTGACTTAGCTATTATGCTAAGTCATGACAAGTTCTGGTTATCCTGTTTTTAGGGTTAATGATTTCATGTTCTATAAGAACAGTTCCTACAGTAACCATAAAAAGAGGTGCTTTAGAATTGGCTGTCTCAATGTGACCATAATTTCCTTGAGTCATAGAAACAAAGTCAGACTCAAAAGGAGTGAAATGAGCAAAGGCACCAGAGTTCAAGAACCATTCATCATTATAAGAGCAGCCATATGGCACTTCTTTTCCCTTGCATGTAGTGCATAGTGCTTTATCATATCTTTGTAAATTCTTAGCTATAGATGATGTAGGCAACACAAATTTATTATTACATCGAGCTATACAGACTACACTACTCAATGCTACAAAGTTCCTAGTTGCAGCCATTACATTGGTGCAGGTTGCAGGAGACTGAGCTGAGATAGTTGGAGAGTGAGAGAAAATAGTAGAGAAATGCACACTGATTGCCCAAAATGGGTAAACAGCAGGGCTAGAGAGATGAGGAATAGTAGATATTAAACTGGTCATAGCTATCATCAAGAAATCAGCTTAGTTCAGGGAGCAGATACAGCAATGAATGTGTAGCACTTTATCCTAAACAGTTATAGGCCATAACATCTGTAGAGGAGCAGAGGATCCTGTGGGCATGAGGGAATTCAACAGGAAGATCATCTCAATCCCCAACAGATCAGCAAGCCAGTCAAGTTCTTTCTATCAACTGAGGCAGCTTGAGAGTACCAAAGGAGATCAGGGCAAACCAGGACCCATAACCTGTTAGAAGGATAGAGAGCAGCAATTACAGTGGGGACAAATGATGACCCACCCACTGAGTTATCTAACAGATAATAATAGACAACCTGATAGGAAAGAGGGATCTTGAGAAAAGCAGAGTGGTTTGTGATATGGCAGTTGAGACAAAAAAGTGCCATGTTTACCTAAGTGCAACTTTTATTTTTTTTAAACTCAATGATTTATTACATGGGGCATGTAGGTAGGCTGTGGCAAGTACAGAGTACCTACTTAAATAAGAGAAAAAGAAGAAAGAAAGAAAGAAAGAAAGAGGTAGAAAGCTAAGAGTAGGAATGAGTACTATAGAAATATAAGAACAAGGAGACGAGGTATTAAAGGCTGCACTTTTACTCTTAGGAGTCATGCTACGATGAGATCTTAGCTATTATCAAAGCTGAATGTACCTAGGTTGTCTGTGAGGAAATGGACAAAGCTATTGATGATGATGTTGCATGGTCTAGTAGAGGGATCATGCCTGTCACATTCCATAACAATGTGTTCATGAGTTTAAACCTCAGCTTCGCCACATAGACAGCTGGAGGGGAGGTAAGAGAAGAATCTCTGTTTGTATTCTCTGATGGAGGTATGTCTAGTAGTCATACAAGTGAAGCGGGCACATAATGAGTTGGTAAATCCTATGACAAGAAGCCATGATCCACCCTTAGCGTAAGTAGGTTTGATGACCTTCTGCTTTTTGTCTTTAAAGTTGAGGAAGTAATGGTCCTTTTTTATGCTATTAGCAAAGGATGTTTGCCATTTGCAGAGAATGTTGTCACATTCTTTCTTTTGACTGAATAGATGTGATTCCTTGCTGGGGAAAGTGGGGAAGCATGTGTTTGCTTTGACCTGATTGTTGACAAGTTTGTGTCTAGACCATTCAGCTTTGCTGGGGCAGTACCAAAAATATATTTTATTCCTGCTGTCTTTGTTGAAGAAGGACTTAATTGCAGAGGCTAGTAGGATGACCATGTTTTGGAGAGGGTTGACTTTGAACTCTAGGATTTTTCTCCCTGCTGCAATGGAGTCAGTGATGACAATAATGTTATAGATATCTTTAATTTCCATGGCAGGGATAAGACTGGTATGGATAGCCATGAGTTTAGCCTCAAGAGCTGTGACGTTAATGGAGTTGACTTGTAGTTCTTTTATGACCACATTGTCGGACCAGATATAGGCAACTGCTGTAGCAACATGTGATTTCTTCATGCCTCCATTTGTGATGACTACAGTGCTATTAGGTAAAACCTGGGAGTTCCTGAAGGCATGGTTGAGGCTCTAAAGGTACTGGTATAGGTCCTTATCAAAAGAAGAAGAAAGTGAATGAAAACTAATTCTACTAGAAAAATGATCGGTTACTCTTGAGCCTAGAGAAAAGAGAGGATGGAGGAGGTTGAAACATTGCCTAATACCATTGAGGTATTCATTGACATCTTTGATAGGACTTTTAAGCTTTGTCTGTTGTCTTGCAGTGAGCTTGGAGGTGGCGACTCTGTAAGGTGGTTGATTTTTTGCATGTTGTAGATTGAGAAGTGAGTTGATGGCATGTGAGGGGGAGATAGAAGCATATCATAGGTGATGTCTGCTGTTGAGCTTGCGTAAGTGTAGTGTGATGGGGATGAGACCCATAATGGTTTCAATGTCTTCAGATGGTGAGGTTTGGAAGGCTCCTATAATCCAGAGGGCTGCTCTTCACTGTATTTTCTTTAATTTGGTTATGTTTTTGATGGTCGGGGCACCTTTAAAGAACCACAATTGGAATCTATATAAGGCAATGGGCAGAATACAAGTCTTATATAGGAGTCATTTTTATATAGAGAGGAGGTCTCGTAAGGAGTTCCCGAGTATCTTTATGGCGCTAAGGGTGGAGAGGCACTTTGTCGCATAGTAGTGTGTATAGAAGTGAAAATTGAGTTTGCAGTCAAAGTAGAATCCTAGGTACTACCATATAGGTTTGGGGGAGATAACAGGGCCTCCTATGGATGACAGGTTAATGGAGGGATTAGGGGGATGGCGAGCTCTGGTGAAATAGAATAGTTCAGTCTTGCTGTGTTCCATGATAAGACTAGCATCGAGAAGAATTTTGGACATAATGTTATAACTACAAAGTAAAAAGAAAGAGGAAAGTGCATAGCTCTTCTTCTGAGAAATTAAAAGACTGTCATCAACAAAAGAGAGAACATCAGTCAGAATGTTTTCTTTTAGGTTTTTTATTCTTTTTTTGAAAGTTTTTATGATTGGGGTGAGGTAGATAGCAGAGAGGATGGGTGAAAGGGCTGAGTCTTGGCCTACTCTAACATTGACGTTGAAGTATGAAGATGAGAATTGGTTCCAGGAGTAGGAGATGGAACAGCCTGTATGGTAACTATCAAAGAAACCTGTAATGTTAGTATTGAGACCTGCTTTCTTCAGGCATATGGAGAGGAAAGAGTGATTCAGGAAAGGAAAGAATTGCGCAATATCAAATGCTATGACACTAGTATGGTACTGCTTGAGCTACCCAGCCTGAATGAGGTGAGTGAGGTAGATGCCAGCATCAGTGGTAGATTGCTGTCTGATGCCGCCAAGTTGATTCAGGTCTAGAAAGCCATTGTTTACTATGTGAAATTGGAGTTTGTTGCTGATAACTTTCTTAATAAGCTTTCCTGCAGTGTTGAGTAGGACAATAGGGCAAAAAAATTTGGGAGTGCTATATGATTTCTTATTTGGTTCGGGAATAACAACAGTATTGGTGGCTTTAAAGTAGGATGGCCAGAACTCTAAGTTGATACAAGCATTAGCAACATTTACTATTTTCTCTAAGCATATATCACTAGAGAATAGAGTTTTGAGGTGTCTCCAAGAGATGTGGTTGGGACTGGAGGCAGATGATGATGAACACTTAGCTATTGCATCTCTGAACTCCTGTTTAGAGAAGATAGACCACTTAATGGGGCTTACTTAGGAGATTTCATTAAGGAAGTAGGTATCAATAGGTCTATTCTCAACAGAGTTGTAGGAGTTATAGAGAGTGTGCCATAGGTCTGGAAGGGTATTGTAGGGGCGATTCTCATACAAAATGGATTCGATAGCTGACATTAATTTCTTTTGAACCTAATTCATTAGGTTCTAGAATCTTTCGTTAGAGGTTGTGATTTCATATATTTTGTCATTAAAGAACTTCCTCTTGGTAGTCCAGATAGTAGCCTTGAATTTCTTCCAATGTTGGAGGTCACCTAATGATTAGTATTTGTTAAGGCTTGTAGTACAATCTTGGTTCCACCATTCTTTTGAATGTTTCGTGATGTGCTTCAGTTTTGTGTGGTCGTTCTAGGACCTTTCAAAAGTATAGGCTATTTTCTGGACTACTCCTTCCAACTCTTCTTTGGACATGATAGTTGATGAATTGATGTTGGAGAAACTGCTGATGAGTAACTCCATAAATCTTTCCTCTTCCTCACTATCTTTGTGATCAACCTGAAGCTGAGGTCAGTGTTAGTTTCTGTGATGCCTACTTCAATGGTGAGTGGGACATGGTCAGAGGGTTTGCGAATATCAGGGTAGAGCCTATGTAGACCAAATCCTCTATTGCCAGGGGGTAGGAAAACAAGGTCTATAATGGAGTTAGAGTCCCGTGTGTTATCTGCGTGTCTAGTAGGTTCAGGGTTTAAAGGAGGGAAAAGTTCCAGGTCAAAGCTATCAGTTATGATAAGGAGATTTTCAGTATGGGTGGAGTAGTGTCAGAAATTGGGATCCCAGTCATTGTCTCTAATGTTGAAATCACCTGTCATGATGATCATACCTTCTAGATTGATGATATTTTGCCATAGGTAGTGCAAGGCAGTTTGATTGCTGTTAAAGTAGATGTTAATAATGAAGTTAATATTGTGGTCAGAGTGAAAGGCCAAGACACTGATGTCATGGTGATTGATGATGTTAAGCTGCAGAGCAAATCTAAGCTTTGACAGTCTCTTGTTGACATAGGTAGTGACATAGGGGTAGTTGTCTTGTAATAGGTCAGGGCAAGTGAATAGGATCTATTCAGGGTGGTTAGGCATGCCAAAGATTGGGTTGCCTTCAGGGTTTGAGTGGCTAGGGACTCGTCTGATAAGAGACCTGGATGGTTCTTGAATAAATATAATATCTGTTGAATTTTTGTTGTTTTCTAGGATGATGTTGGTTAGTACTTTGTTTTTCCTGACATTCTGAGAGAAGATATTAAGGTTTTGCTTAATCATAGGTTCTTACTGCCTACGCTTAGGTGGATTGAGTTGGCCCTGATTTCGCGGGCTTCCTGTGTTTTCTTTGAGTACTACTCGTGGTTGAACTGATTCCTCCAAAATGGGCATTTAGCATCATTAGCAGAATGTTTACCCTTGCAATTGATGCATTTGAAAGAGTGAGGGCATGGTTCTCTAGCTTTAGTTTTGAGTCTGGGGAGTCTATCTTGAGGTTCGTTTTGCAGCACCATGCTAGGTCTCTGTGATATTTGACTTTATAAGGGCCATTGCATTTCTGGCATTTTGATCTATGTGAGTGGCAAGCAAAAGTGGTATGGCCCCACTTCCAGCAGTTCTTGCATTGAAAGATGCCGGGGTTCATGTTAGTTTTGCAGATTGTGGCTATGTGCTTACCTATGTTGAAGTATCTGTTGATAAGATTCTTACCTTTGGTGCCATTTTGAGAGTCCCATATGTCGATCCAAATAATAGCCATATCAGACTTAGGAGATGCTTTAATGATGCAGGGGCTTGATGCTAACATAACATCATTAAACAGGTGGACTCTCTTAATGACTTCTTTAATTTGGTTATGGGTAATAGGAGTACCATTATTGGTTAGGTACGATATGCCTAGGATTTTTAGGTATAATTTGGACTAGGGGAGGTATGGCAAAGAAACTTCATTGGTGTTGACATTAGTGGATTCTTTTATGTAGTTCTCCATAATGTTCATGTCTGATGCTGAGGCAACTTGGTTGGTAGTTATGATGATGCCCATGCCAACCAACTGGATGAAGTCTGCTGTTACATTTGATTTTGTAGACTTAAGGAGTCTGTTTATGTTGAAGATGTGCTTATTAGCGCATAAAGTGATAATATTCAAGTTGTCCTGGCTCATAGGTATGATAACTTGCTTCCTGGAGGGCCCCTTAGTGGTCATGTTAAGTTTAGGGTAAACCTTATGATTAGTGCCTTGGGCAATATTGTGGATTTTGATTATCTTGCTTGGTACCAACTTGGGGAAGGCTTCTTTGACTTTCAGGATGTCTGCTACATTATCTTTAGTAGCTTGAGCAAATGATTTTGAGTCCAATTTAGATCTGGCCAGTTTGAATTTAGCTAGGACAATGGTGCTGGGTATGGGGGGGATTGGCAGAGGGATTTTGGAGATATTTGCCGGATAAGGGATCTTGGAGGTATTTGCCAGGTGGGGTATATTGCTTGCCTTTAGGTCTATTGGGTTGAGCCTGTTGAATTGTGATGCAACGCATTGGCAGAAGGTCCTCAAATTGTCATCTGCCATGAGTTTGTTTCATTTGGAGTTGTAGATGGCTGAGATAAGATCCCAAGCTGCCATCCCAAAGTCAGAGATCTGAGGGAAGTCACGGCCATCACTATTGCTAAGGGGTCTCTGTTTGATGAAGGTAGCAATTCTCTAGAGGGAGCACACAATGTTTTTGGTATTGCCTTCTAAAACTTTGACTGTGCCAAATAAGGAGATTGAGCTGAAGGAGCTGTCCCATAGTGTTGGGTCCACAGGTTGATTAGCCTAATATAGAATGGCAGAAGGTACTAGATTGGCAAAGGTCGTCACGAGGTTAATGCCAGTGAGGTAAGCTACAGGGTCGGGTGTGTTTGCCTTGTTTTGACCAGAGGGCATATTGTTTTGAGGGAAGGGGGACCTGTTGTCAGCTTGATCTACCCATGAGCGTTGGTTGTTGAGGTCGAGTGTGCTGTCAAGTTCAATATCCATACTGTTTTGTACAAGGAGGTACTCAGCGTAGTCAACTTCTGAGGAAGAGAAAGAGCCCATGGGGGAGGGGGAGACACTTTGAGGTCCTCTGACACTAGGATGGGAAGGAGATCTATCTTGTGGTATGTTGTCCACTATATTGGCAGGACGTTTGTTGGGGGACTTAGTACTCATAGAGAGTGTAACAAAATCGAAATTCGCTATTCTATGCTCAGGTGCTACCATCTATGATGGAGGTAAGAGTGAGAGAAGCAATTGACCTAAGTGCAACTTGTATATTAAACTATAGTAATACACAATATAATAATTAATTTAACACTACCCACTCATTATCAGACCATGGCTGATAATAGTTATAGTCCCACTCAATGTTCATAACAGCAAATGGCCACAAATTTCTGGGAAAATTTGATTTGTACATCATGGTTCTCATCATTTCCAGGTCCCAAAGCTTCAGAACTGAGCATGTCATTGCATGTCTGAGTTGTTTGTGCCATATATTGAGTGATGCCTTCACAACATGTGCTACTTGGGGATCAGGTATAACTGAGTTCCCATCTAAGACCTATAGTCCCTTCTTATTTTTGGCTCTTTCAATTATTGATCTAGCTTTTGAGATCTTGCATAATTTTTCTCTGAAATTTAGGCATATCTGTGACTGTGAAGAGGCTGGAGATATTTCTGGGGTACATGTGGCTACAGAGGATCAAATGGCTGACATCATGACAAAATCCTTGGGGCCTGAAAAGTTTGTGTTGTTCCGAGGAATGATTGGAGTACATTCATGAGGCATTCTCAACAAGGAGGGGTGTTGTAAATTGAAGCAGGTTCATTTTCCTTTAGATGTCTCCAAGCTCTTATGTTCTTTTCTTCTGTTATTGGTTTAGGTGGCAGGGCCCATAACCTTTTATTGCAGATGGAGATTGACAGAAGCTGTCAGACAAAAGTCTCAGTTCCTGTAAACACTGAACTGAGGTTTCCAAGTTCTACTATGTGGCATGACTACATGCTTACTAAGTGTCAATTAGATCAAAGAAAGAAAAGAACATGAGAGCTTGGAGATGTCTAAGGGAAAATGAACCTGCTTCAATTTACAACAAAAGCAACAATGGTTATCAAGATGTTGAATTTGAGGCTAAAGTAGGAGAATTTACTTGTAGCGTAATTATAGTATTAATCTCTGCCCTCAAGGCTGTTCGCTCTGTATGTTTGGCTCACAAAGATCAACGGTTGTTGGTCTTGGTGCTTCCAAATGCGTGCAATGAAATTCACTTACTGCCTCCTTGGCATGGCATAGATGGTAGGCTGGTTTCCAAGTGTCCTCGTTATAGGGTAAACCCAATGAACTTTATACCTATGGATGCCGTTTTCTCTTTCTGTATCCATGATTGTGTCCACCTCCCATTCCGGTACATTGTCAATAATTTTAGGGTCCAGCGGTGGGAGGGTGGGTTGGCCAGGTAGTGGTGGAGTGTGATGCTCGAATTGGCAGTCAAGTGTGATGCAGCAGATATAATTGAATACCTTGCATGGGACAAGGGCGTCATTCCTGACATGCAGACTCTCGCGAGTATACGCAAATGATTCGAGCGACGAACAAAATCGGTTGCACAAATTAGCACATGGTTTACTTGGAATGTATCGTAGTAATAAGACACCATAATAG
>Ga0153958_1000221_pt1 | contig 13291 bp, 4 predicted proteins | sample TSFL042MetaG_FD_104719 | JGI IMG/M metagenome (GOLD analysis project Ga0153958, IMG submission 104719) | Attine ant fungus gardens microbial communities from Florida, USA - TSFL042 MetaG | ecosystem: Host-associated > Fungi > Mycelium > Unclassified | place: USA: Florida, Wekiwa Springs... | reverse complement strand
GAGTCAAAAGACTTGCTAGGCCCGAGACCGAGCTCCCGGGAGACCTTTTTAGGTCCCGGCGATGCAGAGAGGGTTCGATTCCCTACTCAAAGGTACGTGCAACTGGGCCGGCGCTTCAGGAAGGTCTTTGGGCCGAAAAAATACCATACCCACCTGTTGCGCCCACTGCTGTGGACCGCAGTGAGAGCCCTTTGGGGTGCTTACCAATGTTATAACACCTAGGCTGGGGCTGAGACCTTAGTACTGGTGGCCTGGGCTAGGAGTTGTGGGAGGATTCGTCATTGGGATCGGGACAGCAGGACCCGGCTTAGGGGTACTGGCCAGGAAAGCTTTTGTTACTTCTGGGTAAAAGACAACTGCCTGTTTTATTTCTCTTACCGCCGCCATAACTGCCCCTTCCAACACAACCGCTACCCTACCTATCTACTATCAAACTTCGCCCACACCTCTCACCTTTGGCCATATGCCTCCTGTAGACACACCTCTGACATTGGGCCCCATTGGGGCCCTCCGCGTCTTAGCACTAGTTTGCTTGTTGCGGAATATAAATGCTGATTCAAAAAAAAAAAGAAAAAAAAGAGGGAGTCAGTGATGACTATTATGTAACTGATATTTGAGTTTGATGGCAATGAGTTGGGTGTTGGGCGTTGGGCGTTGGGACCCGTTATTGCGTTGCTTGTTCTCAACTTAACAGTTGGCAGAGAGAATTGAGCTTGCTTAAATTTTCTTTCCTTTGGCATTGTTCCTGTTACATGAAATTTGATTGGCATAATCATCTATGATATGATAACCTGAGTGTGATTCTTTGTTCAGAGGTCAATTTTCTCCTTGAGACAATTGAGAGATGAATCAGAATCTACTAGCAGGCTTTTGAGTGATCTTTATTTCGAGTCTGTTGATAGCACAATGGATGATGGGTGAGGTGTCACTCCTTTAGATTGTTACGGCTAAGGAGTACATTTAGAGCATATTGTTTGAGAAGAGTGGTGATCCTTAGGCTAGATCTTTCTGCGAGTTCGTTGAAGTGCAAGTTGATCGGTATAAGACCACTAGAACTTCAACGCCAATAGTAGGCGAGGTTCAAAAAGCCCCCATGACCCAGATTGCAGCTTTTTCTTTGCATGCTCGTTAAAGTGGCAATCTGCTTTTGAACAGGTGTTCCCAACCAGAGTTTAAACATTTTCATCGCTTTAAACGATGGAGAAGGCCAGTTGAAACACTGATGTGAAACTTTGACACGGCTCATAAGCTACAATATCATTATTGATACACTCAAACAAAGAGTAAACAGGAAGATGACACCATCACCAGAGAAGACGCATTGAGAACCCAGATTTAGTTCTGCGAACAACAGAAGCGAGATCAGCCATTATGCATGTGAATATTCAGTTATGGTGCGATCGATGCAATCACTCTTGCAGCAATCCGGTTGCTACCTTACATCAGGATTCCACTCTGTTATCATTCCATTACCCTCTCACTTCTTCTGAGATATTGTTTATTGCAGACAGAGATTGACGGGAGCTGTCAGACAAAAGTCTCAGTTCCTGTAAACAAACTGGGGTTTCCATGCCCTGACTTAACTAGGGAAGATTCATTGATTGCATGGTGCCAGTCACCGCTAATTTTTTTAAAAAAAAATCAGCAATTTATTACACGGAGCTCGATGGCAGGCCGTGGTAGTTACATAAGGTTACTACTTAAGTTATGAGAGAAGAAAAGACCACAAGATGAAGAGAGAAAAAAGTAGGGAAGCAATAGCTACTGGATGATAGCAAAAAAGAGAAAGAAAGTGTATCTACGTGATGCCTTCTTGGAAGCAGAACGCTCCAGGATTGAACCCGAGGAAGGTGATGGTTGTTGTAAATGAGGTTATTCATGTCTCCAAATCCTCATGATTCTTTTCTTTCTTGATTATCTAATTCTTCAGGTAATTAGTAAGCAAATAGTTATGCCATGTAGCTGTCAGGAACGTGTGGAGCAGGAATGGAGTGACCCAGAGTGGAGCAGACTTACTCTGGAGTGGAAGAGAGTTGACAACAAAAATGGGAAACAACCTTGGCCTCAGCTCGTGTGCTGTGCCTTGATCTATTGTTGCATGTGTGGTTGCATATTTCAGGAGGACTGAATTGTTGCCAGGAGTTCAGGAGAGGAGTGGTATATAGATTGATGAGAGTGAGGATAGAACACATAGAAGACATTAATCTATGAACTGAGGAAATACACTGTAACTACTCAGTACTTATAGGAAGTTGGGAATAGGAGGAGAGTAGTCTACTACACTATCCTACTATTTATAATTTTAGGAGAATTATTAAGGGAAATAAATTACATAATTGTCAGATTTCTGGAATATGACAGTAGCACAATGTCTCCATTCAGCATCATTGCCTCATTCCTTTTACCATTACCATCCCCTGGGGCAAGATAACCCCTAGGGGTCATACTCTACCCAACACCTCTCACTAATATTGTCATAACATCACCTATCCACTTTATTTCTTATTGCCCTTTGGGGCAGCACATTTGTGCATTTATGCATTGGGGGCATGACTACCACAGCATGTTCCCTTTGTACCTGCTCTTTGCTGAGGCTGAAACTCTATCACTGAATGACACCCATATGGAAGAGCTTCTTATAGCTCACCACAAATACATGTGTTCCTCTACAAAATCTAGGTATTACCTTTGGGAAGTATATTAGGGCATGGTGGATACAAAGATGAACTGATTCAAGCTTTCTCTCAGGATGGGTGTTAATGTTAAGTTGTGAAGACTCAGAGTTCACCCTAGATAGATGTTCAGGAAGAACTCAATAGAGTTCTTTGTTGTATTGTGTACACTACTTATACTATTCCTTATAAGGGTGACTGGAGTGGAGCACTCCAGGAGATTCCTCAGATAAATTATACTCTATGAAATATGTTACAACCTACCTCCAGGAGATTCCTTAGAGAATTAGATGAGGCTTCTGGAGGGAATAATCTACAATATATATATCACTGTGTCCTCGCGTCCCTGCTTCTGGTAACCAGGGTCTGAATAATGAAAGTGTGTTAGGAGGCAACAGAGTGTGCTTAGAACAATGGGGGTAAGACCAAATATTACATAGTAATATTTGATCAGCTGCAGAGTCACTCTGGAGGGCTAATACATGCTCTGGAGTCATATGTGAGAGATTCTCTTACATTTCTATATAGTCTGTGTCCTAAAGTCCCATAATCACATGTCCTTCTGGAATATTCTACAATTACCTAACCTAATCATGTAATATAGGTTACCTGAGTTTCCCATGCTATTTATAGTTTAATCCTGTTATATATCTTGAGATTATGAATCAACTGTTCAAAAGTGCAGAAAGTTATTTCCTTTCTGGGGCTCTTATAACAGTGGGATATCCCTGAGGGAATTATTGGTATTGTAAAACTTTAGCCAAGATGACTTAAATCCCCTCCAAGTCCAAGTTGACAAGGAGAACTCAATAGAGTTCTTATTTATTTCTTGTATACTACTTATACAACTACTACATGGTCTGTGCACTATTTTCCCATACTCCTTATGTGACTTGGTCATGTGATATAATATTGTGATATTCCATCATATGACTGTGACTATGTGATACTTGTGATATAACACTTCTTTATGTGTAGTAAGTCCAAAAGAAAAGAAAAAGAAAAGAAATATAAATAATGACTTAGCCATTTTGCCAAGTTATGACAGGTACCCTTGAAAAGGGGTTTAACTAGAGTACTTATCTTGGTATCCATCACCTGATCCTAATGGGATTGTTCCATAATGATCAAGTTCTATGGCAAGGGCCAAAGGCTAGGGTAGAGCAGTGGATATCACAAATAGAAGAGATAGGAAAGTCTTTAAGTGGATAAATGTTTTTGGAAGACAGATATATGGCAGTAAAGAGTCTGTCATTTAATATAGTTTTCTCATTCTTCACTGCCTAGGCTACTAACTACATGTTGGTACTTGGGAGGCATGCTTATAACATATACTGCAGGGTCTGCCACTGTGCCCTCAATTGCCTTCTGCTTATTTGTATTTAGAGTAGTTAGCTTTATAATTGATGATGTAAAAAAAAAGTCTCCATTTAGCATTTACAGGAACTGGGGTATATTCTTTATATGATATAGAAGTAGCTATTTATATCTAGAGTCTTTTAAGATAGGTACAATAATATGAGTTTAGTATATACAGGAACTGAGGTTCTTTTATAACAGTTACCTCTCTCTTTGTAATAAAAATGATATCTTTAAGGGACTCTTGTTTGGGGTTCCATGGCTGTTGATGGTGCTCACAATTGTACATGATATGATTGTGTGTTTTGAGTAGGGCATGACCACATGAGTATACAACTAGTTTGTTGGGAAAGAGTCTCTGTCTATATTTGCTAGTGGGGCATAATTAGTTATGAGTCTGGTTATGTGCACACACATAGTATTGGAGTAACCAAAGTGTTTAAGCCTGTCACAGAAACCCAGTCACATATTGGTTTGACTTGGAACAAGGTGTATTCCATTGCAAACCAATGAGTATATCTAATGAATTACAAAACTTATATACTAAAAAGATATTCTAGAAAGTTCCTGAAACTTCCACCAGATCACAGTATTGGCTTGATTTCCTAACAAAGCCATAATCTGTCTTTGGTACAAGTGGGATTAATGGATTTGTTGTTATTATCATGTTCCAGAATGTTTTTTCCTTTGAAGTCAGATGCTTAGAAATACATTTGCCAGTTTTTGATAATAAAGTCACATTCATCTTTTCTACTATAGACCCAGGATGTTTTTCTGGGTAGGAGGGGTTTGATTTTATGAGATTTAGACTCCTTATCAACCAAATGGTGTGAATGCCCTTTAATCATCACTTGGGCAGTCCCAAAAGATAATAGAGTTATTGGGATCTTTATTGAAAAATTTTCTCAAATCTTGGAAAATAGTAATAGTATGCAGTTGTTAAGAGTAGCATGATATATCTAGTAGCATAGATAGCATTGGTGATGACAATAATTTAATTTATTTCCTGGTATGGGTAGCCTTGTCATGACTTAGCAAGATGACTAAGTTCATATTTCTTTTCTTTTCTTTTCTTTTAGTTTCTAAAGATCAGATACATGGGATACTTGGATAAATTGGAGCATATTGTAGAGGACTTTCTTTTACTTCAATGAGATAAGTAAGTGACCTATTAGAACACTAAGTTTAACTATATCACTATGATATATAAAATAAAATAATAAAAGTGTTTACCTTAGTCTGTAGTGTGTAAAACTGAGATGTAATAGGTAAACAAACTGATTGCTTACTAATCAATCAGAAGATAATAATGAGAGAAAAAAAGAGTCCATAAAGAACATATTCAACACTTTTAGCTTATTCTGTTTTTGTTACTAAGCTTTTTTCTAGAATGCTCCTATGTTTTCTTTTTTGTAAAGAAGTCCACCTATGGTTAAGTAGCAGGGAATATAACTTATAAAAATAAAAAGTATGTGTTCTTGAAGGGAAGTACTCTAACTAACACTGTGTTTTAGCACAATGTTCCTTAAGCAAGTTTGTGGGGAAATTTAAAGGTGAAAGTAAGATTGAATATAGCTTTGCCAACAAATCTATATTATGGTGATCTCAATTAAATCAAGATCCTAAGTTCTAGACTACTATTCTAGCTCTTTTTCTGAGTTCTGCCTATTTGGTATTACCCTAACTACTTGTTTCAAAGTTGTCCTCACAGTAGCATTCTCTAGCTATATAATTAGACTATCCTTATAATAGTACTCTCAACTATGTGATTAGATATTAGACTTTGATTCCTTCCTGTATTCTTGACTCCCTAGTGAGGCTTAACTTTATCTCAGAGCTTCTGTGATGTTATCTCTGTAACTAAGTTAACTTTATCCTGTAGTCTCTTTGATTTGACTCTGTCTAGAGTCAAAGCACCTCAATCATTGATTCAATCACTTTAAAAATAGATTTCCACTTTGAAAACCCAAAAAGAGGAAAGAGACAACCAAGATTGCTTGCCTTCTTCCTTTTAAGTAGGGGTTTTTATAGGTTTTGAGATATACAAAAGAAATATAAGAAAAATATTGACCCTAGTCATAAACTATCTAATAATACAACAATCATTCTGGTTGTAATGGGGTTTTCTTGACTTTTAATTATTTCTTATGAGTTTTTCCTATGTCTTATCACAAACTTCATTGGGACCTATCTCCACTAATGCTTCAATGATTTTTACAGTCTCAACAGCTCTGAAAAGCCCTTGAAAAGACCTTTTGATCAATACTAGTCACATCTCAAGACAATCAATATCGGCTGAGATATCAGGCAAATCAGTAGGTAACTACTATAGTACTGTTTATTAAATTACCAGTATCTTAGAAACCACCATAATCAATGCTTTGCTTCTAGGCTCAGGAAAAGCCCTCTTCATGACACTCAGAATAAGCCTAAAACAACCTCAAGGCAATTAATATTAATGGAGATATAAAGTCCTCAATGTTTGTACATGGACTTAATGTTATCAATGGACTATGATAGTTCTCAGTGATCACCCAAGGTGGATATTCAGAAAGAACTCAATTATCATGACTTGGCAAAATGACTAAGTTATTTTCTATTTTTCTTTTTGTTTTGTTTTGTTTTATTTAGTTAGATCATTACTAAGGTGGAGTGTGGGAAAGTATTATGTGACAGTCACATAGTCACAAACATGATATCAGTCACACATTTTGGTCACATTACAAGGTCACAGTCACAACATATGATAAGATAAACACATAATGGAAATAACATGAGGACTATGGGAGGATGTTTCACAGCCATTGTAGTAAAATGTATAAGTAGTGTACAAAATCAAATGGGAACTCTATCAAGTTCTCCTTGTCAACTCAGACTTGGAGTGGATTTAAGTTGTCTTGGCTAAAGTCTTATATCAATAGAGTTCTCCATTGGACTTGGACTACTACTTATACAAATGTGTGTTAGTCTGTATGCATATTTCCCACAATCACAAGACCCTTACTAAGAACTATATAGTATTACATAAGTGTTCCCATGCTATTTATATCTTGTTGTCATTGTATCTCAGGATGTTTCCTATTAGATTAATAAATGCACTAATAGAGGACCAAAGAGTTTGATCTCAGACAAAGGTGAAAACAAGTAAAAGAAACAGAATTTCCAAAATGCTTCACAATTGTGTACTAACAAGTAGGCACTGGGGAGATTATCTATCACAGAAAAGTGACTACTAAATAGTGTTATGGAGGTATAACAAAATACCTGTTCAATGAACTACATAAATAGCTGGACCCTTGTTAGTAAGTAGCCTTGCTAATGTTGCCCTTTTGGTGTAGTGGTAAACCATACAGTATGTGACTACTGGTCCATAATGCAATTGTGATAGTACTATCACAAATTGTTACTTACTGATTTGTGATTTGATGATTTGATATTCAAAAAGGCTTAAAAAACAAAGTTTAGACAGTAACAAGAGATGTTGTTAAGTCTGAGGTCTAATTCTCAAACAAGAAGTCCTTATATACAGAATTATGATAGTCTGTGTACTAGGACAGATCATCATATGCTACTACCTATTGTTCTACATATGGTAGTGCTTTTGTACTTGAAAATGTGATAACTTAACCATATGAAGGTTGTCCTTTGTTCTAAGAAAAGAACAGATGACTATGTATGGGTAATTAATTAAGTTTGTGTACAAACATTGAGGACTTTATATCTTCACAAATATTAATTGCCTTGGTGTTGTTTAGGTGCATTCTGAGAGGTATGAAAAGGGCTTTTCTAATGCCTAGAAGCAAAAAGCATCAATCATAGCAGTTCCCAAGATATTGGCAATTTAATATGTGGTACTATAGTGGTTACCTACTGATTTGCTCAATAGCTCAGCCAATATTGATTGCCTCAAGACATGACTTGTATCAATCAAAAGGGCTTTTCAAGGGCTTTTGGGTACCATTAAGACAGTAAGAATTACCAAAGAATTGATAGAGATATGGCTGAATGAAGTTTGTGATATTATTAAATAGAAAAAAGAGCTTATATGGGGGAAAGTAGAGGGGAAAATACAAATAACACCAAAGAAAATTAAAATAATAGTTTTTATAATCTACTTGAGGGTGCTCTTACCATAGTAGGATCTCAAAGGTACATATTTGTCTTGTACCATAACACTGTTGTCCTTACCTAGTCTAGTAGCCTGGCTTGCTGTTGATATAGCAGTAATACCTAGAACTCCTATGACCTTGTGTAATGTCATATTCCAGAAATCTGACAATTATGTAATTTATTTCTCCTAATAATTCTCCTGAAATTATAATTAGTAGGATAGTGTAGTAGACTACTGTAAGGTTGCTAAACTCCAAGCTGGAATAAAGCCAACTGCTCTTTGTTCAGCGATTGACAAAAAGAACTCAATAGAGTTCCTGTTAGATTTTCTATACTACTTATACAACTACTATATGGTCTGTAGACTACTTTCCCATGCCTATCATGTGACCCATCATGTGATGTTATGTTATGTGACACTGTGACTGTGTGACTTTTGTGATGTGACACTTTCCCATACTCCCTGTAAGGGCAACTAGGACACAAGACTCCAGGAGAATCCTCAGTTAATATTACAGTTTGCAATTATGATACAACTCACCTCTAGGGGAATCCTCAGAGATTAGGATGAGGCTTCTGAAGGGATGTTCTACATTATATACTAAGTTTACATTCTTTGGTGTTAGGGTTAGTGTGATCAGAGCTATACTAGTGTGTTCAAGTATTATTTTAGTAATACTTAAACAGGCTTAGGCTGCTCCGGAGTATTGTTATACAGTTCAGGGGTGGAAATAGAGCTGTCCTCTTACATTCACCCCCCCTTCAAGATTACTATGTCTTGGAGCAATGGATTCCAAATAAAAGATGTTGTCGAACTCCATGTACTAGATGTGTCTTGGAGCTCCTGGATATTTGCAATAGAATTCTGCTGTTAGTTCTGGTGCAGAAACTTTGGAGGCAGATTTCCAAGAGTTGTGTTCACAGCCATACCCTTTCCACTTGATGAGATACTGGAATCTTCTCTGATGCCAACAACTGTCAAGTATCTCTTCTACCTCCTACTCTGCTTCTCTGTTGATGATTATAGGTGGTGGGTGATCTTCTGTTTTCTGTCCTATAATCAGGTCATCTGGAGCTGGAGTAAGCTTCACTACATTGAACACTGGATGGAGTTGCTTCATCTGGTGTGGCAGCCTTAAGCAATAGGCCATAGATCCAATCCGCTGTTCTACTACAAAGGGGCCAAGCTGTCGATGTGAGAGTTTCTGTGAGGGGCATGTAGTCCAGATATCCAATGCATCAAGGAAGACTTTGTCACTAGGTTTAAATACTGGAGCCAGAGTTCTTTATTGGTTATAGTATCTTTTCATGTTGTCCTGTGCTTTGCAGATCGTGGACTTTGCTTCTTTGATTGCCATCTTCATCCTTTCTGTGAATTTATTGACTGTCTCTAGACCAGAAGGGTTTTGTTGGGGTTCGAAGCCCATGCGAGGAAGTCTTCTGGTGTCAAGTGGGAACAGAGTTTGTTGGGTGGTGGAGTGGACATGATTGTTGTGCTAGAACTCCACCATGGGTAAGAGGTCATACCAGTTGTCTTGCTATTCGTTCACAAAGAGCCAGAGGTACTGGTCCAACTCTTAGTTGACATGCTCTGTCTGTCCATTGGTTTGAGGGTGCTAGGCTGTAGAAGATGCCAACTTTATTCCTAGTAGACGGTATAGTTCTCTGGTGAAACAAGCTACGAACTGAGGTCTACAGTCCGAGATTATGCACTTCAAAAGACCATGGAGCTTCCAGACTTGATGTAGGAAAAGCCTGGCTGCTCCTTCTGCTGTCACTGTTATGTGTGTTGGAATAAAGTGTGCTCGTTTCAACACTGAGTCTACCACTGTCATCACTGCGTCATGTCTGGAGGAGAGGGAGAGCTCTACAACAAAGTCCACATTAAGCATATCTATCACAAATGGTCACTTACTATTTGTGATGGGTGCTTTGATACTTTAAAGAGTTCAAAAATGCAAAGTTAGATAGGTGACAAAAGATGTTGTTAAGTCTAAGATCTAATCCTTATATATAGAAAAGTGATGGTCTGTGCACTAGGACAGATCATCACATGCTACTACCTATTGTTCTATATATGGTAGTGCTTTTGTACTTAAAATAGTGATAACCTAACCATATGGAGGCTGTCCTTTGTTCTAAGAAAAGGACAGATGACTATCTATAGGTAATTAATGAAGTCCATGTGCAAACATTGAGGCCTTCATATCTCCACTAATATTAATTGCCTTGGCGTCGTTTCAGGCTCATTCTGAGCGGTATGAAGAGGGCTTCTCTGATGCCTAAAAGTGAAGCTTAGATAGTGGTGGTTTCCGAGATATTGGTGATTTAATAAATAGTACCATGGTGGTTACCAGTTGATCTGCCTAATATCTCAGCCATTATTGATTGCCTTGAGACGTGACTAGTATCTATCAAAAGGTCTTTTCAAGGGCTTTCCGTAGCTATTAAGACCATGAGAATCGATAAAGAATTGATGGAAATATGGCTGAATGAAGTTTGTGACAGTATTCTATCACAAGTCCAGGATCTAGAGAGGGTGCAGTTTGCCTACCAGAGCCTTCCTTATTGGTTTTGTTCTGAGGCAGAGGTCATAGGTGCTGACGTACTGTCCGGTATACCTAGACATTTGAGGTCACTAGTAGTTCCTAGATACTAATTTCAGCATTTTCCAGCGTCCAGGGTGTCCAGTGACCTTTGTATCATAGCACAGTGAGACCACTCACCTCTGTAAGTCTGGGTTCCAGGGGACGTAGATCTTGCCTCTAAACTGGAGTAGTTCTTCATCTTTTAACCATTCTGCAGAGCAGACCATTTTACTCAATACTTGCCAGAGTTCCCTTGCTGCCTTTTCCACTGGCTCTTTCTGGTCTCCTTTCTGGTTCCCTTGACGAATTTCTCTAAGAATGTCTTTCTCTGGTATTTCCAGCTGAACTCCTTCGAGAGCTTAGATTGTAAAGAGCTCTAGTTGTAGGAGAACTACATTTTTGTTATTGAAGGCTCCATTGCTATGGTCCAGTCTCCATAATAATGCGTCTGGCTTCTCCATGGAACATCCTGGGCAGTGAATCAACTTGAAGTCAAAGCAGGCTAAGTACAGGGACCAACGAGCCTAGCAACGGTTGAGTTTCTTAGCCATCATGAAATACTCTAAGTTCTTGTGGTCCATTCAAATCTTTACCAGATGCTGGGCTCCTTCCAGGAAATGCCTCTACTCTTCCAGTGTGTGGATAATAGTAAGCATCTCCTTGTCATGGACCTCGTAATTCCGTTCCACCAGAGACAGGGACTTGCTGTAGAAGGCCACTGGGTGCTATTTCTTCTCTCCAGGTAGTTGCTGAGAGAGGACAGCTCTGGAGGTAAAGTCAAAACTGTTAGCCTCAATATGGAAGGGTTCCGAGTCCTAAGGTGATACCAGGACTGGAGCAGTGGTCACCGCCATCTTGAGACATTTAAAGGTTTCCTGTTCTTTGATATTCTAGTTCCAGGCCTTGTTGGAACGAGTGAGGTCAAAGAGGAGTCTGGCAATGGTTAATAAATCCCAGATGAAGTGATGGTAGAAGTTGATGAAGCCTATGAAAGCCTGCACGTTAGTCCAGTTCTCCAGGGTGGGCCAATCATAGACTCCAGCAACTTTAACAGGGTCCATCTCGACCTTGTTCTCCAAGATGACCAGTCTGAGGTACTCAATCTACTTCTGATGGAACTCACACTTCTCTGGGCAGAGAAATAACTTGTGCTCCACTAGTATCTCCAAGACCCGCTGGACTGCTCATTTGTGTTTCTCTTTTGTCTTTGTAAAGATCAGAATGTCGTCCAAGTACACTACTACAATCCCTTCAGCTATGGGGGTTCTGAAGATATCATTCATTATAGTTTGGAAGGTAGCGGGACTATTAGTCATTCCGAAGAATATCATGAGAGGTTCGAAGAGACCACAGTTGGTACAGAAGGCTGCTTTCCATTCATCTCCAGGCTTAATATGTATGTTATTAAAACCCCATCGGACATCAAGTTTTGTGAAGTACCTGGCTCTGCAGAGTTGGGAGACGAGTTGGGAAATGAGAGGGAGGGGGTACTTGTTCTTGACAGTTATGGCATTCAGTATGTAATAGTCTTGAACCAGTCAGAGCAAACCATCTTTCTTTTTAATGAAGAACACAGGAGCTGCTATAGGGAATTTGGAAGGTCAGATTTGTCTGGTATGCAGGTTTTCCTCTAGGAAGGCGTCCAACTCAGCCTGTTCCAACAGGGACAGGGGATAGATCTTTGATGACTTAGGCTCTGCTGAAAGGGTGTAAAAGGGAATTGCATACTGGGACAAACAAAACAATGATGTGCCAGCTCCCAATTGTGTACTAAAGGTCCGAGAGGAGATTATCAAAATTGAAGGTTTATAAATAATTAGAGAAATAAGAATTATATGCAGCTCCAGTAAAATATAAGTAGATGGTTGTAAAAGGATCATAAGATCTCTCTAGATTGTCGTCACATAGCCTCCCTAAGGTGTCAACCTTTACACACCATGACAAAAGCTCCTCTGGAAAATACAGTTAGTTAATCACTCATAGACCCTCCGCACTCAGTTGTCTCCTTGTCTGCACCCCCAACACTGAACCTTATGGGTATGATGCAATCCAAGTGTGCACCTAGCCAAGCTTTCCCAGCCTACTGTCCTCTCTGAAGCCTGCCTAAGTTGCATCTGCGTCTTCTCCCTAGATCAAGTTCTGGGTATATTCTGTGTTCTTCTCAAGACACCCCACTAGTCCTAGTCTTCTTACTCTCAATAGATCTACATTCACAATTCCAGAGGCAGTATAGATAGAGGTAGGAGTCAAGAGGTTCCTTTTTTCTTCTCCAATCCAACTGCACTCTGGATACTATATTAAAATATTACAAAGCCCCAAAACTTAAGAAATAAATTATAAAAGGGAAATTATTACTACTTTTAGGATCCCTTTGCCTCCTTTCTCTCCTAAGTCCTCCCAAATTCCCACTGATAACATGGCCCTCTCCTTTCTTTGTGATGACGCTGTTACGCCGCTAGAGAATTTTCTGCGGAAATGTAGCATGGGATACATTTTATACCCCTGAATTTCATTATTGGAATTCACTCTAGAGACTTCCTACAAGCCCCAGACATAATCTAG
>Ga0153958_1000220_pt1 | contig 13321 bp, 9 predicted proteins | sample TSFL042MetaG_FD_104719 | JGI IMG/M metagenome (GOLD analysis project Ga0153958, IMG submission 104719) | Attine ant fungus gardens microbial communities from Florida, USA - TSFL042 MetaG | ecosystem: Host-associated > Fungi > Mycelium > Unclassified | place: USA: Florida, Wekiwa Springs... | reverse complement strand
TTACGGTGAGATCTACCTCGAGTGGACTCTCAACTTATTGCTATTATTCCTTTGGTTTCTTTTGGGTTATATTCTACCCTTTTCCCCACTATAAAGCTCTCCCCTTTTTTATTTGATTACCTCTCCAGTGCCTACTTGTTTAGTGCACAACTGTGAAGTATCTCGGAGATTATTATATTCCCATTTGTTGTCACCCTTGTCTCAAGATCAAATTCCCTTTGATCCCTATCAACGGCCACCGCGTCCAACCACATGCCCTATAAGATCTTCAGCAATGACCAAAGAGGCAGAGAAACAGTCGGAGGAGAACTCCCTAGAGTGATAAGCCAAGAGGGGAGCCATGATAGATTTGCTAGCAGTTGCCAGAGAAGAGGGAGCAGGGCGCCGTTGGAAGCGACCCTGCTGGGTAGTGGTACGAGTGATTCGTGCACCTGGGGCGGTTTAAACTTCGGTTGGGGGAGGGATGCCATACTTGACTAGGAGCATCTCAAAAGACCTGACCATTGCTTCTAGGCGAGTGACCTGGGACCGAAGGGCGTCGAGCTTGGCATTAGTATCCAAAGAGAGGGTAGCATTGGAATGTTTGGAGCGACGATGAGGCATTACTGTATATCTGCAAGAACAGGTTGAGAGAGAGAAGCTAGAGCAAGAGAGGTGAGTAGCTAGTATAGACTTGAATCTTCTGTAAGAGGACCACTCAGTAGGTGATCACTCCTTAAGCTAGTGGATAGTCCCGGAAGCTAGTTTGAGATTCAAGTGGGGATATATCTACACACACTTGCTAGTATATATACTACATTAGATAGTCAGGTACACAACACCATGGCAACCGACCTATAATTACAGAATGTCCTAGAATAACTAATAATAGGCATCACACCACATGACATAGACAGAAGGAGTCAGGAACGATAGGAGTGCGATACACGATCTGTTACTGGGCCATTAATAGAACAGACCCTCAGAACTCACTGAGCATGACCCTAGATGTCTCCTTACAGTCCTGGCCCTCTATGCTAGCCAGTTTTTCCAAAGCTACTGCGATCCTCTGAATATCCTTCCTCAACCCCCACAACTCACTCAAGTCCTCTAATTTTCTTGAGACTTCTGTCTTCTACTCTATGTCCATTTGTTGCTTTGTTTCTCTCACTTTAGATCTCCAAATCACTTCTGCCTAGGCCTTTGTATATGCTCTGTCAGCATCAAAAGGCTTATAGGCTGTCTTGGCCTTGGCACAAGGAGCGCATGAAGTTACATAACTACAGAAGTTAGTAGAGGAAGAAGAATTTAAATGAAATACTTATAGCAAATTTTGGGAAATACAAAGTATTCCAAAGTCCATGTACCTCTCGCACAGATTTCCCCCACCAACAGCTGTCACTCCCATTTCTCTTGCCAACTCCTAACGTCGTTGGTGGACCTCCAGAGTTTCTTGGGGTAGATATCAGACACATTGCCTCTTGGTCAGAGATGGGAGATCAATTAAATTCATTTCCTCATCAGAGGGAGGATTCGATAGGAGCAAGAAAGTTTTGGTCCAATTTTTGCAATGCTGTTGTTTCACGGCAGCAATGTAATCTACCTTGAGACAAAAAGCTAGATTTTTCTGGTATTCCTCTTCTCTTTGTCATGTCTCTTCCTCCTCCTGTTTTTTCCATGTCTCTTCCTCAAATCTTTTCTGCTCTGTTATTTTTGCCTCTTTTCAGGCTTGGTGCTCAAGCTGTTCCTTTTCTTCCTGCTATTGAAGCAGAGTTTCTGCCTCAGCGTGTCTTCTGGTTAATTCAGTCTCATATCGCTCATTGTTGGAGTTGGAAAAGTTGGCAATTGAGATAGAGTTAAAGGACATGGTAGTAGAATTTCAGTTTAAAGGTCTGCAGATGAGGATTTTTAAGACCAGAATCAGATGATATTTGAATTGCTTATATATAAAAGCTTCAAGGGCTTAGCCTTAAAGGGAGGGTACTGTCATATTCCAGAAATCTGACAATTATGTAATTTATTTCTCCTAATAATTCTCCTGAAATTATAATTAGTAGGGTAGCATAGTAGACTACTCTCCTCCTATTCCAGACTTCCTATAAGTATTAAGTAGTTATAGTGTATTTCCTCAGTTTGTAAATCAATGTTATTTGGTCCTAATACTCTTTCTGTCTACTCCAGATTCCTATTCTACTTCCTTAGGACCTCTTCTCTGACAACTTCCCTCCACTCCAAAATATGCAACCAACATTATGATTGGAGACTAGGGCACAATACATAAGTTGAAGCCAAGGTCATTCATCAAGTTGTATTCTGCTCCGATGTCATTTCCTTCTGCCGGAGTCTTCTCTTAGATTTATACCATCACTAAGTACTATCTATTCTCTGACATAGTACTTTACTCTGTTCCAGAGTATTTTCTATCTATTACTCTATTCTTCCATTCTCTGTCCTTTCTGTTCTTGACAGTCTTCTACATTATATACTAGGTTTACATTCTTAAGTGTCAGGATCTATGTGATCAGAGCTATACTAGTGTGTTTAGGTTGCTCTGGAGTGTCACTGTGCAGTTTAGAGGTGGAAATAGAGGTGTTCCCTTACATTCACCCCCCTTTCAAGATTGCTACATCTTGGAGCAATGGACTTAAAATGAAAAATGTTGTTAAACTCTGTATGCTGGATGTGTCTCGAAGCTCCAGGGTGTTTGCAATGAAACTCTGCTATCAGTTCTGGAGCAGAGACTTCAGAGGTAAACTCCCAGGAATTGTGTTCATGACCATATCCTTTCTACATGATGAGATACTGGAATCTTCTCTAGTGCCAACAACTGGTAAGTATCTCCTCTACTTCCCACTCTGTTTCTCTGTCGATGACTATGGGTAGTGGGTGATCTTCTGTTTTTCATCCTGTAATTGGGTCATCCAAAGCTGGAGTAAGCTTTACTACATTGAACACTAGATAGAGTTGCTTCATCTAGTATGGCAGCTTTAAACAATAGGCCATAGGTCCAATCTACCATTCTACTACAAAGGGGCCAAGCCGCTAATGTGAGAGTTTCTGTGAAGGGCATGTAGTCCAGATATTTGATGCATCAAGAAAGACTTTGTTGCTAGAATTGAACACCAGAGTCAGAGTTCTTTATTAGTTATAGTATTTTTTCATGTTGTTCTATGTCTTGTAGATTGCAGATTTTGCTTCTTCAATTGCCATTCTCATCCTTTTCATAAATTTGTTGACTGTCTCTGGACCAGAAGAGTTCTGCCAGGGTTCGAAGCCTATATGAGGAAACCATCCAGTGTTAAGCAAGAATGGAGGCTATTGAGTAGTAGAGTGGATATGATTGTTGTGCTGGAACTCTGCCATGGATAAGAGGTCATACCAATCATCTTGCTGCTCATTCACAAAGAGCTGGAGGTACTGGTCCAACTCTTGGTTGATGTGCTCCATCTGTCCATTGGTTTGAGGATGCCAGGCTGTAGAAGATACTAACTTTATTCCTAGCAGGCAGTAAAGTTCTCTGGTGAAACGAGCTATGAACTAAGGTCTGCAGTCTGAGATTACATACTTCAGAAGACTGTGGAGCTTCTAGACTTGATGCAAGAAAAGCCTGGCTGCTCTCTCCACTGTCACCGTCATGTGTGTTGGAATAAAGTGTGCCTGTTTCAACACTGAATCCACCACTGTCATTACTGCATCATGTCCAGAGAAGAGAGAGAGTTCCAGAATGAAATCTATACTAAGCATGTCCCATCATGAGTCTGGGATCTGGAGAGTATGCAATTTGCCTAGTGGAGCCTACTTTATCAGTTTTGTTCTGAGGCAGAGGTCACAGGTGCTGACATACTGCCCAATATATCTAGACATTTAAGGCTACCAGTAGTCTCTAGAGACTAACTCTAGTGTTTTCCAGCATCTGGGGTGTCCAGCAACCTTCGTATCATAGCACAGTGAGACTACTCGCCTTTATAAGTCTAGGTTCTGGAGAACATAGATCTTGCCTTTGAACCAGAGTACTTATTTGTCTTTCAACCATTTTGCAGAATGGACCATCTTACTCAATGCTTGCCAGAGCTCCCTTGCTACCTTTGCTACTGGCTCTTCTTGGTTACCTTTCTGGTTCTCTTGACAAATTCCTCTAAGGATGTCTCTCTCTGGTCCTTTCAGCTAAACTTCTTGGAGAGCTCAGATTGCCAAGAGCTCTGGTCATAGGAGGACTAGGTCTTTGTTGTTGGAGACTCCATTGCCATGGTCTAGTCTTCACAATAATGTGTCTGGCTTCTCTATAGAATGTCCTAGGTAGTGGATCAATTTGAAGTTGAAGTGGGCTAAGTACAGAGACTAGCAAGCCTAGTAACAATTGAGTTTCTTAGCCGTCGTGAAGTACTCCAGGTTCTTGAGGTTTGTCCAGATTTCCACTAGGTATTGGGCTCCTTCCAGAAAGTGCCTCCACTCTTCCAGTATGTGGATGATAGCAAGCATCTTCTTGTTATGGATCTCATAATTCTGCTCCACTAGAGATAGAAATTTGCTGTAGAAGGCCACCAGGTGCCATTTCTCTTCTCTGGGTAGTTGCTGAGAGAGGACAGCTCCAGAGATGAAGTTTGAACTATTAGTCTTGATGTGAAAGGGTTCTGAGTCCTAGGGTAATACCAAGACTGGAGCAGTAATTATTGCTATCTTGAGACATTCAAAGGCTTCCTGTTCTTTGGTATCCTAGTTCCAGGCCTTGTTGGAATGAGTGAGGTCGAAGAGAGGTCTGGCTATGGTTGAGAAATCCTGGATAAAACAATGGTAGAAGTTAACAAAGCCTATGAAAACCTGTACGTCAGTTCAGTTCTCTAGGGTGGGCCAATTGCAGACTCTGGTGACTTTAACAGGGTCCATCACAATCTTGTTCTCTGCGATAACCAGTCTGAGGTATTCAATTTGCTTCCAATGGAACTCACACTTCTCCAGGTGGAAGAATAACTTGTATTCTACTAGTATTTCCAAGATCCTCCAGACTGCTCATTTATGTTCCTCTTCCATCTTCATAAAGATTAGAATGTTGTCCAAGTACACTACTACAATCCCTTCAGCTATGAGGGTTCTGAAGATATCATTCATCATAGTTTGGAAGGTAGCAGGACTATTAGTTATTCCAAAGAACATCACAAAAGGTTCAAAGAGGCCACAATTGGTGTGAAAGGCCACTTTTCATTCATCTCCAGGCTTGATGTGTACATTATTGAAACCCCAGCAGACATCAAGTTTTGTGAAGTACCTGGCTCTGTAGAGCTAGAAGACAAGTTCAGAGATAAGTAGGAAGGAGTATCTGTTATTAACAGTTACAGTATTCAGCATACAATAGTCTTGGACTAGCCAGAGCAAACTATCTTTCTTCTTAATAAAGAACACAGGGGCTGCTATGGGGGACTTAGAAGGTCAGATTTGTCTGGTATGTAGGTTTTCCTCCAGAAAGGCATCTAACTTAGCTTGTTCCAACAGAGACAAGAGATAGACTTTCGATAACTTAAGCTCTGTTCTGGGGACTAGCTCAATAGCATGATCCCATTTGCAGTGCCCTAGCAGTATATCAAAGTCCTCCTTAGTGAACATGGATTGGAACTCCATGACATAGGCAAGCAGTGGAGTAGTGGTAGCCTGTGTCTTTGTACTGTGTTTGGCTTCTTCTACAAGATGCTAGAAGGTTATAGTCATAGCTCAGAGGTTGACCTGGGTAAGCTCTGGGAGGATATGTATAAGGAACAGTTGGTCTCCAAGCTCCCAACTAGGGTGGTATATTTGTAGAGGCACTTCCTCAAGCTCTAGCTTTTCTTGGAACAGAGGTGTAGGTTCATCATAACATGATTGGAGAGCCCAGAGTTCAGTTCTCTTCTGGCAGGTCTGTTCCTTCTGTAGAGCATATCCTTCTTCATACTGGAGAGGACAATAGGTCATTTCAACTTCTCCCTTTTTCCAGTCAACCTTAGGGTTGTGGTCCTTGAGCCAGTTGTAGTCTAGGATTAAACTCTGTTTCCCAAGTCCAGAGACAGCTAAAAACATTCTTTCAGAGTGAGTTTTGTAGTAGAGAAGTATATCTATGACCTCAGAAATCTGTCCTGTCTCATTAGGGAAACTGTTAATATTAAAGACTGGGATATTACGTGAGAGAGTTTGAGTGTTTATCCCTTTTGAACGAATGAAATCTGTAAGGGGACATCTTTATTTCCATCCCTGAATAGCATAACAATATTCCAGAGTGACCTTAGCCTGTTTAACTAGTAATACTTAAATATACTAGTTTAGCTCTGATCCCGCTGACCCTGACACTAAGAGATGTAAAACTAGTATATAATGTAAAAGATCCTTCCAGGAGTCTTATCCTAATCTCTGAGAATTCTTCTGGAGTCTTGTGTCCAGTTGCCCTTACAAAATCCCTATTGATGAAGCTCCTAGTTGCTCTACTATCCAAGAGGACTTTGACGGAGTGGAGTTTACTTGTGTCCATAGTTCCAATTTCCACTGGCAGAAGTAAGGAAGTTCCTCATGTGTCCAAGACACTGATTGAGAGGAGCTTAGGTAGCCTCTTCTCCCACTTGGGTTTACAGAGTGGAGCAGAGACTAGAGAGATAGGAGGGGTGGTATGTCTAGTAGTTCACTGTCAATTGTATTAGTATCCTCTATAGTTAATATAGTGAACTTATTTACTGGCGACCGGGGTGCACTTATTGCTGGCTGTGCTATACAAAATCCTCCTCTTCTGGGAGACAAAACTCCTCTAGCGGAACTGCATCTTTCAACGCCAACAGATCTTTAATCAGCTCCTTTCACTGTTCCAATGAAGAGACTGTATATGCTAGGGGTTTTCCTGTTTTCTTTTTTTAAATAGAAGTTCTCCAACTACTATCTAAGTAGCAGTGAAGATAAAAGTTTAAATAAAGATAAAATGTGTGATCTCCTAAGAAAAGCACCCTAGTTGACACTATGTATCAGCACAGTGTCCCTTATGCAAATTCATGGGAAAATGAATTCAGAAGATGAAGGTAAAAAGAAGTTGTGAAATTAAAGTTCTGCTGGTGTACCATAGTAGCAGTGATATTCAAAACTCGAAACTTGATTCTAGACTACTGTGTTGGCCCTGTGCCTGAGTCCTGCCTGTCTGGTGTCACCCTAATGCCCTGTTTCAAAGTTGTTCTCACAGTAGTACTCTTGACTATGTGATTAGATATGAGACTTTGAATCCTCCCTGTATAACTCGACTCTTTAGTAATGCTAAACTCTATCTTAGAGCTCTTATGACATTGCCTCTGCAGCTAAGTCACTCTGTCCTGTAGTCTCTTTGGTTTGACTCAGTCTTGAGTCAAAGCAACTTAATCACTGATCTTATCACTCTAAAAATATATTTCCACTTTGAAAACCCAAATAAAGGAAAGAGACAACTGAGATTGCTTGCCCTCTTCTTACTAAGTGGAGGTTTTTATAGGTTTAGAGAAATACAAAAGAAATATACAAAAAAAATAGAGAAAATAATCAACCCAGTCATAATCTATTATTACAACGATCATTCTGGTAGTGATAGAGAATCCTATGCCTCCTTGTCTTTTCTCGATTATTTTTTATTAGTTTTTGCTAGGTCTGCTCTGCTCTTGCTAAGTTACCAGATTGTCTACCACTGATCTTGCAGCGATCTCCCCATCTCTTTGGCTTATCTCAGCAACTCAGGACCTGACTCTTTTCTTTCCTGCTTAGGGAGTTTTGGGAGTTGTTTCCACTGCTCCCTAAGGCTCTTTATTACTTCTTTATTTCTGATTGTAGTAGATCAGTTTTGATGCACTCCTATTCTTAGCCATCACTGATTGAGTGATGTTGCAGCTATTCTTATTTCCTGCCAGGCCACCAGTTCTGTTCCTTTGAGGGATATCTCTCCAGACTTTTTCACATAAGGCTTTCTTTCCCTAACTAAGCTACTTTTCTCAGCTATAACGCCATGGGGCTGCAGGCTCGACTCTGCTGGTTCTCGAGTATTTGGCTTGTTGGTGGTAGTGACCTTATGTCCCCAGGTATACTGCTACATAGTTAGGTAGCCAGCTTTTGGTAGTAAAGTCCTCTATGCCTTCTCTGCTATCTAGCAGGTGATTCTATCTTAGTCTTGCTTCTTGGTGTGTGAATTCGCAAAATTTGGTTAATTTTAGGCCTGAATATATTTTGGACTTTACACTGAGATGAGTTAATGGACATTCATGTAGTGAGAACAGTCTTAAACTAGATGGTTTGTGTTTCCACATCAGTAATATTCCTGTGGAGGCAAGAATCTTGTTTTCCTAGTCATATTGATGTTCATAGGGACTTCTATAGACAGACTTGGTGGTGGAGGTTTTTGAGTGACCAGAAGGGGCAGAATGGAGAATAATCTTGCTATAGACAAAGATGGAAGTCGGATGAAGGTGGTTTTAAGTGGTGCAGAGGGGGCAGAGCATAACACGGACTGAAAGGCTTTATTGGCGAGGTGTGCCTCGTCAATCCTCCATGCTGCTCTATACCATGCATCAGGGTCAGTATCAGCTGGTTGTCCATATGGCATAGTGGTGATCTAGTTCTGAATGCTTATCACAAATAGTCACTTACTTATTTGTGATTGATGTTTTAGAATCTTGAAAGGTTCAAAAATGCAAAGTTTAGACAGTAACAAAAGATGTTGTTAAGTCTGAGGTCTAATCCTCAGACTATGAATCCTTATATACAGAAAAGTAATAGTCTGTGCACTAGAACAGATCATCACATGCTACTATCTATTGTTCTACATATGGTAGTGCCTTTGTGCTATGAATAGTGATAACTTAACCATATAGAGGCTGTCCTTTGTTCTAAGAAAAGGACAGATGACTATCTATGGGTAATTAATGAAGTCCATGTGCAAACATTGAGGCCTTCATATCTCCACAGATACTGATCGCCTTGAGGTTTTTCTAGGCTCATTCTGAGCAGTATGAAGAGGGCTTCTGATGAGCCTAGAACCAAAGCTTAGATCATGGCAGTTTCTGAGATATTGGCGATTTAATAAATGGTACTATGGTGGTTACCAGTTGATCTGCCTAATATCTCGGCCAATACTGATCGCTTCGAGGCGTGACTGGTATCTATTGAAAGGTCTTTTTAAGGGCTTTCCGCAGCCGTTGAGACTGTGAGAATCGTCGAAGAATTGGTGGAGATATGGCCAAATGAAGTTTGTGACAATACCTAATCTGAGACCTTGCTGAAACTTTACCACTAGTGTTTAGGGATCTGTATAACTTGTATCAGAGACCAGGGCCTGGAAGTTATCCAGATAGTTGTCCACTATTCGACCTCCTTGGTGGTAGGAGGTTCCTTTTAGCACATTGATCATGTCCACTTCTGTATTAACAGAGTATTACAAATGGTCACTTACTTGGTTTGTGATGGATTGGAATATATATTCAAAGTGCTTATAGGCAGAGTTAGACAAGCAACAAAAGGTGTTGTTAAGTCTGAGGTCTAACCCTCAGACAGGGAGTCCTTATATACAGAAAAATGATGGTTTGTACACTAGGACAGATCATCATATGCTACTATCTATTGTTCTATATATGGTAGTGCCTTTGTGCTAGAAATAGCAATAACTTAACCATATAGAGGCTGTCCTTTGGTCTAAGAAAAGGACAGATGAGTATCTATGGATAATTAATAAAGTCTATGTGCAAACATTAAGGCCTTCATATCTCCACTGATATTGATTGCCTTGAGGTCATTCTAGACTCATTCTGAGTGGTATGAAGAGGGCTTCTGATGAGCCTAGAACCAAAGCATCAATCATGGTGGTTTCCGAGATATTGGCAATTTAATAAACAGTACTATGGTAGTTACCAGTTGATCTGGCTAATATCTCGGCCAATATTGATCACCTCAAGATGTGACTGGCATTGATGGAAAGGTCTTTTGGAGGGCTTTTTGTAGCCATTGAGACTGTGAGAATCATCAAAGAATTGATGGAGATATGGCTGAATGAAGTTTGTGACATATAGACTTAATTAATTACTTATAAATAGTCATCTGTCTTTTCTTAGAACAAAGAACAGTTTCTATATGGTTAAGTAATCATATTTTCAAGTACAAAGGCACTACCATATGTAAAACAATAGGTAGTAGCATGTGATGATCTGTTCTAGTGCACAAACTATTACAATTCTATATATAAGGACTCCTAGTCTAAGGATTAGACTTAACAACATCTTTTGTCACTATCTGAACTTTGCTTATAAGCACTTTTTGAATATATCTTGAACCCAATCACAAACAGTAAGTAACTATTTGTGATACAGACTTAACAATATCTCTTGCTACTTGTTTAACTTCACTTTTTTAAGCCTTTTGAATACTAAATTCACCAATCATAAATCAGTAAGTGGTCATTTGTGATACTAATATTTCTCTAAAAGTCTGATTGTTTGTTCATAAGTCCAATATTTATCTATAGTTCTGAGTTTAACATTTCTTTTTTAACAATGAATTGATACATTATTATTTCTTTATCCATTATTGTTAATATCTTTTCTACTAGCCACTTACTGATATCTTGGCCAATATTGATTGCCTTGAGATGTGACTAGTATTGATCAAAAGGTCTTCTTAAGGGCTTTCCAGAGCTGTTAAGACTGTAGAAATTGCCAGAGAATTGATGGAGATATGGCTGAATGAAGTTTGTGACAGTTCATAATATCTAGTATAACAATTATAAGCTTGAGATGACTGTCAAAGTTAGAGTTCTTGCCCATTACTCTATACTACTTATACACATTATCTTATTTGTACATGTTTCTGTTCTCCTACATATTTCTTTTGAGCCATGCTCTCCTATGTATCATAAAGGAAAATAAGGAGAAGAAGATAAATAATGACTTAGTTCATGTGGTGTTTATTAACATTACCCTTATCCTCTCCCCTAGGGTATGCTTTACTTTGTAAGCTTTATACTTATTTCTAGTAGACTTAAAGTGTTATTCTAAGTGTATACTCTATTGTTAAGAGTATATCTTATTCTAAGAGCAGAGTACAATTATTTTATCCTGATTATAAGAATATTTTTAGCCTCAGGGATATCTTCTACCCTTACCCTGGGGATATACCTGGTGGGCCCTAGGCATTAAAGACACCAAAAATGTTATTATTTAACCTTAAATTGTGGTCCAGCTTAACAATGGTCTATCTCAACAATACTGACCTCAAATCAAAGTATAATCAACTCCATTCAGAGTTGGTAGAGGTTATAGTGAAAGCTTTGTCTATGAAAAGGTCAAAAGAAATGGCGGAGAAACAAAAATTATGTGATATCACAATCAACAATGCTGTTTGTAACTGCTTGTGTTGGCATCGCTGATGTCATTTACGGTACAAAGCAGCAGCTAAAACAGGAAACTCATCTGTCATTCAATCGACAAGACAAAGCCACAGCCAGATATGGATATCGTTCTTTGGCGGTCATCCTTACGAGAACGAGAATGATGGAGTCTCTTATATAGTGTACAGGGACATCCACCCTTCATCACAGTTGATATCTTCTTACTAGGTACCGACACACACTGTTGTTAGGACGTCCTTTAATCCAATCTCTGGAGTGACACCACAGAATGGCAGTGGCGTCATACCCCAATTGGGTCTTCACCCTATTCTCAGGTATTGGATTCGTTCTTTGCTGTATCCCATTCCCGTGGCACCTCAAGGGTAGGTATTCTCTGCGCTTGGTATCACGCCCTCACATGTTGTGTCTCAGCCTGGAATACGGGGACATGTCTTTTCATGGTTTACTCAGGCCTATGTTGCCTTGGATTTTGTATAAATTCTATCATATGGAAGGGTAATACGAACGACTGGGCTCCTATCTGGTGTGATATATGTGAGTTTGAGAAGGTGTTCTACTGAGATTTTGAAGCCACTAACTGTATTTTTCCAGTTACAAGAGTCTTAGTCATAGGCAGCTTCGGAGTTCCAGCTGCTGCCCTCTGTGCCAATCGCCGCATCTATCTCATTGCTTCATTGCGAAAGGTCACCATCTCGAGAGCCGAAAGGCAGCGCCAGGTAGTGGTTGATCTAGCAATTGGTCTCGGCCTTCCTATCATCTTTTTGATCTTGCGTAAGAATCTTGTGTCTATACTCAAACAACTGAACAACGTCACAAATTTATTTCAGAATATGTTTATGAAGATGTGCGATATTTCATTTTTGAAGACATTGGATGCTCAAACTCCGCATACCAAACCTGGGTTGAGGTCATCCTCAACCCAATTCCCTGTCTTGTACTTGCCATCATCGCTGTTATATACGCCGTCTTGAGCTTCTGTGCCTTCCGCAGAATCCGTGACCAGAGCAAGAATTTGTTATCTATTCACTCCGGCTTGACTCACGGCCGCTATATCCGTCTCATGCTCCTTGCGGCGATGGTTGCGATTTGTTCGCTTGGAGTCCAGTCATATAGTTTAACAGTGAACATGAGCGAAGGGATTGCACCGTGGACCAGCTTCAAGGACCTTCATGCCAATGTCTCTACCGTGCTCCAATACTCAGCTGAAGAGTGGCGTTCCGGTTCGGATGCTGCTGCCATCGAATTCACTCGGTGGTTATGGATTATTTGTGCTTTAATATTTTTTGCCTTTTGTGGCTTCTCTGGTGAAGCCATGAAGCATTATCGCTATGCCATGAGTTTGGCTGGGAGCTATGTCGGGGTTTCTTCTAGAAGTTTTGGCAGTCATTCCTCATCCTCAAGGTATGTCATCTGATCAATTATCTTGATCATCTGTTTACCATCATAGGTTCAAGGGTGGTGTTGAATCATGTTCGGGCTCTATGCCTGAACTTTTCAAGGAGAAAGCTGTATGCAAAGAAGCCCCTGCCTCCGACATGGAGAGTTCTTATGCACCTAGCACGTTGTCGTCTCCCCCTTCTAAACAAAAGTGGATGTTCTTTAGCGGCATCTCCCGTTTTTTGAAGAAGAATTCCAAACAGGAGCTTCTCAAATCGAATTCCCAGTGCAGCGAGGCTGTCCTTCCCGATGTCGGTCGCACTCTCCCTGGTGGATCCAGCGATAACATTTCGACAACACTTACTTCGTTCGCCAGCGAATCCACGGACACGCGCTCAGGAGCCATGACGTCTGTTCCGGTTGATCCCCATGGACACTCGCATGATATTGTTTAGGATTTTTGATTTCCTGTATTTCTCTGTGTCAGAATCAGGAGGTCAGCGATGACCCCCTTGCGTTTATTTCTCCAGATTCTTTTCAGCTGTAGCCCTAGTTTTGCGTTTCGTATTTTTGATATGTATGGTAGCAGTGATCACTGCAGAATAGATG
>Ga0153958_1000219_pt1 | contig 13368 bp, 8 predicted proteins | sample TSFL042MetaG_FD_104719 | JGI IMG/M metagenome (GOLD analysis project Ga0153958, IMG submission 104719) | Attine ant fungus gardens microbial communities from Florida, USA - TSFL042 MetaG | ecosystem: Host-associated > Fungi > Mycelium > Unclassified | place: USA: Florida, Wekiwa Springs... | reverse complement strand
TCTCTGTCTGTGTCGTGTGGTGCAAGCCTTCTATTCTAACATTAGGACATTATGATTACTGATCCACACGCCCATGTGATAGTGTGTGAGATCGTCTAGTGTAGGCTATATATACTAGCAGGTATTGTAGATGTACTTCACTTGAATCTCAACTAAGCTTCTGGGACTCTTACCTAGCTTGAGGAGTAATCGCCTTTGAGTGGTTCCCTAACAGAAATGTGGAAAATGTTTGAGGAAAGAAAGAGGGAAAGTAGTATGTCCTACCAAGAGAAAAGTGCTATTACACTGCAAGTAAATTTTCTGTAGAAGATAACATTTGATATGCTTTATACCAATGGATTCTTAATTAAAATTCATTCTAGAACCCTTTCTATAATCCTCAGAACATAATACTATAAGATAAAGACATTGAGCAGGTAATAATCAACCTAGAGCTTATGCTAATATCTCGAGAGACAACTAGGATGAACTGGCATTTGTAAGGGGACAGTCTATAGTAGCTTAGATAACCTGGTATGGGTAAGCATTATCTAGCTCGCCCTCGGATCCTCAGAGTCTACTATTAATAGTTTCCTTCCCTCTTGTTTTTGTTGCTATGGCACTACATAGCCTTATTAGGTAGTGTAGTTATTAGTATCTTGATCTGTGTTCCTGTAGCAAATGGCGCACAGACCAAGCTAGTCTAGTATAAGTAGCTAGTGATGTATAGTAGAATACCTTATTTCAACATTAGTTTGATCTCCTGGGCTATTTATTAATCTAACTTAAGATGCCTCCTCTACTATAGTCAAGCATGTTCTGGGATGCCCCCGAGTGCCCCCTTACAGCATTGGGTTACTAAGAATATTACCAAGGGACTATGCTCTAGATTCACTTTTGAATGGACTAACTTAGAAAGATGGCAAACTTGTACTCAAGAACCAGTACTAATTAGAAGACAAACTTAGACTAATAGACTTTGTGCTTGTAAATAAGCATTGATGGTATCAGATCAATTATATTTAGATAAATGACCTCTAGGATGTAACTTGGAGATACTAGATATTTATTGGGACTTGCTAACTGTTTAACAGATAATTGAAGAAGTCCAAATTACAAAGCAGCATCAAGAGCATGATAGGAGAAGACAGAAGAATATTCTAGAAGGAAGCGGAGATAGAGACACGTCATCTTTGATGGGAAGAACTTGGTGAGAGGACATGTTATTGTAAAGACAGAAAAGGGTCACATCATCAGTAGGATTTTGGGAGGACTTAGGACAGAAAGGAGTCAAAGAAAATCCAAAAGTAATAATAGTTCTCTTTTTATATTTTATTTCTTGAGTTTCAGGGCTTTATAATAACTTTAATATAGTATCTGGAGTGTAGTTGGATTGGAGAAGAACCTCTTGACTCCTACCTCTATCTACACTGCCTCTGGAATTATAAATGTGGATCTATTGAGAGTAAGAAGACTGGAACTAGGGAAATGTCTTGAGAAGAACACAGAATATACCCAGAACTCAATCTAGAGAGGAAAAAAAGATGCAACTCAGACAGGCTTTGGAGAGGACAGCAGGCTGGGAAAGCTTGGCTAGGTGCATACTTGGATTGTATCACACCCATAAGGTTCAGTGTTGGGGGTACAGACAAGAGAGCAACTGAGTGTAAAGGGTCTATGAGTGATCAACTAACTGTATTTTCCAGAGGAGCTTTTATCACAGTGTGTAAAGGTTGACACCTTAGGGAAGCTATGCGACGATGATCTAGAAAGATCTTACAATCCTTTTACAACCACCAACATATATTTTACTAAAGCTACATATAATTTTTATTTCTCTAATTATTTGTAAACCTTTAACTTTAATAATCTCTTCTCAGATCTTTAGCATGCAATTGGGAGCTGGCACATTATTATTTTGTTTGTCCCAGTATGCAATTCCCTTTTGCACCCCTTCAGCACTGATGGAGATCAAAAGGTTTGATCATGAAACAAAAATGAAAACAAGATCAAAGAGGTGAAATCTCCAAGTTGCTTCACAATTGTGCACTAAACAAGTAGGCACTGGGGAGATAAATCAAATAATAGAGAGCTTACTGAAGGTGAATATCCAAAGAATAACCAAAATATATTTAATAAAAACCTAAGAAAAAAAGAAATGTTTTTAGTATCTACTCGAGCGAACTCTCACTATAATAGGATCCCTAAGGTATGTGTTCATCTCACACCATGATATTACTGCTCTTACCTAGTCTAGTAGTCTGACTCGCTGTTGATATAGCAGTACTACCTAAAACTCCCATACCATTGTGCAGGCTCTATTCTGTAAGGGCGACTGGAGCAGTATACTCCTCCAGGAGATTCCTCAGATAAATTGTACTATGGAATATGTTACAACTCACCTCCAGGAGATTCTTCAGAGAATTAGATGAGGCTCCTGGAGGGAATAATCTACATTATATATATAGTGCCCTCGTGTCCCTGCATCGGTAACCAGGGTCTGAACAATAAAAATGTGCTAGGAGGTAATGGAGTGCTCTTGGAATGATAGGGGTAAGACCCAATATTACATAGTAATATTAGATCAGCTGCAAGGTCACTCTGGAGGACTAGTACGGGCTCTGGAGGACTAGTACGAACTCTGGAGTCATATGTTAGGGGTCCCCTTACATTTACCCCCCTTCCAAGGTTGCTGCGCCTCGAAGCAACAGTTCCAGACTTGAAAAAAGTGTCAAAGTCCATCTAGCAGATGTGTCTTGGAGCAGCTGGGTGCTTTTGGTAGTACTCCACAATAAGGTCTGGCACCTTGACATCGGAGGCCACCTCCCAAGAGTTATGTTCTCTGCTAAAGCCTTTCCACTTAATCAGGAACTAGAACCTCCTCCGGTGCCAGCGACTATCTAATACTTCTTCTACTTCCTACTCTAGTTCTCTATTGATGACAATGGGTGGTGGTGGGGCTTGTGGCTTCCTTTCTGGTATCGGATTGTCCGGAGCAGCAGACAACTTGACCACATTGAACACCAGGTACAACTGTCTCAATCTGTGAGGTAACTTGAGTCAGTAGGCTATCGGTCCCACTTGGCACTCGATTTCAAAGGGTTCTAGTCTGCGATGTGACAACTTTGGAGACGGATGTGTCGTTTTGATATCTGACGCGTCTAGGTATACCTGGTCCCCTGGTTTGAATACAGGGGCCAGAGACCTTCTTCGATTGTAGTATCTCGTCATGTCTTCCTGCGTCTTGCGGATCACGGACTTGGCTTCCTCGGTGGCAGACTCTGTGAGGGCAACCAGAGTGGAGTGCTCCAGGAGATTCCTCAGTTAAATTATAGTATGGAATATGTTACAACTCACCTCCAGGAGATTCCTCAGGGAATTAGATAAGGCTTCTGGAGGGAATAATCTACAATATATACTAAAATGCCTGTTAGGGTGCAGTCACACACAAGGCAAAGACCCTTAAGCTTTAATGAGTAGTCCCAGAAGCTAAGGTGAGATTCAACTGAGGTATATCTACAACAGGAAGCTAGTATTTATACTACTAGACCGTCAAGGCACAGTTCATATGGTACCTGACAGATAATCACACAGAGTCCAATATTAGAACTAAAGGCATCACACGGTATGACACAGAAGGAAAGATAGGAGAGAGTGAGAATGCGATCGAAGGGATAATGGCCCTTAGGTGGGAGTCTACCCACATCACTAAGCATACCTCTAGGATTATCCCCTTATAATGCTCTTGCATTCCATTCTTTGGTAACCAGAGGCTACACAATGAAATTATGTTGGAAGGCAACGGAGGGTACTCTGGGGTCATGTGTGAGGGGTCCTTTTACAGACTCTATTCTCTTGGTGAATTTGTTGACCATCTCCAGGCTGGAGGGGTTCTGTTCCGGCTTGAAACCCATGTGGGGAATTGGTCCCATGTCTAGTAGAAACAGAGGTTGTTGCATTGCGGAGTGGACGTGGTTGTTGGAACTCCATGATAGGTAGGAGGTTGTACCAGTCGTCCTGTCATTTATTAACGAATAGGCAGAGGAACTGGTCGAGCTCCTGGTTGACGCATTCCATTTGTCTATTTGTCTGGGGGTGCCAAGCTGTAGAGGAGGATATTCGTATACCTAGTAGCCTATACAGTTCCTTGGTGAACGAAGCTATGAATTGGGATCTGTGGTCGGAGACAATGTGTTTCAGGAGGCTGTGGAGTTTCCAGACATAATAGAGGAAGAGTCAGGCTGCTCCTTCCGCTGTGACCATTATGTGCATCGGAATGAAGTGGACTCTTTTAGAGACAGCATCCACAACCATCATGATGGTGTTGTGTTCAGAAGACTCCAAGAGCTCTACCATAAAATTGACACTGAGCATATCCCACCATGCACCCGGAACAGAGAGTGGTTGGAGCTTGCTAACTGGAAAGTGTCACCAAGGTTTTGTCTGGAGACAGAGATTGCAGGTACTTACATACTAGCCGATATATGAGACCACCAGTAGTTCTGGGACACTAGTTCTAGTGTCTTCCAGTGTCTAGGGTGTCCTGTGATCTGGGTATCATGATAAAGGGCTACAATCTGCTTGCGTAGGTCTGGACTCCATGGTATGTATATCTTCCCTCAGAACCAGAGTAGGCCATCTATGTTCGACCACTCCAAGGAGTGTACGGCCTCGTTGGTGGAGCTCTGGAGCTCTTGTACTACCTTAGCTATGGGTTCCTTTTGGTCTCCGTTCCAGTTCCCCTTGCGGATGTTGGACAAGATCTTCTGTTTTACGCCTGTCAATTCCACCCCTTCTAGAGCATGCACCACAAGGAATTCCAGTCGAAGAAGGACTACGTTCTCATTGTCCGAGGCTCCATTTCCGTGATCAGCTCTCCTCGACAGTACATCTGGTTTGCCCATAGTACATCTGGGACAGTGGTGGAGTAGGAAGTTGAACCTAGCCAAATGCAAAGACCAACAGGCTTGACAATGGTTAAGTTTCTTGGCCGTCATGAAATACTCGAGGTTCTTGTGGTTGGTCCAGATCTCTACTAGATAGGTCGCTTCTTTCAAGAAGTGCCTCCACTCTTCTAATACACGAATAATGGCTAGCATTTCCTTGTCGTGGATTTCGTAGTTCCACTCCACAGAGGATAGAGACTTGCTATAGAATACCATTTTCTGTCCATTGTCGACTGCTGAGACAAGACTGCTCTTGTGGCAAAGTCTAAGCTGTCTGCTTTAACCCAGAAGGGCTCTGAGTCCTGAGGGGACATTAATACTGGGGCAGTGGTCACCCCCGTTTTGAGGTCCTTGAAGGCCGCCTGTTTCTTTCCATTCCATGTCCAGACTTGTTTGGAGCATGTTAAGTCAAAGAGGGGTCGAGCTTTGACAAAGAAGTCCCAAATGAACCTTCGGTAGAAGTTCACAAAGCCTAGAAATACCTAGACGTCTGTCTTGTTTTCCGGAGTAGGCCACTCTCAGACTCCTGCAATCTTGACTGGGTCCATAGAAACATCGTTCTCCGAGATGACTAGTCCCAAGTGCTCAATTCGCTCCTTGCAGAACTTGCACTTCTCTGGGTGGAGGAAGAGTTTGTTCTCCTATAAAACCTACAATACCCGTCTGATAGCCTTTGTGTGCTCCTCTTCCGTCCTGGTAAAGATCAGAATGTCATCCAGATAGACCACCATAATGCCTTCTGCTATGAGATCTTGGAAGATGTCGTTCATCATGGTTTGGAAGGTAGCCAGGCTGTTAGTTATTTCAAAGAATATTACTAGAGATTCAAATAAGCCTTGATTGGTCTGGAAGACTGCCTTTCACTCGTCTCTGGGCTTAATGTGGATATTGTTGAAACCCCAATGGACATCTAGCTTGGTGAAGTATTTTGCTCCGCGGAGTTGTGATATGAGTTCGGAGATCAGTGGGAAAGGGTACTTATTCTTGACCGTTATGGAATTGAGCGCTCGGTAGTCCTGGACCAACTGGAGTGAGCCATCCTTTTTCTTGATGAAGAATACTGGGGCTGCCATAGGAGATTTAGAAGAGTGAATTCATCTGGTATATAGATTCTCCTCCAAAAAGGAGTTCAACTTCTTTTGTTCCACTGGAGACAGAGGGTAGACTTTTGACGACTTAGGCTCCAAGCCTAGAATGAGCTCGATAGTGTAGTTCCACTGCCTGTGCTCCAGAAGGATGTCGAAGTCTTCCTTTGTGAACACCGATTCGAACTCTTTAGCACAGTCAGATAGGATGAGAAGTCTCTTCTGTGTTTCTGAGGCTTGATAGGCTTCTTTCGCGAGTTTCTGAGAGATCGTAAAGATGGCATGAAGGTTTTTTGTGGTGGGCTCCAGGAGAAGTCTCGTCATGAAGAGTCTGTCCCCTGTCTCATATTCAACCTCGTCACTCTGGGGGTTTTTGTCTCCCTCCGAGTCTTCTGCATACTCTGGAGAGGGTCTGGCTTAGTAGATGTTGATAGCTCTGGCCTCCATTTTCTTCTGCGATGCTTGTTTCTTTTGCACCACACGGCATCCTTCGCATTGAGGAGGGTACCAGTTTATTTGCACTTCTCCGGTTTACCAATTGACCTCTGGATTATAGTCCTTGAGCCAGGTGTAGCTGAGGATCATGCTTTGCCTCCCGAGGTTGGAGATGGCAAGGAGCATCCTCTTAGAGTGGGTCTTATAATAGAGAACTATGTCTACCACTTTGGAGATCTGCCCTGCTTCATTAGGGGAGCCGTCCACATTGAATACCAGTATGGGGCGAGAGACGTTCCAGATGCTAATACCCTTTGCACGGACAAAGTCTTTGTCTATGAAGTTGCCCGTAGCCCCAGAGTCCAAAAGCGCCTTGACAGAATGCACCTTGCTAGTATCAGTGGTACTGATCTCGATAGGAAGGATGATAGATGTTCTGCGGGCATCAAGGATGTTGGTGAAGAGTCGTCTAGATAGTCTCTTTTCCCATTTCGGCCTCCGAGACAGGGCCTTCCTGTCTGGAGTGAAGGAGAGGAGTGCGTCTATAGGTTTATGGATATTTGTATTGACTTCTTCTACATTCAATACAGCAAACCTATTTACTAACAGCGACCGGGGTGTACTTTTCGCCGGTCACACTAAACAAAATCCTCCTCCAGAGTGGAGCCTACTTCCTCTTCCTCTACTGCATCCTTCAAAGCCATTAAATCTTCGATCAATTCTTCCCATTGCTCTATGGTTAGCTTCCAGACATTCAAGCGGTAGAGGCAGTCCTTTACAAGATAGCTGACCTCTCCATACTGATAGCACCCTCATGAAGGTAGAGAGCGCGCCTTCCAGACTGCATCTACATCCATAGGTATTCCTCCAGATGGTACAGGCAGAGCGGGCCTCGGTGGAACAGGAGGTGGAACGGACTGAGGAAGGTGGAATGTCAAGAGAGGAATAGGCCGGGGAAGGGTGAAGTGCATGGGGACCACAGCTGTTGACCGGAGCGTAGATTGAAAGGCCTCATTGGTCAACCATACTTGGTCAATCCTCCAGGCAGCTGCATACCAAGCCTCCAGATCAGTGTCAGCAGGTCGTCCAAAGGGCATGGTAGTAATCTGGCCCTAGATGTTCGACTTGAGGCTGTAAGGGAACCCCTAATCCACGACTCCGGAGCCCGTTCCAGAGCTCCAGAGTGACCCTGTAGCCGATCCAATATTACTATGTAATATTGGGTCTTACTCCCATCATTCCGAGAGCACTCCATTGCCACCCAACACACTTTCCTTGTTCAGACCCTAGCTACCAATGCAGAGACACAGAGACACTGTAGTATATAACGTAGATTATTCCCTCCAGGAGCCTCATCTAATTCTCTGAGGAATCTCCTGGAGGTAGGTTGTAACCATATCTCATAAATTATAATTAACTGAGGAATCTTCTAGAGTCTTCTCTCTGGTTGCCCTTACAGAGGCCCCGGCAGAACTTTACTACCAGAGTCCAGGGGTTAGTGTATCCGGTGTCGGAGACCAAGGTCAGGAAACTGTCTAAGTAGTCATCCACCATCTGGTTACCTTGAGGAGTCTTCTAGAGCATTAATGGCATTTGCTTCCGCATTGACCAGAAAGAATTGACTCCAGAACTGTTGTTTGAAGTGGGCCTAGGATTGGATGGGAAAGATGCCAGTGTCTGCCTCCTGGCAAAAGAGGTTCTTGAACCACCTCACAGCTCATCCATCTTTGAAAAAGGCTAGGGTCCATAAGATTTTCTCTTTGTCGCAGCTGAACTGCTCCGGGGCTAGACATAGATATAATGTACAGGAGTTGAAGAAGACTCAACCAGAGCTCCATTCACTGGAGAAGTCTGGGAGAGAAGAGAGTTTTGGCCTTGTCCACTGTTTAGACAGGGCGGACGGAACTGGGGAAGGAGGGCTGACAGGGGGCGGAGACATGGGTATTGGAGGTGGAGTAACTGTTGGGATGGGAGCGGTTATGAGCTGAGTGAGTTGTTGTAATTGGGCTGTTAGGCCCACAAGGGTAGCATTGATGGTGTGTTCTGAAGTATTCTGATGTTCGGTTAACTCTTGGAGATGGTGCTGCAAGTAATCCAAGGCATTGGTGACGGCTGGGGGGGTGTCCACAGGGAGTGACATCTCTCTTGGAGGGGAGTGATCAGAGGGCTGGAGTTTGTTAGTGGAGGACGACTGGAGGACAGCTGTCCTATCACAAACTTCATTTGGCCATATCTCCATCAATTCTTCATCGATTCTCATAGTCTCAATGGCTACAGAAAGCCCTTGAAAAGACCTTTTGATAAATACTAGTTACGTCTCGAGGCAATCAATAATGGCCGAGATATTAGGCAGATCAACTAGTAACCACTATGGTACCATTTATCAAATCGCCAATATCTCGGAAACTGCCACGATCTAAGCTTTGCTTTTAGGCATCAGAAAAGCCCTCTTCATACCGCTTAGAATGAGCCTAAAATGGCACTGAGGCAATTAATATTAGTGGAGATATGAAGGTCTCAATGTTTGCACATGAACTTCATTAATTACCCATAGATAGTCATCTGTCCTTTTCTTAGAACAAAGAACAGCCTCCATATGGTTAAGTTATCACTATTCATAGCACAAAAGTACTACCATATATAGAACAACAGGTAGTAGCATGTGATGATCTGTCCTAGTGCACAGACTATCACAATTCTGTATATAAGGACTCATAGTCTAAGGATTAGACCTCAGACTTAACAACATCTTTTGTTGCTTGCCTAACTCTGCTTATAAGCTCTTTGAATCTATACTCAGTTCATTACAAAACAAGTAAGTGACCTTTTGTGATATGTCCACTGAGAATTTCCAGGGCTCTGACAGTGAGATCTAATTCTGCTGTAAGGGCGACTGGAGTAGTACACTCCTCCAGAAAATTCCTCAGATAAATTGTACTATGGAATATGTTACAACTCACCTCCAGGAGATTCCTTAGAGAATTAGATGAGGCTCCTGGAGAGAATAATCTACATTATATATACAGTGCCCTCGTGTCCCTGTATCGGTAACCAGGGTCTGAACAATGAAAATGCACTAGGAGGTAATGGAGTGCTCTTGGAATAATGGGGGTAAGACCCAATATTATGTAGTAATATTGAATCAGCTGCAGGGTCACTCCAGAGGACTAGTATAGGCTCCAGAGTCGTGTGTTAGGGGTCCCCTTATATATTCCAGTTGACTATACAACTGAAAACCTACTCCAAAAACATGTAGTGAGTGGTTAGCTCCTAGCATAAGCAAATGCCCAAGTCTGTTGAGCTTGAGTCTCCCTTCAAGGGAAGTTTATAGGGTTTTCATAAAGCAAACACAAAAGAGAAACCTCAAATTACTCAAATAGCCTTTCAGCTCTAAAGCAATAGAGGGAGAGATGATGGGGGGGAAAAGTCTTTTTCCTCTCTGTGTCCTAGAGTATTTTATTAGGATTACAAAGCAATGATACAACAAAAGAAAAGAAACAAAGAAAACTCCCAAATTCCCAAAGATAGTAAGAGTGAAATGATGAAATGGCACCTCTCCCAATCACTTGGCTACCACTCCCCACTCCTCTAATTCTACTCCTGGAGATCTTTTCTGAACAATAGATGGCTCTTGAGCTTTTTGATAGGCTGTAGAGAGAGGCAGCGATCTCGAGTCGTTTTGCTCTTGAGTATGTTGTCTTCATAAAACAGCTCTTCTTCTATCTCTTTATCTGACCTCTCTTCCTGACCTCTCTAGTCCTTTCACTACTCCTCTATACCTCATCACATCTTCAAGTCTCAGTCTTCTTCTGTTAAGTTTACAATATAGTCCTTAAGAAGACTTGTCTTGCTAGTTCTTGCTATAATTAGCCATCAGTAATGATGGCCCTGCTCTGATAGTAACCTAAATGTTATAAATAAGTAACTGCTGCCAAGATATGATATCATCCTTATAGAAAACAATCTTCTAAGGTTCTTTCTGCTCTCAAGAGTATTCTAGAGAGGAGTTCTGTTATAGATCTGTTATGAAATTCTCTGGACAATCTCTATGAGGTTACTATAGTGGTAGTCACAGCCACTACTCTGCTACTCAAGTGGTGTGCTCGAGTCTATGACTAGGCATCTAAGGAACATCTCTAGGGGGCCAAACTCATCTTTCGAGCTGGTTATTCTTGTTATTATGGTGAAAAATATCACTTTTATTGTCTAAACAGCTGTCTGGTGTAACAGCACAGCAATGCAGCACATGTGTAAGGGGACAATCTAGGGTATTGCTTAGTAAGTCTGATGAGCCCATATCTACTAGAGGTTCTATATCAGTTTATATCATGTTTCTATCATTTCTAGCTTTTTCTATCTATATCATGTAGTGTAATACCTTCTTATCTATTTAAGGACTATTGTAATTACTGATCCATGTGCATGTGACTGCCCATGTGATCATCTAGTATAGGTATATGTTAGGGAACCACTCAGAGGTGATCACCCTTAAGCTAGTGGATAGTTCCAGAAGCTAGTTTAAGATTCAAGTAAAGTATATCTACAACACATTGCTAGTATATATACTCTATACTAGATGATCACATGCACAGTCACATGTATATAGATCAGTAATCACAATTGTTCAATTATAGTTTAGAAGGCATCGCACTGCATAACACAGATAGGAGAAGCTCAGAAATGATGGAAAAGTGATACACAATCTGTTACCAGGCCACTAATAGATCAGACCCTCAGAACTTACTAAGCGTTACCCTAGATGTCCCCTTATAGTATATATGAGGTTTTTATCTGGGCCTCTGGCTCTTCTTGAACTCTTTACTAATTCTGCATTATTAAGTTTGTGTTGAAGTCAGTCTACTATGCTCTCTTCCTACAATGGTCTGTGTAGCAGCAAATAGTGTTGTTTATCAGATCGCTTTGCTTCCTTCTAACAACGGTCTGCATAGCTGCAGATAGTGTTGTCTATCAGGTCGCTTTGCTCCCTTTTAACAATAGTTTGCATCACAGTGAGCAATAGTGTGCATCAGATCACTGTGCTCCCTTTCTTCACTGTTAATTTGCACTGTTGTAAGTCAGGTCGCTCTGCTCCCTTCCTACAACAATAAGACCATAGTCAGTTTGCAAATTGTACATCAGGTCGCTCTGCTCCCTTCCTTCACTGGTAGTTTGCACTGTTGTGTGTCAGGTCGCTCTGCTCCCTTCCTACAATAGTAAGGCCACAGCCAGCTCACTTTGCTCGCTGCCTATTCCAATTTATCCTAATTTATTTGAATTTATTGTGAATTTATTTGAATTTTGTAGAATTTTTCAGTGAAAAGAGAATGCTGACCAATGCTTGTAAAGCATTGGCTAAGCAGGCATCATCCCATGTCCTTCTCGCATACATACTAGATACTAGCAATGTGTCGTAGATGTACTTTACTTGAATCTCAACTTAGCTTCTGGAACTATCTATTAGCTTAAGGGTGATCGCCTCTGAGTAGTTCCCTAACAGCATGGGCAAAAGACCTAGAAGGCACAGCCAGAGAGGAGGGTAGTCAAAGGGAAGTTCAAAGAACTTTTAAGATGCTGAAAGAAGTGTGGTTGGATATTGAAATTGAAAGAACAGACACATATGAAGGGGTCATAATAAAGGTATTCTTAGATAGTAGCACAATAAGAATGTTTATGAACAAGAAGACAGCAGCCAAACATAGATTTAGGCTGCAAAAGTTAGAGAGGCTAGTAAGAGTCAAGAACGTCAATGGGATGTACAATAGTAGAGAGGCCATTACATATCAAATAGAAGTAAATGTATACTATAAGAGCCATGTTTGTCAAGGACGGAATTTGGAGGAACGGAAGTGAAAGATAATAAGGAGAAACTACACTCCGTTCCGGAGTAATGTACAACGTCGGAGAAGTATGTACTTAGCGATGATAGAAAGAAGGCTCCGGTGACGAGTCAAGGACGTCGGGGCGAAGAGCGACTTATTGAACGACCTTGGCTTCAACTTATGTGTTGCGCCCCGGTCTCCAGTCGTGAGGTTGGTCGTGTATTTCGGAGTGAGGGAAGTTGCCAAGACAGAGGTCCTAAGAAGTCGGATAAAGGAGTTGGAGTGGACAAGGAGAGATTAGGACCAGATGACGTTAATTTTCAGACTGCCAAATTACACTATAACTACTCAGTACTTATAGTATGTGCGGAATAGGAGGAGAGTAGTCTACTACGCTATCCTACTATTATTAAGTTTAGGAGAATTATTAGGAGAAAATAATTAGATAATTATCATATTTCTGGAATATGACAATGTTGAAAAAATGAGGATAGATAGATGTGACTTAGGAAGAACAGAAGTAATTCTGGGAATACTATAGTTAGCAATACATAATCTAGAGATCAATTGGAAAACAGAAAAAGTAAAAATGATGAGATACCTGTAGTGACTTAGCCTGAGATGACTTAGACACACTTCTTATCCAAGTTAACAAGGAGAACTCGATAGAGTTTCCATTGGATTCTCTATACTACTTATACAACTACTACATAGTTTGTGCACTATTTTCCTACATCTCATGTGACTTGTCATGTGACACTATGTGACGTGACCATGTAACATTCTATCTTGTAACTTGTGACACTTATGATATGACACTTTCCTGCACTTCTTCCTATATAGTAAGTCCAAAAGAAAAGAAAAAGAAAAGTAAATATAAATAATGACTTAGCTGTTTTGCCAAGTCATGACAGTACCCACCTTTGTGTGGTAGAGTAAAAACAAAGAGAAAAGAAAAGAAGAGAAGAGGAAAGAGAGTAGTGACTGTTAGGGAACCACTCAAAGGCGATTACTCCTCAAGCTAGGTAAGAGTCCCGGAAGCTTAGTTGAGATTCAAGTGAGGTACATCTACAACACCTGCTAGTATATATAGCCTACACTAGA
>Ga0153958_1000218_pt1 | contig 13410 bp, 19 predicted proteins | sample TSFL042MetaG_FD_104719 | JGI IMG/M metagenome (GOLD analysis project Ga0153958, IMG submission 104719) | Attine ant fungus gardens microbial communities from Florida, USA - TSFL042 MetaG | ecosystem: Host-associated > Fungi > Mycelium > Unclassified | place: USA: Florida, Wekiwa Springs... | reverse complement strand
GGTTAGGTCTCCCTTACTCAATATCTTTATTATATGGTAGTACGTTCTGAGGGTATAGCAAGGGCTCTAGAGCGAACTCTAATTACGAATTCGTTGGTATAAAGCATATCAAATGTTATCTTCTGCAGAAAATTCACTCGCAGTGTAACAACGGGTACATATAGGAGATCGGTAGTTACTTCTTAAAAGGCCGCTTAGCTTAGGGGTTCCCTTCTTAGGGGCAATCATATACATCTTGATTAGGGCAGTAGTCAGTAAGGCAATAGGAGTCTAGACAAGAGAAGATTGTGCTCCCTGTTAGACATAGTCTTAAGTTCGCCCTGGATTGAGAATCAGAACAAGAAACTGAGTTAGAATACAAATCATTACCTTCCCTCTCACCACCACCACCATCATCACTACTATTGCCGCCTTATAATATATCATGGCAGCAACAGCAACAACAACAACCAAGGGGAGAACCCTTCCAAGCACCTACCCAACAACTACCACCACCACCAACCCACGAGGAGCAACTCCTCACCATGATCGCCACCCTGCAACAGTAGATAAATACCATGCTCCTCTAATAACAGGGGAGTAGAGTAGAGGTTGCAAGGCCTCAAGTCTTTAGTGGAAGGATGAAAGATGTGAGCACGTTTATCAATATAGCTCACATATACATCAGGATGAAGATGATGAAAGAAACAGCAATGACCCAGGTGACCTGGGTATTGTCCTACATACAAGGGGGAGTAGCAGAAGCATGGAAGGACAATTTGATAGATGAGTTAGCAAAAGGAGAGTCAGAGGTAGAATCAGTGGAGCAGTTGTTCATAAAAATCAGGAATAACTTTGGAGAGACGTTGGAAGAGGAGAGAAAGATAGAACAGTTGTGGACAATAGAGCAGGGAGAAAGGACATGCGACGAGTATGTCCAAGATTTTAAAAAGGTCACCAGAGGGAGCAGCTATGAGGGATGACCCCTCATCGAGGAATTCAAGAGAGGATTGAATGGGGTAATCAAGAGAAAACTAGCCGAAGCAGAAGAACTGCTGACCATCATAGGAGAGTGGCAAGAAAGAGTGGTCAGATTAGACAAAAACCAGAGGCAGAGCAGAGTGGAGAAAAGAATATTGGGGAGAAATGCAGTGTGCCCAGGAGAAAATATACAGCCAAGGGATAGATACAGAGGGGGATTGTATAAAGGAAAAGGAGGACAAATAACCTGGTGGGCAGGAGCTCCACATACAGGAGGGAATAGGGGAGGAGGAGAAAATATATTTAACAGAGGAGAAAACCAAATGGGTCCATGGAGAGACCCAAATGCAATGGACATTGATAGAGGAAGAGAAGGGGATAGGACATGTTATCATTGTGGGAAGTTTGGCCATATGGCCCAAAATTGTTGGGAGAGAAATAAAGCAAGGGTAGTGGAGACGCTGCAAGAGTCGGCAAAAGAGAATAGAGGTCAGTAAGCTCTTGGCTGGCCTTCTCAAATTTATACAGTGTATTGTGCCCAGAAAAATTGGACAATAAATTAAACTTTTGCAAAAATACTGAGAGAGTAAGAGATATGTGGTGCACACTAAAGCTGCTAAGAGAAGTGTGAATAAAAGTAGGACTAGAGAAGCTAGAAAGTCATGAAGGGATAGCGGTAAAAGCTCTGCTAAATAGTGGGACAACAGGTCTATTCATGGATACGACCTTTGCAAGAGAGAAGGAGTTCAAAATGGAGAGAATGAGGAACCCCCTGCTAGTCAAAAATGTAAACGGAACGGTAAATGTGGGAGGGGCAATAATGCACTAAGTCGAGTGCAACATGTTCTTCAAGAGACATGTAGAAAGAGTCAGAATAGACATGTGTAACCTGGGGAAGACATACTAGGGATGCTATGGTTGGCAGCCCATAACCCAGAAATAGATTGGGAAAAAGAGAAAGTAAAAATGACGAGGTGTCTACCCATATGCAGAAAAAGGAAGCAGGAGGAAAAGAAAAAGGAAGTAAAGAAGATAAAAAAAGATAAGGATGAAGAGACACTGAGGAAGTTAGTACCCAAAAGGTTTTGGAGGTAGAAGAAAGTATTTGGGAAAAAGGAGTCAGAAAGAATACCAGTGCAAAAAGCCTGGGATCACGCAATAGAGTTGAAAGAGGGGTTTATACCAAAGAAAGGGAAAGTGTATTCATTGTCAAGAGAAGAAAGGAAGAAGGTACAAGCATTTGTGGAAGATCAATTGCAAAAAGGGTATATCTGTTCCTCCAAATCACTACAAACATCACCAGTATACTTTGTGGCAAAAAAGGATGGGAAGAGGAGGATGGTACAAGATTATCGTTATATAAACCAATGGATAATAAAAAATGGATATCCCTTACCACTTATCACAGATATACTAGATGGAGTAGGGAAGAGAAAGGTGTTTACAAAGTTGGATCTGAGATAGGGTTACAATAATATCAGGATCAAAGAGGAAGACAAATGGAAAGTGGTATTCACTATGCACATCAGAGCATACGAACCCACTGTAATGTATTTTGGGTTAACAAACTTCCCTGCTACTTTCCAAACAATGATGAATAATCTCTTCCAGGACCTTATAAACTAGGGAGATATGGCAACCTTTATTGATGATATTCTAGTGGCAACAGATACAGAGAAAGGACACAACGAGTTGGTAGAGAAAGTGTTGAAAAGGCTGGAAGAAAACAACCTATTTGTGAAACCAGAGAAGTGCAAGTGAAAAGTAAGAGAGGTGGAATTCCTAGGAGTAATAATCAGGCCACAAGGGGTGGAAATGCAAAAGGAAAAAGTGGAAGGAGTGCTAAACTGGCCAGCACCCAAAAACATCAAAGAGGTACAAAAGTTCCTGGGCCTAGCCAACTATTACAGAAGGTTCATAAAGGACTTTGTAAAGATAGCAGTGCCACTACATATACTGGTCAGAAAGGAGCAGAAATGAAAGTGGGAAAAGGAGCAAGAGAAAGCATTCAGAAAGCTCAAAGCAGTGTTTACTATAGAACCAGTCTTAGCAATTCCAGATATAGATAAGGAAATGAGGGTAAAAGCAGATGCCTCAGACTACGTGACAGGAGGAGTGTTGTCAACAAAAAACAAGAATAGAAAGTGGAGGCCAGTGGTCTTTATCTCTAAATTGTTAAATACCATGGAGCGTAACTACAAAATCCATGACAAGAAGATATTGGCAGTTATTAGGTGCCTTGAGGCATGGAGGTATTATCTGGAAGGAGCAAAGCTGGAATTTGAAATTTGGACAAACTATAAGAATCTCCAATACTTTATGACAAGTCAAAAGTTAAATCAAAGACAAGCATGATGGGCTCTATACCTCTCATGATTTAACTTTACCTTGAAGCACGTTCCAGGGAAAAGTATGGGAAAAGCAGATGGACTAAGTAGAAGACCAGATTGGCAGGAAGGAGTGGAAAGAGATAATGAAGATTAAACGTTGATAAAGCCTGAATGGGTTAGGGAAGTAGAAACAGTAATAGAAGAAGGAGATCTAAGGGAAAGGATAAAAAGGGCTCAAGAAAGAGACAAAAAGATGGTAAAAGCAGTAAAAGAGTCAAAGAAGGCAAGGGTAAAAACGTTGAGAGACAAGGAATAGAAGATAGAGGACAGAGTAGTACTGAAGAAGAGAAGAATATATGTGCCAGAAGGGGAACTCAGGGGGGAGATAATATGACTATACTATGATACCCTAGTAGGAGGGCATGGAGGAAGATGGAAAATGACAGAACTGGTGACCAAAAATTACTGGTAGCCAAGAGTAACAAAAGAAGTAAGGAGATATATAGATGGATGTGATGCTTGTCAAAGATACAAGAATCAAATCAAAGCACTGGTAGGAAAGTTGATGCCCAACACAGTCCTAGAGAAACCATAGAGTCATATTTCAGTAGACTTCATCACAAAGTTACCACTAGCTCAGGGATACGATGCAATTCTGGTAGTATGCGACAGGTTTAGCAAAATGGCACATTTTATAGCCACCACAGAAAAAACGTCAGCAGAGGGACTAGCAAAGCTGTTCTGGGACCAGGTATAAAGGCTGCATGACCTCCCAGAAAGCATCATACCGGACAGAGGAGTATAGTTTGCAGCAGGGATGATGAAGGAGTTAAACAACTTGCTGGGGATTCAAACAAAACTTTTGATGGCTTATCACCCACAAACAGATGGGTAGACAGAAAAGGTAAACCAGGAGTTAGAACAGTACCTGAGGGTTTTCATTGACCATAGACAAGAACAATGGCTGGATTGGCTAGGAACAGCGGAATTTGTATATAATAACAAAATTCATACAACAACAAAAAACTCCCTGTTCAAAGTAAATTACAGACAAGACCCAAGGATAGGATTTGAGGGTAGAAGAAAAGGAAAATATGAGGCGGCAGGAAAATTTGTGGAAAAAATGAGGAAGATCCAGGAGAAGACAAAAGCAGTACTAGGGAAAGCACAGAAGGAAATAAAAAAGTTTACAGATAGGAAACAAGGAAAGAGGGAGGAATACAGAGTAGGGAACTTAGTACTGTTAAGTACAAAGGACTTGAAATGACAGATAAAGGGGAAAAGATCAGAAAAACTAATGGAACGCTTTGTAGGGCCCTATAAAATCAAGGGAATCATCTCTAGTAACGCAATAGAGTTGGAGTTACCTAAGACTATTAAAATACATCCCATAGTAAATGTAAGTAGAGTACAACCCTACAAACCACAGGTAGAAGGGCAGAAGAAGACATCACCAAAACCAGTCATTATCAAAGGGGAAGAAAAATTTGAAGTAGAAAAAATTCTAAACAAACGAGTAGTATGAGGGAAAGAGAAATTCTTAGTACGATAGAAAGGGTATATGGAGGAAGGAGATACATGGGAAAGTAGGAAAAATCTGGGAAATGCAAAAGAGTTAGTAGAAGAGTTTGAGAGGGAGTATGGGAAAGAGGTAGAAGAACTTAGGCGACAGGAGCTAGAAGAAGAAGAGAAGAAATTTAGTCAGGAATTACCAAGGGAATTTACAGCTAAACTACTATATGGCTGGAAGAGAAGAAAATACGAAAGGGAAAGAGAGAGGAGATAGGATGAAAACTGGAAGCGTTGGAAAAATTCCTTGGGACGAGGAATCTTGAAAGGGGGGCCATGTTATGAGAGTCCCAGAGAGGAAAGAGTTTCCCATGCATTTAAACATCTGATCTCTAACATCAAGTCATATAACAGGGTCAAGATATAAATAGCAAATGAAATTAGGTAATCATATTACATGACCTTGTCATGTGATCATAGAATGTTCTGGAAGGACATGTGATTGTGTAATAATAGGGACATAGCCACTTGTAAAAGTAGTATAAGTAGATAGTTTAATCCAATGGAGAACTCCATCGAGTTCTTCCTAAACACTCACCTTGAGTGGTCCTTGAGTTGTCAAGACTTAGTGATAACACAGGAGTTCTAGGTAGTTCTGCTATATCGACAGCAAGCCAGACTACTAGACTAGATAAAGGCAGTAGTATCACAACGCAAGATGAATATATGTCTTAGGAATCCTATTACAGTGAGATCTACCTTGAGTAGATTCATAAACACTTTGTTATTGTTTCTTTCAGTCTTCTGAGTTGTACCCCACTATTTCCCCTATTCTTAAGCTCTTTTGTATATTTGATCATCTCCCCAGTGCCTACTTGTTAGCGCACAATTGTGAGACATCTCGGGAATCTTTTACATTCTCATTTGTTTTCACCTTTGTTCTGTGATCAATTCCCTTTGATCCCCATCAGCACAGCAAAGCAGTGCATGACCAAGAGAGTCAGAAGGCATAGCCAACCAAAGAGGGGGGTAGTCAAAGGGAGGTCAGGAGAACCTTCAAAATACTAAGAGAAGTATGATTCAATATGAGGGTAGAGAAATTAGATACACATGAAGATGTAACTATAAAAGCACTCTTGGATAGTAGTGCCACAGGAATGTTTATGGACAAAAGGATAGTGGCTAGGCATGGGTTCAAGCTATAGAAGTTGGAAAGACCAATAATGGTCAGAAATGTGGATAGAACAAACAATAGTAGAGGAGCAATTATCCACCAGGTAGAAGCAAACATCTATTACAAAGGTCATGTAGAAAGAATAAGGATGGATATATACAACCTGGGAAAGATAGAAATAATCTTGGGAATACCATGGTTAGCAGTACACAACCCAGAGATAAATTGGGAGATAAGAGAGGTCAAAATGACAAGATGCCCACCCCTGTGTGGCAGAGTAAAAATAAAAGAGGAAGACAAGAAGAAAAGAGAGAAAAGGATAGTAATCCTAAAAGAAGAGAAAATCATCAGATAGGCAATAGATAATAAAGAGGATTGGGGAAGAGAAAAGGAAATTGAGGAGGACTATAGGAAAATTGAGAAAATGATCCCAAGAAAGTTTCTAAAGTGAAGAAAGGTATTCAGGAAAGTAGAGTCAGAAAGGATGCCAATAAGAAAAGTTTGGGATTACGCTATAGATCTCAAAGAGACATTCAAACCACAAAAAGAAAGAATTTACCCTCTATCCAAAAAAAAGAGGGAAGAAGTTCAGAATTTTGTAGAAGACCAACTAAGGAAGGAATATATTAGACTGTCAAAATCCCCTCAAATGTCGCCAGTGTTCTTTGTAGGAAAAAAGGATAGAAGTAAGAGGATAGTTATGGACTACCACAATCTGAATGATCAGACAGTGAAGAACAACTATCCACTACTATTAATTACAGACTTGATAGACAACATAGGTAGCAAAAAAGTATTTATGAAAATGAATCTAAGATGGGGGTTCAATAATGTGAGGATCAAAGAAGGGGATGAGTGGAAGGAAGCATTTACAACACATGTGGGCTCTTTCAAGCTAATAGTAATATTCTTTGAAATGACAAACTCACCAACCACATTCCAGGTGATGATGAATGAAATTCTGAGGGATCTGATCAATGAAGGAAAGGTCACTGCATTTGTAGATGATATGTTAGTAAGAACAGAAATGGAGAAGGAACATGATGAAATAGTAGAAGAAGTATTGAAGAGATTAGAGGAAAATGACTTGTACATCAAACCAGAGAAATATGTATAAAAAGTGAGAAAGATAGGGTTCTTAGGAGTGGTTATAGAACCTAATGGAATAGAAATGGAAAAGGAGAAGATGGATGGAGTATTGAGCTAACCAGAGCCAAAAAATATAAAAGACGTTAGAAAATTTTTAGGCCTCGCAAACTATTACAGGAGGTTTATCAAAGACTTTATGCGAGTGGCCAGGCCAATGAATATGCTCACTAGGAAAGATATGAAGTGGCAGTGGGGACAGGAGCAATAGAAAGCATTTGACGAGTTGAAAGGAGTTTTCACAACAAAACCAGTACTAGTGGCCCCAGATCTAGATAAGAAGTTTAGGGTGGAGGCTGATACCTCGAACTATACAACTGGAGGAGTACTATCTATGAAGTGTTTTGATAACATATAGAGACTAGTAGCTTTCATTTCAAAATTTCTAAGTAATATAGAATACAACTATGAGATACACGACAAGGAGATGTTAGCTATAATCAGATGCCTAGAAGAGTGGAGACATTTCCTAGAAGGGATAGTAATTAAATTTGAGATTTGGACAGACCACAAAAATCTCAAATACTCTATGAAAGCACAAAAGTTAAATCAGAGACAAGCAAGATAGGCTTTATACCTGTCAAGATTTGACTTTACACTAAAACATGTCCCTAGAAGCAAGATGGGAAAGGTAGATAACCTAAGCAGAAGACTAGACTGGGAGATAGGGGTAGAAAAAGATAATGAGAATGAAATGTTGGTAAAACCAGAATGGATAGAAGTAAGAAGAACAAAGGCAGTAGAAATAATAGTAGACAGGATAGACCTACTAAAGGAGGTTAGAAAGTTGAAAGTAAAGAATGATGAAGTAGTAAAAGCTGTGGAAGAAATGAAATGAGCAAGGGTAAAGATGTTAAGAGACAAGGAGTGAAGAGAAGTTGATAGTATAATATACAAAGAAGGAAAAGTCTATATACCAAAAGATAACAAGCTTAGAGCAGAGATAATTAGGCTGCATCATGACATGCTGATAGGAGGGCATGGGGGGCAATGGAAAATAGTGGAATTGGTTACTAGAAATTTTTGGCGACTAGGAGTTACGAAAGAAGTAAAGTCATATGTAGAGGGATGCGATGTCTGTCAGCAAAATAAAAATTGCACAGAGCAACCAGCTAGCAAATTAATGCCTAACTCAATTCCAGAAAAACCTTGGACACATATATCAGCAGACTTTATCACTAAGCTGCCTTTAGCTTAGGGATATGATTTTATCTTAGTAGTAGTTGATAGGTTAACAAAAATAGTGCATTTTATACCTACTACAGAGAAAATATTAGCAGAGGGGCTAGCACGGTTGTTTAGAGACAATGTATAGAAATTACATGGTCTGCCTAAGAGTATTATATCAGACAAGGAACCACAATTCATAGCAGAATTAATGAGAGAGCTGAACAAGATATTGGGGATTCAAAGTAAATTGTCGACGGTGTTCTACTCTTAGACAGAGAGGGTAAATCAGGAGTTGGAACAGTACTTAAGGATGTTCATCAATCATAGGCAAGAACAGTGGCCAGAATAGTTAGAAACAGCAGAGTTTGCATATAATAACAAAGCGCACTCAAGTACATGAACATCGCCTTTCAAGGCAAATTATGGACAAGATCCCAGAATGGGGTTTGAGGGAAAAAAGAAGAGGAGATATCAAGGGGCAGAAAAGTTCATTGAGAAAATGAAGGAGATATAGGAGAAAGCCAAAGCAGCACTAAGTAAAGCACAAGAAGAAATAAAGAAATATGCAGATAAGAAGAGGACAGAAGTTGATGACTACAAAGTAGGAGACTTAGTAATGCTGAGTACTTAGGATCTGAAGTATTAGATGGTTGGTAAAAAAACAGAGAAATTGACAGAGAGGTTTGTCAGGCCTTACAGAATCAAGAAAGCTGTATTATTGAATACAGTAGAATTGAAATTGCCTAGTATAGTAAAGATACATCCAGTAGTAAATGTCAGTAGAATACAACAGTATGTAGGGCAAGTAGAAGAGCAGAGGAAAGAGCAACTGGCTCTAGTGATAATTGAAGAAGAGGAAGAATGGGAGGTAAAGAGAATCTTAAACAAGCAATAAGTGAGAGGAAAGGACAAATACTTGGTATGCTGGAAGGGATTCACAGTGAAGTCAGATACTTGGGAGAGAAGAGAGAATTTGAAAAATGCAAAAGAAGCGATTGAAGAATTCGAGAAGGAATACTGGTGAGATATGGAAGATGTGGCGAGATAAGAACACAAGAAAGGAATATTTAGAAGAGGAGAATTACCAGGAAGATTTACAGTAAGAAAACTATTCAGATAGTCAGATAAGAGATATGACCAAGAATACTGGGGTAGACTGGAGAGAAATTGGAGGTAATGGAAGGGAAAATGACCAGAAAGGAAGGAAGCGAGAGAAGAAAAATGAATCAGGAAAGAAAAATTGGGGATTAGAAAGTGGACAGAAGAAGATGACAATGAAATGGGCAACTTAGTTGACCCATATTACAAGTTGTAGGAAAATTCCTCGTGACAAGGAAACTTAAGAAAGGGATGGTATCATGACTTGGCAAAATAGTTAAGTCATTATTTAATATTCTTTTCATTTTCATTTCATTTAGTTTCTGATTATTATTTTTTTCTTTTTTTCTTTTAATGGATGCGCAAGAGAAAAGTGACTCATAGGGAAGCATGGAACAAAAGGAAGGGTTAGGGTTACTCTTCATGTATAAATAGTGTACAGAATCTAATGGAAACTCTATTGAGTTCTCTTTGTCAAATGCTGAACAAAGAGACAGTTGGCTTAATTCTGGTCATCAGACTTTGGCTGCTAACAACCTAGTTGTTTCAGGATACTATGGCCATTTGCAGACACTTTCACAAACCAGATCTCTTCCTTACCATAATTGCTAATCCCAAGTGGCCAGAAATTATCCATAGTCTCTTTCTTAGTCAGACAGCTACTGATTGTCCTGACATTATATCATGGGTCTTTAAATAAAAGAAGAAAGCACTCCTCAAGCTCATTGATAATGGCTTCTTTGGCACTACTGTAGCTCATATCCACACCATTGAGTTCCAAAAGAGAGGTCTTCCCCATATTCATGTAAAAAAGCTAAACTTCAAGCCAGAATTAAGTCAACTATTCTTTGTTCAGCAATTAACAAAGAGAACTCGATAAAGTTTCCATTAGATTCTGTATACTATTTATACATGAAGAGTAACCCTAACCCTTCCATTTTATCCTGCACTTCCCTATGAGTCACTTTCCTCTCACACTAATGGGGATCAAAAGGTTTGATCATGAAACAAAGGTAAAAGCAAGGTCAAAGAGATAAAATCTCCAAACTGCTTCACAATTGTGCACTAAACAAGTAAGCACTGGGAAGATAAATTGAATAATAGAGAGCTTACTGAAGGTGAATGTCCAAGAAATAACCAAAACATATTAAATAGAAACCTAAGAAAAAGAACTGTTTTTAGTATTCACTCAAGTGAACTCTCACCGTAATAGAATCCCTAAGGTACATGTTTATCTCATGCCATGACACTACTGCCCTTATCTAGTCTAGTAATCTGGCTCACCATTGATATAGCAGTACTACCTAGAACTTCTGTGCTATCGTGCAAGCTCTACTTTAGCTGACCATACAACTAGAAGCCTACTCCAATGATATGTAGTAAGTGGTTAGCTCCTAGCATAAGCAAATGCCCGAGTCTGTTGAGGCTTGAGTCTCCCTTCAAGAGAAGTTTTATAGAGTTTTCATAAAGTAAACACAAAAGAAAAACCTCAAATCACTCAAATAGCCTTTCAGCTCTAGAGCAACTGTTAAGACTCTAGACCTCATAGTTGAATATGCATTTCAACTTGAAGCCTATATCTAATACTTGATATCTTCACGCTCCTCGTTAGAGAATCTAGCTAAGGTTTTCAGTGAAGTTATATTGGAGGAGAGATGTAAGCGAGACTTTGAGTAGCACCCTTGAGATTGTCCTAAAACAAGTAAGAGTACCAATTCCTCAGAGTAAGATTTTACAGAGGGAATACAGAAAGAGAGAACTTGCCATTCCCTTCTCTTTCTGGTCTGTATTTATCTTAACTAGGTATTGTGACTACGTTACAATATGGTAACACTAGTTGTAACTAAGGGTGACTAGTTAAGTGACAGTCCAGTGACAGAAGTGCTAAGGGTAACAAGTCGAGTCAGTGTCCTAATAATAGGTTAGTCTGATGTTGTTCTATTTGGAACAGGTCCAAAAATAGAGAGAAAAACAGCAACAGAGGAAGAGAGAGAAGAGTATTCTTTTGTCCCTTCTGTGCCCTAGAGTATTTTATTAGGATTACAAAGCAATGATACAACAAAAGAAAAGAAACAAAGAAAACTTCCAAATTCCCAAAGATAGTAAGAGTGAAATAATGAGACAGCACCTCTCCCAATTACTTAGCTACCACTCCCTACTCCTCTAATCCTACTCCTGGGGTTCTTCTCTGAACAATAGATGGCTCTCAAGCCTTTTGATGGGCTGTAAAGAGAGGCAGCAATCTTGAGTTGTCTTGCTCTCAAGCACATTGTCTTTATCAAACACCTCTTCTTTTGTCTCTCTATCTGACCTCTCTAGTCCTTCTACTACTCCTCTATATCTCATCATATTTTCGAGCCTCAGTCTCCTTCTGTTAGGTTTACAATGTAATCCCCAAGAGAACTCGTCTTGCTAGTTCTTGCTATAATTAGCCATCAGCAATAATAGCCCTGCTCTGATAGTAACCTAGATGTTATAAATAAGTCACTGCCACTAAGATATGATATCATCCTTATAGAAAACATCTTCTAAGGTCCTTTTTGCTCTTAAGAGCACTCTAGAGGGAAATTCTGTTATAGATCTATTATGAAATTCTCTGGACAATACTTATGAGGTTTCTGTAGTGGTGGTCACAGCCACTACTCTGCTACTCAAGTGGTATGCTCGAGTCCATAACTGGGTATCTAACAATATCTTTGGGAGGCCAAACTTATCTCTTGAGCTAGTTATTCTTACTGTTATAGTGAAAAATATCACTTTTATTGCCTAAATGGCTATCTGGTATGACAACATGTCTATCAATGAGAAAAGAAAAGAAAAGAAAAGAAATATAAATATTGACTTGACCATTTTGCCAAGTCATAACAATCCACTTGCTTATCTTCTTTTATCCTTGACATTGCATTTGAGACTCTTATCACATAAATTCTATGATCTCAGCTTAACTTCCTGACCCTCAACTACAACTACTTCTCTATGCAAAAGTCACCAAATATATGCTATATAGTCCATGTGGTACTGACAATTCCCAAGCCAAGTATATAATCAATGGAAAATATAGTAAATGCTTTCCTAAGAAGTATAGAGAGAGAGAGCAGATTGGGCTAAGAACAGTTATCCACTCTATGCTAGGCCTGACAATAGCTTGGTTTTTGAATGCAATGGGGCCAGATTCATCATCAATATATGGTTCCTTACTGTCCTCAACTTCTTCTCTTTGATTGTCATCTTAATGTCATGACTTGGCAAAATGGCTAAGTTATTATTTAATATTTCTTTTCTTTTATTACTAAGGTGGAGTGTGGGAAATATCATGTGACAGTCACAGAGTCACAAGAGGTGTGACCTTGGTCACAGAATATCACATCATACATTTAGTCACAGTATGTGACAAAGAAGTCAGCTAATGAACATAAAAACTATGGGAGATAAGGTGCATAGCCACAATAGTAATTGTATATATAGTGTAGCAAATCTAACAGGAACTCTATTAAGTTCTCTTTGTCAATCACTGAACAAAGAGTAGTTGGCTTTATTCCAGCTTGGAGTTTAGCTTTCTTACATTACCTACTAGCAGCTTTCTCAATACTATACCTAGAATGCCAAAGACAAGTCATGGCATCCAAGACAATATACTAGGGTAATTGAAAGAATGTACTTTGTATCACCATCAAAGGGAGAACAGTTCTTTTTATGACTTCTTTTGACTATATTTAAAGGTAAAAAGAGTTGGGAGCATCTGAGGACCTGGAATGGCCAAGTATTTGCTATATTTAAGGAGGCATGCATGGCAAGGGGATTATTAGAGAATGATCATGAGTAAAGGATTTGCTTGAAAGAAACAATTGCAATGCAGCCTGGAATAGCATGTCGTCAGTTGTTAGCAGTTATCTTGTCACAAAAAAGTAACTACTAAATAGTATCATGGAGGTATAACAAAATACCTGTTCAAATGAACTACATAAATAGCTGGACCCTTGTTAGCAAGTAGCCTTGCTAACATTGCCCTTTTGGTGTAGTGGT
>Ga0153958_1000217_pt1 | contig 13412 bp, 9 predicted proteins | sample TSFL042MetaG_FD_104719 | JGI IMG/M metagenome (GOLD analysis project Ga0153958, IMG submission 104719) | Attine ant fungus gardens microbial communities from Florida, USA - TSFL042 MetaG | ecosystem: Host-associated > Fungi > Mycelium > Unclassified | place: USA: Florida, Wekiwa Springs... | reverse complement strand
TTGGTGAAGAAGCCCCTAAGGGCTTGGACAATGGCAAGGGAGTGGGCCTGGCCTGAGTGAACAGAAGCGTCAACTGCTCTCCTAGCTGCAGTAAGAGAGTCAGTGATGATGATAATGTGCTTGACATCAAAGGAAGTAGCCTTAACAACACTAAGTTGAATAGCAAACAACTCTGCATCTAGAGCTGTAGCTCGTCCTGTAGGCACCTTGAATGACGACACCTGTTCTCCAAGTCTCTAGAAATGGGCAACTGAGACAGCCTGTATATTTCTGGAAGGAATCACACTTGCATTAGTGGCGACTACAAGTGTTGATAGATCAGAGAAGGCCTCATGACAAAGTCGGTTAAGGGCATCAAACTGGAGTTTGCGAGTGCATCCATTAGAGCGGTCACAGAGATGGAAAGAGACATGGTCAGGAAAGTTGTCCAACAACCTGCATCCTGGGCATATCTCAGGGTAGAGTGAATCAAAGCATTCTGTAAGGTTGAGAAGTGACGCTTCAGTATCAAGAAGAGGGCTCCTCAACCGAGCACTCTGTGCATCAGTGAGAAGGGCAAGGGACTATGGATGGGGATGAGCACCCTTGGAGTTGCGAGTACTAAGAAGAGAGAGAAGTGCATGCTGAGAAAGAAGCAAAAGATAATGTTTATGATTATAGTTTTTGGGATCTAAATAGAATATTGGTGGGAATAAGAAGAAGTCTTGCTAATTTTCTACTAATATTTCTTCTATAATAATAGTAAGCTCACAGAATACCCAACCCTCTCTTGTAGGCTGAGCAGTCTAATATAGATAAAATAGCTATTTTGGTAGATAAGTAAAGGGTAATCTTTAATCCTGACACAAGACAACTTTACTGATCTTCTGAAATGACTAGGTTGATTCCTTAGAAGATAATAAATTTGATAGTACTAACTGGCTATTCCGGAAATAAATAATTAGAATAGCTGCTATTTCAAAAGGAGTTTATAGATATCTCAACAGGTCTATTAAACAACTCTCATTGCTTTTAGCAATGACTCAACCCCTATCTAAAATACTATAGGACTCTAACTTACTATTTCCTAAGAAATGAATTGTTTGTGATGCCTAAACCTTAGAATTGCTTATATTCAACACCAAGAATCCTGTAGATTGAGGAATCAATATTCATGGCTCATCAATGCAGACCTGAACATCATATGTGAACAATTACAAAAAGACTTTAGATATGGCTTGACTTAATGTAAAACAAAATTTGTGAAATATGACTTACTCTAATAATACTGATTTCAACACCTACATAATTATCATACACAACAAGTGGTCAAGTGCAAAAGCCTTAGAAACAAATATTTCAGATGAAAATTTCAAAATATTATCAGTAACTTACTACTAAGTTTATGAAATCCTACTGTAGCTACTTTTTATGATGTCTCAATATCATCTTTGGAGACCATATCTTGTTTACAAATCTGTAATACAAGGATTAATAGAAGATGTTCTACTGTCATACTAGACAGCTATTTAGATGATATAAGTAATATTTTTTATCATAATAATCATAATAACTAGCTTGAGAGATAAGTCTGATCTCCCAGAGATAACTATTAGAAACCCAGTTGTGGACTTGTGTATACCACTCAAGTAGCAGAGTAGTGGTTATGACCACTACTATAGACCTCATGGGAATTGTCCAGACAGTTTCATAACAGATTTATAACAGAACTCTTCTCTAGAGTACTCTCAAGAGTGGAAAAGATCTTAGGAAATTATTTCCTATAAAAATGATATCATATCTTGGCAACAGTTACTTATTTATAACATCTAGGTTACTATCAGATCAGAGCCATTATCTCTGATAGCTAATTATAGCAAGAACTGAAAAGATAAGTTCTCTTGAGAGCTATATCACAAACATAATAGAAAAAGACTAAGGCCCAAAGATATAATGAGATATAAAGAAGTAGTAGAAGTACTAAAGAGGTCAGGCAGAGAGGTTAAATAAAAAGATAGAGGAAAGATTTGATAAAGACAATATGCTCAAAAACAAATCAACTCAAGATTAACTTCTTTCTTTATTATTTATTAAAAGGCTCAAGAGCTACCTATTCATATCTTTATTTCTGCTTTATGTAAAAACCCTATAAAACTTCCCTTAAAGGAATACTTAAGCTCAAGAAAAACTTGAACATTTACTTAGCTAGGAGTTTAACAGCTCACTATGTATTTTCAGAATAGGTTTTCAGTTGTATGGTTAGTTGAAATAGAACCTGCACAAGGTATGGGAGTTCTAAGTAGTACTGCTATATCAACAACAAGCCAGGCTACTAGACTAGACTGAGAAAGGTAGTGTTATAGCATGAGATAGACATGTATCTTTGAGATCTAGATTGGTGAGGGTTCTCTTAAGTAGATACTAAAAACAATTCTACTTTTTAGATTTCTATTAAATATTCTTTGGATATTCATTTTTGTAAGCTCTCTATAATTTGATTTATCTCTCTAGTGCCTACTTGTTAGTACACAACTGTGAAGCAACTCAAAAATTTTGTTTTTCTGACCTTGTGTTCACCCTTGTTTTGGATTTTATCTCTATCATTACTAATATTGGTCAAAGTAACACAGCCCTTCAAGCATCAGTACCAAGACAAAGGATCAGGTTCCAACTTATATGCTCTAACTTCAACTGCAGGCACCAAGGTTATATTATTGAAACATATTATTGGCAAGAAGAAAAAAGTTTTCTTCAGGTTTTGTAAAGAGAGATGGTACTAGGGGTACAGCAGCATATATACAGCAAGGAGACTTCAAAATAAGCTAAAGAAGCTATCTTTGCATTAATAACTACAACCAATGAACTCAAGATACTTATTACTCTGTTCCTAAATACAAGCATATTCTCTAACAAAAACTCAACTTACAACTATTAACTGATTGTTGAGTAAGAGAACGTTAAAGCTGGGGTATGAGTAAGTAATAATAACAAACCAACTGCATATCAAACAGAGTCAGAAAATATAATAAGTACACTTATTCTACTGGATTTAGAAGTAAGTAATTATTGTTTTTCTGATCAAGTGCTTTTCATTTTTTATACATTTATATACTAATCGACAAAAGGACTTACTACAGGAAAAAATTTGATCTTTAGTATTATTGGAAAAGGTAATATGAAATTTAAAATAACTATAAATAGATCAAAGTAAACAATTACACTCAAGAATATACTTTACATTTTAGATTTACAGTTAAATTTGGTTTCAGTATTGTTATTAGAAGCAAAAGAGGTGAATATTAATTTCAATAATGTCAGGAATGTACAGAGCAGGAGCGGAGTTACCCAAAGTTGAGCAGAATTACTCTAAAATAGAAGGGGTTTAACAACAAAGGTGGGGAACAACCTTGGCCTCAGCTCATGTGCTATATCTTAATCTTCTGTTGCATGTGTAGTTGCATATTTCAGAAGAACTAAATTGTTGCCAGAAGTTCAGAAGAGAAGTGGTATAGATTAATAAGAAAGAAGATAAAACATGTAAAAAACGTCACTGTTGTTAATCTACAAACTAAGAAACTAGAATGTAACTAATAGAGTACTTATACTAAGTTTAGAATAAAAGAGTACAAGTAACTAGTCTACATTATGATTTTATAGAAATGGATAACAGAAGTTTAGGAACAGAATTTAGTAATAATATAAAATATAAGAGAAATTATTATTATTAAATTATTATTTTCTGTCATATGACAAATAATAACAGAGTAATAGTAAACTTACTAAATAGAACAAAAATTATAACTATAGTATGTTCAAAAAGACTATATGTAATTAATATACAAAAAAAAAGCCTAACTGCTTTTGTAATCTAGTCTAAATATGGACTAGTCAACTTTGACATATGAGATCAAAAATTGGTACATGCAGAAGAAAATATAATTGTTATGACTTGGCAAAAACAGCTAAGTTATTATTTATATTTCTTTTCTTTTGAACTTATTACATATAAAAAGTATGGGAAAGTGTCATGTCACATAGTCATAGTCACATGAATAGATGTTACAATAGTCATATCACATGACTAAGTCACATGAGAAATATGGGAAAATAGTACACAAACCATATTTAAGTTCTCTTTGTCAACTCAGACTTAGAGTGGATTGAAGTTATCTTGGCTCAAGTTTTACAATAATATGAGAGATAAAAACAAGAGACCTAGCAGATAAAATAAATATGCATAGCAACCTATTAATAAAGAATAGGTATAAAAACTATATTTATGAAAAACACATAATATACCCATTTAATAAAACTAAAGCAAGAGAACAAGAAACTCTCAAAAGAATACATATAGACATATAGGAACTAGCCCAAACATAACTAGCAGAGAAAGCAACATACTTTATGTTACTGATAAATAGTTTCTCCTACTATAAAATAGTTGTTTTCCTTAGCTCAAAGTTAACAGATACTATCCTAAAGGTCTTCAAAACTTACCTAGTAGTAGTGAAACAACAAACAGAAAAAAAGCTAAGAAGAATACATATGAATATAGGAAGAGAATAGATAAACGATGTATGGGAAGATTATCAAAAATCACCTTTGAATCTACTACATCTTATGTACATTAACAAAATAGAACTACAAAACAAAGTATGTGAATTATCCTAAAAGAAGTATGATGTCATATGATGGAAAATACTCATTTAATAATATAATTTTTTTATATTTTATATTAATTTTTCACTCCTAAACTCCTATTGTCTACTCTTATAGAATCACAATGTAAACTAGTTACTTGTACTCTTTCTATTCCAGACTTAGTATAAATACTCCAGTAATTATATTCTAGTTTCTTAGTTTGTAAATTAACATCTATAAAGTCATCTACATCTTTAACATCTATTTTCACTCCTATTAATCTATATACCACTCCTCTTCTGTACTCCTGACAACAATTCTGTCCTTCTGAAATATGCAACTATACACGTGACAGTAGATTAAGACACAGCACACGAACTGAGGCCAAGGTTGTTCCCCTACTTTTTTTGTCAACTCCTTTCTACTCTAGAGTAATTCTGCTCCCACTCTGTATGTTCTTGACATATGATCTATTATGACTAAGTTAAAACTGCCAACCAAATACTGGACTGACACAGTATATACAGTGGTTTATGTAAGGAATTTGATACACTTTTCAAAATGTCCTAGAATAATACCAGTAGAAATTTGATTTGAGAAGAGACAAGATATTTCATACCCATGGTCTTTCAAAATAATAGCTTATACACACATATCCCTTGACTTAAATGTATCAAAGCTACAATCTAGATCAGTTAAGGTCATTTTTTTTAGGATATTATGATTATGAGAGCTACAAACTGCTTGAATAGTCAACAAATATAGTGTTTAGATCTAGAGATATCATATTTGAAAAAGGAACTACAAATTTTACTATACAGACAAACTCAAAATAGTTTTCTAAAGCAGAAGACATTTTTGACTATATACAGACTCAACAAAGTACCAATATTTATGAAAGAAAAAAAAATGATGGAAAATAGACTATGTCTCAGCAAACAATAACACTACAACTATGGGATATAACTGAATTGCACAAGCCTATATCTGAATCCAAGAACTTAGATGACAATAAAACAAACATATTATAATAACAAACAAGGAATAAACCTGAAATAGATGACCAACTACTTATGGTTAGAAGATTCCAAAGAATACCAAAACCAAATACACGTCTAAAAGAGTCACTCAAGTACCTAAGTAATCTAAAAGCAAATAACATTGATACAATAACCTAGACATTGTAGACCTACCAAGATACTATGAGAAGACCAGATCTATAGTGAAAACCAATAGCAGCTGAATACCAGATACTTTGAGAACAAGATATATTTGAAATTATACTTAGACCAAAAAAAAGGAACATTATAGAATGAAAATGGATATTTGCTATAAAATGGAAAGAGAATAGGATATTGAAATAGAAAAAGACAAAGATAGTTGTCAAAGGTTATATCTAAATTATTGAAAAAGACTATGACAAGATATATACCTTAGTAGCAAGGCTAGAGTCTATTGGACTAGTATATGCTATAATAGCATTGTCATGCTAGACAACCATTTAGGTGATGGAAGTGATAATTTTTATTCTGATAACAATAATAACTAACTTGAAAGACGAGTCTAGTCCCCACAGAAATACTTATTAGAAGCTCAGTCATAGACTTATGTATGTCACTTAAGTAGCAGAGTAGTGGCTATAACTACCATTACAAAGACCTTATAGAAGTTTGCTTAGGCTTCTCATACCAGTGTCACAAAAAAGTGACTAGTCAATAGTATCATGGAGGTATAACAAAATACCTGTTCAAATGAACTACACTATAGCACAACTGTGACAACCAGATTTATAATAGAACATCATTCTAGAATGCTCTTGAGAGTGGAAAAACTTCAGAGACTTACTTTTAACAGAATGACATTGTATATTAGTGGCCAGTGGTCCTATATTAATCACAGTTACCATCAGATTTATTATCGCTAATAGCTAATTATAGTAGAAATAGAAAGCATGAGTTCTCTTAAAGACAGCATTGCAAATACAACAGAAGAAAACTAGAACTTAGAGAAGTGAGAAGGTATAGAAGAGATAGTAGAAAGGTTAGAAAAATCAGGAAGAGAGATAAAAAAGAGAATTAATAAAGATAATGTGCTCAAGAACAAAACAACTCAAGATCATTGCTTCTCTTTACAGCCCATTAAAAGGCTCAAGAGCTATCTATCATATAGAGGGGAATTTCAGGAGTAGGATTAGAGGAGTAAAGAGTAGTTGTCAAGTGCTTGGAAAAGATACTATCTCATCATTCTGGCTTTATTATCTTTGGGAATTTGGAGATTTTTTTGTTATATTACTGCTTTGTAATCCTAATAAAATACTCTAGGGCATAGAAGGGAATTTGAGAAATCACATGCCTATTATCATTCCTTTCTATTGCTCTAGAGCTTAATAGCTATTTGAGTGATTGAGTTTCTATTTCTCTAAGCTTTTATTTTATTTTCTAAAAACCACTAAAAACTTTCCCTCAAAGGGGAATTCAATCTTTAACAGACTCAAACATTTGCTTATGCTAAAAGTTAATAGCTCACTATGCATTTTCAGAGTAAACTTTCAACTATATAGTTAGTTGAAGTAAAGCTTACATAAGGGTATGGGAGTTCTAGGTAGTACTGCTATATTAATGGCAAGCCAGGCTACTAGACTAGGTAAGAGTAACAGTGTTATAGTGCAAGACAAACACATACCTTAGAGATCCTACTACAATAAGAATAACCTTGAGTGAATTCATAAAAATATTACTTCAATTTCTTTCAGTTATTTGAGTTTTTCTTCTCATTTTCCTTCTTTACAAGCTTTTTTTTTATTTGATAATCTTTCCAGTTCCTACTTGTTGGTGCACAATTGTGAAACATTTCAGAGATTCTGTTTCTTTTACTTGTTTTTACCTTTGTTAGTAATCAAACCTTCTAATCCTCCATATTACAAAAGGTCACTTACTTGTTTTGTAATTGGTTGAAATATAGATTCAAAAGTGCTTATAGGCAAAGTTAGACAAGTGACAAGAAATGTTGTTAAGTCTGAGGTCTAATCCTCAGACTATGAGTGTTAGGGAATCACTCAGAGGTGATCACTCTTAAGCTAATAGATAGTTCCAGAAGCTAGTTTAAGATTCAAGTGAAGTAGATCTATAACACATTGCTAGTATATATACTATACCAGATGATCACATGGGCAGTCACATGCACATGGATCAGTAATCACAATTGTCCTAATAATAGAGAGAAGGCATTGTACCACATGACACAGACAGGAAAAGTAAGGAACAATAGGAATGCAATACACAATCTGTCAATGGGCCACTAATAGATTCAGACCCTCAGAACTTACTAAGCATCATCCTAGATGTCCTCTTACAATGAGTCCTTATATACATAATTGTGATAGTCTGTGCACTAGGACAAATTATCACATGCTACTACCTATTGTTATATATATAGTAGTACCTTTATGCTTAATATAGTGATAACTTAACCTTATGAAGGCTGTCCTTTGTTTTAAGAAAAGAACAAATGACTATCTATGGATAATTAATAAAGTCCATATGTAAATATTAAGACCTTTATATCTCCACTGATATTAATTGTCTTGAGATTGTTCTAGGCTCATTCTAAGCAGTATGAAGAATTGTGGCAGTTTCTGAGATATTGGCAATTTAATAAATGGTACCATAGTAGTTACCAGTTAATCTGCCTAATATCTTGGCCAATATTGATTGCCTTAAAACATAACTGACATTGATTAAAAGGTCTTTTCAAGGGGCTTTCCATGGTCATTAAGGCTGTGAAAATCATTGAAGAATTGATGGAGATATGGCTAAATAAAGTTTGTAACATCCCATCAGTGTTACAAAGGCTAAGATTATGGCAAATAGACTTTGTGTTAGCATTTTTAAACAGTAATAGCAACTTTAAAGTATTTATGGAGCAACCAAAGGGTTTTGAAAAAGAAGGAGAGGACAAGGTATGAAAGTTGAAGAAAACATTATATGGAACAATATAAGATGCCTATAACTGGGCAAAAAATCTAGACAAGATCTTTGAGAGTCATAGGTACTATAAGTTATGAGCTGATTCATAAATTTGATCACAAGTTATAGATAAAGAATTTACCTTAACCTTAACATAAACAAATAATATTCTGAGAATGCCATCAACTGCTAAAGGAGAAAATTAGCTAAGGACTTATTACAAATGGTCACTTACTTGATTTGTGATGAATTGAGATATGGATTCAAAAGTGCTTATGAACAGAGTTAAACAAGCGACAAAAGATATTGTTAAGTCTAAGGTCTAATCCTCAAGTTCTTATATACAGAAAAGTAATGGTCTGTGCACTAGGACAAAGCATTACATGCTACTACCTATTGTTCTATATAGTAGTGCCTTTGTGCTAGAAATAATGATAACTTAACCATATGGAGGCTGTCCTTTGTTCTAAGAAAAGAACAAATGACTATTTATGAGTAATTAATAAAGTCCATGTGCAAACATTGAGGCCTTTATATCTCCACAAATATTGATTGCCTCAGCGCTGTTTTTAGACTCATTCTGAGCAGTATAAAAAGGGCTTCTCTGATGCCTAAAAGCGAAGCTTAGATCATGGCAGTTTCTGAGATATTGGTGATTTAATAAATAGTACCATAGTGGTTACTAGTTGATCTGCCTAATATCTCAGCCAATACTGATCACTTTGAGACATAACTGGTATCAATTGAAAGGTCTTTTCAAGAGCTTTCTGTAGCCATTGAGACTGTGAGAACCGTCAAAGAATTGATAGAGATATGACCAAATGAAGTTTGTGATAGGACCAATTTGCCTCAAGCTATAATATCAAGGATCTGAATGATGCTAAATTATTAGGAATATATATAGAGAGGGATGAAGAATTTGGCAACATAACCTTATCACAAAAGACATACTGTAAACAAGTATTGAGGAGATTCAACATAAGTGACTGCACACTGGCCTCGATTCCATTACCATCTAAACTTACTCTTTTCTCAGATAATTCACTAGCAACTAAAGATAAAGAAAGAAAGATAAAAAAATACTATACTATAAAGTCTTAGAATCGTTAATGTGGTTACAAGTAGCAACATGACCCAACTTATTCTTTATAGTCAATGTACTATTATATTTTGTTCATAATTCTAGAAAAAGGCACTGGAGTGTATTAAAGCATATTTTATGCTATATCAAAGGAACTATCAACTATGAAATTATATATAAAACAGAAGGAGACCTAAATCCTATTAGATATATTGACTTAGATTATGCTGAGTACAAGGATACAAAATGATTAACAGCAAGGAACCTCTTCATAGTAGTAGAAGAGCCAGTGTCATGAGAAATAAAGTAGCAGGAAACAGTTACGTTATCAATACTAAAAGCAGAATACATAGGGCTTACAAGGGTAACAACACAAGCAATCTAGTTAACTAAATACTTAGTGAATTAGAATTGTCAACCAAAACAAGAGCTATTGATAAACAAAACATATTGATGTGAAATACTATTTTATTAAAGATAAGACAAAATCAGGAGATATTACATTCAAATATACTCTAAGTGTAAACAACCTAGCAGATATATTAACAAAATTGCTAGCATGTGAAGCAACACACAGAATAATGGCCTTATTGGGACTCAGAAAAGAAAAATAGGATGTACTAAACTAAGAGGAGTATTAGATTATAGATTGGTACACTAGAACATAGATAGGGGACTAAACAATATCTCTCCAGATTACTTTAATAAATCAAGATAGTTCTACTGACCTTTTAAGATGACTAGATTAATGTTAACGTAAAGTTATGAAGACTTAGAGTTTACCTTAGGTGAATGTTCAGGAAGAACTTGATAGAGTTTTTTATTGAATTACTCTATTACTTATACTACTTTACAGAAGCTGTGCTAAAAAGACCCATAATCATATGTCTTTTCCAGAATATTCTATAGTTACCTAATTTTGTCATATAATATATTATATAAGTTTCCTTGCTATTTATAGCTAGATCCCATTATACATTTTGAAGTTGTGAATCAGTTGTTTAAATGCATAGGAAGTTATTTCCTTTTTGGGGCTCTCTTAATATGGTTCCCCCTTCAAGTTTCCTTGTCCTAAGGAATATTTTTACCTACTCCAGTTCTTGTCCTATCTCTTTTCTCTTTCTCTTTTGTATTTTTTTTTTTCCTATCTATATAGTAATTTTGCCGTAAATTCCCTAAGTAATTTCCAGCTAAATTCCTTTTTTTTTTTTCTGCTCTTGTTGCCTTAGTTCTTTGGCCTCTTCCCCATACTCCCTCTCAAACTTTTCTACTAACTCTTTCATGTTCTCCAAGTTTTCTCTATTCTCCTAGGTGTTTTCTTCTGCCATATATCCTTTCCATCTTATCAAGAACTTTTTTTTCTCCTGCACCATCCTTTTATTTAGTATTTTTTCTACTTTGAACTCTTTTTCTTCTTTGATGATGACTAGTTTTGGTGATATTTTCTTCTGCCCTTTTATCTGTGGTTTATAGAGTCGTACTCTACTTACATTGACTACAGGGTATATCCTAACTGACCTAGGTAGCTCTAGTTTGATCACATTACTCGAAACTATCCCCTTGACTTTGTAAGGCCCCACAAATTGCTTGGTCAACTTTTCAGATCTTCTTCCTTTTATTTGCTACTTTAAGTTCTTTGTACTTAGCAGTACTTAGTCCCTTACTCTGTATTCTTCCTCCTCTCCTTGTCTTTTATCTGTAAACTTCTTCATTTTCTCTTGTGCTTTTCTTAGTGCTGCTTTTGCTTTCTCCTGAATTTTCTTTATCCTTTCTACGAACTTTCTTACTACTTCATACTTCTCTTTTCTTCTTTCCTCAAATTCTATCCTTGGCTCTTGACTGTAATTTACTTTGAATGGCGATACTTTTATTACTGAGTGGATTTTGTTGTTGTAGGCGAACTCAGCTGTTCCTAGCTAATCTAGCCATTGCTCTTGTCTGTGGTTGATAAAGACCCTAATATACTGTTCCAACTCCTGGTTTATTCTTTCTATCTGGTCATTTGTTTGAGAATGATAGGCAGTTGAGAGCTTTGTTTGGATTTTCAATAAGTTATTTAGTTCCTTTACCATTCCCACTGCAAAATGCATCCTCCTATCTAATATAATGCTTTCTGAAAGTCCATACAACTTCCATACGTGATCTCAGAACAACTTTGCGAGGTCTTCTGCTGATGTCTTTTTAATAGTTGCTATAAAATGTGCCATTTTACTAAATCAATTACATACTACTAAAATGGCATTGTATCCCTGGGCTAGTAGTAGTTTAGTGATGAAGTCTGCTGAAATATAACTCCATGGTTTCTCTGGGATTGCATTAGGTATTAATTTCCCTACTAGTGCTTTGCTTCAATTCTTATATCTTTGACAAGTATCACATCCATCTACATATCTTCCCACTTCTTTTGTTACTCCTGGCCACTAACAGTTCCTAATGACCAACTCTGTCGTCTTTCATCTCCCCCTGTGCCTTCCTACTAGGATATCATGGTATAATCAAATAACTTCCTCTCTTAATTCTTCTTCTGGCATGTATATTTGTTCCTCTTTCATTACTATTCTGTCTTTTATTTTCCATTTCTCATTTTTCAATGTTTTTATTCCTGTTCTTTTTAACTCTTTTACTGCTTTTACTACCCTTTTGTCTCCTTTCTGTGTATCAGGATCCAGTAGTTCAACATAGGATTCCCTTGTGGGCTTGGCCTCAATTTTGATTATGCCTTTCTGTACTCTGCCCAGTAGGAAAACAGATGGTTTATTGGACAGTAAAGATAAATTCTGTAAAGAAGAAGAGAAGGACTAGTATTGTCTGAAAATCCTAGTTGAGAACAAAACTAAGTTATTTAATTAATAGTAAGTCTTTTATAGTTCCTAAGGAATTTCCTGAACAGAGAAGCTATAATAAGCATACATAAGGGAAGCAGTTGGGATGCGCGTTGAGTTTCCTGATGACATAAGCACATATGTGGGAACCCAAGGATAGTCCAGTGTACACATGCCATGATCAACATTACATGCACGTCATCCCACATCTGAGGTGTTATAGGAGCATGACACTGTGCCTTTTTGATTTTCTCTCTCAGATTTCCTTCTTCTACTAATGTTTCTACTTCTCTAATCTATTCTGGCTTTATCAACTTCTGATTTTCATTATCTTTTTCCACCCTTTCCTACCAGTCCAGTCTTCTACTTAATCCATCTGCTTTTTCCATGCTTTTCCCTGGAACATGCTTTAATACAAAATTAAACTGTAATAAGTATAGGGCTCATCTTGCTTGTCTTTGGTTTAGCTTTTGACTTGTCATAAAGTACTGGAGGTTTTTATGATCGGTCTAGATTTTGAATTCTAGTTTTGCTCTCTCCAAGTAGTATTTCTATGCTTTTAGACACCTAATGATCGCCAATATCTTTTTGTCGTGAATTTTATAGTTTCACTCTGTAGCGTTTAGCAACTTGGAGATGAAGGCTACTTGTTAGGGCGCACTTGTTAAGGACATGCGGAGCGGGAGCAGAGTGACCCAGAATGGAGCGGAGTTACCCCGGAATGAAAGGGGTTTGACAACAAAAGTGGGGGAACAACCTTGGCCTCAGCTCGTGCGCTATGCCTCGATCGACTATTGCGCGTGTGGTTGCGTATTTCAGGAGGACTGAATTGTTGTCAGGAATCTCGGAGAGGAGTGGTATAGATTGATAGGAGTGAGGATAAGACAAGGAGAAGACGTAAATGACTTTAATCTACGAACTAAG
>Ga0153958_1000215_pt1 | contig 13429 bp, 14 predicted proteins | sample TSFL042MetaG_FD_104719 | JGI IMG/M metagenome (GOLD analysis project Ga0153958, IMG submission 104719) | Attine ant fungus gardens microbial communities from Florida, USA - TSFL042 MetaG | ecosystem: Host-associated > Fungi > Mycelium > Unclassified | place: USA: Florida, Wekiwa Springs... | reverse complement strand
TCCGAAACGCCACAGAGTCTTAGAAGGGATCCGAAGTGAGGCGTGACCACCAGAAGCCTGCTACTGGTAGTAATTGAATGGACAATTGACTGGCGGGATTCAATGCAGTTTTGCTAAGCGAGGCGCGGCTTCACAATGAGGGGGCACCAGCTGCCTGAGTCGCAGGGCAGGTGCGAGAATGACTGCGGTAAGGTGTCGCTTAACGGCTGAAACCCTTTTGCGAGTACTAGTGCTTGCTGCGAAGCAACATCTAGGAGTCGGCCGCGCTTACTTATTAGTAGCAACCCTGATGCGCGATGTCCCGGAGTACTAGTATCATATACGATTATGTAAAACATTATGATGAATGGCACCCGACTGTTCGGAATCAAACTATCATTTATTCAGTCTCCTTCCAGCCCTTGCTAGTATAACCCCAGCACCATGAATTCTTTCCAAACTGCATGGGGCCCGGGATTCTTCGGTGAGTGTGCTCTGTCACTGTCTATTCAAGTTGCACGACTATAGCCTTCTTCAGGGGTTTTGTTTTCTCTGATGTAAGTTCATGTCCAGTATCAGCGCTGACCTAAATTGAAGTCCGACCGAAGGATGTTTGGGATTAGTTTCGGCCAAGTAACATCGTATTTCTGCTCCTTCCCTAACGATCGTAGATCGCTGAAATTGACGGTGAGTGATATCATGAAATTTTGAGTGCTTGACCTTCACTTGCCGTCATTACTTGAAGATCGGAACAATGTTGTACGTCCTGCTCATAGTCTGGTGTTCACCTGCACCTCAACGTTAATGCCAGTATCTTGGACTGTACTCATGTCATTGGCTTACTCGGAACATTCTGGCGTGCCCTCGTGACGTGCCGCAGTGTTACAGGCAGCTGCAGTGTACCATATGGCTGGTAAGCTGTTTAGCGAACGTCCAATCATTGGCATTCATATACCTTGTTAGGGAATCGCTAGTTAGTTAATCTTGCTGATTAACTTTTGGACCGCATTTACGTTCCCCCCACAGATAGCATTCGTTGGAACAGTAAGAGATATCCGCTCAACGTAGCGTATACATTCTAATTGTCGCTTTAGTACTTCCTCAACCAAAGTGCACAAATGTACTTTTACTACTACGAAATTGTTGGCATCGACATTAACTCTCCTGTCTTATGTGCAGTTTCTACGTGCATAGGGTATGGATAAGTGAGTGGTAGAAGTCTCGTCGTTGCATTGCTGACAGATTTTCTTAGTTAGTGGAAAGAATAAACTTGTGACAGGCACAATAGTGGGTGCATCTCACATTATCGACATTCATAGGCTGAAGTGTCCAAGGTCGCCATTGCAGTTTCTCAGCAATGTAGGTTTCGAATTCTCTCGATTGATACCATGTTGAAATGTAAAATTGTAGTACTCGGGTTTGGTTCGTCGGCACCTCGTGTTGCCAAACTCGCGTCTAACGGTTTCTTCGACTGTTAGTCGGCGTACAGGTAGTGTGCGTCGTGTTGACTTCCTCTGCATCGCCCGAAATCTGACCTTATCACAGGTTAAAATCTGGTGATTGGCAGGCCATGTATAACAGCCCGGTATGCGTGGTTCTAAGGTTCACTCTATTACTGATTGTTACATACCTTACAGTACCCAGCACTCGCTGCAGGTGCGAGTTCGGTCTGCGATTTACTGATCACGATTTCTATCGCCTATTTCCTGCGGTCACGATCAAAGATGTACAAGTGCGAATATTGCTTATAGATGTGATAGCGAGTAGTTTACAAACACTTCAGGCAAGAGAATTATATTCGCCAGCTGAAAATCGTCTTTCTCGAGATGGGAATGTTGTCATTGTGAGTACAGCAACTGATTGGATGACAGTGCATTTTTGATTGTTGGTCCATACTAGCATTGCCTCGGTATTAGTTACCATAGCGGTACGCTGACACTCTTCGCTGAGTCTGTTGTACTCATCGCGGACTGCAGTTGTCGCTTCCGAGTTCCAAAGCTAGGCTAGCCTGGGTACCTGCTCCCGGTCCCGTTCTGACACAAAGTATGCTGCGAAACATTCCGCTTATTCTGAGCTGACGCCGTCGATCTTTCAGTTTACTTCAACTCCGTGCTTTCAGTGTGAGTACTGTCGTTGTATATAATAAGAAACTAAGTTTACACGCCCCTCTGTAGGCTCAACACACGAAAGGTTGTCCGACAACGTCACATCGCGGCTCTCGGGCAGATGTGCGAGGTGCGGACTCTTGGCACCAGTACCCTCAACTGTAAGTACACCTGTACACCCTCGAGGCTCCTGAAGTTGACTAATTTGATTGTCATCACGTTGAGCCTAACCATATATTTATGGTCTCTGTAAATTAATTTGTACATAATCTGCATTTTGGTTCTCACGAGCTGAATCCTCCTATGAGAATCCTGCCAGTGTAGCCATGTCAGCAAAAAGATACGACTATTGGATGCCAAACTTGCATGTTGCGCGCACAGGCTGAGTCATCAAGAGTGTGTGATAATGATTTGAAATGCTATCGCGCTTACGGGGACCGTGCCTAGCCGGAAACGTTGCCTCAGTATTGACGGCATCTGTTTTTTAAAATTGGCTGTAGCACCGTATGGGAAGACGGCCGCCCATGGGGACACCGTTGCGGTGTTTACATGCCATGGATTTGGGAGCAAAGCCGCACAATAAGTTATCTCCGCATGATGTATTTAGAATCTTAGTCTATTCAATAGTATCGATACACTGCCCACCGAATGTATGTAACTGCCCTGCCCTTGGCAATATTATGACACCATAAGCATCTGTCACCATAGTGAAGACAATAAACGTTGCAGTCTCGATTCTCGAATTCAATCTACTGACAGGTCATCCCCTTCGCGATCAGGCTCTGCCTGACCAAGTTCGACAACCAACCGCTCAAATTTGAAGGTTGTGAAATGAAGTTGAATAAAATACACGGAGCTAGAACCTTTCGCTGCAACCTACAACCCTAAATTACCACGCCGATGGTCCAAAGGTGCCATTAACAGTATAATAACTCGCCGCCTGGCCATCGAGGGTGTTCAAGAACACGGTATTGCCCCACCACTTTGCGATATTGTTTGCACCGATCGCGCCGTTCTGCGGATATTGCAAGCAGAAGAAGATCAGGACGATCGATACAGCGAGCCCGGAGTCAAGGCCAGCAGCCAGAACGTCTGTGCGAGCGTTAGCAGGACATACGGAGAAGAGAGGGAAGGATGCGCACAATTATATTTTGTCCACCATGAGAAATGACGGCGGCGGATGACGTACTGGAAGATGAAACCGACGATTGCCCAAGGTACGTAGTTGACAGCGGTTGCCGGTGGGATGTAGCCCGTTCCAGTGAAGATAACGGGGAAGCTAAATGCTCAGTCTCAGTATCTCGAAGTAAGCAACGCGGTTAAGTACAAACTTGATGTAGCGAATAATGCTGTTTGGCCACTTGAGTGAGATAACCCAAGCAGCCAAAGGGCAAAGGGCGCCAATGAGGAAGAACCAAAGGAGGCCACTGTACATCTGGCCCGGTGAGAACTGACGCTGGGGACCGATAGCACCCCACTACCAGACCAATTGAATGAATAAGTGTATGTAGGATAAGATTGTCACTTACGATGATCGATGCAGTGCCAAATACTTGAGTGTTGGGGCAGATGAAACCGGCAGCTTGTGTGGGAGTGCAGATGTCGATGATATTGCTAAACATCCAGGCTTGTACGCCGAGCTGCACGGTTCCGGCTATAGCCGCTGCGCTGACTTGTGCGAAGAACATGGTTCGGGGAGGAACTTTCATGTAGTGACCAAGTTTGAAGTCCGAGGCGAATTGCAATGCTTGTGCCATGGTAATGTAACCCCAAGTCTGCATAAACATGTTAATAATGCACTGGAGGACGTAACTACTCTATGCACCTTGAAAAGCATCATAGCCAATGGGCGTCCAGGGATAGCGTACCCAACGACCAACTCCGTCACGACATTCAGGCCAACTTGTTGATTTGTGATAGCTTGGATCATGCCAATGGGAAGGATGTAGAAGAAAGCAATGAGCAGAGCAAGAACGAAACCCCACACCGGGAACTGAGTTGGCCAAACTTCGATGACAATGATACCGAAGACGAACATGACCACGAAAATGATAAGGTACCACCATTCTGGAACCTGGCGGTACCTGGACATGAGACGTGCGTGGATATCTGGCTGTTCATCGATCGAGCGACGCGACTGAGCCCATATTTGTTTGCGGAAGAAGAGGATGGCGTGCGTAATAGTAGCGGTGATAGATGCGAAGGACAGACCATAAGATACTGCGAAAGTTGTTGACAGGAACAGAGGGCTGTATTCGTTATATGCTGTAACATTGAACGTATTATCAGCGTTAAGGATGGCAGTCACGTTGTAGGTGGCGCCCGTGTTGTCGTACGACGTGCGAGACAAGATAGGGAGATATTTGGAATACCAGGTGTTGGTGTAGTAGAGAATTGGGGTAAGGATCCAATAAAAGAACACAAAGCCAGCAAGAACGTTAGCCTCACTCCACCATGGTGTGGCAAGAGGGTTCATGACATATGCAATTTGGGCCCAGTCAAAGGTAAGGATGCTCATACCAAGGCCGCTTTCGTAGCCGAAGAGTTGGTTGACGACGATGTTGTCCGGAGCGATCCAGCACACCCATGAGAAGTAGCTGAGAGCTTGGAACAAATATCCTGGAAATATATACCAGGCACAACCCCCGCAGAAGACGTAAAAGAAAAAGCGCTCTCGTGATATGCCCCCGCGATTGCCTATACCAGAGTATGCTTGGGCGTGAAGAGTGTTGAATAGGGCGCAAGTGACCAAATTTGCGGGCCAAACTGGTCTAGAGGTAAATGTCGAAAGATGTAGATGAGGCACGACTCACTCATTGAAGGAGGAAGGACTAAGAAGCGACGCATAACGCCACCTAGTGAGAAACCGATGAGCTGGGTAGACATAACCAGCATCCATTGATCTAAATGGATGTAAAATCCAATAGGCGAACATTCAGAGGACATGCTTACAGCTGAAGTTGAATACTTGATGATAGTAGACTCTCTGCACTGCAATGATGTCAGTCTGGCAAGATGTCAATGATTGTGATTTGTTAATGAATGATGGGGAACACTTACCGCATATGCAGATTGCCATCCCACGGTAGCCATAATCGTGATTAAAACGTGTTCTTTGATCGTGAAAGGTCCGGGGTTTAAGCGAGCACCAAAAATGGAGACATTAGGCATGGCCGCTGCCCAAAGACGGCCCATGGGGAAAGACAATAGTTGTGCAACGATTCCAGTGACATTGACCGAGGGATAGCGGAAGTAGAAGAACTGATTCAAACCGGGTATGATAATGACCCAGAAAAAGCCTGAATTGGGGTGAGCCAACTGGCAAGTGAATCTGTAGTAAACTCACCCATAATCCATGCGCGGAGGGTGCCAACGGGTATGGAGGGATCATCGGTATTAGCGACGGCAGATCGCACCTCAGGGTAAGGGGAGTCATCCTCTGTGTGGGGAAGATGATGAGCCATTCAGAATGAAGTCTAAAGGTTGATGTAAGGGGCTACCTAGAACACCAGCGATTGCTTCCCGCTCGTCGATGTTTGGGTCATCAAAATCAGCAAGGGGTAGCGCATCGACGGCGACTGTAGGTGGAAAGATTGAGCATAACTAGTGATACAAGGAGAAATAGACAGACTGACGGGCTGCCTTTTCAGAACCGAGCTTTTCAGCCGAGCCAGTGCTGCTCGAATGCTCAGCGTAAGCTGACATGGGGGTCAAGAAGGATGAGCGGCCTGGAAATCTCCATTGTGATAAAGCCGGCTTTTGTACGGGTCCTGTAAGTTACGAAGAATGTTGAAACTCAAGAAGCAGATACCATGACCGTGGCAAACGGGGAGTAAGTATGTATATTACGCCGATAAATTTCCATAAATAGCAATTTTCTCAGCACGTATGTACTATTCGGTCGTGTGCACCATGTGCATCCATCGAGATCTTCCGCCCTGTCGTGTATATAATTAAATACTCCGTACGATTATTCTTGTACTCCGGTCACAGGCGGTTACCAGTATCCGCACTGCCAGTCAACGTTGAACGTTGAACGTCAAACATTGAATATTGAACTTAACGACATTTGAACGTTCAGATATGAGTTTTGTGGTCTTGTATATTCAGTCTCTGACTGCGACAGGCTCGACGATTTCATTAGCGGTCAAACACTCACGACAAGGCCGGATCAATACCTTGCCCTCCGCACATTGTACTGTCGTTCAACATTTAGCGACCATGCGCTGGCGGGCGTGATCGCTTGGCAGCCTACATAAAGACGAGGGTGCGGCTCCCGCCTAGTAGTCTGAGTATGTACTCCCACACAATCCCCTTTCACGTCTGAATGTATTTTCCAGGCAATGTTTAGTATAATTATAAACACAGCGTTGATTCGTCGATAATACCGTGACTTACTGCTATACTACTCAATAGTAAGCACTGTACTAGGGAGGTGTTCCTGGCGATTCCGTGTCTGTGGATCTAAGTAGCGTACTCAACAGTCTGAATAAACCGTATGTGTACTGCTCAGCTTGACAATTACTACCATGGTATCATGTGGCTTATCGTTGATGAAACATGAAATGATTCATGACGTTATGTACATGTGCCCACTATTGTACTCCGCCGTGATCCGGCACAAAATTCCATATGGGCCGACAGGTAGGTACTACCGCTGACCAAACTCGGCGGACCGTTGTCACAGGTTTGTCACTTCAAGTCTGTCATTAATAGCTAAGTATGTCAGCGCGCAAGTACTTACGCCGCCAAATCCTTTAACTTTGCCCTCTAGTGACGTGAAGTTCCTGGATTTGTGACCGGCGGATTTCAACCGTGCACGCTCGTGGTGTCATATACTTGCAGACTGTAGCGTCGCTTGTCCACGCTGCAAGTGTCATGTCATGTCCATCGTCCCGGTGTTTTCGCCGCGGCCTTCGTCAATTGTTCCTACTTGTTCTCAGCGATTATCTGAAGTTTGAAGCCAATATCACCACTCACTCTCACGGCATTCCATTATGCCAAACTCATTCCCAACTCGATGGATCGAACCACTATGAATGGAGGATTAATTCGGAGCGGACTGATAGACTGTAGATGGCACGAAGAAGATGCCGCTCGGTAATCCAAGCTCGAAAGTTGTGAAGGGACTTCCTAAAGCAACAAGCCAAAGCTCGTGTGAAGATCGTGTTTCTGTTGAACCCTCCGGGACAACTCGCTCATGTTCAAGCCTGAGATCGGGACCTTAGTGTCATACGGACCAATCCCGAGACCATGTATGGCACATTCGTGCTCCCGCTTCACGCTTTACGCTTTGCCGAAAGCCGACAACATGAATACGCAGTTGCAGGATATCAGCGTTTCTGACGAGGATTTCATCCTTGTCCTTAACCCATGGCCTTCCCTCATCTTATGAGAACGTTATTGCTACCATTGACGATATCAGAAGTTATTTAGGTTCATAGCCGTATGGACCAATTGTCCGTGCCCAGAGTAGGAGAGTTCCACTGGAAACCATTACCTGCTTCAATTGTGCAAAGAAGGCACACCCAACTAGCTACAGTAATCTACCCTTAGTACCCTGTCGAGTTTATTTCAACCGTCGACAGGAGTTCTACCATAGGCACTATCCGAGTCCGGTGGACTAATGGCAACACCTCAAACTGCTTGCCAGGAAGGCGACAGTCCTGGCACTCCATATTTTATGACATGCGTTTGCCTTGACTTCCAACCTAATGTTACAACCCGTACTTCACTATTCCAGCCACACGAGAACGTCTCCCCCTTGAACACTTATCCCTTCCCTGACCCCTTTTCCCAGGCCCTTCACCACCTTTCCAATGTTCTCCTCTCCTGCGCGGACATTGATCTCAGTCTTCATCGCCTCGAGGATGATCAGAACATCATCAGCAGACTGTATAACCTCTCCAGGCTGGCATTTAACCTTCCAAACAGACGCGGCCATGGAAGAAGATATACTTATACTACCAGGTGCGATGTCTGCAGACACAAATCAGGGGATTCCTGGCACAAAACCCCCACCATACCTGCATCGTCCGATACTGTGGGCGGAACTTGTGCAGCTTTCTGCGCTTTCCATTCACGCAACATTTCAATCTCACTTGAGGTACGGCCAGTGAGGTTGAATGGTTATTTAGCTCGTTATTTGGAAACCTCACGCACCGTGCTTCCTCCCTTGCAGTTCCTTCCGCCTGCCTTCGTTTAACCTCTATGATCTCCTCCTGCACGCTGTCAATGAACGACATATAGGCTGCCATCGAAAAGATGGCTGGCTCGATCTATCACCATGTCACATTTCTAATCACAACACTCTCCACGCAGATAACGGAAATGATATTCACCTTGAATTTGTATTGTCCGGCATTGAATTCCCGTTCGATCTTCACACTGCGGGCTTAACAGGTCAATTCATCCCTCCACGAATGCACGCACCTCGAGATAACGTTCCTCGTCGACTGGTTCGAAGAGGACCTATGGAGAGGATTAGAAGAGCAGCGGCAACACACATTTACAAAATAAACACCTGATCAAATGGTTGGAGCAGCCACGGCCGATCGGAAGCAAAATCTGACCCTTTACCCCAGGTTTGCCATGCTGGAAGTGTGCGCCCAAATAGCTGGTATCCTCCTGGTGAGACGACAGGGTAGATGGCTGCGACAGGCCCAGCGATACCAACCGCACCCTGCAAGGATGTAGTACGTCATAAATTAGCTTCAACAACACTTACGCTAGGGGTGTACGTCCGCGAAGGATTCATTTTTTGTCCGACAAGTCGGCATCGGGGGTCGATCTATGCTTTGGTGAGTGACCTAAATCATTCAGGGGGCGTGGCCTTACGGGAACCAAGAAAGGGCACGCAAGATAAAATCCAACGCCAAAAACGAGCTTCGTCTCATTTGAGCACTAGCATACAGTGGTCATGCGGGATACATACCCAAGCAGAATCCGTAAGTTTCTGAAGCGCCTCCGCAGCACCACCGTACAAACCATTGTTTCGGGCAAGATAATCGATGTTACTAGGCAAATAAACTGCGCTATCTCTGGTGGTCCTCATGTATCGTCGCAATGCATCATCACTCCACTGATCGTCGAGCACGATCGGAAACGTGATCTTGCGCCCGGGAAATTGAAGATCTGATACAGAATCAGGAAGTGAGCACTCCACACCTAATAGGACAGCGAGCGCCTCTGCCTGGGAAATCACCGTAGGATCGTAATGGCACTAAGTAGCAGTAGTCCCGATCAGAACATCCCAAAACGGAATGAGACACACCATCGTAGAACGGATACATGGAGCAAACGCCCATATGCCTTTGACGTTTCTCTTTCGGACTTCTGATTCAAGGGCATGCACGCGCGCCCGAAGAATAAAGTCTAAACGCATCTCTCCATATTCTACAAGGATGCCCGAGTCGCCGGCCTGAAGTAATGCATTAGGCAGCAAACGACAACTATGGTATAGTAAGCATACCTGACGAAACGTTACGGAGGGTCTCAAACTTCCAGATAGTCGCTTGCCCATGTGGAGGACCCCGGACAATTCCGTAATTCCCGAAACACCATGTGCACCATCCATTACGTGCAACATCTGAGGCTGAAATCCGTTGACAACGGCCTGTATGGCTCCGATCCACATGGCAGAATATTCCCTGCAAGCTTGTGCATCCTGCCACGAAATCTTGCGGAAAGTTACAGTGCTACCGGGACTCAATTGCCCTAGCTTCCACCTATGTGGCAATCCATGAGTCAAATTCACCAGACGCGAAATGTTACTTACATTTCGCCAGTCGCGACAGTGCATAGGCAGACATATCCACCCATGTCCGGTCCTTCGTTCGTTAAGATAACGGGAGTATCTCCGTTGACATTGATCGCCCCTAACGCGTATCCGTTATCTAAGATATTGCTCGGATGAGAGCCGCCCTCGCCGCCGGTGCTGCGGGCCCAGTCGATGGTTTGATCATTCTCCAACCTTATCCCCATTCTGTTACTAGATGAACTAACGGACCATTTCGTGGAGTAAAACTTTGTATTTCCTTCGGGCGTCAAAAATTCCGCATCATCATGGGGTCCTGCCAAGACACCAATAACCCAATCATGAGAATAAACCGGAATGAGATTGCCGGGGAGGGCGAAGGACGCTGGACTCTCGGCCCCGCCTTGTTCAGGTGATAATGGTTCTGAATCTAAAGAAAGCTGATCGCCCGCTCTAAGTGATCTGCCCTGCATGAATGATGAGCGAAGGCAAAACGTTATACCAATGCAAACTCGAAGTACCTGATACCCTCCGAGACCCATTGATGTCGACTTGGACCCAAGATATTGTGGCACTTCTGGGAAGCCACCTCTGATTGCTAGATACACTCTGAATCCGGGACCAGGCCGGCCATCAATATCCAGGATCCCATTTTCGGAGATGGTGAGTCGAGCCCACATCGATACTTGCTCTCCATTGATCCTGACAGTCACCGACTTGCCGGTGACCGCTACAACAGCGGGACAGTGGAACATCAGCTTGCACCCAGCGCCAGGAAGGGTGATGATCTCTAAACCCTCCGTCTCCGGTGTATTGCCAACCAGTATGTTGGCTGCACTGAATGCTTGAGAGTCCATGGGGCCACTCCGTGGCATTCCTAATCCGATATGTCTGCCCGGTAGGTCTTGAACAGTCATTTCAATACCAGCTGAAAGGACGGCGAGTGCTCTTAATAAGAGTGAGACATCTGCAGTGTTCGTTCATGCAGCTATACACACCTTGGAGAGAAATCGAAGGTGTCTAAGAACCGCGTTGTTGCATTTCCTTCCTTGAAAATAGTACTGTCACATATTGAGGCTAGGTAGGCCAGGTTATTTGGCGGACCAAAGACTTTGCAATCTTTCAATACTCGAGCCATTCTGGAAACTGCTTGCTCTCGGGTAGGACCAGTCACGATTAACTTGCATATTAGAGGATCGAAATATGGTGTCACTTCCGTTCCCGTCGACACCTGCGCGGTCTGCATTTGAGGCTGCATGCTTGATACCGACCAAAATACATACCCAGTTGTCGATTCGAAGCCAATCTTCCTCCGGAAGGTCAACGAGTTGTAGGATACCTGGACTGGGTTTGAAACCTTCGGAGGGGTTTTCGCAGTAGACTCTAGCTTCGATGGCGTGGACGCGAGACTCCGCAAGGTTCTTGTCATAGATAGCTTGTGTCATACTGTGAGCCGTGGAATCGAGACCTCTCGCGTCAGACCGTTGCGCGATTCCCTGTGCAATCATCATTTCTACGAGGTCTAAGCCTGGATGTACGGCCTCTGTAATGGGGTGCTCGACCTGCTCGCAGTCAAAATACGTCTCTCCCAAATGTCGATGACCATTTCACGCACCTGAATACGAGTATTCATTTCAAGGAAGAAAAACTGCCCCGACTCGTCATCCACAAGAAACTCTACAGTGCCTAGATTGATTATCGCAATAAGAATAGGACTAACGAGATGTTGACTATCCAACCTGCGGATGCGTAGTTAATAGATTTACACAACTTCACAGCTGCGTCACACATATCCCCGCGCAGACCTGCGAAATATCAACATTGCACTGCTCGGTCGAAGTTCCCTCGAACTTACTTAAACGATTATCGAAGAATGGACTCGGTGTCTCTTCAAGGACTTTCTGGTGTCTCCTTTGAATACTGCATTCTCTCTCCCCCATATGTACCACATCGCCCAATCCGTTACCAAATACCTATTACGCTTGAGATGCAAAATGAATTCAAGCTTCACGAACACTGACCTGTATTTCGATATGTCGTGCCGCAGGGTAGTATCGTTCAATGAAAACTCCGCCGTGGTGAAATAAAGACTGAAGAATGTAAGTACGTTTAGCTTCTACAAGCGCATAGGCCATCCTACTTACAGTCGCCCTTTCTTGAGCGCTAATAAAGCAGTTTGAGAGGTCATCGATATCTTGGCAAACCAGAAGGCCCATGCCCCCACCACCAGCTGTTGCTTTCAAAATCACAGGATATCCAATGGTATTTGCTATGCTTAGCGCCTCGCTGAGAGTGCTTACAAGTCCTTTGGATCCTGGAACAAGTTGCAGGCCAGAATTTGCAGCAAGAATCCGAGCTTCGTGCTTCAGACCCATGATCCGAATGACATGGGGTTGGGGACCGAGCCAGATCATTCCGGCTGCCTCCACAGAAAGAGCAAACTCCTCATTCTCCGAGAGGAATCCATAACCTGGATGAACCATAGTAACTCGATGCTGCTTGCATATCGAGATGATACTATCAATGGACAAATACAACTTTGACTCTGATCCTAGGGGTTCTTGATCGCTGGCGCGTTTTCGCAAATGAACAGCCTCGTCTGCGATAGTAACATGAGGCGAGAGGGAGTCCGACGAGGTGTAAATGGCTAGAGTCTCTATTCCCAGCCGCTGAGCGGTTCGAAGGATTCGAACAGCGATTTCTCCTCGATTTGCGACCAATAGTTTGTGGCCAGTATATTCACTATGAGACATCGTCATCATGATGTTAGTTGTGCGCACGCAAGGACGGGCTTGCCATAAGTTTGTAAGTCCTATAACCTTGAGACAGTGTATATATATCCCGGGCCGCAACTAGTATCAGCAGGATTCTGATAAGAAATCATCCGTCATGTATGATGTATCATGTGCCACTGTGCCAGTGCCCATTGCTGCTCAACACTTACTCATTGTGACGAGTCACGTCACCTGGTATTAAACGTGACACCGTGACAGTTGACCCAATGTTTCCAGACAGTCCTCTCACTGAGGCTGCACACGGCTGCACACTGGCCATGATGTTCAACTGGTCGCGTCCAGTTAAGTAACAATTGAATCAGTCGTCATCACAGTTTTCTTTTATGACGATTCATTTCCAAACTCCGCCACGCGAACATTGTCGCAGTTGCACCTTGATGGTTGCCTGTTGCCTCCAAGGAAGCTGATGTTTTAATTTGCGGATGAGGACGACCGACAATAACACTGGTTCGATCAATACAACTACATATCATATTGATAGCCCTAGTGAGCCAAGCTGACCACCCACTTTTCGCCTACGCCACCTCAATGTGGATGCATCTACAAGAATTTAGTTTAATCCTGTATTTTGCAGGCGCTGCTCTAGCTGTTGGCAATACGACATGTCTCAGCAGCCAACTGGACTGGTACACAAGTGCGGTCGGTGAAACGCCTTGTAAGTCTCCCAGGACACCCACAACGATTCACATGGCATAGTGCTAATCAGTCAGGTATGACATATCAGCGGCTTCGACAAATTTGCAACAGTGACTGTGAGCATCCATTTGGCGAGTCTCTCTCTTCATGTACTCATC
>Ga0153958_1000214_pt1 | contig 13431 bp, 7 predicted proteins | sample TSFL042MetaG_FD_104719 | JGI IMG/M metagenome (GOLD analysis project Ga0153958, IMG submission 104719) | Attine ant fungus gardens microbial communities from Florida, USA - TSFL042 MetaG | ecosystem: Host-associated > Fungi > Mycelium > Unclassified | place: USA: Florida, Wekiwa Springs... | reverse complement strand
TTAATAAATGGTAACATGGTGGTTACCAGTTGATCTGCTTAATATCTCGGCCAATATTGATCGCCTCGAGACGTGACTGGCATCGATCGAAAGGTCTTCTTAAGGGCTTTAAGCTGGCTTTGATACCGTGGGAATCGTCGAAGATTTGGTGGAGATATGACCAAATGAAGTTTGTGACATTAATGCTTATAGATGTTAGCTATTTTAGCACTCCTTTTACTTTTTCCTTTTGCATCTCTACACCCTTTGGACCAATTACCACTCCTAGGAATTCTACCTCTCTAATCTTCCACTTGCACTTTTCTGGTTTTACAAATAGATTATTTTTTTCCAGCTTTTTTAGCATCTCTTCTACCAATTCATCATTTCCTTCTTCTGTATCTATAACTACTAGTATATCATCAATAAACATTGCTGTGTTTCCTTAATTTATCATATCTAAGAATAAGTCATTTATTATTATTTGGAAGGTAGCAGGAGAATTGGTTAAACCAAAGTACATGATAGTTAGTTTATATGCTCCAATATGCATTGTGAATACAGTGATGGGGATTAAAAGGTTTGATCAGAAACAAAGGTGCAAGCAAGATTAGAGTGGCAAAATCTCCAAGCTACTTTACAATTGTGTGCTAACAAGTAGGTACTAGGGAGATAAATCAAATAATAGAAAGCTTACAAAGGTGAATATCCAAGGAATATTTAATAGAAACCTAAAAAAGAAGAAATGTTTTTAGTATCTACTTTAAAGAACCCTTACTTATCTAGATCTCAAAGGCATGTGTTCATCTCATGCTATAACACTACTCTTCTTGACCTAGTCTAGTAGCCTAGCTTGTTGTCAATATAACAGTACTATTACAAACTTCATTCAGCTATATCTCCATTAATTCTTCAACAATTCCCACAGTTTTAATGACTATGGAAAGGCCTTAAAAAAACCTTTCAATTGATGCTAGTCATGTCTCGAGACAATTAGCATTAGTTGAGATATTAAGCAGATTAACAGGTAACCACTATGTTACTGTTTATTAAATTGCTAATATCTTGGAAACCATCACAATCAATGCTTTGGTTCTAGGCTCAGCAAAAGCCTTCTTTATAATTCTCAGAATGAGCCTAAAACAACCTCAAGGCAATTAATATTAGTGAAGATATAAAGGCCTCAATGTTTGTATATAGACTTCATTAATTATCTATAGATAGTCATCTATCCTTTTCTTAGAACAAAGAACAGCCTCCATAAGGTTAAGTTATCACTATATTAAGTAAAAAGGTACTACTATATGTAGAACAATAGGTAGTAGCATGTGATGATCTGTCCTAGTACACAGACTATCATAATTCTGTATATAAGAACTCATAGTCTGAGGATTAGACCTCAGACTTAACAATATCTCTTGTCACTGTTTAACTTTGCTTATTAAGCACTTTTGAATATCAACTCATCAATCACAAATCAAGTAAGTAACCATTTGTGATAAGTACTATCTAGAACTTCTATATCCTTGTACAGGCTTTACTTTAGCTAACTGTACAACTGGAAACCTAGTCCAAAAATATGTAGTGAGCTGTTAAACTCCTAACTGAGTGAATGTCCAAGTCTTTTTTGAGCTTGAGTATCCCTTTGAGGGAAGTTTCATGAATGGAAGCCAAAAAAAACCTCAAATAGCCATTGAGCTCTAGAGCAACACAGAGAGAGATGATAGGAGGAAAGTATTATTATGTTCCTTCTGTGCCCTAGAGTATTTTATTAGAATTACAAATCAAAGATACAACAAAAAAAGAAACAAAGAAAACTTCTAAATTCTCAAAGATAGTAAGAGTAAAATAATAAAATTGTCAGCATACTAACTCCTGAGTTAGAATAAAGCCAATTGCTCTTTATCAGCATTTGACAAAGAGAACTCAATAGAGTTCCCATTAGATTTACTACACTATATATACAATTACTATCATGGCTATACACCTTGTTTCCCTCAGTTCTCATGTTACTAATTAGCTGACTTCTTTGTCATATGCTGTGACTATGACTCTGTGTATGATGTGACCATTCCATAACTACTATCATACCTTTTTGTGACTCTATGAGTGTCATGTGATATTTTCCATGCTCTACCTTAGTAAGAAAAGAAATATTAAATAATGACTTAGCTATTTTGCCAAGTCATAACAAAAATAGCACCTCTTCCAACTACTTAACAACTATTTTCTACTTCTCTAATCTTACTCCTAGGGTTTTTCTCTGAGCAATAGATAACTCTCAAGCCTTTTGATAAACAATAGAGAGAGATAGCAATCTCAAGTTAGCCTTCTCTCGAGCACATTATTTTTATCAAACCTCTCTTCTGTCTCTTTTTTCAACTTCTTTAGTCTTCTCATTACCTTTTCTACATCTTCTCACTTCTCTGAGCTCTAGTTTCCTTCTATTGCAATTGTGTTATAGTTCTCATGAGGACTCAGCTTCCTTGTTCTTGCTATAATTAGCCATCAGCAAGGATAGCTTGTATCTAATGGTAACTGCACTTAATATAGCACTATTGGCTACTGAGATATGATGTCATTTTGTTAAGAGTTAGTCTCCAAAGTTTTTCTTTGTTCTTGAGAGTACTTTAGAAAAAAGTTCTATTATAAATCTGATATAGGGCACCTAGGCAAGCATCCATGAGGTCTCTGTAGTAGTGGTCACAGCTACTACTCTACTACTTAAGTAGTATGCTCAAGTCCATGACTAGGTATCTAAGAGAACATCTCTGGGAGGCTAAACTTATCTCTCAATTCTTATTAATATAGTGAAAAATACCACTTGTATTGCCTAAATAGCTATTTGGTATAATAATGGCTTTTTATTTATCATCTTCTTTTATCCTGATATTGTTATATCTCTATCTCAGATTTAGTTTTGTGAACACTTTTTTTTTTTATTCTATCCAATATATCAGCAATAAGAGATAGTGGGTATCCATTTTTTATTGTCTACTAGTTTATATGCTGATAGTCTTGTAATATTCTTTGTTTTTCATCTTTCTTTGCTACAAAATATACTAGCAATGTCTGGGGTGATTTAGAGGATCAGATGTATCCTTTTCTCAACTAGTCTTCCACAAATGCTTGCACTTTCTCTCTTTTTTCTCTTGACAGTAAATATACTTTTTCCTTTTTCAGTACAAATCTCTCTTTTAACTCTATGGCATAATCTCAGGCTTTTTACACTGGTATTCATTCTAATTCTTTCTTACCAAATACTTTTCTCTACTTCCAAAACTTTTTTGGTATTATCTTCCTTAGTACTTCCCCATCTTCTCCTTTCTCCTTTGTCTTTTTAATTTCCAATCTATCTCCAGGTTATAGGCTACTAGCCATAGCATACCCAATATTATCTCTGTTTTATCCAGGTTACATATATTCAATTTGTATCTCTCTACATGCCTTTTGAAAAACATATTGCACTCTACCTAGTATATTATAGTTTCTCCCACATTCATTGTACTATTCATATTTCTTACTAGAAAGGGTTTCTTAATTTTTCCATTTTGAATTTTTTCTTTTTGACAAAGGTTGTATTTATGTATAGATCTGTTGCTTTGCTGTTTAACAATACTTTTACTATTACCTCCTCATAGTTCTTTAGCTTTTCTAGTCCCATCTTTATCCAGACTTCTCTTAGCAGCTATAGCATACACTACATATCTTTTACTCTCTCAGTAGTATTAGTAGAATTTATTTTATTGCCTAATTTTTCTGGGTACAATACACTGTACATGTTATTGGAGACTAGTCAAGAGTTCACTGTCCCTATTGTCTTTTGCCAATTCCTGCAATGTTTCTACTATTTTTCTCTTTTTTTCCCACCTCTCCCAGTAGTTTTTGGCTATATAGCCCTATTTTCTGTATATATAGCAGGTTCTATCCCTTTCTTTTCCTCTATCTACATCCATTGCATCTGGGTTTCTCCTTAGACCCATTTGATTTCTTTCTTAATTTAGTATACTTTGCTCTCCCCTATATTCCCCATTGTTACTTCTTGCTCTTTATGTTATTTTTCTTTCTCTACCTTTATATGATCCTTCTCCATATCCTTTTCTTGGCTGCACATTTCTTCCAGGATATGCCATATTCCTTTCTAATAACCTTTCTTCTGTTCTATTCTGTTATGACTTGGCAAAATGGCTAAGTCATTATTTATATTTACTTTTTTTTTCTTTTGGACTTACTACACAAGGAAAAGTATGGGAAAGTGTTATGTCACAAGTGTTACAGTCATATAAAATGGGAAAGTCACATGATGAGTGTGGGAAAGTAGTGCACAGACTATGTAGTAGTTGTATAAGTAGTGTACAGAAAATAATAGAAACTCTATTAAGTTCTTCTTGTCAACTCGAATAAAGAATAGGATTAAGTTGTCATGACTAAGTCCTTATAAAGAGGACCTCTACTCTAAGCAGCTTCCTAAAGAATCACTGCCAATCTTCTATGTGTACCACTTATAATAAAGCACAGCATAGAGTTTATATAAATAAAAAGGTATAAAATAACATCTAGTTACAAGGTCAGGACTTAAACAGGATACCTGGACTTGGTATCTAGTTACCTCCCTCAGTCCTTTACTGACTGAGAAGTTCCCTTTATAGCTAGGGCCCACTATCCAAGATGCTTGTGAGTACTATGCTTACTAGTGAGGGTGATAAAAGAATAAGTAGATAGTAAGGTTGCTAGGTATGAGGTCACCATTGGGTATTGAGTTCTTATGTTAACACAAGACCATGGAGGACTTAGGGTTTATCCTAGGTAGATATTCAGGAAGAACTCAATAGAGTTTCCTATTGTATTCTACTTACTACTTATACTATTGTTATATAGTCTATATACTTAAAGCTCTATGATCACATGTCCTTTCAGAATGTTCTGTAATCACCTGACCTAATCATGTGATATAGTTTACCTAAGTTTCCCATGCTATTTATAGTTTTATCCTATTATATGCCTTGAGATTGTAAATTAATTGCTTAAATACATAGAAAGTTATTTTCTTTCTAGGACTCTTATAATACCCTGTTTTGAAGTTGTTCTCATAGTAGTACTCTTGACTATGTGATCAGATATGAGACTTTGAATTCTTCTTGTATAACTCAACTCCCTAGCAATGCCAAACTCTGTCTTAGAGCTTCTATGATGTTGCCTTTGTAGCTAAGTCACTTATTCTATAGTCTCTTTGTTTTCGACTCAGTCTTGAGTTGAAGTAACTTAATCACTGATCTGATCACTCTAAAAATAGATTTCCACTTTTGAAAACTCTAATAGAGGAAAAAGACAACTGAGATTGCTTGTTCTCTTTCTACTAAGCTATAGTTTTTATATGTTTAGAGAAATACAAAATAAATATATGAAAAAACAGAGAAAATAATCAACCCAGTCATAATCTATTAATACAACAATTGTAGTAGTGTTATAGAATTCTATACTTCCTTATTTTTCTTCAATTATTTTCTATGGTTTTTGCTAGGTCCATTTTGCCCTTACTGAGTTACTGGGTTACCTACTACCAATCCTGTGGCAATCTTTTCTTTCTTTGGCTTATCTCAGTGACTTGGGACCTGTCTTTTTCCTTTCTGGCCTAAAAAGTCTTGAATGCTATTTTCACAGCTCTTTAAGACTCTTTTGTTTCTCCTTTGTTTTTGATTGAGGCAGATCAGTTTTTGATACTGTTCTATTCTTAGTCATCACTGATTGGGTGATGCCATATCCTATTCTTATTTTCTACTAGACCACTAGTTCTGTTCCTTAGTAATAGGTATCTTTTTAAACTTTTCTACATAAGGCTTCTTTTTCTAACTAAGCTGCTATTCTTAGCAATAATATTATGGGGCTATGGGCTCAACTCTACTAGTTCTTGAGTGATTGGCCTGTTGGTGGTAGTGACCTTATGTTTCTGAGTATACTACTATATAGCTAGGTAACCAGCTTTATCAGTAGTAGTTTTCTATGTCTTTTCTACTTTCTAGTAGGTGATGTTATCTTAGTATTTATTTTTGGGATGTAAAGTCACAAAATTTTAGGCCTAAATATATTTCAGGCCTCACAGCATAGCAAGGGTATTATAAAAGGCTACTTACTAATTTGTGATTTGATATTAGAATATTCAAAAAGGCTTAAAAAGCAAGTTTTAGACAATAACAAGAGATATTTTTAAGTCTAAGGTCTAATCCTCAGACTAGAAATCCTTATATACAGAATTATGATGGTCTGTGCACTAGAACAGGCCATCACATGCTACTACCTATTGTTCTACATATAGTAGCACCTTTGTGCTCTAGAATATGATAACTTAACTATATAGAGGCTGTCTTTTGTTCTAATTAAAGGCAGATGACTATTAATGGGTAATTAATTAATGTTTATGTACAAATATTAAGGATTTTATATCTCTACTAATATTAGTTGTCTCAGGGTTGTTCTAGGCTCATTTTAAGAGTTATGAAGAGAACTTTTATTGAGCCTAGAAGCAAAGTATCAATTGTGGTGGTTTCTGAGATATCAGTGATTTAATAAATAGTACTGTAGTAGTTACCTATTGATCTGCTTGATATTTCAGCCAATATTGATTACCACAAGATGTGACTAGTATCTATTGAAAGGTTTTTTCAAGGGCTTTCTATAGCTGCTAAGACCATGAGAATCATCAAAGAATTGTTAGAGATATGGCTAAATGAAGTTTATTATAGAGAGATTAGCTTCTAGCATAAGTGAGTGTCCAAGTCCTTCTTGAGGTTGAGTATCCCTTCAAGGGAAGTTTTATAGGGTTTTTATATGAACAAAAAACAAAAAAAACCTCAATCACTCAAATAGCCATTAAGCTCTAGAGTAACAGAGGGAGATAATAGGAGAATAATATTATGATGTCTCTTTTGTGTCCTAGAGTATTTTATTAAGATTACAAAGCAATAATACAACAAAAGAGAAGAAACAAAGAAAACTTTCAACATTTCCAAAGATTAGTAAAAGTGAAATAATAAAATGGCATCTCTTCCAATCACTTGACTACTACTCTCTACTTCTCTAATCCTACTTCTAGGGATTTTCTCTGAACAATAGATAGCTCTTGAGCCTCTTGATAGACAGTAAAGAGAGAAGTTGATCTTGAGTTGGCCTTTCTCAAGCATATCATGTTAAGACTTTAGACCTTAGTTGAATATGTGTTTCAACTAAAACCTATATCTAATACTTAATATCTTTATGCTTCTTGTCAAAGGATCTGGTTAAGGTTTTCAGTGAAGTTATATCAGAGGAGAGATGTCAATGAGACTTTGAGTAGTACTCTTGAGGTTGTCCTAAGACAGATAAGAGTACCAATCCCTCGAAGTAATGAGAATATAGGGAAGAATACAAAAAGAGAGAACTTGCTATTCTCTTCTCTTTCTGGTTTGTATTTATCCTAACTAGGTATTGTGACTATGTTACAATGTGATAACACTACTTGTAACTAAAGGTGACTAGTTAAGTGATAGTCCAGTGATAGAAGCTAAGAAGATGACAAATTGAGTCAATGTCTAATAATGAATTAGTCCAATGTTATTAGTCTGAAAATAAAAGGAAGGAAATAGTCCAAGATTTCTCCAAAAAGTCCTATTTATATCATAAGTCCATTGTCCTATAAGAGTTTTCATTTACTAGCCACTCATTATTAGACCATAGCTGATAATAACCATAGTCCCACTCAATGTTCATAACATATTATCTTTATCAAACTTTTCCCTTACCTCTTTATCTAACTTCTCTAGTTCTTCTATTACTCTTCTATATCTCATCATATCTTTGAGCCTTAGTCTTCTTCTATTATGTTTGTGATGCAGCTCTCAAAAGGACTTGTCTTTATCAATCCTAGCTATAATTAACCATTAAAAGTAATAGCTATAATCTGATGATAACTAATCTCTCTAAGGTTGATAGTTGTCAAGACATAATATTATTCTCTTGGAAACAAACTTTCTAAGGTCCTTTTTTACTCTCAAGAGTACTTCTAAAGGGAGCTCTGGTATAGATCTGTTATAAAACTATCTGGGTAGTTCTTATGAGGTATGTGTAGTAGTAGTCACAGCTACTACTCTACTACTTGAGTGGTATACACAAGTTTACAACTAGGTGTTTAGTAAATATCTTCTAGGAAGTCTAGCTTATCTCTCAAGCTAGTTATTATTGTTATTATGGTAAAAAATGTCACTTATATTACCTAAACAGCTATCTGGTATATTGCAGAAACCTAGTCATATGTTGGTTTGACTTGGAATAAGAAATATTCTATTGCAAACCAATGAGTACATCTAACTAATTACAAACTTATATACTAATAAAATGTTCTAGAAACTTCTACTGGATTATGGCGTTAGCTTGATTTCCCAATATAGTATGACAGCACCACCTTACTATATCTCTACCTTTCTGGGCCATGCCACTACTTCTCAGTTCTACTACAGTTTCTTTTTTTCTGTTTTATATTTTAGATACAAGATACTCTTCTTTTCTTTTTTTGATATTTTCTCCCCTACTACTATATTCTTTCTTTCACACTTTACACATTCAACTTTGCTTCTTCCTTTACTATTCCTCTATCTCTATACTTCTAGGCATTTGCTACACTACACATTTTTTAACTACCTTCACAGAGATAAATGCTTGTCCTTGGTTTTCTTTTGACTTGGTGCTCTTATACTCGTACCCACTATACTCCACAAATGTCACAACTTCCTACCTTGTTTTCTATCCTCTCTTCTCTAGTACTATACTTCTCAGGGATATGCCCCATGTACTACTATGTTCCTATACTTTTTCCAATAGGGAATGTACTGGTCTTTTCTCTTTCTATTGTGCCTTTTGTGATTTAGCTATATATGCCACTTCTTCCTCTTATTTCCTTCTTTTTACCTCAATATTTGGTATTCCCATTTATAGTACTTTACTCCCCAACATCTGAAACACTTTACTTCTTCTTCTTTTACTATCTCTTGTCACCTAATATACCTTTTTCCTTCTTTACTTCTCATTATCCTACTTAACAACACCTCAAATTTATTCTAAGGAATTGATTACCTCTTCTTCTCTTTACACTTGTTCCTGCAGTTATGGGCCAGATGCCTAAACATTTTGTAACCCTAACAAATCTTTTTCTTCTTTTCCTCTAGTTCTGTTCTTAATTTAAAGAAAGTATGCTTTTGGTTGAGCAAGTTGTATTGTGTTTAAGACATTTGTGCTAACGTCTCAAGGTATAGAATGAATAGTTTATCTTACTTAAGCTATATCTACTAGGGTACAAGATCTTCATCTAGCCAGAGTTCTACTACTTTATTAACTACTACCTTAATAATAGGGTTATACAATTACTTCATAGAGAAGATTCCTACTCTAAATAGCCTTCTTAGAAGTAGCTATTGTCACAGAAACCTAGTCATACATTGGTTTGACTTGGAATAAAGCATATTCCATTGCAAACCAATAAGTAGATAACAACTAATTATAATCTTATATACTAATGAAATATTCCAGAAGCTTCCTGGATCACAGCATCAGCTTGATTCCCCAATACTCCCCTTCAAGCTAACATCTCTTCCCTTGAAGTTGGTATCTTTATCATAAAATCTACTCCTATGCTATCTCAGCTTCTTATTCTTTAACTGCTCCCAAATCTCCAAATGAGTCTTTCAACCACTGTCAACTCTTTAAAACAAAAATTATCTCTACTCATCCCTTAATAGTCAGAGAATAAACACATCAACAAGGTTCTAGGATCTTCCTAGTGGATAAACAACAAGAGGTCTAGAGAGGTCTTCCCCCAGAATAACAGCAGAGTGGTAAATTGAAGACTGGCCCACCACAAGGGCTAGGATTGGTTTGTGTCGTAAAAACCTAGTTATATGTTGGTTTGACTTGGAATAAAGCATATTCTATTGCAAACCAATAAGTAGATAACAACTAATTACAATCTTATATACTAATGAAATATTTCAAAAGCTTCCACCGGATCATGGCATTGGCTTGATTCTCCAACAGCTGTTACTTCTCTGTGTAAACAGATGATAATACACCTATAGCACAAAGTTTATACTAAGAAAACAGTACAAGTAATGTCATGAATTATCTCTCTAAGTTATTTTTCTTTTTTTCTTTTCCTTTTTTTTCATTTATTTTTCTATAAATAACATAGGAAAGTCATATCATACTCTGTGACAAAAGATGTGACATTAGTCACAAAGAAGTCATAGCATATGATATCATAGAGTTTAGTTGGGATCACAGATAAAGAGTGCATAAACTAACTAAAAGTAGTATAAGTAAATAGACCCAATACAACAAGGACTCTAACGAGTTCTCTTTGTCTAATGCTGATAAAGAGTAGTTGGCTTAATTCTAGCTCAGAGTTAGCTTTCCTGACAAGTAACTACATAGCCCACTTGATTGTGAGATCAGGTCTTAGTGGTAATACCCAAGCTTAGTACTACACTTCCACCTGTAGTTTCTAACTGACTACAAAGTCCCCTTAAGCCAAGGGCCTAGCTATACATAGAAGTGACTAGTAGTTGCAATGATTACTAGTTGAGAATTGAATAATATAAGAGTAAAAGTAAGCAAGATCCAATACTCAAGGTGTGGAATCAAGTTCTAGTGTAAGGTTCTAGCCAAGATGACTTAAATCCACTCTAAGTCTGAGTTGACAAGAAGAACTCAATAGAGTCCTCTTTTATTTCTTGTATACTACTTATACAACTACTACATAGTTTGTGTACTATTTTCCCATACCCATCATGTGACTTATCATGTGACTTCACCTATGACTTCCTATTATGTGACTAGGTGACACTTGTGATATGATACTTTCTTGCACTCCTTCCTGTGTAGTAAGTCCAAAAGAAAAAGAAAAGAAAAGAAATATAAATAATGACTTAGCTATTTTGCCAAGTCATAACAGGTACTATATATCAGATTTATAACAGAACTTTCCTCTAGAGTGCTCTCAAGAGCAAAAAGAACCTTAAGAAGTTTACTTTTTATAAGAATACAATTATGTCTTGGTGGCTGTTACTCTTAGAATAGCCATAGTTACCATCAGTGTAAAACTCCAGCCAAGACAACTTAAGTCTACTCTAAGTCCAAGTTGACAAGGAGAACTCAATAGAGTCCTTATTTGTACACTACTTATTGTCACAAACTTCATTCAGCCATATCTCCATTAATTCTTTGATGATTCTCACAGTCTCAATGGCTATGGAAAGTTCTTGAAAAGACCTTTTAATTGATACAAGTTGTGTCTTGGGGCAATCAATATTGTCTAAGATATCAGGTAGATCAACAGGTAACCACCATAGTACTGTTTATTAAATCACTGATATCTCAGAAACTGCCATGATTGATGCTTTGGTTCTAGGCTCAGCAGAAGCCCTCTTCATAATGCTCAGAATGAGCCTAGAATGACCTCAAGGCAATTATTATTAGTGGAGATATGAAGTCCTTGATGTTTGTACATAGACATTAATTAATTACCTATAGATAATCATCTGCCTTTAATTAGAACAAAGGACAGTCTCCATATGGTTAAGTTATTGCATTTTAGAGTACAAAGGCACTACCATATATAGAACAATAGGTAGTAGCATGTGATGGCCTGTTCTAGTGCACAGACTATCACTTTCCTGTATGTAAGGCCTGTCTGAGGGTTAGACCTCAGACTTAACAACTTCTTTTGTCACTGTCTAAACTTTGCTTTTTTGAACTATTCAAGTATCAAATCACCCATCACAAACCAGTAAGTGACCTTTTGTGATAGTGAGGAATTTTGGAATATATAACCAGGTCAAGACTAAAGAACACTACACTATGAAGGTATATCAAATATACATGTACAAACATGTGTTATGTACAAGGTAGACATAAATAGCAGAAATTGTTACAGGAAGTGTATAAGTAGTAGAGCAATCTAATGGGGAACTCCATCAAGTTCTTCCTTTTCATTCCTCATCAATTGGGTAGAGACTCACCTAAGTCCATGCCTTAAGAAGTATATAAGGACTTGTAGAATACTCTGTTAAATAGAATATAGTTTTATTCTCAAGTTGCTCAGCCATCCCACAGCAGGTAAGGTCTAGGGCACATCCCACTGCATTGCAGGATGTCTACTCTACACAGCTCTACATTCTATGGACATTATCTACTAGCTGAAGTCATATATAAGCTTAGTAGTATTATGTAAACTTCGGTTCTCATGCTATTTTCAAGACTGAAGTCATTTCTTACATTATGTCAATTGCCTCCACTATAATTTTACTGTAACTTTATATGACAACATTCTTGTGAAATTAGTGATCACTCTGCAACAGTGAACTGGGACATAGCACATAGGCTAAGGCCACAGTCATTCCATCTGCTTGTTTTCCCAGATAAGTTTCAGACTACATGTTATTTAAGTGGACATCTGTCTTTTCTTCCAACATCTTCTGAGTTCAATGTTGGAAAATTTCCCTCCTGGTCTTAATATATCTCTATCTTAACACAGACCTGTGGTGTTCCTTATGGTTGTAGATGTCCAGGTACCACTAACCTCAAGGCTCAAGATAACATGGGCAGGGCATACCTCATCGTGCCACCCCACCTCTAGCAGTCCAATCTCCCAGAACGGGCTCCTGTGCTATCCCCATAATTATTCAAGGGTAGAAAAATGTTTTGCAAACGATTGTAAAATATCTTACCAGGATCGGTTTCTGATAGAAAATAATTGAGCAGTAGCAAGGCTTTGACCAGATTATGGCTAGCCAGGTGGTTCAATAACAGCAGGGAGGTGACAGAATCTGCATGAATCCGAACCGAGAACTATTATAAATCAATCGGTGTGGAAACCAAAAGCTTCAACCTATCAGTTCCAAACATTGAGTCTTGACTCTATAATACAAGGTCCGTGAAATAACTATCGTATTCGGACAGCGGTGGCCCTTTAGATAGTCATGCAGATATGCAACCCTATACAAGATAACCAAGTGGAAACGAACATGACAGAAGATGGAGGAATATGCGATTGCGCTATAGATATAACGAAGAGCAAAAGATGACCGAATTTGGTCTCTCCAGCATCTCTGATGCCTTTTCGAATTTTTGTTTGAGTTCATAATTTCCAATGACTTTGGCTGCTTGAGCCATTTGACGTATGAGCTCGCTTAATCGCCGAAATACGCGGATGATAGTCCCTTCAAACTGATCTGTGAACTGGAATCAAATGGATTTCAGAGGACCTTCAAGCGGAGAAGAAAAAGATTGACCTTGAGTATATCAGTGAATGGGACACCCCGACACCACTGAATGACAGCATCCATAAGCTCGACCTTGAACGATGACACATATTCGTCTTCGTCGATCGTTAATTTAGATTCCTTAGAGACTTTTGCAATGCGACGTGCA
>Ga0153958_1000213_pt1 | contig 13488 bp, 20 predicted proteins | sample TSFL042MetaG_FD_104719 | JGI IMG/M metagenome (GOLD analysis project Ga0153958, IMG submission 104719) | Attine ant fungus gardens microbial communities from Florida, USA - TSFL042 MetaG | ecosystem: Host-associated > Fungi > Mycelium > Unclassified | place: USA: Florida, Wekiwa Springs... | reverse complement strand
GACAGAAACCCACTCTGAGCCCTCAGTAAGTCTTCTGTCCTTTTACAGAAACAGAGACACCCTCAATGCCCCAGAACCCTCATCTGGAATGAACACAACCCCCAAGTTCTTTACAGAATCAAGAGGGACAGACAACAGTAGACTTAACAAACTACTGTCACAGTTGTACCATGGACCAGTAGTCATATACTGTATGGTTTACCACTACACCAAAAGAGCGACGTTAGCAAGGCTACTTGCTAACGAGGGTCCAGCTATTTATGTAGTTCATTTGAACAGATATTTTGTTATACCTCCATGATACTATTTAGTAGTCACTTTTTGTGACACTTACTCTAAGGAATCAGTACTCTTACTTATCTTAGGATAACCTCAAGGGTGCTACTCAAAGTCTCGTTGACATCTCTCCTCCAATATAACTTCACTGAAAACCTTAACTGGATCCTCTAGTGAGGAGTGTGAAGATATTAAGTATTAGATATAAGCTTCAAGTTGAAACACATATTCAACTGTGAGGTTTAGAGTCTTAACAATTAAGAGAGAACTTTCTTCTTCATCACAAGTGACATTGTTTGCTGAAGTTGTAGTTACTGACTCTCATTGCTTTGTACTGTATCGTCAACACCCTACCAGTTCTCATTGCCTCGTGCTGTACTGTGTGGAACCCCTGAGCTCTTATTGCTTTGTACTATAGCCAGGATAATGTCGTAACCATGGATAGAACATCTATAACATTGACAACATCAGGTCATATATGGACCATCGAGGATAGTAACTTCATAAGTCAGACAGAGCATATCACTCTCTCAGACAGAACAGTTATTGACCTTCGAGGATCAATATTCACTAGACCCATTAGTAAAGAAACGGGAAAAAATCTCGTTTAGGCAATCTTGGATCGCTACCCCAGCATATGTCAAAACAACCCATCTCTATCTCAAGACAATACAGCAAACAACACCCAATTATCTTTATTGAACGAAACCTCTCCCAACAATCCTCTTTCTCTCAACTCAGACCCAGAACCTTTTCCACCGACTCAGAATCAGAACAAGACATTGAGCCCCTCATCAAACAATCCAAAAAACAACAACAAATTTTCGAATAACACCTCTACTCTGAAATGTCTCAACTAACAAACACCATTGCAAATCTACAAGCACCTCCCTCAACTTCCATCAACCCAGCAGGAATTCTTGGACACAGAACCTTTAGATTGTCATCAAGAAACTCTGGTAATTTATTCTATAATGTCTTTAGAAAACTTCCAATGGATTCATCCGATATCTCGACAACAATCTCCTCGACAATAATTTACCAAGAGCATTGGCCTAAATATGCTCAACCTGACAAATTTGAGAGAGACCTAAGGAATTACCAGAAATGGAAAGAAAACTGTTCGCTCTATATGCTCGCCTATAACAACAACTTCCCAGATGAATACACCACAATTATGTTCATGCTCTACTATATAGACAAGAAAGCCCTGGTCTAGAGAACAGAATTCATGGCAGCACACATAGTCTCAGGACAAGGTATCTACCTTGGAACCATGGAAAACTTCCTTGCAGCCCTCGACTCAGCTTTTCAACCATTCAATATGGAAAGAGACACCCTGCAGCAGTTGCATGCTCTTAAGCAACTATCAAGACCAGTGGATGAATATGTCTCTGAGTTCAGAGTATTTGCTATCCATGCAGGACTTACAGATGTCTCGTAACTCATTCACCTATTCAGACAAGGTTTGGATTTCAATATTACCATACAAGCCATTCGACGAGGACCCAATAACACTCTCCAAGCATAGATTAAAGCAGCAAAACAAAAAGAAGAGATCATCTGCATAGAAAGAATCTATCTGGGTGGAAAACAAGCAAAATACCCTAATAGAATTCTGGCCAAAGAAAAACACTATACAAATCCAAACTGGCTTCGACCCCATAACAACTATAAAGACCCAAATGCTATGAACATCGATAACATACAAGTCATATTAGAGAACTACAAGAATACTCTCCAGGATCAAGAAGACTCTGACGATAAACAAGAAACCACTAACCAACGCATCCAGAAGCCGGTACATCAAATTCTTGACAATATTCTTACCAAAGATCAGAAGAAGTCATTCAAGAAAGGGAAATGCTTCAGTTGCAGAACACCAGGACACTTCGCTGCTTGATGCCCAAACAAACCCAACTTCAAAACTCTACCCCACAACAAGACCTACAAGACTAAGAAGAATCTCTTCACCAAAAAGACTAACAAGAAAAGAGACCTTGCAGAAAACATCCCAGAAGAAGAACCCTCAACAGACTCCAACTCTGACGAAGAAGATGAGGATTTTCTCCAAAGTAACTAGGAACCACGCCTAACTTGCTTAGTCCTTCCAGCACAAAGGACAATAACAGGCAAGTAAACAGACTACACATAAAAGATATTGTAAAAATGCAGTTGAAACTGTGTCAATCTAACACCCTTTACTCTCCCACACAAGTACTTCTAGGAAGGAAAACCATGGACACTTTATCATTAATAGATTCAGGAGCAGGACTTGACCTAATCAACAGGACTCTCATCAAGGACTAGAGCCTATCAAGAAGAAAACTAAAAAAACCCCTTGCCATATAGAACAGAGACAGAAGTATAAACAAAAACAAAAAAATAACTGATTATGTCAAAATAGATGCAATCATTAATCAACAATGGATCAAACTCAAGCTTACTATTGCAGACCTTGAATGACTACGAATTATACTAGGAATTCTGTGGCTCAAGAAACACAATCCAATTATTGATTGGAAGAAAGGTATGATGAAATAGAGAAATGCTGAACTAACAAAGAATTTTAGTGAATTACTTGATTCTCAAGGAGAAGATCTATGGTTAATGAACTATGAGATTTATGAATTGAATACTAAAATCTCTGCTTCACAGGTATTAGCACAGAAAGGTAAGCAGAAAGATAATCAAACTACTGAACAAATGGTTCCAGAAGAATATCATGAATATCTATCACTATTTGATGAAAAAAAAAGTGAACAATTCCCACTAGCAAGAACTTGGGACCACAAGATCAAAATGAAACCGACATTCAAACCTTATAAGTTTTCCTTTGCAGAAATCAAGGAACAGGAGAAGTTTGTTAAAGAAAATTTATGAAAAGGATACATTAAGCATTTGAAATCACCAATGGCCTCACTCTTCTTCTTTGTGACCAAAAAGGACAGAAAACTATAACCATGCCAGGACTATCGCTATCTCAATAAACACACCATCAAGAATGCTTATCCAATATCCAATGTTCAAAGTATTTTGGACAAATTACGAGAATAAAAATACTTCACTGTAATGGACATACGACTCAGATACAACAACATTCATATTCGAAAACAAGATAGATGGAAGGAAGCATTCAGGACAAATCAAGGATTATTCAAACCAACTGTTATGTTCTTTAGAATGTGCAACAGCCCAGCAATATTCCAAACAATGATGAATACAATATTCGCACTACTTATCGCCAAAAACCTCATACTAGTTTACATGAATGACATTCTCATCTACGCTCCAACAAAGAAACAACTATACAAGATGATGAAAGAAGTACTCAGAATACTTCAGGAGCATGACTTATATCTCAAACCCCAGAAATGCCAATTCGCCAAACAATAACTTTCTTATCTCAGATACATCATCTCTCCTGATCAAGTTCAAATGGACCTGATCAAACTCAAAGGCATATCCAACTGGTCTGCACCTTCAACAATCAAGGGGACAAGAAAATTCCTTGGATTTTGCAATTTCTACAGGAAATTCATCAAAGATTATGTCAAAATCACTTCACCAATTAATCAATTGGTAAAGAAGAATACGAAATTCATCTGAATGGAGGAAGCATAGAAAGCATTTGACAAGCTGAAGAAGAAATTTGAAGAAAAACCCATTCTTATTACTCCTGATCCAACAAAACCATTCGAAATATTCACCGACATATCAAATCATGTAACAGGAGTAGTACTCACACAAAGGGATGACAATGGAGTACAACATCCCTGCTTCTTCTATTCAAAACCACTATCACCAGTAGAAAAACACTATCATACTTCGGAGCAAGAATTTCTTGTAATCATCTGAGCTATTCAGGAATGGAGACACTATATCAATGGAGCACCAGAAGAAACTATTATTTGGACCGACCACAATAACATTATCCATTGGACTAGCCCAGCCAAACTATCATGATGAATGACAAGATGGTCAATAACACTCAGTGCTTACAAAATCAAGATCAAGCATATTGCTGACAATAAAAATACTACTGCAGACACCTTATCTCGAAAATTCATCAAAGATAAAGACAAAGATGAACCAAAACAAGCTATACCTAACAAGTTCATCAACAAATCAACCTTTCTAGTAGAAGAATTATCCAACGAGCCAACACTAGAAGAAAAACAAAATATACTCAGAAAACATCATGACTCACTAGCAGCTGGACACCCTGGTATCAAAGAAACACTATACAAAGTATCAAAACAACACTCATGGCCTGGACTCAAACAATTCATCATCAACTACATCAAAGGCTATAGAAACTACCAAAGATACAAAATCAATCGACACTCTCTAAAGCCACCACTTCAAAGAATCTCAGCACCACAATCTAATTGACCATTTGCTTAGATCACTATGGATCTTATCACTGACTTACCCAAGTCAAAGGGCTTTGATTCTATTTTGTCCATAGTGGACCACGGCCTAACAAAGGGAATAATATTAATACCGACAATGAAAGAAGTAACCTTGGAAGAAATTGTGGCACTTCTAATGGATGTCCTCTTCCGAAGATTTGGTATTCCTGACAAGGTTATCTCTGACCGTGACCCTCGATTTATTGCCAAGTCAATAAAAGCCTTCTTACAAGGACTAGGAGTCAAACAGGCTATATCTACTTATTATGACTTGGCAAAACGGCTAAGTCGTTATTTATATTTCTTTTCTTTTTCTTTTCTTTTCTTAGACTTACAACTACAAGGTGGAGTGCAGAAAAGTATCACGTGACTTTGTCACAATGTCACAATGGTGTGATAGATGGTCATGTCACATGTCACAGTCACAGTGTGTCACATGACTAGAGTAACATGAGGACCATAGCAGAGTAAGTGCATAGCCACGGTAGTAAAATGTATAAGTAGTAGAGAAATAAGCGAGGACTCCATCGAGTTCTCTTTGTCAAACTCTGAACAAAGAGACAGTTGGCTTAATTCCAGTCATCGGACTTTAGACGCTGACACCACTGCCTTTCACCCTTAGACAGACGGCACTACCAAATGTTTCAATCAAGAGATCAAATTATATCTGGCCATCTACTGCACTGACAACCCTGAAACATGGGCTGACAAACTATCTATGGCTGAATACTTCCACAACTCCAGACTCCATGGAGGACGATTGCACACCCCATTCGAACTCATGTTTGGACACCCTACAAAAACCCACATCGACACCCCAGAAACCTCATCCATCACTGCCAACAACAGAACCAACCATATAGAGAACATCCAAATGAACACCAAACAAGCACATGAAGTTGCCAAGAATCTTATAAATCAGAGAATCAAAAGCAAACTTCCCAGCCTTAAGGCAGGAACACAAGTTTGGTTAGATTCTCAACATATCCAAATCAAAGGAACCCCAAAGAAGCTCATACCAAAACATGTAGGCCCCTCCAAAATTTTGGAAAGAACTGGACCTGTCAACTACTGGCTAAAACTACCACCACACTGGAAGATACACCCCATTTTCCACATTTATCTTCTCTGGCCCACACAAGAGAACACCCAATATGGGAAATTCTCAGAAAGATCTTCACCAAAGATCATTGCAGGAGAAGAAGAATGGGAAGCCAAAGACATAATTGACTCCAGAAATAAAAACAGGGTAAAGGAATTTCTAGTTCACTGGAAAGGATACCCTGAAACAGAATGCACCTGGGAACTGGAAACAAACATCACCAATGCCAAGCAACTTCTTAAAGTCTATAAAAGAAGACAGAGACAGAACTAGCAAAGCAATGCAACAGTTCATGTCTTCCTCTCCTTTATCCACCTCCAACACAACCACTCTTGTCACCACACCACCAACACCCTCACCAGTCAACCATGAACAAGTCAACAACTTCTTCCTCTCTATTGAACAGTTTCTCCAAGCACAAACCAATGATCTTTTACTATTCTACTCTACCCCTGATCAACAAATTGCCACTGATGAAACTTCCCCCATACAACGATTTGTGCTATTTGACCATTCCTTGGCCCAGCTACAGACCACTCTTATTGGGAATTCAGTGGCTATTGCCGATTTTGACCTTTTCAAAGAGAACTGGGCTCTTTACCTACATCTCCAATACACAGCTGATCAGCAATTTCTTCAACTCCAAAACAATCTCAAGAATCTCAACGAGTTTCCACTCCCTACAATCCATCAACACCTCCTATACACTGCTGCAAGAAGAGTATAACACTCATCAGACACAAACAATCAGAACTCTGGCCTATCAACTGGATTTAACTCTGGAGACACTTCTGACGACTCACAAGAAAGTGACTCCAGCAATGATAAACCTACTGGATGCTTGGAAACTAGCAATGCCTCAAAAGGAACTGGACGAAATCTGGATGATACTCATGGAAATTCAGAATTATGAAATCCTAGGGATGTGCCCCTCTTCATTACAGACAATACACAATGCTTTGTCTGTGGTCGACGACCAATGTGCTGATTACATCTACAAAAGATGTAATTGAAGAAATCCTGGTCATTACAAAAAATTCTGCCTCCTCTAACCACAACTTGCTGTGACAAAATAACAAGCCAAGCGAGCCAGAATCGATTATCCAAATCTGTTCCAACACGAACCACTTTTCACTTTCATTATTGGTCTCACTCCAACCAGACAATGATTCCTGGAACATTTTCTCACCAAGGCCCCAGAGGATCAACGTCATTCCACTCCTTGAAAATGCAATAAACAAGTCCTCTTTAGAAATGGACTTCCAACTAGCCATACCATTGCGTTTCCCTTTACTCTCATATCTCAGAGACCCATCCTTTGACATCTTCCTATGAGACGACCTTGACAATACATCCAACGAAACTAGGAAGATGATGACAGAAACTACTATGATGACATTGACAATGTCACCTGGGCAAACATCCTGGAAGAACCCATCAGATATTAAATTTGATGAGAACATCAAATTGAACAAAGGGGATTATGTTATGAACATTGAGTGGGACTACAGTTATTATCAGCCTTGGTCTGATAATGAATGGCTAGTGGACGAAATGATAGCAATGTGAGAAGAAACGTTGATGGCACAGAATAAGGACATTACTATATAGTAATGCATAGAATGTCTAAACATCCTAGGAGACAATGGACTCATGGTACAGACAGGACTCTTCAGAGAAACCTTGGACTATTTCCCTTCTCTATCTTTGGACTTGTACTAAATAGGACAACATCAGACTAACCCATTATTAGACACTAACTCAACTTGTCACTCTCATTGCTTCTGTCACTGATTTATCACTTAACTAGTCATTCTTAGTTACAAGTAGTGTTACCACATTGTAACATAGTCACAATACCTAGTTAGGATAAATACAGCCCAGAAAGAAAAGGGAATGGCAAGTTTTCTCTTTCTGTATTCCTCTCTGTATTCTCTTTACTCTGAGGAACCGGTACTCTTACTTGTCTTAGGACAACCTCAAGGGTGCTACTCAAAGTCTTGTTGACATCTCTCCTCCAATATAACTTCACTGAAAACCTTAACCAGATCCTCTAGTAAGGAGCGTGAAGATATCAAGTTGTTATAAACTTCATTTGGCCATATCTCCACCAAATCTTTGACGATTCTCACAGTCTCAATGGCACCCGAAAGCCCTTAAAAAGACCTTTTGATCGATACCAGTCCCGTCTCGAAGCGATCAGTATTGGCTGAGATATTAGGCAGATCAACTGGTAACCACCATAGTACCATTTATTAAATCACCAATATCTCGGAAACTGCCATGATCTAAGCTTCAGTTCTAGGCTCATCAGAAGCCCTCTTCATACCACTCGGAATGAGCCTAAAACAACCTCAAGGCGATCAATATCAGTAGAGATATGAAGGCCTCAATGTTTGCATATGGACTTTATTAATTACCCATAGATAGTCATCTGTTCTTTTCTTAGAACAAAGGACAGCCTCCATATGGTTAAGTTATCACTATTCCTAGTACAAAGGCACTACCATATGTAGAACAATAGGTAGTAGCATGTAATGATCTGTCTTAGTACACAGACTATCACAATTCTGTATATAAGGACTTCCTGTCTGAGGATTAGACCTCAGACTTAACAACATCTTTTGTCGCTTGTCTAACTCTGCTTATAGGCACTTTGAATCTATATCTCCATTCATCACAAACTAAGTAAGTGACCATTTGTGATACAAGTGTTAGATATAAGCTTCAAGTTGAAATGCATATTCAACTGTGAGGTTTAGAGTCTTAACAGGTATATCAGACCATCGAAATCCCCTCAAACATCACCAGTTTTCTTTGTGGGCAAGAAGGATGGAAGTACGCAGATGGTAATGGACTACCACAACCTAAACAACCAGATGGTAAAAAACAATTACCTACTACCCTTAATTACAGAGTTAATCGACTGTTATCGATAGGCTGTGATAGCTCTTAGTGATCACTCTAGGTGGATGTTCAGGAAGAACTTAATGGAATTCTTTGTTGGATTGGGCTACTACTTTATACTATTTTACAGTGGCTGTACAACTACTAGTTCATGATCACATGTCTTTCCAGAATGTTCTATGGTCACCTGATCTGATTATCTAAACTCCCACACTATTTATATCTTGACCCCATTGTATGACTTGAGGTTATAGATTAGATATTCAAACATGCAGGAAGTTAGTTCCTTTTTGGGGCTCTTATAACATCAACAACATGAGTAGCAAAAAGGTATTCACTAAAATGGATCTGAGGTGGGGGTTCAACAATGTAAGGATAAAAGAGGGAGATAAGTGGAAGGGAGCATTTACAATGCACATAGGTTTCTTCGAGCCAACAGTAATGTTCTTTGGGATAACGAACTCGCCAGCCACATTCCAGGTGATGATGAATGAAATCTTAAGGGATTTAATAAATGAAGGAAAAGTTGCAGCATTTGTAGACGATGTACTGGTAGAGACAGAAATAGAAGAAGGGCACAATGACATTATGAAGGAAATACTAAAAAGGCTGGAGGAGAATGACTTGTATGTCAAGCCAGAAAAATGTGTATGGAAAACAAGAAAGATAGGATTCCTGGAGGTCGTCATTGGACCCAATGGAATAGAAATAGAAGCAGAAAAGGTAGAGGGAGTACTTGGTTGGCCAGAACCCAAGAATGTGAAAGATGTTAGAAAATTTTTAGGCCTTGCAAATTATTATAGGAGGTTTATTAAGGATTTCACTCGAGTAGTGAGGCCAATAAATATGTTGATGAGGAAAGATGAGAAGTGGCAGTGGGGAGAAGAACAGTAGAAAGCATTTAATGAGCTAAAGCAAGTCTTCATGACAAAACCAGTATTAGCAGTACTGGACTTAGACAAGGAATTCAGAGTAGAGGCTGATGCGTCAAACTATGCTACTAGAGGAGTACTATCAATAAAGTGCTCAGATAAAAAGTGGAGGCCAGTTGCTTTTATTTCCAAGTCTCTTAGTGATACAAAATGAAACTATGAGATACATAACAAGGAGATGTTAGCAGTTGTTAGATGTCTAGAAGCATGGTGGTACTTCCTAGAAGGAGCAACATAAAAATTCGAGATCTGGACAGATTATAAGAACCTTGAATACTTTATGAAGGTGCAAAAATTAAATAGAAGACAAGCAAGATAGGCTCTGTACCTATCTAGATTTAGTTTTACACTAAAACATGTTCCAGGAAGTAAGATGGGGAAAGCAGACAGTCTGAGTAGGAGGCTGTACTGGGAAGTTGAAGTAGAAAAGGACAACAAGGATGAAACATTGGTAAAACTAGAATAGTTAGAAGTGAGAAGAAATGAAATGGTAGAAATCATAGTAGAGGGAGTAGATCTACTAGAGGAAGTAAAGAAGTCAAAAGTGAAAGACAATAAGGTGATAAAAGCTGTAGAAGAGATGAAACAAGCAGGGGTAAAGATGTTAAGAGATGAAGAGTAGAGAAAAGTTGATGGTGTAATATACAAAGAAGGAAAAGTGTATATGCTGAAAGACAATAAACTTAGAGCAGAAATTATCAGGCTGCATCACAATACACCAGTAGGAGATTATGGAGGGCAGTGGAAGACAGTTGAATTGGTCACCCATAATTTTTGGTGGCCAGGAGTAACCAAGGAAGTAAAGTGGTATGTGGAAGGGTGCGATGCCTGCTAGCAGAATAAAAATTGCACAGAACAACCAGCTGGCAAATTAATGCCCAACTCAATCCCAGAGAAACCTTGGATGCATATATTGGCAGATTTTATCACTAAACTGCCTTTAGCTCAAGGATACAATTTGATCTTAGTAATAGTCGATAGATTGACAAAAATGGTACACTTCGTACCTACTACAGAGAAAACATTAGTAGAAGGACTAGCATGGTTGTTTAGAGACAATGTGTGGAAACTACACAGTCTACCTGAAAGTATCATATCAGACAGAGGACCACAATTTGCAGCAGGGTTAATAAAAGAATTAAACGAGATATTGGGAATCAAGAGTAAATTGTCAATGGCGTTCTACCCTTAGACAGATGGACAAACAGAGAGAGTAAATCAAGAGCTAGAACAATATCTGAGAATGTTCATTGATCACAGGCAAGAACAATGGCCAGAGTGGTTAGAAATAGCAGAGTTTGCCTATAACAACAAAGTGCACTCAAGCACTTGGATGTCACCTTTTAAGGCAAATTATGGACAAGATCTGAGGATGAGGTTTGAAGGAAAGAAGAAGGGAAAATACGCAGGAGCAGAGAAATTTATTGAGAAGATAAAAGAAATATAGGAGGAAGCAAAAGTGGTGCTAGGGAAAGCATAAAAAGATATGAAGAAATACATGGATAGGAAAAGAGGAGAAGCTGACAATTATAAAGTAGGAGACTTGGTAATGTTGAGCACCAAGGACCTGAAATATCAAATGGTTGGGAGAAGGACAGAGAAGTTGACAGAGAGATTTGTGGGCCTATATAAGATAAAGAAAATCATATCATCAAACACAGTAGAATTAGAACTATCTAGCACAATAAAAATACACCCAGTAGTCAATGTTAGTAGAATATGTAGATATGTAGGGCAAGTAGAAGAACAGAGGAAGGAGCAACCAGCTCTAGTGATAATCGAAGGGGAAGAGGAATAGGAGGTAGAGAGAATATTGAATAAACGACGAGTGAGGGGAAAAGACAAGTATTTAGTACAATAAAAAGGGTTTATAGCAGAGTCCGATACTTGGGAAGGAAGAGAGAATTTAAAGAACACAAAAGAAGCAATTGAAGAATTCAAAAAGGAATATTGGCAAGATATGAAAGATGTAGCAAGACAAGAACATGAGGAAGGAACATTTAGAAGAGAAGAGTTACCAGGGAGATTTACGGCAAGGAAATTATTTGGGTAGTCAGATAAATGGTATGACCAGGAATATTGGGGAAGGTTGGAGAGAAATTGGAAAAGATGGAAGGGTAAATGACCAAAAAGGATAATGGAGACAATTGAAGAAAAAAAAGAAATTGAACAAGGAGACTCAAGATTAAGAAAGCAGATGAAAGAAAATAACGATGAAATAAGCAATATAGTTGACCTAGATTACGAGTTGTAAGAAAATTCCTCAGGATGAGGAAACTTAAGAGGGGGGTGGTGTCATGACTTGGCAAAATGACTAAGTCATTATTTATATTTTCTTTTTTTTTCTTTTTTTTCTTTTATCTTGGACTTACTACACAGAAGAGAATACAGGAAAGTGTTATATCATAAGTGTCACATAAGTCACAATCACATAACAGGAAGTCACAGTGTCATATCACATGATATCACATGATAGGTCACATGATAAGTGTGGGAAAGTAGTGCACAGACCATGTAGTAGTTGTACAAGTAGTATAGAAAATCTAACAAGAACTCTATCGAGTTTTCTTTGTCAATCGCTGAACAAAGAGCAGTTGGCTTTATTTTGGCTTGGAATTTAGCTTTCTTACACCATCACAATTATAAGAACTCATAGTCTGAGGATTAGATCTCAGACTTAACAACATCTTTTGTTACTTATCTAACTTTGCATTTTTGAACTCTTTAAAGTATCAAAGCATTCATCACAAATAGTAAGTGACCATTTGTGATAGATTCTGCTTCTTTGACTTGCTTTTACCTTTATTAGAGATTATTTTTTTGGTCCCTATTAATAGTGTTTATCTGAGAAGGGAAGGGGACTTTCTTAGAAGGAGCTGAGATAGGAAAAGATAATAGATTTAGAGATAATGGATTCAGAAGAAGTTTACTAGGTAGAAAACAAAGCTGAGGTGATAACCCTGATATGCTAGCTTATAACTAAGGATTTTGGTAAATTAGTACAAATAGTAGAAAATAGCTATAGGTAGTATGACTAGAGATGATGAGGTTCTCTCACAAGACCATTGTGATCATATGTCATAAAAGACTATAACAGTTCTTGTGTAAAATATCTTTACTCTTGAAGCTTTGTATTCTTTCTAGTTCTTGAACTCTTGTACAGAGTATAATATTAGTCTTGTACTTTTTACTTTCAATATAACTTTACTAAAAACCTTAACTAGACCCTTTGTAGAGAGGCATGAAGATATCAAGTGTTGACATAGGCTATCATGTTCTGGTGACACCGTGTAACTGCACCCCACCCCGAGACCTTCACTTAGCCGTTTACCTCAGCAGAGAGCCCCCCAGCACCACAACTGTACAGAACTATCTGGTCCCTATCAAACTCATGACTAATCTTGGATAGGTAGTACTTATAGCAACAAGACTAGCATAAAACCTTTAGCTTCGTTATCAACTTAGTCTGCTCCTAGTTCTGGTCTTGTTTGTCAACCCTTCTCTATCCAATTAATTAATACCCTTTTCCACCTCCTTAGGAGTCAGAACTTGACATAGGCTCAAGGTTAAAACACATATTCTTCTTGTGGTCTTGAGTCTTAATACTTAGGACAGAGGTCCTCTACTACTTTGAATTCTAGACCACTATTTTGGTACACCCAAGAAAATACTTGATATCTATGTACCATAAGGTAGAAGTAAGAAAAGTATATGGCAAACATGAGGTCTACTGAGTAAAAAACATGCCCTACTAGTAAGATGCTGACTAAGCTATTACACAAATAAAAAAGTATCAATAAGAGAAATAGTCCATGTGTTAGGCTCATAGAAAACTCCTATATAACATGAGGTCAAT
>Ga0153958_1000212_pt1 | contig 13506 bp, 12 predicted proteins | sample TSFL042MetaG_FD_104719 | JGI IMG/M metagenome (GOLD analysis project Ga0153958, IMG submission 104719) | Attine ant fungus gardens microbial communities from Florida, USA - TSFL042 MetaG | ecosystem: Host-associated > Fungi > Mycelium > Unclassified | place: USA: Florida, Wekiwa Springs... | reverse complement strand
TTTTTTGTGGTTTTTTGCTGCATCAATTGCTAAAAACCGAAATAAAGTAGTCTTACCTAAACCCAAACTTCCTCACAAATAAATTCCATAACGTTTTTTATTTGCCAAAACATCCTGATAATAGGCAACCACTTGTTGTTTTAATAAAAATTCTTCTTTTGAATTAATTCGGGTTTGAATAATTTCCTGACTTTTAGAATCGTCATAATTCAAAGCAAAAAACTTTAAGTTTTGCTCATTTGTCTTATAAAAAACCTGTTCTTGTTGCAAGGGGTCAAAATCAGTTAACAAAAAACGGTTCAAAAAGTTTTGTTTATTTTGTTGGTAAACTAAGTGTTCACAAGGAACAAACCCCTTGTAAAACTGGTTATTTTCGTATTTCAACGAGGCCTTATAACCCTTCTGACTTTGTTGACATGAAGGAAAGTTTTCTGGGTTTTGACAATCAAAATGATTATTTACATACCAATTAATAGCAGAGTGATAAAGTTCAAGCGTTTGCTCAGAAATTTGATGAGTTTTAACTAATTTATTAACTAAAGTTTGATTTTCTAAACGATCAATTTCCATCAACATTTCTCTCTATCTACTATTTTCATTTTAAAAAATTAAATCTAAGGTTGCTAGTTGAAGGTCGAGATCATCTAATTTAGTATGTTCGTCACGATTATTTTTTTGACTATTCATTCAACTTAAATCTGGCATTTTTAATATTTTACTACTCTCATTCAAAGAAGATGGAGTTAAAGTAGAGTGAAAACTAGCTAAAGAACTCTGACAACTATATTTAACCGCTTGCTTCAAATAACTCATTGTTTCTAAAGTATTACTGATGTGTTTTTTATTTAAAGTTTTAGCAATTTTAAATAAATATTCACCAACAATTTTTCCATTATTTTTATAATAAGAAAAATCTAACAAGCAATTCACTACACCATTAGATAAGTGGTATTCACCACTTAAGATGTCAATAATTTTTTTGATATTAAACCCAGGTTCTTTAGACAACAACGCAGTAGCATAATCATAACTTTCAAAAAGATTCATTTCTTTTGCTTTTTGTTGCGAAGGAGTGATAGTTGCTGATTTAATCACCAAAAGTTCTCTTTGAAAAAGCACTTTAAAAACATTGAAATTGATTTTCTTTAAGTTTTGATCGTAGGTTTGAACCAATAAATTAACAATTTCTTGGTCATCTAAACTACAACTAGGTTGATTATCAATTAAAAAATCAATAATCTCAGAAGTCAAGCAACTTGGAACAATACCCTTTTGCGCAAGAGCAACTTGCAAAGTTCCTAAATCAAGATTTTGTTTAGCAACTAAAGAAAGATTATTAACCATTTTTTGAGAGTTATCCCCAATCATTTTCTGGATTTCTCCTGTTGATGGAGAAAAAAACTCACCAAAGATTGCAGCACTTTTTTCTCTATCAAAATCATCATTACTGATTGTTGTTTTATGTGCTCCTTGTGCTCCTTGACAATGGAACTTTAAAATCTCGTAATTCTCTTCATCTAAGTGATTTTTTAACATCTTGTCATAGAAAACATCACCAAAGAACTGACTAGCAGCAAGAGGTTTTATGATTTGTAAAACATATAAGTTTTTAAGTTTTGTATAGGTTCTTTTTAAAAGACCGATTTCTTCTAAACGTTTAAATCCATTTTCGATTTCTTGGTCCAAAGCGCCTAAAATCACTGTTAAACGACTATTTTCAAACGTTAAGTTGTTCAACTTGGACATGATTTCACTTTCTTCGACCAAAGTTAAATAAATCGCACAAGCCTCTGATCCAACTATGGGTTGATAGAGATTAATCAGGGTTTTACGATCAAGATCACTGATAGGAGAATGTGAAACCACTTTGTACTTATAACTTCCCATATAAGTGATTCACCTCGCACTCTAATCATAATCTTTTTTAACTTTTTTTAAACAAGGTTTTAGCAATTTTTCCCAACCAATTTTTAGAAGAAAAATAATGCTTTGCAATTAAAAAGGAAATGAGAGTTTTCCACATTTCCACTTTTAAATCTTTTTTAATTTTTGGCACCAAGGACAATAATAAGTGCCGCGACCATTAACATTAATTTTCTTAATTTTAGTACCACAAACAAAACAAGGAAGATTTTCCCGACCATGGACTTGGAGATACTTTTGATAATGACCACTTTGATGATTACCCACCATAAAAGAATGAATTGTCGTACCTCCCTCTTCAATTGATTTGCCAAGAATGTCTTTACTTACTTGTAAAATCAAAGCACAATCTTGCAAAGTTAGGTTTTTCCCACTTTCTAAGGGGTGAATTTTTGCCTGAAAAAGAACTTCATTCACATAAATGTTCCCCAAACCTAAAAGAATAGTTTGGTCCAAAAGCAAGGTTTTAATAGCTCTTGAAGAACTGTGAACTTTAGTGAATAAATAATCAGCAGAAGCGCCTTTATCAAATGGTTCATATCCTAATTTAGCAATCGCAGGTAAAGTTTTTCATTGGTTTTTAGCAACCAATTGCAAGGTGCCAAAACGTCGAAAATCATAATAACGTAAAACCTTTGCTTCGTGTTCGAATTCAATTTCAGCTTCAACTAAATCTTGGGGATAACTAAAAAAGTTATCAGATTCAAAAATTCATTTTCCTTCCATTCGTAAATGAGAAATCATTTCATAATTAGTTAAATGAAAAATAATGTACTTACCATAAGCATCGACTCCTTCAATTTGCTGATTAACAAGTTTATCTTTCAAATCAAGGAGCGATGTTTCCACTAGCAACCGATTATAAAAAACTCTCACAGCACTAATCACTTTCCCTTTAACATTTTGATTTAAGTAGTTCACAACCACTCTGACTTCTGGTAGTTCTGGCATTAATTTTCCTCTTCTCTTATTTTAATTCGTATCAGTTTTTCCCACTCGATTGTGAAGTGGCCAATTTCACCTCAATTACTTCTTCAGAACAAAAGATGGATTTTAACTTTATAAAAGCTTCATCCATATGTTTAGTAATAATTTGCTTAGCCTGGTTAATTTCTTCGTTTTTCAAAGAAAAAATAATCTCATCATGAATTTGACAACTCATAAACGAAGTTAACTTCGCTTCTTGAAACTCGTGGTCAATATTAATCATGGCAATTTTTAATAAATCAGCAGCCGTACCTTGAATTGGCATGTTTACTGCAGCTCGTTCACCAAATTCTTTTTGAAAGCGCACTCCTGATTTTAACTCTGGCAGATAACGCCGACGCCTTGACATTGTTTCAACATAACCATACTGGTTGGCAAAAGCAAGGGTTTTATCTTTAAAGGTTTTAATTGCAGGAAAAACCTCATAATAACGATCAATCAATTCTTGAGCTTGTTTGTAACTAATTCTTAAATCTTTACTCAAACCAAACGCACTTAATCCATAAATAATACCAAAGTTAAAAACTTTCGCTACCCGACGCATCTCTTTATCCACCACATCTTGTTCAATATGAAAAATTCGACTAGCTGATTCAGCGTGGATATCACCATTTTTAGCAAAAATTTCTAACATATGTTCTTCGTGTGCCATTTGTGCTAGAACCCTTAATTCAATTTGCGAATAGTCATAACTATAAAAAGTGTAACCTTCATCAACTATAAAAATCTTCCGCACCTGTCTTTGTTTTGGTTCTCTAATAGAAATGTTTTGCAAGTTTGGTTCGATGCTACTCAATCTTCCTGTAGTAGTTAAAGTTTGGTTAAAAATCGTATAAACCCGACCATCATCATGAATATATTTCACAAATCCACTCAAATAAGTTGATTCTAACTTCGTTCACTTGCGATATTCTAAAATATGACCCACAACCGCGTGTTCAGCTAAAAGTTCTTCTAAAGCTTCTCTGTTTGTGCTCCGCTTTTTCTTATTGGTTAGTTTTAAAGTATCGTAGAGTAATTCTCCAACTTGTTTAGGACTGGCAAGATTAAAGTCAGCAGTAATTGTATCACCCAAAATTTCCCGAATTTCAAGTTCAATTTCCTTAACTCGTCTTTGTGCAAATTTAATCTGTTCATTTAGTTGGTCTTGATCAATTAAAACACCGTGCTTCTCCATTCTTAAAAGAACAAACCCCAAAGGATAATCAATTTCTTTTAATAAATCTAGTTGGTGGTTACTTTGTAACTTTTCTAATACTAAGGGTTTAACCTTTTGTAGATAAACTGCCTTTTTAACGATGAAATCACCCTTTTTATTAAGTTCAATTTCACTAGTTTTTTTCATCCCCTTACCATAAAACAGATCATCTTGATCAATACTTAAATCTGGTGAAACCATTCCCAAATGATTACTAAAAGTAGAAGTGATGTTTGGGTCAAGTAAATAACAAGCACTCATCATGTCATAATTAAAACTTTCATAATTGGGATGATAACCCATGTTTTCTAATAAAACTAAAGTTCTCTTCACATCATAAGTTTCTTTTGACAAGTTTGACTGCAAGAACTGGTCGAACTCTTGATCATAATTAACCTTTTGCTCTGATGTTAAAGAAAATAAATCAAGCTGATTATCATTAAAAAAGTTTAAGAAGAAATTACCCTTGGTGTTACTGATTCCAATACCAATTATTTGGCCATCATGATAATTACTATCCAAACTTTCTACAAAAATACTGGTGTTGTCGACATTAAAATCACTAGACCATTGGTCAATCAATTCGTACTCAATAACTAATTCTTGATTAATCCGATCAGCAGTAGTAGTTAAATTACGAACAATGCTTTTCATCTCATATTTATTCAAAAAATCAATTAAGGGGTTAATTGTTAAGTTGAGTTTGTGAACTTGAAAACCCTCAATGTAAATGTTTCTTTCAATCGTAGCAATATCACGACATAAAAAGGCACTATCTTTATCATTGATTAATTTTTCTTGGATTTTACCTTTAATTTCATCGATATGAACATAAATATTTTCCAGACTCCCATATTCATGAATTAGTTTTTTAGCACCAATTTCACCAATACCAGCAACTCCTTTTAAATTATCTGAAGAATCGCCCATAATCCCCTTTAAATCCGGGACTTGTTCAGGAGTACAACTTCACTTTTCTTGTAATGCTTGCCTGTCAAAAATCTCAAGATCACTAGTTCCTGAATGAGGAACTAAAACAAAAGTACGGTCATTGATTAATTGAAATAAATCCTTATCACTAGAAAGAATTTCAATAAGATATCTTTCTTTTTCGTGATAAATTTGGTTAGCCATACTACCAATTAAGTCATCAGCCTCATAATCATCCATTTCAAAATAATCAATGTTAGCAGCTTTTAAAAATTCACGAGCAATAGGAAATTGTTGAATTAATTCATCAGGAGTCTTTTGTCTTCCTGCTTTATAATCAACCAACTGGTCGTGACGAAAAGTATGTTTCCCCTTATCAAAAGCAACTTTAACATCATAATAATTGTTGCGTTCAATCAACGAAGTTAACATATTAACAAACGAAAACACGGCATTAGTATAAATTCCAGTTGTGGTTTTTAATAAGTTACCCCCTTTATAAGCAGTTGCATAATAAGCACGAAAAATTAAAGCGTTCCCATCAACTAATAAAATTTTCTTTTCATTTTTACTCATTGTTTTTCTCCTTTAATTTAAATATTCACCAATATTTTCCACAATTGCACCAAGTTGATTATTGTATTCTTGAACAACAACTTTCACCAGAATCACTACTCCTGGATGTAAGTAATCTGCTTGCTTTTCATACTGAGAACTAAACATCGTTGCTTTTAAAGTACCACTATCATCACTAAGGTCTAAAAAAGCCATTAGGTGGTTGTTTTTATCCCGTTTGGTTCGAATTGCATCCACACTAGCGATCACAAAGCCTTTTTGGTGTTGTTCTTTGATCTGAGCCAAAGTTAAAACATTATAACTACTATACTCTTTTCGTTTAGTAGTAAAGGGATCGTTTCCTAAATAAAAGCCAAGATACTCAAGTTCTTTTTGCGCGAGAAGTTTCTTTTCAGATTCTTTGATTGTAGTTAATTCAGGAATCGTTAATGGATCAATTGTTACTTTATTTTGGTTTGACAAAGCAAAATTATACAGAAGATCAATGTTTTCTACTAATAAAAAGCGGTCAAAACGATAAAAGTCAAAAGCTCCTGCTCAAATTAAAGCTTCAAACAAACTTTTGCTCATCCCCTTATCAATTAAATTGGCAATTAGTAAGTAAAAATCGTCAAAAATCGTTTTGTTAGTTTTTCAAAGTTCTTGCAACTTTCTTAAAAATTCAGGACCAATTCCTTTAATAATTGTTAACGGGGCAAGAATCATCTTATTATAGGCAACATACTTCTGATTAACATTCCGAATACTTGGTCCTTTAAAATCAATGCCATAACCATCAATTTCTTTGATATAAGCAGCAACTTTAGGAAAATTTCCCACACTAGCATTAAATAAAGAAACATAGAACTGTTCAGGATAATAAGTTTTTAACCACGCTAATCAATAAGAAATATAAGAATAAGCAATCGAATGAGACTTATTAAAACCATAACTAGCAAAATCAGCAATTCAGGTTCAAATTTCGGCAGCTTTACTTTGACTATAACCATTATTCAAAGCCTGACTAATAAATTCTGGTTTTACTATGGCCATGTAATTGGCATTCTTTTTGCTCATAGCTCTACGAACTAAATCTGCTTTTCCTAAACTAAAACCACTGACTGCTTGCAAAACTTGTAAGACCTGTTCTTGGTAGAGAATAATTCCATAAGTTGAAGCAAGAATATTAGTCAAAGAAGGATCAATAATATAACTATTAAGCTTTTTCTTTGATTCTCGACGTTTAAGATATTCTGGAATCATTGATGATGGCCCGGGACGGAAAAGTGCTGAAGTTGCAGAAATATCATCAATTTTTGTGGGTCGCATCTGCATTAGCAACTTGGTCATCCCTGGTGATTCTAATTGAAAAATTCCTGAAGTTTTCCCACTTTGTAATAATTGATAAACCTTTTGATCATTTAAATCTAACTTATCAAAGTTTAAATTAACCCCCTCGCTGCGAACAACGTTTTCTTTAATTTCTTGGAGTGTAGTTAAATTTCTTAATCCTAATAAATCCATTTTGATTAAACCCAAACCTTCAAGATAGTTCATGTCAAACTGGGTTTGCACGATTCCATCATAACCAGTTCGAACTGGCAAAACATCGCGCAAATCATCTTGGCACAAAATTATTCCTGCTGCATGAGTGCCTGTTTGGCGGGGCAAACCAATTAATCTTAAAGCAGTTGTGAAAATTTCTAGGTTATCTTCAGCATAAATTTTTAAAGCCTTAGAATGAGCGATTGCTCCTTGTAAATCACTTTGAAATTGGAATGGAATTAAACGAGTTAACTTATTGGCAAATTCTACTGGTTTATCAAAAGCACGAATAACATCTCTTAACGCTGACTTTGCCCCAATAGTTTGGTAAGTGATGATACTAGCAACATGATAGGTACCATACTTTTCAACCAGATATTCAATCACTTCTTCACGACGATCATCTTGAAAGTCTAAATCAATATCTGGCATTGTTTTTCGTTCAGGATTTAAAAATCGTTCAAAAACTAGGTTGTACTTTAACGGATCAACTGTAGTAATTCTTAACAAAAAAGCTACAAGCGAACCAGCCGCACTTCCTCGTCCTGGACCAACCATAATTTGACGACTTTTAGCAAACCACACATAATCTCTTACAATTAAAAAGTAGTTGGCAAAACCCATTTCTTCAATAATTTTTAATTCTGAATCTAACCGGTCATAATACTTTTGATGATCAGTTTTTGCAACTTTATAAATCCGAAGGTATGAAACCAAAGAATCTAAACTGACTTGACGAAGAAATTGGGATTGAGGGATATTGTTGGGAGTTTTAAATTCGATTAAATGGTTTTGAGGTTGAACAAACAAATCAAAATCAACCATTGCAACAATTTTTTCCAAATTCATTTGGTTTAAACGTTCAACATCAACTTCATAACTAGGATAATGAAGTTCAGAAATCACACCAATCTGAGTAATTGTTTTATTTTCTTTGATTGCTAATAAGGTACGATAAACCTTAGCATCATCAGAATTAAGATAAGCAATTCTTTTATTAGCAACAACATTATTTTTGGTTTGAAAATCATCAACAAGAGGATGATTAATTCCAAAAAAGAGGTTTGTTTCATCAATTCTGACTAATAATTCTTCTAGTAGTTGCACATCATCGTTTTTTTCAAAACCAACAACATAAACTAGGTTATTATCAAAATAAGTGCAAGCAAACTTGAAAAAAGCTCCTGGATCAAGATTACTTATTTGCAACTCTGAAGCAAGATAACAAAGGTTTTGATAACCTTGATGGTTTTTAGCATAAAGGTTAAAGGTAACTTTTTGGTCATGAAGATTATCTTCATAAGTTAAGCCAATGACTGGTTTGATCCCAGCAGCGCTAAACTTATCATAAAATTCTGCAGTTCCATACATCACACCACAATCAGCATAAAAAGCATAAGGAAAGTGATGTTTAACAGCAAAGGCCAAATAATCATCAACAGTGATTAATGATTCTTGAAAATTATAAGCAGTCTGAATATTTAACTGAGGATAATACTTCATAATCGTTTTCCTTCTAAATTTATGCTTGACTAAACACCACTTGACTAAACTCACCCTCGTGATAGTGAAACTTTTGAATTTCTGATGCCATGATATAGTCTAAAATCGGTTCTCACATCAACGATGCTTCTTGTTTTTCAGCCAATCAAACTCGAGGTTTAGTCACAGGATTGGTTGGAACAAACATTGAACAAACATCATCAAAAGGTAAAATTGAAATCTCATAAGTATTAATTCTTTTCGCAATTTTAATAATATCTTCTTTATCATTCATAATCACTGGTCTAAGGATTGGTAAATCTGACACCAGATTTACTGTTGTTATCGATTCAATTGTCTGACTTGCAACTTGACCTAAACTTTCACCAGTAATCAAAGCTTGATGACCTTCACTAACAGCAAGTTTATTAGCAATGCGCACAAACATTCTCCGCATAATGTTAATCTTATAACTTTGGTCGGGGATATGGTTTAATTCTTGGAGCATTTTAGCAAAATCGACCACATATAAATTAAAACTTTGATAATTATATTTGGCAATTTGACTCGCTAGTTTAAAGACTTTATCTAAAGCTTCTGGTGAGGTATGAGGAGGAGTCATAAAGTGAATAAAGTCTACTTGCATTCCTCTTTTCATCGTTAAAAAACTTGCAACCGGGGAATCAATTCCTCCACTTAACAAGGATAAACCTCTCCCTGATACTCCTACTGGAAGTCCCTTTAAAGCCTTAATTCGCGAACAAAAAATATCAATCTGATCTTTTTTTACCACCACTTCAACCTTTAAATCAGGGTGGTGAACATCAACTTTTAAAGTAGTTGTTTGCAAAACCAATGGTGCTAAAAACTGTTTGATTTCAGTTGAAGTTAAGGGATAAGTCTTATCAATACGCTTTACTTCTAATTTAAAGGTTTGTGCTTGATGAAGATTTGTTTCAACAATTTTCAACACTTGAGCTTGTAAGTCTTTTAAATCTCAAGTACTTTTTTCAATCACAGATAAAGAATAAATTCCAAAAACAGTTTGTAAATCACTAATTAATCGCTCTAAAAAATCATCTGCTACTTCGATAATTAATGAGTTATGGTCTCTAATCAAAGTGGTTTTTTCTTGATAAGGTTTCAACCGAAACTTAATGTTTTGGATTAGTTTAGTAATAAATTGTTGACGGTTCCCTCCCTTTAAAGTTAATTCTCCATAACGCACTAAAACCCTTTTCATAACTTGTTTTCCCAATTCTCTCTTAAAATAAATTTTTCTTCTCAATGAATTCTGCTACGATTGCTTGGTAGTTTTTTTGCCCATACCACTCAACAATCTTAGTCTTCATCTCATCAACTTCTTTTTTCTCCACACTAGCATCAACTAGGGGAATAATTGCTGAAGCAATTCGGTAAAGCTGATGTCTATATTTTATCTCAGAACCAAGCGTTATCAGTTTAATTAATAAATCTGATAAACTACTATTTAATTCTTTTCTCAAACTTTGATTAGTGATATTTTGTTGATACTCTTCCAAACTTAAATATTCTTTTTTAACCAGAAATTCTTTTAACAAATTCAATTCTTGTTGATAACGTTTCTTTTGAACCGAAGGCAATCATTCACCTTCTTTGATAAGTAACTCAACGCTACGAATTAAATGTTTGGCTTCAAAATTTAAATCCAAATACTGACGGTAATCTTCTTCGATTTTGGCAAAGTTTGGTTTAGATTGTTCTAGCACAACAAGATTTTCACTCAACACCTCGAGTTGAACTTGTAAAGAATTCTTCATTTTCAAATAATTTGTTCCTGAATCAACTTTAGCAAGAATTGCCTCAATCTTATTAAGTGAACCTAAAAAACTTTTTCGTGAATTCAAACCACGTTTTTTATCATCACTTTTAAATTCTGCTAAAATCAACTCAATTTGTTGCACCAAGTCATTAAATTCATCCAAATGATCAGTTAAATAAACCTTGATTTTTTCTTCGTATGCCAATGTTTTCTTATACTTAACAATTAAATCAATCACTTCATCAATTTTGGTTTTAGCAACACGAATTTCTAATTGCTCTAACTCTAAATTAGCCTCATTAATCAAATTTTCAACATTCTCTTTTAAAACTAAAACCCGTGACTTAATTTCTTGGTTATTGCTAAAATTATTTTCATTAATAATTTGGTTCCAAGAACTTTCTAAATCAAATTTCAAATATTGATTAACCACTGGATATTCACTTACTAAAAAAGATAACTTGTTAATTGCTAAACTAAGTTTTTTCAATGTTGTTTGAGCATTTAAATAACCCCCAGTTTTGATCAACATTTCAAAAGTTGTTAATTGGTGATAAAGATCAGTCAGTTTTGTTTGGAAAACATCTTGATCCAAGTTCAAGTTTTGCCCGTGAGTTTCAAGATTATGTTGATACATTTGTTCTAAAAGATTAATTTGCTCATGCAAAATAATTGCATCATCTCTTAGGTTTGCTTCTAATTTGAAAAAGGTATTAATACCGTGACTTAAAGCATCTAATTTTGCTTTGATTAAACCAAGATTTTCTTTTAACTCTTTAGTTTTTTTCCGATTTTTAATCCGTAAACTAAAAGCAGAACTATCAGCAGTGAGCTCAACAAACTCTTCAATTAGCGATGAGGTTTGGTTAAATAACAAATTAAGATATTCACCAGAAGCCGCCTTAAACTCAATTTCGAAGTTATTCTGGTTTTGATGATTAACTTCGTTAAATCATAACAACATTTTATAAGCAGGATGACGATAAATAATTTCAATTAACTGATCAATAGCATAAGCTTTTTTTACTTGTTGGCGATAAATAAAAAACAAAATGGTCGCAACAATTAAACTCAAAAGAAAAAAACAAAAAAAAGTTAAAGCAATGATGTGATCAGTGCTTAAATTCGTGACTAAATTTCTACTATTAGCTAAAAACAACTTATTATAATCCTTTTTTATCTTTCTATTAATTATACCAAAATGAAATAATAGAAAAACCAAGTTCTTTTGGTTAAAACAACCTATTTTTCAACCAAAAAAGAAATAATATCGTGAAAACCAAGATTAGAAATCAAAAATAACTTGGTATAATTAAGAAGTTATTTTGATAATACTGCAGATAAATATATCTCTTGATCTGTCTTATATTTTAATTAGTCGTAACTTTTAGCAGTAAAAGCGAATGATAAGACTCTCATTGATAGGATTTATTAAAGATTATTTTGATAACCATTAAAAAATTAATAAAGGGAGATTTTGGACATGTCAAGATATACAGGTTCAACATTCAAAAAGTCTCGTCGTTATGGTTTTTCAATTCTTGAAAACGGGAAAGAATTTTCTAAAGGGAAAAAACGTAGTAGTGCTCCTGGACAACACGGTGCTCGTCGCAGCAAACTAAGTGGTTATGGATCACAATTGCAAGAAAAACAAAAAGTAAAATTCATGTACGGATTGAGCGAACGTCAATTTAGAAATACTTTCTCAAAAGCTAAAAAAGTTCGTGAAGGAATCTTAGGGGAAAACTTCCTTGGTTTACTAGAATCAAGATTAGACAACATTGTTTTCCGTTTAGGATTTGCAATGACTCGTAGTGGTGCACGTCAACTAGTTAACCATGGTCATGTTTTAGTTAACGGAAAGAAAATTGATATTCCTTCATATCAATTAAAACCAGGTGATGTTGTTGAAATTAAAGCATCAATGCAAAAAAATGACAAAATCATTGAAGCTTTACAAAACAACGAAGCAACTGTAGAATTTGTTAAAGTTGAAAAGTCAGCTTTCAAAGGAACTTTTGTTCGTTTACCACAAAGACAAGAATTAAACCAAGAAATTAACGAAGCTTTAGTCGTTGAATGATACAACCGTTTAATTAAATAATCATTTAAATTAAACTTAAAACCAGAAAGGATTAACTTTCTGGTTTTTTATACCAATCATAAAAATTAACCTATTTAACTCTTTCACTTTACTTAGTTTTTTGTATTATGGAGAGGGGAATCTTCATCGCTATTTGAATAGATAGATACTCTAGATAAAGGTGAACATACAGGTGTAGTAAAATGAAACAAATTGATAGAGATTACAAAAGGGAGATTATTAATCTTCTTAAAGGAAACGGGGATTGATATCCTCGCGATTTTAATTATTTCGGAAAAGGAGAATTAATTCATTTTTTGAATGAGTTATACCCATTAAAAGAAATGAAGGGAATGTACGGAGGAAAAAATGCATATGATGATATTTTTAGACATACAATAAGTTTTCCTTCTGATTGGGATAAAAATGGCGATTGGGTCTTTGCTGATGAAAGATTTGAACTATTTTCAGGTGATGATGAAAAACTTTTAGAATTCATTGTCCATTCCTTTAACCCCTCAGTAAGAAACGAAAAACAGAACTGAAAATATTACTTGGAAAAAATAAATGTTTTATTGAATCAATGTGGATATGAAATATATGAAAAAGATAAACTTGGTGAAAAGTAAAATATGGTTGAAAACCAATCAATTCAATCTTAATGGAAACATTGAATAATTCAAAATATCTTAGTCTCAAACTGATTGGAGAAGGTTCTTATGCACAAGTTTTTAGTTTTAAAGATCCTAATTTCAAAAAACATTATGTATTAAAACGAGCAAAGAAAGATTTAAACCAAAAAGAACTAGAAAGATTTAAAAGAGAATATGAAGAACTATCAAAATTGAACTCTCCAAATATTATTGAAGTTTATCATTACAACGAAAACGGTAAAGAAAATGAATATATCATGGAGAAAATGGATTGCACATTAAAGGATTATATTAAGAAAAATAATAATACCCTTTCATTCAATGATAGAAAAGAAATTGCTGTGCAAGT
>Ga0153958_1000211_pt1 | contig 13512 bp, 7 predicted proteins | sample TSFL042MetaG_FD_104719 | JGI IMG/M metagenome (GOLD analysis project Ga0153958, IMG submission 104719) | Attine ant fungus gardens microbial communities from Florida, USA - TSFL042 MetaG | ecosystem: Host-associated > Fungi > Mycelium > Unclassified | place: USA: Florida, Wekiwa Springs... | reverse complement strand
GGCAATTAATATTAGTGGAGATATGAAGACCTCAATATTTGCACATGGACTTTATTAATTACCCATAGATAGTCATCTGTCCTTTTCTTAGAACAAAGGACAGCCTCCATATGGTTAGGTTATTACTATTTCCAGTACAAAGGCACTACTATATGTAGAACAATAGGTAATAATCAGGTGATGATCTATACTAGTACACAGACTATTACTTTTCTGTATTTAAGAACTCATAGTCTGAGGATTAGACCTCAGACTTAACAACATCTTTTGTCATTGTCTAAACTTTGCTTTTGTGATAAATTTGTTGGCTGGTCTGCATCAAGCAACTTAAATATACTTTGAATGTCTCTTGTGAATGTCCTACAACTTACAAATTTACTCATTTATTCCCATTGGTTGATGATCAACTCAAACAAAGTCTTGAGTTTAGTTTCTATGAGTGCATAAAACAAAGCAAGCTGCTTTTCTATATCTGAAGGCTGAACATTGGCCTCAGCTTTAAAATGAGTTATATAAGCTATAATCAATTGGGATGGCAAAGGAGTGGGATTGTGAGAGAATATTAAACCAAAATTCAAATTCCATGAGTTTAGTAGTACTAATATGTACTTCAAGGAAAGTAAAGGCAATACATATCTTATATGTCTGGGTTGGCAAGCTAGGGATGTGAATACCAAAGACTAGCCAACTATTGGGTACACAGAACTATGCAATAAACTCAGCATCTGCTATAACATGTCAGTTATTTAGAAATAGTTGTGTAATATAGTAAGACACCAGGGAATGTCTAAGCATTCAGGCTATGGTGATATTTGGAGAAGATTAATAGGGGCAGCATGTATACAAGCAAAAATTTGGCAAGTCATGTACCTTAAAAGAATTCATTGATACTTTCTGATGATGTTCAGAATTTCAACCAACAATGTCAGGGATGTCAAGGTGTACTTAATAGTTAGTCTGAGTTTTCATGACTTATAATTTAATTCAAAATGCTCATAAAATATCTGGATTTTCAAAAGATAGTCTTAAAGCTATCAGAAAAGTTTGGAAGTATAATCAAGGCTTGATGAAGAGATAAAAAATAAAATAGACTTTCATCTCCACTCTTTTCATTCTCCCTTTTTAAAAGCAATATGCATTATCAAGTAGATATACCAATGTACTTGCAAGGTAGCATAGCTGAGTTGGTTTAAGATGCTGGATTTAAGTTCTTCTTAATTCCCAGTAAATGCAAGTTCATATGAGTTCAAACCTTGCTACTACTATTGTCTTTAAAGATTAATAATATTCTAGACTAACTTTATTTTATTTTTTATCTGAGTAGCATATCTTTTTTTTGAAAAAAATTCAATGATTTATTATACAGAGCTTGTCTGAGTAGCATATCTCTAGGTTCTGGAGTTTTCTGATTTTTTTATTATATAAACTAAAGAAAATTACCAGATGTGCTAACATATAAATAAAAGAGTAGTACTATGAGAATAACTTTGATAACAGGTCTAGATGACCTTAAATAGGCAAAACTCAGAACAGGAGCTAGGAATTAGTAGTCTAGAACCCAGATTTTGCTTAGAGTACAGATATTGCTATATAGTTTGTCAAGCCACATAGTAGTAGATATGGGGTAGTCTAACTTCTTTTCTACTTCTAGGCTTGTAGCTGCTACTAGAGAAACTTTTGTTAGGGGATACTGAGGAAATCAACTAAAATTACTTTTTTCACCAATTTATTACATGGTTTTCAATTGCAATGTTAAATTAAGGTTTTCAAAAGAGTTATATCAAAAGTGAAGGGTATAAGACTTATATTGTACTCTTTAAGAATGTCCTAAGATAGTTAAGAGAGCTACAGAGTATAACCTCAAGATTTAGAGAAAAAAACTCAAAAAAAAAAACTTGCTATTCTCTTTCTTTTTAATCTATATTTATAATAACACTATATTATCATTTATTACTACTTGTAACTCTGGTAACAACTCAAGTCAGAGTTTGAAAATGTATTAGTCCAACAAATCTCTAGATAATTCTAAAGTTCATAAGAGACCTATAAGACCTATAAATACTTTGTGGTTAGTTCAAAGATTTTCCAATAAGTCCTATCTAAGATTAGGCTTATTGTTTCATAAATGAATCTAGTATATATGCAAGACTAATGTGGGAAGATGGCACTAACACATAGTTCAACTTTTTCATATATATACTTTTTTCACTCAAAAATGCAAATAAATTAGGGAAAATTAGAATAAATTGGAACAAGTAGTAAGCAAAGTGAGCTGGCTGTGGCCTCACTGTTGTGGGAAGGGAGCAGAGCAACCTGACTTATAACAGTGCAAACTACTAGTATAGGAGAGAAGCAGAGCAACTTAATGTACAACATTGCTCACTGTCATATAGACCATTGTTGGAAGAGAGCAAAGCAATCCAATAGATAACACTATTTGTAGTTGTGCAGACCATTGTTAGAAGGGAGCAAAGTGACCCAATAGACAACACTATTTGCAGCTATACAGACTGTTGTAGGAAGGAAGCATAGTGGACTGACTTCAACACAAACTTAATAACATAGAATTAGTAGAGAGTTCTAAATAGACTAGAGGCCCAGATGAAAACCTTGTTTACTATGTATGCAAGGCCAAATGTGGGATAATAGCAGCTTTCTTCACACACACTCTTCAAAAATTCCATTAAATTCAAAGAAATTAAGGAAATTTTGGAGGAAATTAGTAATTGACCTTTTCTTTTCTCTCCTTATTTAAACATTTTTAATGAAATATTCAATTATCACAATCCTCCTCTTTTCATAATTTAACCTAAATGGATGTGTGAGAGGAACATAATATGTACAAACAATGTCAGCTCATCATCAAGTTCACTTTCTCAAATCATAATCACTATTCTTTACCCTTCTCTGCTCTCCTCTTTGCTCTCTTATACTTTGCTACTCTCTCTATACCTTAACTGGAAGCCAAGCCCTAGGTGTAAAGGGGACAGCACTCTACAACTGTGGTGTAGAGCTTGAAGTACATAACTAAGCTTAGGTCTCTTCTCCCAAAAGGCCTATTTCCTTGAGTGGTGCTATAGTAGTATACCTATAAACTTTTCTATTATAAACCTAGTGCTAGGGGTCCATTATGATCCTTATACATACAGGATTGACAACTGCTCATTAAGAGAGGGGTCTAGAGTAGAGGTCTCCTTCTTAGGAGCAATAGTATATCTTTATTCTTAGAGTAGCTATAGATAAACAATAAGACAATTGTGAGAAATAGATCCTGTTAAAGAAGAATGCCAAGCTAGAAGAGCTGAGGAGTGAGCACAAAGAGATGAATAATCTATTGCTTTTGTTTTAAATAGAGAAAGAGAAGAAAGAAGAACTGTCACAGCAAAATAAATTGAAGTGCAGGGGAAAAGAGGGAAAAACAGAAAGACTTAATTAAAATGTAACTACAATCCCATATTTATATGTAAATATCTGAAACAAATGCTCCAGCAAGTGGAGTTTCCAAGACAATTTGATGTTATTCAATAACAAGGGTTTCATTTCATGACAAGAACTAAATTCCACTTGATCTCTGTACATATTCTACAAAACCTTGAGGATAATATACTTGATTTGTGCAGATGCCAACTTGCTAAGCAATTACTAAGAAAAAATCAGAGGCAGAGAAGAGTAGAAAAAAAAAGACAAAGACAGGTAAAAATCAATCAAATAATGGAGAAATGAGAATTCACTAACTGAACAACCATTTCTAGAGGCTGATATATAGTATAACAACTTAGGTATGTTATTTGTTATCTGTTCTTACTGTCATGCTTTTTACTTTGACTGTGAAAAGCTTTTTTCCTCAAGAGTTAATTATTCAAAGTTTGGCATATGCTATTTGCAAGAACAAATACAATTATCCCCTCTTTAACCTCTTACTGGAATCTTACAAACTACTTGACTAGAGATGATTATTCCTCAAGAGAATTTCACAACAACATACAATAGTATAATGTAACTTTTGCTATGACTTCAGTAGGAGTCAAAATTGACAATTCAGTCACTAGGCAATTTGGTCCCTATTGTTTCAAAATCCTTGACATAGCAGAACAGCTTAATATCAGAAGAGCCAACAATAATAACCTAGATCTTGTGGTAATAGATAATATTTAGACAATACTCCTAAACAGTTATTCTTATATTAGTCGATACCATTATGTATATGAGCTTATCAAGGAAAAACTAGCAAATGAACAGTAAGAGGTCAAAATTAGGTTGCATATCAATTTATAGCAAAATCAAAGAACTCACAATTTGTCTACTGCTGAAAATATTGCAGTTATTATTCCTGAGAAAGGGGTGCATCATGCAATGAACAATAGAAATGTGGTATTATAGACAAAAGGAGGATGACTTGAATAGATCAACTAGAATAGTCCTTTATATACTACTCTTCATTATGTTCTGTTATTTCCAAAGGGGGAAAATGGGTAGCATACAAGAATTCTAATCTGTGGTGCTCAACTGAGAGAATAAGGGAAGAATGCAAGGCAAAGAGATAAAGAGAAATGAGCTTGCTCACAGGTAATGTCTGATATATGCTATCAGAGATAGTTCTCTCTTCTATGATAGAAAGCTGTTCTAGCAGTTTATTGTTGATACATGGGTAAATTGTGAGCAGAGAAAACTTGACTGGGCTTGGACACATCAACATACTCTTAGATCTGAGCTCTACCAGGGACTACAGGATGCTAAGATGCTATGGCCATTTGCAGACACTTCCACAAACCAGATCTCTTCCTTACCATGACTACTAATCCCAAGTGGCCAGAAATCCTTCATAGTTTCTTTCCTGGACAAACAGCTACTGATTGTCCTGACATTGTATCATGGGTCTTTGAGTAGAAGAAGAAAGTACTCCTTAAGCTCATTGATAGTGGTTTCTTTAGTACTACTCCATCAAGTTTCAAAAGAGAGGTCTTCCTTGTATTTACTTGCTTATCTTTCTTCATCTTCAACATCACATTTGAGACTCTTATTATATAAACTCCATGATCTTAGCTCAATTACCTGATCCTCAACTACAGCCACTTCTTTATGCAAAAGTTACCAAATACATGCTATATAGTCTATGTGATACTGACAATCCCCAAGCCAAGTATATAATCAATAGACAATATAGTAAATGCTTTTCCAAGAACTTTAGAGAGAGAACAGATTGGGCTAAGGAGAGTTATCCACTCTATACTAAGCCTAACAGTGGCTTGGTTTTTGAACACAATGGGACCAAGTTTACAATCAATATATAGTCCCTTACTGTTCTTAACTTCTCTTTTTCTTTGATTGTTATCTCAATGTTGAGATCTCTGCTAGATTGGGAACTGTCAAGTATCTGAGTAAGTATATCTATAAGGGTCCTGATAAAGCAACTATGGAAATTAGTAGTAGAATACAGAATGAAATCAAGGCTCATTTAAATGGTTGATTTATTGGTCCAACAAAAGCTTGCTAAAAGATCTCTGAATTCAACATGCTTTCCAATGAACACTATGTTAACTTCCATGTACACCAGACTGTTAATGAAGTACTAGCTAGGTAAGATATAAAGAAAACTCAACTTACTACTTGGTTTAAGTACAACTTTGTACATAATGATAGTTTTGTTGAAATATTGAATGCTATACTAAATGAGTTCTAGGCTATTTCTTATTGTTTTATGTTTTATTGTTCTTTGTATATAAATAGTCTACCTAGTAATGAAAAATGTTGCATGTTTATAACAAATTTCCCCTATTATTACATTGATTGTTTTTTCTTCCAAAAATTCAAAAAGTTTGGGCCTTATCTATTGGCAGTTCCCTCAGCACTATACCTGGAATGCTATGACTTGGCTTTAGCATTCCAAGATAATAGCCAAGATAATTGGAAAAATATAACTTTGTGTCACCATCAAAAAAAGAGCAATTCTTTCTATGACTTCTTTTGACCATATTTGAAGGTGAAAAGAATTAGGAACATTAGAGAATCTAGAATAGCCTAGTGTTTGCTATATTTAATGAGACATGTTGTTACAAAACTATTAATCCTGTGTTAGAAAATTGATAGATATGTGTATACTAACTTGAAGCTAAAAATCTACTAAGCTATGTTACTACTATACAATGAGAGTCACATGACTTGTAAGTTACCTATAGATAGCTAATATTTGTTATATTACCTCTCTTCTAGAATTGTGTCCTTGCAATATTAGTGTATACATTTACTAGAATACTGATTGTGGACATGCGTAGTACATTGGAATATTTATGGTAAAAGTTATAACAAGCCTTATTAGCCTCTTTACAAACATCTGAATAATATTCCCAGATCATCTTTTCCAATGGCTATTCTCTCCACTTAATGAGATACTGTAACTGGTTCTCTCTCCATTAAAAGTCTAGTATTTCTTTAACCTCTTGCAACTGTTCTGAGCCCTCTATAAGTTTCAAGTTTGTATTAGACTATTCTTGCTATTGGTCAAAGGTGGGTCTAACATATGGTTTCAATCATGATTTATTAATAACTGAATAGAGGTTTTTCCATGTTTTGGAAATTTATAGTTCATATAACAACTCATCTACTTTTCTCACAACTGAAAATAGTCTAGTCCTTTTATTTCTTTGATGGACAACTATTACTTAGATTGAATCTATTAACCCATACTAGTTCTCTTGCTCTATATTTTCACTTACTTCTTTTTTTTCTATCAAATTTTCTTTTTATTATCTTATTAGTTTTCTTCAAAGCCTTTTTTACTTTTTGTTTTATCTCTCTTATTCCCTCTAGAAATTCATCTACTGTTGGGACCTTTTCTTTTGTCCCCTTGACCTCATTGCCTGTATTTGGGTACCTTCTTAGATTGACAAAGAAAAGAGATTATTCTATACTTGAGTAGCTCTAGTTGTTATATGCAAACTCAGCAAGTAGCAGCCATTTTGTCTAGTCATTCTGCCTGTAACTAATATAAAGGCAAAGATATTGTTCTAACTCTTGATTTACTCACTTAGTTTGGCTATCAGTCTATGAATGATAGGCAATAGAGGGATTTTGTTTAATTTCTAGCTATAAATACAACTCTTTCATAAAGTCGGAAACAAACTAAGGTCCTTAATCACTGATAACCTTTTGAGATAGTCCTATATTCTTGAATACCTTCTTTCATAGTTTTTGGGCAATACCTCTTGATAAAATTTCTATATTAATTGGGATATATCTTGCCATTTTGAAGAAACAATTGACTACTACTATGACTCCATTATAGCCAGACAAGATTGGTAGCAGTCCTACCAGATCAACACTGATAATATCCCATGGCTGGGTTAGGACTTCATCAGAATAAAGGTAATTTTTTTTCTTTTATTAGTCTGGTTTGTTGGTTTGATAACTTTCACAACTAGCAATATATCTCTTAATATTCTCTATCATCCTTGGCCACCAATAATTTTGTGTAATAAGTTCATGAGTTTTGGTATATTCAGGATGCCTAGCAAGTTCTTGATCATAGTGTAACCAAAGAATCTCTTCTCAAAGTATCACTGAGTTTGGAACATAGACTCTTTTCTTCTAGGTTATCACTTTTTCTTTTTTTTTCCATTCCTCATTTCTACTCTCTACTGCTACTCTCATCTCCTTTTCAACAAACTCTTCTGCTTTTTCTATTTTCTTTCATATTACTTTTCTATCTGCTAGATAAATTGATCAAAACATTTCTGGATTAATGTTATTTTTTCCTTATTGTCATCTCTTCTAGAATCATGGTTGGAATGGCAAGATAGTGTATCAACCTTTTTTATTGTACTTCTTGGCTTATGAAGTCATAGTTCTAGAGCTCAGATAGCCATTGAGCCTGTTACTAGTTTAAAGCTGTCTAAAGTATTCTAAGTTTTTATGACTGTCTAGATTTCAACTTGCTTTGTTCCCATGAGGTATGGGCACCATTATTTTAGCCTTGTCATTACTGCCAGCAACTCACAATCATAGATCTCATACTTTTTCTCTGTTTTGCTTAGTGATTGGAAAATAAATGAGATAGGTCTCTATGATTTATTAGGTTGTTGTTGAGACAAGACTCCTCCAATAGCATATCCTGAAGTATTAACTTCCATATACAGCTTGTGGTTGGCATCAGATATTGTGAGAATAAAGTAGATGTTATTAATTTATTAGCTTTTCAAAGGCACCTCTCTCTTCTGTTTTCCATTTCCATTCTATCTTTCCTATTAGCTTTGTTAGAGGTTTAGTAACCTTGGCAAATCTCCAAGTAAAGCATTTGTAAAAGTTGCAAAAGCCTAGAAATTGTCATACTTCTTACTTTTCTTTAGGTTCTGGCTATTCAGCAACTTTTTTGATCTTGATAGGGTCAACTTTAACACTATTCTTTGAGATTATCACCCCTAGATAGTCAATTTTTATTTAGTGGAAATGATATTTTTTTGTTTGAATTAATAATTTGTTGTTACTTAAGATTCTAAGAACCTTCTTTACAACTCCAGAGTGTTCTTCCAAGGTCTTCAAGAAGATTAGGATATTATCCATATAGATAATCACCTTCCCTTGGTTAACAAGATCTCAGAATAAGGTATTCATCATCAGTTGAAAGGTTGCTGGAGAGTTGCACAAGCCAAAGTACATTACCAATGGTTCAAAGAGTTCTCTATTGGTTCTGAATACTGCTTTCCACTCATTACCCTCTTTGATCCTCATATTATTGTAGCCCCATCTGATATCAAGTTTTGTAAAGTACTGTGCTCCTTTGACCTTGTCAATCAACTCTTAGATGAGTAGAAGAGTATATTTATTTTTGATAGTTAGTCCATTCAGACATCAATAGTCTTATACTAGATAATGATGGGGGTCAAAGAGAATTGATCACAAATAATAGTAGATTCAAGTAAAAGAAATAAAATCTCTAAAATATTTCACAATTGTGTACTAAACAAGTAGGTACTGGGAATATTATCAAATAGGAAAGAGAGCTTGTATAGAAGGAAATAAAGGAGAAGAAACTCAAAATAACCAAGAGAAATTGAAATAGTATTTTTAATAAATCTACTCAAGGTTAATCTTACTATAATAGGATCTCTAAGGCACATGTTTGTCTTATACCATGATACTACTACCCTTACTTAGTCTAGTAGTCTGGCTTGCCATTGATATAGCAGAACTACCTAGAACTCCTGTACCTTCATGTAAGCTCTACTTCAGCTAACTGTACAACTAGAAGCCTACTCCAAAAACATGTAGTGAGCTGTTAACTCCTAGCATAAGTGAATACCCAAGTCCACTGAGCCTTGAATTCCCATCTAAGGGAAGATTTTTGATAGTTTAAGAAAATAAGAGACTCAATCACTCAAATAGCTGTTAAGCTCTAGAGCAACAAAAAGAGATAATGGGGGTGTGATTTGTCAATTTCTCCTCTGTGCCCTAGAGTATTTTATTAGGATTACAAAGCAGTGATACAACAACAAAAATGAGACAAAGAAAACTTCTAAATTTCCAAAGATAGCAAAGCCAGAATAACGAAATGTTATCTCTTTTGAATACTGAATAACCACTTCCTACTCCTTTAACCCTACTCCTAGAATCCTACTCTACACAATAAGTGGCTCTTGAGCCTTTTGAGAGGCTATAAAAAGAGGCAGTGATCTTGAGTTATCTTGTTCTTAAGCATATTATCTTTCTCAAACCTTCCTTCCTAACTTCCCTAGCTTTCCTACTATCTCTTCTATATCTTTTTTCTCCTTCAAGTTCTATCTTTCTTTTATTGCATTTGCAATATAACCTTCATGACAACTTGTTTTTCTTGTTCTTACTATAATTAGCTATTAACAATGATAGCTCTAATCTAATGGTAACCTAGAATTATAAATAAGCAATGGCTTGTCAATACTTGATATCATTTGGCTAAAAATAAGTCTTCTAAGGTTCTTTCTACTTTCAAGGACAATTTCTAGAGAAAGTCCTGGTATAAATCTAATATGAAACTATCTATGCAGTTCTTATAAGGTATTTGTAGCAGTAGTCACAGCCACTACTCTACTACTCAAGCAGTATATATGAGTCCATGATAGGGCATCTAGTGGTTATTTCTAAAGGTTAGACTCATCTCTTAAGCTGATTTTAATAGTTATAATGAATAAAATACCATTTATTTTGCCTAAATAGCTGTCTAGTGAAAGGGGCAAAAGGGATTTTTACTGTGACAAGCAAGTACAAATGGGTAGTAACAGTTCCCAATTGCATGCTAAAGAGTTTGTGGAGAAAAGGAGAAAGTGGGGATATCAGAAAGAAATTAAAATGTAGAAGCACAGCTTATTTGTAATGTAAAAATAAACAAAATAATAGTGGGTTTGATCTAGATCCTTCTTACATGGTGTCCCTAAGGTGTCTACCTTTACACACTATAACAAGCTCACTAGTAGAATAGTTAGTAAATTACTTATGGGCCTTACCACACTCAATTAAGCTCTTATCTACATTCTCATACCAAACCTTATAGATGTGATATAATCTGAGTCAATGATTAGCTAGGCTTTTCAGACCTGCTACTCTATAGAAGGCTACCCAAGTGACTGCTGCATCTTGTCTCTTAAAAGAATAGAGTATATGATAGAAAACATTTACTAACTCAACCTCTCAACAAGATCATTTCTTACATACTTAAAAGAATCACATTTATAACTTCAAGAGCTTCCAAGATGAAAGCAAGGGCCAAGGAGACTCTTCTCTACTAATTTCTACTCTGAGAAATATATTAGAATATTACAAATGTTAAGAAAACTCAATTGAAAAAAATAGAAAAAGAAACTTTTTATTCTACCACTCTTTCATATGTCTTTTCTCCATAACATTGCTATGTAGCCATAATAAATGTTACCTTCTAGACATGACTATGTAATCCTGCTCTATCTCCATATTTCTCTTCTACCCATTGTCCCCTGATCTCTAAACTGGCTTTCTTCTACTCTAAATACAATCTAGAAACATATACCAGTATGTTCAAGCATCAGTAATATGATTATAGTCCAATAGCATGTCTACTTCCTGACTGAGTCCAGCAGTAATAGGATTACTAGTCACTGATAGACTTTTGATTTGTCATCTTGGTATAATCTACTATGTACGCGAGACTGAACGTGGGATAATAGCTGCTGACTCAGAACTGACCAAGCAGCTTTCTTCACATACTCTCTTGAAAAATTCAAATAAATTCAAATAAATTCAAATAAATTGAGAAAACTTTGGAAGAAATTAATGACTGACTTTCTCTTTTCTCTCCTTATTTAAACATTTGTTGATGAAATATTCAATTATCACAATTCTCTTCTTTTCATAATTCAACCTAAATAAATGTGTGAGAGGGATATAACATGTACAAACAATGCCAGCTCATCATTAAGTTCACTCTCTCAAATTATAATCACTATTCCCCACCCTCCTCTTTGCTCTCTTATACCTCTCTATTCTCTTTATACCTTGACTGGAAACTAGGCCCTAGGTATAAAGGGGACAGTACTCTACAACTGTGGTGTAGAGCTTGGAGTGTGTGACTAAGCTCAGGTCTCCTCTCCTAGAAGAACTCTTTTCTTGAGTGGTGCTGCAGTAGTATACCTGTAAACTCTTCTATTATAAACCTGGTGCTAGAGGTCCATTGTGATCTGTATACGCATAGGATTGACAACTGCTCATTAAGAGAGGGGTCTAGAGTAGAGGTCTCCTTCTTAGGGGCAATAGTATACCTTTTTTCTTAGAGTAGCTGTAAGTGAGTAATAAAACAATTGTGAGAGATGGATCCTGTTGAAGAAGAACGTCAGACTAGGAGAGCTGAGGGGCGAGCACAAAGAGATCAACAACCTATTGCTCCTGTCTTGAATAGAGGAAGAAGAAGAACTAAATATCACTTGATCCCTGCACATGTTCCACAAAACCTTGACGATGCTATACTTGATTTGCACAGATGCCAACTTGCTAAGCAACTACTAAGAACAACTCAGGAGCAGAGGAGAGCAGAAGGAGAACAACAAAGACAGATGGAAATCAATCAAATAATGGAAGAATGGAGAAATGAGAATGTAAATGCTCTTGATTATGAAGGGCAGCAGAATAGAGATGCAGGATCCCTTCTTTCCCTCTGACTACCACCATGGTTAAATTGAATACTCAAAATAATGCTCGTCCCCCTGGCCCCCAGGCTACTCCTACTAGTGTTGGTGAGTCTCCAGACTCACTCAACCTTATTTCTCGTGCCAGCTCTAGAACTGGTAAATACGTTCATCCCAGAGGACGCTCTCGTGCTCGTCGCACTGTCAGATGCTCCTCCAGGAGTGTCTCAGCTGCTGAGGTCTCTAGGAATGCATCTCCTGAGCTCTCTTCTTCCTCTAAGGAGGAGGAAAGTGAAGAGGAGGAGATTAGTCCTGGTCCCAGGACACCTACTGCCTCTAGGATCATTATAGGCAAGCTCTCTCATAGAATTGCCCCTCTCCAGCTCCCTGCTGCTCCCTCTCCCTCTGCTCCTGAAGGGAGAACACATTCTATGAATTGGGATAACCAAGTTTCTGTTGAGGAGAGCAAGGGCCTTGCCTCTGGGATGACTTCTGTCCCCCAGGCCCCTTTGTCAACCAGTTTGATGCCTCATGGCCCAAACCATGGAACAGCTGAGTCATCCTCTAAAATAGAGGGTAGCAGTGCAGTGGCAGGCACCTGTGACGTGACATGTGACAGTGACACATTTTAGTCACACGTGACCATGACCATGACAGCTTATCTTAGGTGTCACAACCCGTGACAAGTGACATTATCACACATGATATTACAGATGATAGTGACTTATGGGATGGTGAACACTATATCATATCCTTGTTTGGTCACTTTGGCTATTTAGAAAATGATGCCAAAGTTCTCGTCTCATCTGTATTGCACATTGCACGCTTCATTCAGAAGCATCCTATTGGAAGCCGTCCTATTGAACAGTTTCCTCTTATCTTAGGAGCAGGCTCCATTATGTAGCACCTGTTCCAAACCATGTCTGCAGTGGGATGGGATCGCTTTAAAGTCTCACCTTAGCCTGATTTTCCTTCACTTGTGGAGGCTATGAGGACTCTCTATGGTCCTAACTTACCCCAGGAGCCATCTCTAGATAATAAGATGGCAGTTGATCAGCCAGCAGTGGAGAAAGCTCCCTTCACTACCGTTACTAACAAAAAGAGCAAGGGCAAGGGCAAAGTCCCTTCCGCTACTAATCACTCTACACCCTCTTAGAACATGCCTACTCCTACTCCAGTGGTATTGAGGGCGCCTCCTCCACCTCCACCAGCCAAGATGGCTACCGCTAAGCCCACCCCCACGAAGGTGGCCACCAAACCCCAGGCGCCTAAACAGGCTCCTAAGTCCTTTGCCCAAGCAGCACGTAGTGGAAATCCCCAGTCCACTCCAAGGTTTGCTCCGGCCTCTGCTCACCCAGAGTATGAGAGCCTTCTTCGTCTCCGTGATATG
>Ga0153958_1000210_pt1 | contig 13545 bp, 11 predicted proteins | sample TSFL042MetaG_FD_104719 | JGI IMG/M metagenome (GOLD analysis project Ga0153958, IMG submission 104719) | Attine ant fungus gardens microbial communities from Florida, USA - TSFL042 MetaG | ecosystem: Host-associated > Fungi > Mycelium > Unclassified | place: USA: Florida, Wekiwa Springs... | reverse complement strand
TATAATTACATCCTATAGTCTATTGAACCATTTCTACAGAGAGTCATACTGTAAATCCTCTACCCAGGTTTTGTTTTCACTCATCTTGGTAAAATGGTGATATGTGATCCAAGGTGGGTTTTAGGAGTTCTTTGTACTCCTTTATATGTAAAAACTGCTTTGTTTTTTTGAAAATGTAATTCTGGGGGATAGGATGTGAAGTAGAAGTTATCTACTTTGTGCTAGCAGAGGTCTGCTTTAACAAGCTTTTTATTGTAGGATTTTTGTAGATGGAGTGGATTTTATTTGTATTCTCTCCAGCAATGACTTGTTTGGTGCACCCTTCTAGTTTAGCAAGAGGTATTCAGCAAAAGTCTTTGGTGTTTCTAATGGTGGGCATGGTTTGGGGGCAAAAGTGAGCACAATATCTCTATTTTAGCAAATGAAGTGTATGGGTAGAAACTACTCTATACTACTCTAAAAGTGTCCTTCCAACATTGATGATAGGTCCTGTCTTGAGAGAGGAGAGTTGATGTCATATCTAGTCTCTCTCATTGGCTTATAGAGGAGGAATAGGGGTTTTCAGAGTGGTTCTAGCCACCTGCAAGGGTTTTTTAGAAATATTTACACAAATCTGAAGTTTTTCAGGACCAGCTGTGATGCACAAGCTAGCCTGCTCCCATTATTCTGAGAAACAGACCTTTCCCTTTATGCCTGGGGTCCAGCCTACTATAGAGATAGGTCCTTGACAGAAACCTACTCTGAGCCCTCAGTAAGTCTTTTGTCCTTTTATAGAAATAGAGACACCCTCATAGCCCCCAGGACCCTCATCTAGAATGAACACAACCCCCAAGTTCTTTGCAGAAACAAGGGGGACAGAAAATAGTAGACTTAACAAACTATCACAAATGGTCACTTACTATTTGTGATGGGTACTTTGATACTTTAAAGAGTTCAAAAATGCAAAGTTAGACAAGTGACAAAAGATGTTGTTAAGTCTGAGGTCTAATCCTCAGACTATGTGATCGATGCTAGTCACGTCTCGAGGTGATCAATATTGGCTGAGATATTAAGCAGATAAACTGGTAACTACTATGTTACCATTTATTAAATCACTAATATCTCGGAAACTGCCATAATCAATGCTTTGGTTCTAGGCTCAGCAGAAGCCTTCTTTATAATGCTCAGAATGAGCTTAGAATGACCTCAAGGTAATTAATATTAGTGGAGATATGAAGGTCTCAATGTTTGCACATGAACTTCATTAATTACCCATAGATAGTTATCTGTCCTTTTCTTAGAACAAAGGACAGTCTCCATATGGTTAAGTTATCACTATTTTAAGTACAAAGGCACTACCATATGTAGAACAATAGGTAGTAGCATGTGATGATCTGTCCTAGTATACAGACTATCATAATCATATATATAAGGACTAAAGGTCTTTTTGAGGGCTTTTTGTAGCCTTTAAGACTGTGAGAATCATTGAAGAATCGATGGAGATATGGCTGAATGAAGTTTGTGACAAATATATTAGAATATTACAAATGTTTGAGACTCAATTAAAAAGAAATAGAAAAGGAAATTATCTATTCTACCACTCTTTCTCACGTCTCCTCTCTATAACACCACCATGCGGCCATGACAGCCATTATCTTCCTGTCCTCCATACCTCCCAGACATGACCATATAATTCTGCTCCACCTCCATACTTCACTCTTGCCCATCGTTTTCTGAACCCCGAACTGGCTTTCTTCTACTCTGAATACAGTCTAGAAACACATGACAGTGTGTTCGAGCATCTGCAATACGATTGTCATCTGGCAGTGTGTCCATTTCTTGACTGGGTCTAGCAGTAATAGGATCACTAGTCACTGATAGACTTTTGATCTGCTGTCTTGGTGTTATATTAGTCTAAGTCCGCTCTAGATTGAAATTATCTCACATTCCAAGGATATCCCTGAGCCTCTAACTTCTAGAGTTTCAATATTAATAGTCTGTATCTGAGAAACCTGATACTAGCTTATCAGTCTTACCTCCCGAGATATATGCTTTTCTGGCATGTGACAGCTTGGCCACTACCTAATAGAAATACCCAGCCTTGGGTCTAGATTATGTCTGGGGCTTGTAGGAGGTCTCTAGAGTAGGTTCCAATAGTGAAATCCAGGGTTATAATTTTTATCCCATGCTACTTTTCTATAGAAAATTCTCTAATAGCATAATATCTTCTCTCTACTACAAATGACTGCCCTCAGTCATCTTCTTAAGGCTAGTTATATGGTTCCAGATCCATCCTGTCTTTGTCTATTCTCCATATCTCAGATCTCAAGTCCTCTGGCTATATAATCTTTTCTGGAGCTACTTCTAGACATAACATTTATCCAGTTACGACCTATCCCCATCTGTCTGCCTGAACATCTTTGGGACATTTTTCCTCTGGTGTTTATCTTGAGGTGAGTGTTATACCAACTATGACCTGCTTAGTAAGCATGACTAATCACTCTGCTACCCTAGGTTACTATCTTCCTTTGCACTCATTACCTTATTATCCTAGCTTGTGCTCAGGCTAACTTTTCTTTTGCATATATCAACAGGTCTTGTCACTTGGTCTGCAAAACAAAAAATGTCTGAGTTATTAGCACAAGTTCAGTAACTACTTGCTGGGATGTCATTTTAGCCTTTCACTGTTACTTAACTCTCTCAAATTTTCTTTGCATTGGCTGCTGGTTCCAGTGCTAATCCTATATCTTCCCTTACTATACCACAAATTACCTCATCCTCTCTTATAATTACTCCACCTCCTACTATCAATTTCTCTCCCATTTCTACTGTTCCTCATATTATTCCTGTCTCTTCTTCTATCCAAGAAACTTCTATTGTCCTTGCAAAGGAACGTTCCAGCAGTGTCTGTCTCCGATGCCTCCATTTAACCTCTGATATCGCCTTTGGTCTACAGTCCAACTTCTGGTGAGTTTCTCACTTCATGTCTTTTGCTCAACTTCTTATCTTTTGTCTTTGTTCTAGGTTCTCTATTATCTGCTGATACCACTATTTGGCCCTTTCTCAGTCTAGCTTCCTCTACTCACAAACAGCGTCACCGACCCATTGCCATATGTGTAGCTTTACCACCTCATAAATGTTGTCTTTGCCAAAAGTGCTCTCCAATACCCTCTCCTGTAAAGGTATCTGAGCCTGAGCTTGAGACCGTTTTCTCTTCTCCACTACCACTGATAGGGATCAAAAAGGTTTGGTCACAAAACAAAGGTAAAAGCGAGGTCAGAGAGGCGAAATCTCCAAGCTGCTTCACAATTGTGCACTAAACAAGTAGGTACTGGGGAGATAAATCAAATAATAAAGAGCTTACTGAAGGTAAAAGTCCAGAAATAACCAAAACATATTCAATAGAAACCTAAGAAGAAAAGAACTGTTTTTAGTATTCACTCAAGCAAACTCTTACTGTAATAAGATCCCTAAGGCACGTGTTCATCTCGTGCTATGACACTATTGCCCTTACCTAGTCTAGTAGCCTAGCTTGCCATTGATACAGTAGAACTACCTAGAACTCTCGTGCCATCGTGTGGGCTCTTCTTCAGCTGACCATACAACTGGAAGCTGACTCCAATGACACATAGCGAGTAGTTAGTTCCTAGCATAAGTGAATGCCCAGGTCTGTTGAGGCTTGAGTCTCCCTTTGAGAGAAGTTTTATAGGGTTTTCATAAAGCAGACACAAAAGAAATCCTCAAATCACTCAAATAGCCTTTCAGCTCTAAAGCAACAAAGAGAGAGATAATAGGGGGAAGAGTATTTTTGTCCTTTCTATGCCCTAGAGTATTTTATTAGGATTACAAAGCAATAATACAACAAAAGAAAAGAAACAAAGAAAACTTCCAAATTCCCAAAGATAGTAAGAGAGAAATGATGGGATGGCACCTCTCCTGATCACTTGGCTACCACTTCCCACTCCTCTAATCCTACTCCTGGGGTGCTTCTTTAAACAATATATGGCTCTCAAGCCTTTTGATGGGCCATAGAAAGAGGCAGCAATCTCGAGTCGTTTTGCTCTCGAGCACATTATCTTCATCAAATACCTCTTCTTCTATCTTTCTATCTGACCTCTCTAGTCCTTCTACTACTCCTCTATACTTCATCACATCTTCGAGTCTTAGTCTTCTTCTGTTAGGTTTGCGATGCAGTTCTCGAGAGGACTTGTCTTGCTAGTTCTTGCTATAATTAGCCATCAGCGATGATGGCCCTGCTCTGATGGTAACCTAGATGTTATAAATAAGTGACTGCTGCTGAGATATGATATCACTCTGTTAGAGAACATCTTCTAAGGTCCTTTCCACTCTCGAGAGCACTTTAGAGGGGAGTTCTATTATAGATCTGCTATGAAATTCTCTGGACAATCTCTATGAGGTTTCTGTAGTGGTGGTCATAGCCACTACTCTGCTACTCAAGTGGTATGCTCGAGTCTATGACTGGACATCTAATAATATCTCTGGGGGGCCAAACTTGTCTCTCAAGCTAGTTATTCTTGTTATTATGGTAAAAAATGTCACTTTTATTGCCTAAATAGCTGTCCAGCATGATATCTCCCCCTCACTATAAATGACTGCCCTCAGTCGTCTTCTCATTTATCTCTGGTGATCTAGTATATTCCATATCAGGATCCATATTCCAGTACTCCAGCCTAATGGCCATTCCTCTAGCTTGTACCCCAAGTTCCTGTTCTCTATATGCCTATTCTCAAGTACACTCACATGCTCTCTTGCTTTGGATTCCTATTAACTTCTAAGAAAATGGTAGTTAAAGAACCTCTTATAGTATTCTCTTCTCCAGCTTCTTGCATTCTATGTTCTCAGTGGGTTAAGACCCTCTCATTATATTTTCTCTAAATCTCCTAAAAACAGTTTAGCACTATCTCCAGCACCTTCTGTTCCCACTTCTGGTCTCATTGTTTTGATGCCTATGCACCATTACAACCCAACTATCTCTATTCCTTTCTGAATTAAATCCTTTTCTCACAAACACTAGTCTGCATATCCTTGCAACATCTCTGAGATAGTGAGCTACTCTCCATTTGTCTGATTTTATTCTTTCTAATCCATTTCCTTTATTCTCTGTAGTTCTATGGTTTCTAGCTCAAGAGTTCTTTAAGGCAATTTAGATGCCTTTCTCATATCGCTAATGGGGCTGAGAGCTGTTACTCTCATCCACACATTGCTAGTTCTGCTACCACCACCTCTCAAGCTCATCACCTTAGCATGATCTGTGGGGCTCTATTCTGTGTCAAGTGTAACAAGGTTCACACTCTTCACTCTTCTCATACCAAGTCTACTGATATGTCTCTATTTTATACTGTATCTCCTCAGGTGCTCTAGCTTTGCTTCCACATAGCAGGAGTCCCTCTTTATTTCCTCTCGCTTTTCTGTCTGATATCTTTTCTTGTTCTGTTCTATCTGTCATTTTCTTCTTTATTCTATGCTCCATTTTTGAGGCCATCAACCTCTTTATAGTAGCATCTTGAGTACACAAGGTACTTATCTAAATACAACCAATTCCATAAATTATCTATCCACCAGTACATGTGCTAATGCACTAGGGAGTTCTGCTAATCTTTCTGTAATTGTCATTTCTTCTATTTTATCTCTGGTTTGGCTGCGATCGCTGCCTTTTTCCTAGTCTCATTACAACCTCCATAACTGTAATATCTATTATTCTTGGACTTTGCTTATATTGTGCATGTCCCTTTTCTGATCAAAATCTTTTTCTGTTCTTTACGCAGACAAGAGTCATATCAAGAAGATTCTCTTTCAAGAAACAACCTGTTATGTATCCTAGAGACTATTATTGCTCAGTATATGCCTTGCAAACTCAGTCTACTATCTTCTGGCAGAATTAATCCAATAATTATCACAGTCCATAACAGTCCTGTGTACATCCAAATATCCATATAAGTTGAGAACGCTTTCTGAGTCTTAGTATCTATCTTGAGTCATTATTGACTTCTATCCTGTATGTATTATTTTAGGTCTGAATGATTTTTCTTCTTGTCTGAATCTATTCACAGCACAGAAACTATATCATGTCACCACGTCAGTTACTGTGGTGTGTTCTATAACTCCGAAGATGTCCCATCCTTGTACAGGATAGATATAACACTTTATCGTCCTTTTCCAATTACTTTCCAAATCTATTTCTTGACTGATTCTTTTCTCTCAACAGCGCATCATATTCCCAACTGTTGTCTCAAGTTCTCTTATCTCTCTCCAAGACAATTCCACATCTAAAGAGCATCTAACATCTGTTCTTGACTGCCGCAATCTTTAACAGCTAGTCCAAACACATCTATATCTCCAATCATTGTTCTGATGACTAGTGATGTCTAAAGCATCTCAATCCTCTAGGTATGTCTCCTTGAAACTAAGAGAGAACCTTGTTATACCTGTTCTGGGTTTGGTGTCTCATAAGTCTAAAATCACCAAACTCTCTTCTGTCTGTATTATTCTGGTTCAAAATTTTCCAACTTTCTAGGTCCAAATTATAGTACTAGGTGCTCCTTGCACATTTGCATTATAATTTCTTGAGTTCCCACACAAACCAAAATAGTAAGTAATAAGAATTGGTCTTTTTCTTTCTTCTAATCTCTTTATTCATCTGAAAAACACTATTTTTCTATAGGTTTGACAGTGAAATCCTGTCTGTATCATTCTGGTATCTCTTCTATGCTATAGGGCATGTCTAATTCCACCAAAATCCATTCAAAATTCTCAAAATTGGTGTTTAACACCTCTAATACTGCTCTAAGAGCTTCTAGTCATTATAACATCTCTGATTTCATTTCTGACTTATCCAAGTGTGTCTCCAGTGACCTTATCTGAGTCTCTATCTCGTCTAAATTCTATTTCTTGCCATGTCTCATGGTCATAGCTCTGTGATTCCCTTTCGAGTCTGATCTTATAAGACCAATCTTTATTCTAAAGTCTTTCAAAGTCTGCTTTTCTGCTGACTAATCAGTCTGCATGGCATGTTCAAGTTTCTAGTTCCTTTTTCCAAATGCATTATGCTTATGATTTCCCATTTCTGACTAATCACCTAGAATGAGAAAACAACTATCCTATATCATGATTTTTCTATCCAATGATACAAGTGGCTTCTCCAGGCTCTAAGTGTGTCTTTCTATCTTTTGTTTATGTTTTCTTTCCTATTGGGCTCAAGGCTCTCTATATTGCGAAACACTTTCTAATCCAATTTCTCCATTCCATTTTCTTGGTTATTTAGTGTTCCTAATACTATGTCAAGTTTTCTATGACTACTATTGCTCCCACTAAGACTGTTCTGACTTTTATTTTTATTGTTCTCCTTCTACAGCTTCCCAAATTAATGCGATGAGCTGTTATCCAATATTCTTAGAGTGCCAAACCTAGCCGTTCCCTTTCTGCTATCTATTTGGCTCTCAACTAGGAGCTCTTCTGGTAAGACAGTCATTCTCTATATCTTTATTCTTTCTAACACCTTGCAAGGCATTTTTGTTTCTGGCAAAGGTATTTGCTCTATCTGTTTCTCTGGTCTTATGAGATGAGTCTCTCAGTCCAATATCTTTCCGATCTTGTTTTCTAATCAATTTCTAATGATTCCAAAACTAGTTCCATCTGATTCTGAGAGTTCCTAAGACATCCACTACCACAACACATTTATAACATATCTACTCAAATTATTTCTATCTGTCTGTCCATATAGTTATCTATTTGGAGCTCTAGTTTTCTATCATAGTGGAGTCTGGGGGGTATTACTTCTAGGTATGTTCTTTCAAATGACTCTTCTTTTCTTATTAATTCTGATTTCCCATAGGGTTTTTAATATCCACTTTGCTACTGAATCTGTAGTCTTTTTGAATAGTCAAACTTTCTTTCTCCAAGTAATAAACTGGTTTATAACCACTTCCATTATCTCTCTCGCAAAGTCGCTTCTGGTTTTAGTCACATTGTGACATCTAAGGGTTCATTCCCTATTCTTTCTGGTATTCTGAGTTGTACTATATTTAGTATAGCTATTCTGTCTGTTTGCTATGTATCTCCTGTCTCCATATGTGCTGTCTGTTTATCTGTATTTACTGCTCTCTAACAGCTTTTCTAGTCTGCAGTTCTGGTTTTCTAGTTATCCATTCCTTGGGTCATTTCTATCTTGGCACTTTGTGCTTTATTCTGAGATGCGTCTAGTATCGTCTTTCCTTATTATATCTCCAGATGACTCTAGTCTTCTGTTTACGATCCCAGTCTTTCTAGAAGCTATTCTATTTTGTTCCATGACTTTCTTTTAAGGTACACTTGCCACTTCTTTATGAATTATTCTATTCTCTGAGTAGGCTATCGTTCCTCTTTCTATAAGAAGACATTTATGCCTTTCCTTATAATAAATCTCGAACTCACAGCTCTCAATTCTTGATATTAATTCTAGTTCTAGTGCAATATTATTGCTGATATCCTAATGTAGTCCCACCATCTGGTAGATGGTGAGTCTCCTGGTTTATCTCATCTAATTCTAGCTGCTGATCTCCGTCTATAGGTTCTCAATATTTCTGATCTGAATTATATTCTGGATTTATTCTGTCTGGTTTTATCTCTGATTATATGGCCACTAGTGCCTATTTATTCCAGTTTTTATATGCAATCTCTATTCTAAAGGTTAGCTTTTGCCTTCCTAGTGGTCTGTTTCTAACTAGCATCTCTTTTATAGTAATTCTTATATCCAATATCTTCTATAACCAAATCTATAGTTAAAGGTGCTTTTATAGACACGATCTCCTGTCTCAATGGCAATTCTAGTTCTTGGCAACTAATAATGGCACCAGTTCTCTGAGTACTTCTGAGCAATAAACTTATAAGCTCTGTCTGATCTCTGCATTTTTCTATCTGTCTAATGGCCATTTATAGACTATTCCTGTCTGTATCTTGTTCCATAATTCTATGATATCACAGACTCTGAGGCTATTCTCAAAAGCCATGACAATTGTTCTATCCAATCCCCTACACCAAATAGTACTGGCATCTCTGATCTAGTCTGATATTTCAATCAATGCCTAAGCCTCTTTCTCCAAAGCATTAGATCCCAAAGAATTCTGGTTATTTCTAGCAACTAGTGCTTTTATCTGATCCACAAGACAACACCAAATAAATAATGCTTTCAGTTCTGGTTACACACACACTCGAGTCAAAACTCAAGTGCAATCTGGTTCTATATTCTGGTATTCTATACTGATTTAAGGTTAAGTGACTATAGTTCTTGTTTCTAATAGGATTTCTGTATTCTATATTCTGCATTCTACAAGGACTTGAAATATGTTTTTAGTTATTAGTATAATACCAAATAATAATGAAAAGAATGATAATAAAAATAAGTGACAAAATAACAAAAGGTGCTAAGAAGTGTAGAATAACAAAAGCTCCCTACAATCTGAAACTCCCCTCGCGGTGGGCTCCAGATGATGGGGATCAAAGAGAATTTGATCTTGAGACAAGAATGATAACAAATGAAAATATAATAATCTCTGAGATATTTCACAGTTGTGCACTAAACAAGTAGACACTGGGGAGATAGTCAAATAACAAAGGGGGCTTAGAAATAGAGGGGGAGGTCGAATAACCAAAAGAACAGATAAAGAGATTCTATAAGAGTCCACTTGAGGTAGATCTTATTATAATAGGATCTCTAAGACACGCATTCATCTTGCGTCATAATACTACTGTCCTTACCTAGTCTAGTAGCCTGGCTCGCCATTGATACAGCAGAACTATCTAGAACTCCTGTGCCATCGTGTGAGCTCTTCTTCAGTTGACCATACAACTAGAAGCCAGCTCCAATGACATGTAGTGAGCTATTAACTCCTAATATAAGCAAATGCCTAAGTCTGTTGGGGCTTGAATTCCTGTTGAGAGAGGTTTGATAGGTTTTTTAGAAGAGAAGGAAGAAGACTTAGAAAACTAGAAACTTAGTCACTCAAAATAGCTGTTAAGCTCTAGAGCAATAGGAAGGGATAATAGTAGGGGTATGATTTCTTGAGTTCCTCTCTGTGCCCTAGAGTATTTTATTATGATTACAAAGCAAAGAGACAACAAAGAAAGTGAGACAAAGAAAACCTCCAAATTCCCAAACCTAGTAAGGCCACAATGATGAGATGGCACCTTTCTGAACACTGGGTAGCTACTTCCTGATCCTTTAACCCTACTCCCAGAATCCTTCTCTACATGATGGTCAGGTCTCGAGCCTCTTGCTGGGCTGTAGATGGAGACAGTGATCTCGAGTTGTCTTATCCTCGAGCACATTATCTAGCCTTCCTACTACCTCTCTCTTTCTCTTTTCTATTCTTTTCTTCTACCTCCTCTATATCCTTTTGCTCTTCCAGATTCCCAATTCCTTCCATTGCTATTCCAACGCAACTCCACAGTGGCTCAATTTCCTTGATCCTGCTATAATTAGCCATCAGTGATGATGGCTTAGCTCTGATAGTAACTGCTCTATGAATAACACTGCTGGCTGCTGAGATAGGACGTCACTCGGGTCACAATAATCTATCTAAGTTTGCCTCCATTCTCGAGAGCACTTCTAGAAGGGAAATCTGCTGTAAATCTGATACAGGGCGCCTAGGCAAGCATCTATGAGGTGTATGTAGCAGTGGTTACAGCTACTACCCTGCTACTCAAGCTAGATGCTCGAGTCCACAACTGGGTGTCTAAAGGAACATCTCTGGGAAAGGGCTGAGCTCTCCTCTCGAGCCAATTATTCTATTTTAAGGTGTAAATTGTCACCTACTTTGCCTAAAGATTTGTATGGCATGACACCGCCATCTCCAAAACCTGTATCTTGTCCCAAGCATACTATTAATCAAGCTCCAGTGGTTGATACGACTCCTTGCTCTGTCATTCTTCCTAACAAAAAGTCTAAGACTATGGCACCTGCTCAGCTTCATGACGGTTCCTCCTTGTCTGAGGTATCTCCTTCTGGTATGTTTTCTTTCTGTTTTGATTTTTCTCTATTAACTCGGTTTATATCTTTAGGTTGTAATATTATCTCTCTCTTTAGTCTAGTAGCTGGGCACCCCTATCTAGACCTTATTCCTGCTCTGTTTGTGCCTCTCTCTTGTGAGGAGTTAGTATGTTCTTTATTTCTGCTACTGTCTTTTCCTTAACCGTGCTTTCTAGTCTTGCACTGTACTCTATCCTACTTGTTGTTGTCTTCACCATTTCTGATTATTCTTTTCTTAGTATGCTCCTATTGTTGCCTCTGATGACATCCTAGTCAAGGAGAGTATGTCATCTACTCTTCTCTTGTTTTATCCCTTTTTTCTAATTCATGGGTCTTAGCTCATGCCATCTTTTAAGCCACTCAAGATTTTTATAAACAGGGCATTAGTATGCAAAAAGCCACTGCTCGCGCCTGCTCTGTTTCTATACTCGAGATCAGCTTACTATTTGTCTCCTCAAATGTCTTATAAGCTATCTATTGTCTTGAGAATGCCGCTAGGAATTACAAGGATGCTACTGAAGAGCATGACTGCTTGACTGCTATTTATGAGGCTAAAACAGCTTCTAGATCTACTAGGTAAACTGTCTTTCTGTTTTCTTTATTGTTTGTAGTCCATAGTTTCTTTGTTCTGTAACTGGGCTGCTATAAATTTATGATTGTGTTTGTATTTTCTAAAGGGATCTCTTTCCTTTCAGCTACAAGTTCCTTTAAGTCTTCTTCTAAGGTATTTAGAAGTTCTTGGACTTCTCTGATAAAATCTATTTTCTTTCTTGGGAGGTAGGGTATAACTCGAAAGGCTGCCACTCTATTTTGCCAAACTGATCCATCTAGCTCTGCTAGAATATAGGCACCTCCATATAGTTTCCTTAATACTATCATAGGTCCTAGGTATCTCAGTTTCATTTTTCTGTCAGCTGACATTGTCAGATGTGCTCTAGACAGTCTCTCAGTAATATGTTGGTGATTGATTATGTAGTAGGTCACCTGACTTAATGTGTAATTCCCTGTGGACTTGAAGTTGGCACTCTGTCACTTACAGTTGTCCACAGGTGATAGTTAGCTATTGTTTCTTTCAATAAAGTCACTTACAGTTGTTCACAGTGTTACTGAGTTGCTAGGACCTCACAGCTGTCACCACTGCCCAGGTTCTAACAGGTTATGGGCCCTAGCCTCTAGCAACTTCAAAACATAAATTTAAAACACAAATTCTATGCTCATCTCTTGTCCGACTGCTTTGAAATTTAAAACACTGGTGCACTGTCCCAAATGCTATCTGCCATCCAAATTTCAGTCTGATCGCATCAAAATTGACCAAGAAATTGCACATCTTCATCTACATCCTCCCCTATCAACAATCTTGCGATTTTCTCACCCGATTCTTGCACAATCTGTTTCAAACTTCATATGTGAGCTTCTCACCATACAGTTGATTCACTGTACAAAATTCGTGCCAATCGCATAGCTGGATCCCTTGCAATCCATCATTTTGACATCTTAGAATAAACCTGCTGTTCCTTGCTCGTTTCTAATCTGTTCAGCCCACAACTTTGCAGGCCAAATTTATGCATTACCAAGAGCATCTCTACGTAGTTTCATTTGAATTGCCCAATGCGTTCTTTTGCAATAAGCAAATCAAATTTCTCTCTCAACATGTCTTCTCTTAAATCCACAGATTTTGCAAGAAATTCTCAGACCAACCCTTTCTCACTATCATCACCACTTCAGCTCAATACTGACTTCCACTGGATTGCTGATACTGGTGCAACATCCTACATGACTCCTCACTGCCACTGGTTCAAGTCATATACTCACTGTAGAACACGCCCCTTCTCTCCCTCTAACCACCACCATGGTTAAATCGAATATTCAGAATAAATCATCTACTACCAATGCTTGTCCCCCTGGCCCCCAGGCTACTCCTACTAGTGTTGGTGAGTCTCCAGACTCACTCAACCTTATTTCTCATGCTAGCTCTAGGGCTGGTAAATGCGTTCATCCCAGAGGATGCTCTCGTGCTCGTCACACTGTCAGATGCTCCTCCAGGAGTGTCTCAGCTGCTAAAGTCTTTAAGAATGCATCTCCTAAGCTCTCTTCTTTCTCTAAGGAGGAGGAAAGTGAAGAGAAGGAGGTTAGTCCTGGTTCCAGGACACCTATTGCCTCTAGGATCATTATAGGCAAGCTTTCTCATAGAATTGCCCCTCTCCAGCTCCCTACTACTTCCTCTTCCTCTGCTCCTGAAGGGAGAATACATTCTATGAGTTGGGATGACCAAGTTTCTGCTGAGGAGAGCAGGGGCCTTGTCTCTGGGGTGATTTCTGCCCCCCAGGTCCCTTTGTCAACCAGTTTGATGCCTCATGGCCTAAACCATGGAACAGCTGAGTCATCCTCTGAAATAGAGGGTGGTAGTGCAGTAGCAGGCACCTGTGATGTGACAGATGACTGTGACACATTAGTAACCCGTGACTGTGACAGTTTACCTCAGGTGTCACAACATGTGACAAGTAACATTGTCATACCTGATGTCACACATGATTGTGACTTGT
>Ga0153958_1000208_pt1 | contig 13568 bp, 15 predicted proteins | sample TSFL042MetaG_FD_104719 | JGI IMG/M metagenome (GOLD analysis project Ga0153958, IMG submission 104719) | Attine ant fungus gardens microbial communities from Florida, USA - TSFL042 MetaG | ecosystem: Host-associated > Fungi > Mycelium > Unclassified | place: USA: Florida, Wekiwa Springs... | reverse complement strand
GGTCTAATCCTCAGACTATGAGTTCTTATATACAGGAAAGTGATGGTCTGTGCACTAGTACAGATCATCACCTGACTACTACCTATTGTTCTACATATGGTAGTGTCTTTGTGCTAAAATAATAATAACCTAACCATATGGAGGCTGTCCTTTGTTCTAAGAAAAGGACAGATGACTATCTATGGGTAATTAATGAAGTCCATGTGCAAACATTGAGGCCTTTATATCTCCACTAATATTAATTGCCTTGAGGTTGTTCTAGGCTCATTCTGAGTGTTATGAAGAAGGCTTCTGCTGAGCCTAGAACCAAAGCATCAATCACAGCGGTTTCCGAGATATTAGTGATTTAATAAATGGTAACATGGTGGTTACCAGTTGATCTGCTTAATATCTTGGCCAATATTGATCGCCTCGAGACGTGACTGGCATCGATAGAAAGGTCTTCTTAAGGGCTTTAAGCTGGCCTTGAGACAGTGGGAATCGTCGAAGATTTGGTGGAGATATGACCGAATGAAGTTTGTGACATTCAGTAAGAGGGGTGAATTCAGAGAATTGGCAGCAAATACTCAGCAAGGAGGTTTTAAATCATCACCTACTGCAAATGCAACTACTACTGGTAAAGAGAGAAACCAGATTTCCACATGTATGACAATGGGCAATTCTGAATTCAAGGTACCCACTACCTCAACCCTTAATAGAATCCATAGACCTAATAACAGAACACCCCCTAGTTTTAGTGTTATTAACCAACAAACACATAACACAATGGGGTTGGAGAGTCTCAACAATATATCTGGAGAAATACCATTAGCTTGCCATATGGACCCTATTAATAAAACTGCTATTTCTACACTTCTTGACTCTGGTGCAAGTGACCATTGTTTTGCTGATCTGTGTCATATGACGAAAAATACCCATTTAATAATATAATTTCCTTTTTATTTTATATTATTACTAAATTTTCGCTCCTAAACTCCTGTTATCTACTCCTATAGGATCACGATGTAGACTAGTTACTTGTACTCCTCCTATTCCGGACTTAGTATAAGTACTCCAGTAGCTACATCTTAGTTCCTTAGTTTGTAGATTAAAGTCAATTACGTCTTTAACATCTACCTCCATTCTTATCAACCTATATATCACTCTTTTCCAGATCTTTTGGCAACAATTTCATCCTCCTGAAATATGCAACCGCACACACGACAGCAGATCAAGGCACAGTGCACGAGCTGAGACCAAGGTTGTTCCCATTTTGTTGTCAATTCCTATCCATTTCAGGGTAATTCCACTCCTACTCTGTCCCGTCCTTGACAATCTGTCGCTCTTTACATCATATACCCCATTTGAGCAACTATTACCTAGACTCACCACTAAAGAAGGACTAATATTCAATGTTGTGGGAAAAGGGAGTATCAAACTCCAAACAAATATCAATGGACAGAGGAGAATGATCACCTTTGATAACATATTATATACACCTGGATTCAGATCCAACTTAATCTCAGTGGCAAGACCAAGTACCAAGGGAGCAGAAGTGAACTTTAAAAACAACAAGGCTGTTATTAAGACAAAGAATGGAACAGATATAATATCAGCAATGCAATCAGGCTTACTATATGTGGTCAACATGGACAAAATACAACCAACTGTATTTATGGTACAATCAAAGCAGAAGCTAACAAGCTTTGCTACTTGGCATAGACACCTGGTCCATGCTGGAGCAGAGGCTATATGCCAAATGATGACTGAGAATCTTGTTGATGGATTAAATATCTGTGGAGAACTATCAATTGGTGGACTGTGCAAAGACTGCATCTATGGTAAACATGCTGCTCACCCATATAGTGACAACAAACCCAGGGAAAAAGACGTACTTGAACATGTACACATTGACATATGGGGTCCATCCCAAGTCCAGTCAGCTGGCGGTGCATTATACTTCATGATTATCATGGATAGTTTTTCATCATACTGAACGGTTACATTTCTAAAGACTAAATCAGCAGAGATTACATTGAAGATTTTCAAGGGTTTTCATGCTGAGGCAGAATGCCAAACTAGAAAAAGGTTAAAGCAAGTATAACTAGATATGGGCAGAGAGTAGTATAACAGTGTATGAGAGAATTATTGGGCTGAACAAGGCCTGGATTTTGAATTTACAATACCTTATGCTTATCAGCAAAATGGCGTAGCAGAATGCTCAATGCACACTATCTTGGACAGTACTAGGACAGCACTGGCAGAGTCTGGATTACCTATGAAATACTGGGCAGACGCTGTGTGAACTATAGTATATACTTGGAATCTCCTGCCTAATCCTAGACAACTGATAACAATTCCAGCTGAGCTATAGACAGGATGACACCAAGACATATCTGTTATCGATAGACAGTGAATGTCCTTAGTGATCACCCTAGGTGGATATTCAGGAAGAACTCGATGGAGTTCTTTATTGGATTAACTACCTTCTTATACTACTTTTACAAGTGGCTGTACACTACTAGTCCATGATCATATGTCCTTCTAGAATGTTCTACAATCATATGACAAGGTCATGTGATATGATTACTTAAGTTCCCACACTATTTATATCTTGTCTGCATTGTATGACTTGATATTTGTGGATCAAGTATTTGAACGCATAGGAAACTTGTTCCTTCTTGGGGCTCTCATAACAGTATCGTATCTCCAACCTTTTGGCTGCACCTCTTATGTCCATGTTCCTTTGGACTTGAATCAATCTAAATTGAATCCTAGGTTGGTAAAGACTGCTTTACTAGGCTACTTTGGATACGATAGATATAAACTACTGGATAAAAGTACTAGTGCCGTCTTTAAATCCAGGGATGTCATTTTTGAAGAGGGGATCACTTGTTACTGCTAAGTCTTGACGACTCAAGGATCACTCGAGGTAAGTGTTCAGGAAGAACTTGATAGAGTTTCTTGTTGGATTGACTACCTACTTATACTACTTTTACAAGTGGCTGTACACTACTAGTCCATGATCACATGTCTTTTCCAGAATGTTCTATGATCACATGTCCTTGTCACGTGATATGATTACTTTAAGTTCCCATGCTATTTATATCTTGTCTACGTTGTATGACTTGATGTTTGCAATCAAGTGTTTGAATGCATGGGAAACTTGTTCCTTCTTTGGGCTCTCATAACATCACTCACTTAGCAAAACAGCCAACTCCTACTATGCTCTCCAATGATAACAACTATCGACACATGGAATTGCACCAAGACCTCTACCTAGCTCTGAACTTCATGAGACTAATAATGATAACACCCCTGACACAAACAATAGTACTCCTACTACCACTGAAAACCCAAACAATGATCCTGATGATCTTCCCCTGGCCTTAAGAAAACCCCAGAGAACTGTGAAACCAGCCACTTGGTTGCAAGAGTTAACTGAATATATGAATAGACCAATAGTAAATCATATCCTAGATGATAACTGGATCCCTAGAACATTCAAGGAAGCAATGAGAAGGCTTGACCTTTGGTAGAAACCTATGGCTACTGAAATAGCAATGCTGAAAGCCAGGGAGGTTTTTAAGGTGGTACCAAGACCAGAGGAATGGAATGTGGTTGGATCAAAGTGGGTTTATGTGATAAAATAGAAGGAGGATGGTGGATTAGAGAGACGAAAGGCTAGAACTGTGGTAAAGGGGTTTACTCAAGTAATAGGGGAAGACTATAAAGAAATATATGCATCCGTCACTTGCCTTAAGTCTATCTACCTTGTATGCACAATAGCAGCCTCATGACAACTTCGCTTGTAGTAGATTGATTTTGTGTCTGTCTTTCTTAACAGCGACAACAGCTATGAGGTATTTATGGAACAGCCAAGAGGATTTGAGGAAGGGGGAGATAATCACATATGAAGACTTTGCAAAACTCTTTATAAAACAATGCAGGATATACATGACTGGGCTGAAAATCTAGATAAAACCTTTGAAGGCCATAGTTTCTACAAGTCAAGGGCAGATCCTCAAATCTGCTCTAGAGTTTATGGTGATGAACTTACGCTAACATTTACCTAGACAGATGATGTACTAGGTGTCTCATTAACTATTAAAGGTGAAAATCTAGCAAAATCACAACTTGGCACTAGCTATGAGATAAAAGATCTGGGAGAAGCAAAACTCATTTTAGGAATGTACATTAACAGAGATCCTATTACTGGAAACATATCTCTATTCCAAAAATCTTATTGCAAACACATGTTAAGATGCTTCAACATGGAGAACTGTTCACCAAAATTGACTCTACTCCCTCCAGGACTGCTATTAACAACAGAGGATTGCCCTAATACTCCCAAGGAAGCTAATGAAATGAAGGATATACCCTACTGGAAGGTACTTGGATCACTCATGTGGCTACAAGTCACTATATGACCTGACATCACATATGCTGTAACATTACTCTCTCACTTTGTACACAACCCAGGAAAGTCACACTGGACTGCAATCAAACATGTACTAGTCTATATCAAAGGAACATTGAACTATGAAATAACATACAAGGCTAATGCTGAACTCAATCCTACTAGATATGTAAATTCTGATTTTGCAGGTTGCAAGGACACATGTTGCTCCACAAAAGGAAATATCTTCATTATAGCAGGAGGACCAGTATCATGGGAGAGTAAGAGACAAGAAACAGTAGTATTGTCAACAGTGGAGGCAAAGTATATGGGTTTCTCAAGGGCAATAATACAGATACTTTAGATATCAAAATATTTCACCAAGATCAAACTGCCAACCCCAAAACCAATTGTAGTTCACGCAGATAATAATGGATCAATATCTCACAGCTTAAATGACAAAAATCACCATAGAACAAAGCACATTGATATGCAGTACCATTTTATTAAGGACCAAGTCAAATGTAAAAACATTACCTTCCAATACATACTGTCTTCTGAAAACATTGCCGATCTCTTCACCAAATCCTTGTCTCAAGAGAAAATCTGCCAATTCACCACAGAACTTCAATTACAGCTTACTACTGAGGGTATACTAGACCAGGGGGGGTGTTGAAATGGTCTAGTGACTCTTTACTCATACTTTGCATCTATTGCTATGTCATTACCAGACTGGGATGGTACCCACTAATATGATACATGGTGCCTCTAGTTTTGTTTATCTACTTAATCCTTGTTATTGTCCTTCATCCTTCCTTAGTCATCTACTTTACCTTGTGACGCCTGAGATGAGATATCTATTATACTTGTGCATAGTACTACCATTTACTGATATATTTAGCTTACATATCTGATAGGTAAATACACATACAAGTCGTCTACTTTACCTTGTGATGCCTGAGCTTACATATCTGATAGAATGTAGTGCATGTATGGATGGTCTAAGGAATACCATAATGATATTATATTCTCATACTGTATTGTGTTTACATAACTATCAATAAATACCTCCTGATGATGATGATGATGAGTCTGGTCAGGGATACCCCATGGTGCATTTGATTTGAAGAGGTATTAACAGTCAAATTAGAGCTGGGTAATGGATTTGAACTCTTTATTGAGTTCTTCAGGGTCAATTTGAGGCATCTATCAGGATTGAGATCCCTAGGTGTTTACTTCTTACCATTGTGTGCAAAGACAAAGCTAAGTTTTCCTAAAGTGATCTAATGTGCCTTGTGGGATAGACTTGGTACCAAATAAAAGTGAGTTGAATCTAGGAAACTTGTCGTGATAGAATAGGATTGTCTCTAAGACATTTGGAAAGTACCTTTATGGCTCTGTTTTGGAGAGAGGAATTTCTTCAAAGAACAAGGTAAACTAGAACAATGATGATTTTTTAGAGCTTGGATTGCTCATAGAGTTTCTCAGGGCTTCTGTCAATTGAGACAGAAGCAACATTAATCTTATAGAAGTGATATTGCGCAGGAAAAGATCAATGTTTAGTCATTCAAATGCAATTCCTCAAGAATAGTACAGTCTCATTTAATCTTGTTAGAGTACTTGTGGGAGAGTGGGCAAAGATAGGACCATTTGAGGGAAGCATTGAACAGAGAGAGGTGATAGGTCTCTTGATACAATGTAAGCTATCAAATGTCAGAATACAGCAGACTGATATAGTAGTATGATTGGGCCCATAAGCAGTCTGAGAAACTCTGAGATCACAGATAAAAGTCTTGAGTGCTTAGATTGTTTAAATCTTCATTTTACACTAATGTCATTTCCTAGTCCTTTTTTTGATTTTGCAATAGGGAATAAAGGAAATACTTTATTTTTCAGATTTGAGTAATTTCTCAAAAACCTTGTCATAACATGGGATACTACAATAGGAACAGGCAGCAGGTTTATAGAGTAAGTCTCAGTAATCTACAATGTAGATTGACAACTAAGATGCAATGGAACAGAATAGCAGCTATATAGGAGTATAGGCATACTAAATAGTATGGTACTAGTAGAATGATGACATTAGTTTAGACTCCATCCTATCACTGCAAAGGTATGACTGCGATAGTCCACTTCAACAAGTGTAAAAGACTAAGGTATAGCAGCTATTGTAAGGAAGCTAAACTCCAAGCTAGAATAAAGCCAACTGCTTTTTGTTCAGCGATTGACAAAGAGAACTCGATGGAGTTCTCGCTCATTTCTCTACCTACTCATACACTTTACTACTGTGGCTATGCGCTTATCTTCCCATGGTCCTCATGTTACTCTAGTCATGTGACACCTTGTGACTGTGACTTGTGACATGACCATCTGTGACCATCCATCACACCAATTGTGACATTGTGACAAAGTCATGTGATACTTTTCCACGCTCCATCTTGTAGTTGTAAGTTCAAAGAAAAAGAAAAAGAAAGGAAAAGAAATATAAATAATAACTTAGCCGTTTTGCCAAGTCATGACAGCTATTGATTAAGTGAGTCCATAAGACACAGTTTAGTACTATATTTTTTCCTCAAATCTAGTAGTATAGTATAGTAGTATCTAGTCTAGTCTAGTCAAGTTCTAGTATCTAGTATGTATCTAGTATCTAGTACTAGTACTAGTATATACTAGTATTGTCACAAACTTCATTCAGCCATATCTCCATCAATTCTTCAATGATTCTCATGGTATTAAAGGCTATGGAAAGCCCTCAAAAAGACCTTTCAATTGATGCCAGTCATGTCTCAAGGCAATCAATATTGGTCAAGATATTAAGCAGATCAACTGGTAACCACTATGTTACCATTTATTAAATTACTAATATCTTGGAAGCTGCTGTGATCAATGCTTCGGTTCTAGGCTCAGCAGAAGCCTTCTTTATAACACTCAGAATGAGCCTAGAACAACCTCAAGGCAATTAATATTAGTGGAGATATAAAGGCCTCAATGTTTGCACATAGACTTTATTAATTACCCATAGATAGTTATCTGTCCTTTTCTTAGAACAAAGTATAGCCTCCATAAGGTTAAGTTATCACTATATTAAGCACAAAGGCACTACCATATGTAGGACAATAGGTAGTAGCATGTGATGATCTATCCTAGTACACAGACTATCACAATTCTATATATAAGGACTTATAGTCTGAGGAATAGACCTCAGACTTAACAACATCTTTTGTCACTGTCTAAACTTCGCATTTTTGATTCTTTCAAGATTCTAAAGTACTAATCACAAATAAGTAAGTGACCATTTGTGATCATATATGTATGTGAGAAGGATGTGGGAGTAATGCTTGCTTATCCAATGCTTAGCCAATGCTTTACAAGCATTGGTCAGTATTCTCTCTCTTCAATGAAAAATGCAAATAAATTCAGAATAAATTCAAATAAATTGGAACAGGCAGTGAGCAAAGCGAGCTAACTGTGGTCTCACTGTTGTAGGAAGGGAGTAGAGTGACTTGACTTACAACAGTGCAAACTATTAGTGTAGGAAGGAAGCAGAGCGACCTGATATATAATAAATATTGCTCACTGTGTCGCAGACCATTATTAGAAGGGAGCAAAGCGACCTGATCAATAACACTATCTGCAGTTGCACAGACCGTTGTTGGAAGAGAGCAAAGCGACCTGATAGACAACACTACTTACTGTTACACAGAATGTTGTAGGAAGGGAGCATAGTGGACTGACTTCAGCACAAACTTACTTAGTAAAGGGTTCCAGAAGGGCCGGAGGCCCAGATAAAAACCTTGTAAGTATGTATATGAGACTAATGTGGGAAGATGCCTGCTGAGTGAGCATGACAAAGCTTCACATAATCATGACTAAGTTTTACCTAATGGCTCTCTTTTCACTCAAAAATTCCTATAAACTCAGAATGAATTCAAATAAATTCGAAAAAAAGTGATGAGCAATACAATCCTTTTTCTTCTGATTTTAAAATTTTTCAACAAAATATTAAAGCATCACAATTCTCTTCTTTTCATAATTCAACCTAAATAAATGTGTGAGAGGAATATAACATGTACAAACAATGCCAGCTCATCATCAAGTTCACTCTCTCAAATCATAATTACTATTTTCCACCTTCCTCTTTGCTCTCTTATACCTCTCTACTCTCTATATACCTTGACTGGAAGCTGGGCCCTAGGTGTAAAGGGGACAGTACTCTACAACTGTGGTGTAGAGCTTGGAGTGTGTGACTAAGCTTAGGTCTTCTTTTTCAGAAAGACTCTTTCTTTAAGTGGTGTTGTGATAGTATACCTATAAACTCTTCTATTATAAACCTAGTACTAGAGGTCCATTGTAATCTGTATATGCACAGGATTGACAACTGCTCATTAAGAGAGGGGTCTAGAGTAGGGGTCTTCTTCTTAGGAACAATAGTATATCTTTTTTCTTAGAATAGCTATAAGTGAACAGTAAGACAATTGTGAGAAATGGATCCTGCTGAAGAAGAACGTCAGGCTAGAAGAGCTGAGGAGAGAGCACAACAATATGCTTTGCTCCAAAATGTTCCTCCTACTCCTGTTTGGAATAGAGAAAGGGGTAGAGGAGGAAGAAGATTCTATATAACTTTTGTATATGTTCTACAAAACCTTGATGATGCTATACTTGATTTGCATAGACATTAGCTTGCTCAACAAATACTATCAGCAGAGCAACAACAGAGGACAACTCAAGATTATAGAGCAAAAATCATTAGAGTAGAAGTAGAGCAACAAAGACAAGTGGAAAAGAGGCAGTTAGAGCAACAAAGAGTAGCAGATGAGTTAGAAATACTACAAGTAGCAAGAAGAGTTGAGCCTGCTCCTATAGTTCAAATCAATCAAATTATGGAGGAATGAAGAAATGAGGATGCAGATGCTCTTGATTATGAAGGACAGCAGAATAGAGATAGTAATAGGGATCTACATGTGGATAGGAATATGCAGGAAGACATTCTGAGAGTTGTGAGTAACATATTTCACTAATTATCAGTAGATGAATATTAACCAAGTATAATAGGATATTGGGGAAGGAAATATTCAAGACTTAGATATGGAAGATAATATGATTCAGGTATGATGATTTTTTGTATACCAAAACTCTGCATACTTAACAGTTGAACTAGAACCAAGAGGCTATTGTTCCAGATGATATTCCACCTCTTATCTTTCAGCCTACATATTATCCACCTGCTGGACAACCATTCCTAGAGGCTGATATACAGTATAACAACTTGGGCATACTGTCTGTCATCTGTCCTCACTGTTATGCTCTTCACTTTAACTGTGAAAAGCTTACTTCTTTATGGGTCAATCATTCCACATTTGGCATGTACTGTTTGCAAGGACAAATCCAACTACCTCCTCTTCAACTACTCACTGGAATCCTTCACAACTACTTGACTAAAGATAATTATTCCTCAAGAGAATTTTGTAATAATATACGACAGTATAATGCAGCTTTTGCTATGACTTCAGTAGGAGTCAAAATCAATAACTCAGTTACTAGACAGTCTGGTCCCTACTGTTTCAAGATCCAAGGAGAGCTTCATCATCTTACTGGTGCCCTTTTTCCTCATGGTGATGATCCTCCTGCCTATGCACAAATCTACATCCTTGATATAGCAGAGCAGTTCAATGTCAGGAGACTCAATAATAGGAATCTTGATCCTGTAGTAATGGATAATCTTCAAATAATGCTCTTGAATAGCTACCCATATATTGGTCATTATTGTCATGCCTATGAACTCATTAGGAAAAAGCCAGTAGAGGAGCAGGAAGAAATCACAATTAGGTTACATGTCAATTTGCAACAGAATCAAAGAACCCATAACCTGCCAACAGCTGAGGAGATTGCAGTTATTATTCCAGAGAAAGGGATGCATCATGCAATAGACAATAGAGATGTAGTATTATGAGCAAGAGGAGGACAACTTGAACACATCAGCCAGAATAGTCCTTTATATGCTGCTCTTCATTATGTTCTGTTGTTTCCAAAGAGAGAGAATAGGTGACATTCAAGAATTCCAATTCATAGTACTCAACTTAGAGAATGAGAGGAGAATGCAAGGCAAAGAGATGGGGAGGAATGAGCTCACTCACAGGTGGTCTCTGATAGATGCTACTATGCCTATTATCTTCATGTTAGAGATGGTCCTCAGCCACCTCTCTTCTATGGTGGAAAGCTGTTTCAGCAGTTTGTTGTTGATGCATGGGCAAATTGTGAGCAGAGGAAACTCAACTAGGCTAGGACATATCAACATACTCTTAGATCTGAGCTCTATCAGGGACTACAGGATGCTGCTGTGCATGATAGGCATAATGGAGAAGATGTTGGGCCTTTGGGATGCAAACTCATTCTTCCTTCTTCTTATATAAGGAGTCCTAGATTTATGACCTAGTTGTTTCAAGATGCTATGGCCATTTGCAGACAGTTCCACAAACCAGATCTCTTCCTTACCATGACTGCTAATCCCAAGTGGCCAGAAATCATCCATAGTCTCTTCCCTGGCCAGACAGCTACTGATCGTCCTGACATTGTATCATGGATCTTTGAGCAGGAAAAGAAAGCACTTCTCAAGCTCATTGATAATGGTTTCTTTGGTACTACTATAGCTCATATTCACACTATTGAGTTCCAGAAAAGAAGTCTTCTCCATATTCACCTGCTCATCTTTCTGCATCCTCAACATCACATTCAAGACTCTCATCATATAAACTCTATGATCTCAGCTCAACTTCCTGATCCTCAACTATAGCCACTTCTCTATGCAAAAGTTACCAAATATATACTGCATGGTCCATATGGTGTTAACAATCCCCAAGCCAAGTATATAGTCAATGGAAAATGTAGTAAACGTTTTCCTAAGGAGTATAGAGAGAGAACAAATTAGGCTAAGGACAGTTATCCACTCTATGCTAGGCCTAACAATGGCTTGGTTTTTGAATGCAATGGGGCTAAATTTACCAATCAATATGTGGTCCCTTACTGTCCTCAACTTCTTCTTCTCTTTGATTGTCATCTCAATATTGAAATCTCTGCTAGATTGGGAACTGTCAAGTATCTGAGCAAGTACATCTACAAGGGTCCTGATAGAGCAACTATGGAGATTAGTGATAGGATGCAGGATAAAATCAAGGCTCATTTGGATGGTCCAATAGAAGCTTGCTAGAAAATCTTTGAATTCAATATGTATGGAGTACCATGACTTGGCAAAATGGTTAAGTCATTATTTATATTTATTTTATTTTATTTTCTTTTCTTTTCTTATTTGACTTACAATTATAAGAGGGAGCATGGAAAAGTATTACATGACTTTGTCACAATATCACAATGGTGTTACAGATTGTCACAGATGGTCACATCACAAGTTACAGTTACAGAGTGTCACATGACTAGAGTAACATGAGGACCATGGAAGAGCAAGCGCATAGCCATGGTAGTAAAATGTATAAGTAGTAGAGAATTAAGCGAGAACTCCATTGAGTTCTCTTTGTCAAACTCTGAACAAAGAGACAGTTGGCTTAATTCCAGTCATTAGACTTTAGACACTGATATGGAGAGTCATCAATAGTCCAATGTCTTCCTATCCATCTTTCCAATGAACACTATGTCAGCTTCCATGCACACCAGACTGTCAATGAAGTATTAGCTAGATAAAATGTAGAGAAGACTCAGCTGACTGCTTGGTTTGACTATAACTCTGCACATGATGATGGTTTGGGCCTTACCTACTAGTAGTTTTCTCAGCACTATACCTAGAATGCTAAAGTTAAATCATGGCATCCAAGGCGACAGGCCAAGGTGATTGGGAGAATATACTTTGTATCACCATCAAAGAGAGAACAGTTCTTTTTACGACTTCTTTTGACTATATTTGAGAATAGAAAGAGTTGGGAGCATCTAAGGACCTGGAATAGCCAAGTATTTGCTACATTCAAGAAGGCATGTATGGCAAGGGGATTACTGGAAGATGATCATGAGTGAAGGATTTGCTTGAAAGAAGCAATTGCAATGCAGCCTAGAATGGCATGTTGTTGGTTGTTGGCAGTTATCTTACTAACTGATAAAGTGGCTGAGCCTTATGTTCTCTGGGATCAATTCAAGGCTAGACTATGTGATGATGTCAAGCACAAACTATATCATATGAACCACTACCAAGCTGACCAGGAGATACCAGAGAATAATATTTATGATTATGGCCTTTGGGATCTCAATAAGATATTAGTGGGAATGGAAAGAAGTTTTGCTGATTTTCCACCAATGCCTCTTCCACAGCAACAGTGGGCTCACAGAATACCCAATCCTCTTTTTCAGGCTGAGCAGTATAATGTAGATGAAATGGCAACTTTGGTAGATGAGCAAAGGGCAATCTTTAATCTTGACCAAGCTGCTGCTTTTAATACTATTCTGGAGTCTGTCACCAACAATCAGGGTCATCTTTTCTTTATTCATGCTGCTGGTGGTTGTGAAAAGACATTTTTGTGTAACACTATTGCTGCTGAGGTTAGAAGGAGAGGTTAGATAGCATTGCATGTGGTATCATCTGGGATTGCTGCTCTTTTGTTGGATAGTGGAAGAACATCTTACTCATGCTTCAAGATTCCTCTTTCAATCCATGAAGACTCTATGGCTGGGCTCAAACACAATAGTTACATGTTCCCAGTCCTTCAACAAACCAAGGTTATCATTTGGGATGAAGTTCCTATGCAGCACAAGTATGATATTGATGCTGTTGATCAATGTCTCAGAGACTTGCTTAAAATAAGTCATCACTTGCACTTGATAGCTCTTGAATTGATATATTATCTAGAATGACTATCCATTTGGTGGAATTACAGTGGTATTTGGAGGGGATTTTTGTCAGACTTTGCCTGTGGTGCCCAAAGGAACATGTCAACAAGTAGTAGTAGCATTTCTCTGCAGAGGAAACTTATGGGGACATATCAAGTTTATCACAAATGGTCACTTACTATTTGTGATGGGTGCTTTGATACTTTAAAGAGTTCAAAAATGCGAAGTTAAACAAGTGACAAAAGATGTTGTTAAGTCTGAGGTCTAATCCTCAGACTATGAGTCCTTATATATATAATTGTGATGGTCTGTGCACTAGTACAGATCATCACCTGATTACTACCTATTGTTCTACATATGGTAG
>Ga0153958_1000207_pt1 | contig 13592 bp, 11 predicted proteins | sample TSFL042MetaG_FD_104719 | JGI IMG/M metagenome (GOLD analysis project Ga0153958, IMG submission 104719) | Attine ant fungus gardens microbial communities from Florida, USA - TSFL042 MetaG | ecosystem: Host-associated > Fungi > Mycelium > Unclassified | place: USA: Florida, Wekiwa Springs... | reverse complement strand
CAGAAAGAAATTAAAAAGTGAATATGCAGCTTATTTGGAATCTAAATATAGAAGGAATGATGGGAGCTCAATCTAGATCCTATCTGCATGGTGTCCCTAAGGTATCTATCTTTATATACTGTAACAAGCTCACTAGTAGAATAGTCAGTAAACCACTTATGGGCCTTACTACACTCAATCAAGCCCTCATCTGCACCCCCACACCAAACCTTATGGGTGTGATACGATCTGAGTCGATGATTAGCCAGGCTTTTCAGGCCTGCTACTCCATAGAAGGTTATCTGAGTGACTGCTGCATCTTGTCTCATAAAAGAGTAGGGTATATAGTAGAACACATTCACCAACTCAACCTCTCACCAAGATCACTCCTTACACACTCAAGAGAATCGCATTTACAACCTCAAGAGCTTCTGAGATAAAGACAAGGGCCAAGGAGGCTCCTCCTATCAATCTCCACTCTAAGAAATATATTAGAATATTACAAATGTTCGAGACTCAATTAAAAAGAAATAGAAAAGGAAACTCTCCATTCTACTACTTTCTCTCACGTCTTCTCTCTATGACACCACCATGCAGCCATGACAGCCATCCCCTTCCTATCCTCCATACCTCCCGGATATGACCATGTGATCCTGCTCCACTTCCATACTTCACTCCTGCCCATTGTTCCCCAAACCCCAAACCAGCTTCTTTCTACTCCAAATATAGTCTAAAAACACATGACAGTGTGTTCAAGCATCAGTGATATGATCGTTGTCTAGCAGTGTATCCATTTCTTCACTGAGTCCAGAAGTGATGGGATCACTAGTCACTGATAGACTTTTGATCTGCTATCTTGATGTCATATTAGTCTAAGTCTGCTCTAGATTGAAATTATCTCACATTCCAAAGATATCTCTGAGCCTCTGATTTCTAGAGTTTTAACATTGATAGTCTGTTAAGACTCTAGGCCTCACAGTTGAATATGTTCAACTTGAAACCTATATCTAACACTTGATATCTTCACACTCCTCATTAGAGGATCCAGCTAAGGTTTTCAGTGAAGTTATATCTGAAGAGAGATGTAAGCGAGACTTTGAGTAGCATCCTTGAGATTGTCCTAAGACAAGTAAGAGTACCGATCCCTCGAAGTAGTAGGATTACAGGGAGGAATATAGAAAGAGAGAACTTGCCGTTCCCTTTTCTTTCTGGTCTGTATTTATCCTAACTAGGTATTGTGACTACGTTACAATGTGGTAACACTACTTGTAACTAAAAGTGACTAGTTAAGTGACAGTCTAGTGACAGAAGTACTAAGGGTGACAAGTCGAGTTAGTGTCCTAATAATGGGTTAGTCCGGTGTTGTCCCATTTGATACAGATCCAAGAATAGAAAGAAAGTTAGTCCGAGATTTCTCTGAAGAGTCCTGTCCATTCTGTGAGTCCATTGCCTCTTAGAGTCCTCAGACATTATTCGATGCATTACTGCATAATAATGTCCTCGTCTAACATCACCAATATCTCATCTACTAACCACTCATTATCAGACCATGGTTGATAATAGTTGTAGTCCTACTCGATGTTCATAACATAGTCTGTATCTGAGAAACCTGATACTAGCTCATCAGTCTTGCCTCCCGAGGTATATGCTATTCTAGTATATGACAGCTTGGCCACTACCTAATAAAAGTACCCAGTCTTGGGTCTAGATTATGTCTGGGGCTTGTAGGAGGTCTCTAGAGTGGGTTCCAATAGTGAAATCCAAGGTTATAATTTTTATCCCATGCTACTTTTCTGCAGAAAATTCTCTAACAGCATAATACTGCACTCCCTTCTGTGTAGTAAATCCAAGATAAAAGAAAAAGAAAAGAAAAAGAAATATAAATAATGACTTAGCCATTTTGCCAAGTCATGACAAGTGGTATACATAGAGGAGTGATAGTTACTTCTAGAAGGCCATCTAGATCAAGGATCCCATCCATTGGGTGATAGTCTAACCATACTATTAGGGCAGTAGTTAGTAGGGTAGTAGGACTCTGGTTGGGTAAAGATCTTATACCCTAGCAAATATAGTATAACTAGCAAGAATCACCATTAACTCTGTACTATCTTGTAGAGATATAGCACCATGTCTCTGCAGCAATATAACTCCATCATGAGCAATATGCTCAAAGAGAAACATACCCTCACCAAACTGAGAGAAGAACTTGAAAGGAGGAAGGGAAAGTTGTGTTTCAGTTGCAAGAAATTTGGGTACCTGGCCTGTAACTGTAGGAATAATAAGGAAGGAGAGAAGGGAACTACTATTTCCCAGAATAAATTTGAGGTGTTGTTGAGTAGAGTAATGCAATGTGGGGTAAAAGAGAGGACAATAAAGAGGTAGAAGGTAATGGAAGTAGAATGTTTTAAGTGTGGAGAAAAAGAACACAAGTGCAGAAAGTATTCTCTTTGGAAGACAGAAAAGAAGATGTGAGTAATAGAAAAAGCAGTGCATGTGACCATGCCATAAGAGGTGCAGCAAAAGAAATAGAAGAGAAGTCCAGCATGTGTCCTATGACAAAAAGCATAGGAGTACTGTGGAGAGAGCATTCCAGATAAGGTATACCTACTAGAATTGGGGTGGTATACTAGAGAGATAGTAGTATCATACCTAGTATATGAGGAATGTAGAAGAAAAGGATATCACATAGAAGAGAACAAAGGATAGGAGATGATCTTGAAAAGGTAGTTAGAAGAGCTAAAATAGTGTAAATATCCAAAGAAAGAAGAAAGAAAGATAGTGTGCCCTACTAAGAGAAAAGTACAGCAAGGCAACACATGGGCAAGAGCTCCAAAAAGCACAGCAAAAGAGAGGAGTAAGCAAAGGGAGATCAGGTGAACCTTCAAAATGCTAAGAGAAGTATAGTTGAATATTGGAGTAAAAAAGATTGATACACATGAAGGTATTATGGTCAAAGCACTCTTGGACAATAGTACAACAGGGGTGTTCATAAACAAAAGACTAGCAGCAAAAATGGTTTTAGGCTACAAAAGCTAGAAAGACCAATAGTGGTCAAAAACATAAATAGAGCATATAATAGCAAGGGAGCAATTACACATTAGGTGGAGGCAAATGTATACTACAAAAAGAATGAGAATGGATATATGTGATTTGGGGAAAACTGATATAACCTTAGGAATGTCATGGTTATAGGCTTATAATCCTAAAATAAATTGGGAGACTGGAGAAGTTAAGATAATGAGGTGTCCACCACTGTGTGGCAAGACAGAACAAAAGAAAAAAGAGAAGAAAGTCAAAAGAGGCAAAAGGGTAGTAATCCTAGAGGAAGAGAAAATTGTCAGATGGACAATAGATGATAAAGAGAATTGGGGAAAGGAAGAAGAAATAGAAAAGGACCATAGGAAAATAGAGGAGTTGGTCATAAGAAGGTTTTTAAAGTGGAGAAAAGTATTTAGGAAGGTAGAGTCAGAAAGAATGCCAACTAGAAAAACTTGGGATCATGTAATAGATCTCAAGGAGACATTTAAACTACAAAAAGGGAGAATTTATCCTCTTTCCAAAGATAAAAGGGAAGAAGTACAGAAATTTGTAGAAGATCAGTTGAGAAAGGGGTACATCAGACTATTGAAATCCTCTCAAATGTCACTAGTTTACTTTGTGGGCAAAAAGAATGAAAGTAAGCAAATGGTAATAGACTACCATAACCTAAACAACCAGACAGTAAAGAATAATTACCTGCTACCATTAATTACAGAATTAATTGACAATATAGATGGCAAGAAAGTATTCACTAAAATAGATCTGAGGTAGGGGTTCAATAATATGAGGATCAAAGAAGAAGATGAGTGGAAGGGAGTGTTTACAATGCATATAGGCTCTTTTGAGCCAACAGTAATGTTCTTTGGAATGACAAATTTGCTAGCTATATTCTAGGCAATGATAAATGAAATCCTGAGAGATTTGATTAATAAAGGAAAGGTTACTGCATTTATAAACAATGTGCTAGTAGGGACAGAAACTGAGGAAAAACATGATGAGATCATGGAAGAAATACTAAGAAGGTTAGAAGAAAATGACTTATACATCAAGCTGGAGAAATTTGTAAAAAGTAAGGAAGATTAGATTCTTAGGGGTAGTAATAAGACCTGATAGAATAGAGATAGAGAAGAAAAAGATGGACAGGGTGCTTAGTTGGTCAGAACCTAAAAATGTGAAAGACATCAGGAAATTCTTAGGCCTCGCAAATTATTATAGGAGGTTTATCAAAGATTTCACTTGAGTAGCAAAGCCAATAAACATACTGACAAGGAAAGATATGAAATGGTAGCGGGGACAAAAGCAGCAAAAGGCATTTAATGAACTCAAAAGGATCTTTATAATAAGACCTATGTTAGTGGCCCTAGACTTAGACAGAGAGTTTAGGGTAAAAGCAGACACTTCTAATTATGTAACTGGAGGGGTGTCATGACTTGGCAAAACAGCTAAGTCATTATTTAATATTCTTTTCTTTTCTTTTTCTTTTCTTTTATTTTCTTATCAATGGATGCGTGGGATAAAAAGTGATTCATATAGAAGCGCAGGACTTTAGTACAAGGTTAGGGTTAGATATTTGTATAAGTAGTGTAAGAAATCCAATGGGAACTCTATCAAGTTCTCCTTGTCAAACGCTGATAAAGGAGCAGTTGGCTTAATTCCAGCTTTGGAGTTGGCTAGTCTGACAAGGGGTACTATCAATGAAATGTCCCAATGAGCAGTGAAGACTAGTAGCTTTCATTTCAAAATCTCTAAGTGACACAAAAAGGAACTATGAGATATACAACAAAGAGATATTGGCTGTAATCAGATGTCTAGAAGAATAGAGACACTTCCTAGAAGGAACTATGATAAAATTTGAGATTTGGACAGACCATAAAAATCTTGAATATTTTGTGAAAGTGCAAAAGTTAAATTGAAGGCAAGCAAGATAGGCTTTGTACTTATCTAGATTTGATTTTATGTTGAAACACATTCTGGGAAGTAAGATAGAGAAGGCAAACAGTCTGAGCAGGAGGCCAGACTAGAAAGTTGGAGTAGAAAAAGACAACAAGAATGAAATGTTGGTTAAATCAGAGTGGCTAGAAGTCAGAAAGACAAAAGCAGTGGAAATTATAGTAGATGGGGTAGATCTACTAGAGGAAGTGAGAAAGTCAAAAGTCAAAGATGATAAAGTAGTAAGATATGTAGAAGAAATGAAGCAAGCAGGGGTGAAAATATTAAGAGATGAGAAGAGAAGAGAAGTCAATAGTATAATATACAAAGAAGAAAGGGTCTATGTACTAAAAGATAACAAGCTTAGGGTGGAAATAATTAGGCTGCATTATAACATGCTAGTAGGAGGCCATAGGAACAATAGAAGATTGTCAGACTAGCCAACTCCAAAGCCGGAATTAAGCCAACTGCTCCTTTATCAGCGTTTGACAAGGAGAACTCAATAGAGTTCCCGTTGGATTCTGTATACTACTTATACAAGTTTCTGACCCTAACCCTATACTAAAGTCCCGCGCTTCCTTATGAGTCACTTTTATCTCGTGCGTCCATCGAAACTAAAATAAAGAAAAGAAAAAGAAAAGAAATATTAAATAATGACTTAGCCGTTTTGCCAAGTCATGACAAAGATAATAGAGTTGGTTACTTGTAACTTTTGATAGCTAGGAATAACAAAAGAAGTAAAACAATATGTGAAAGGGTGCAATGCTTGTTAGCAAAACAAAAACCACACAGAATAGCTAGTAGCAAAGTTAATACCAAACTCAATTCCAGAGAAATCATGGACACATATATTAGCAGACTTTATTACCAAGTTGTCTTTAGCATAGGGATACAATAGTATTCTAGTAGTAGTGGATTGGTTAACTAAAATGGTCCATTTTATACCAACTATAGAGAAAATGTCAGCAAAGAGATTAGTAAGGTTGTTTAGAGATAACGTGTGAAAACTATATGGGTTGCCAGAAAGCATTATTACAGATAGAGAGCCCTAATTTGTTAACAGCATTTCACCCACAAACAGATTGTCATGACTTAGCAAAATGGCTAAGTCATTTTCTATTTTCATTTTTCAATTTCTCTTTTCTTTTATTTAGTTGAATTAGTACTATAAAGATGAAGCATGAGAAAAGAGTCACATTACTGTTACAAAGTCACAGGTCACAGTCACAGTCACAAGCACATGACAGGTAGTCACATGACAAAGTAACATAAGGACTGTAAGAGGTGAAGTGCATAGTCACAATAGTAGTTGTATATATAGTATAGAAAATCAAATAGGAACTCTGTTAGGGCACTGGTTCACACACAAGGCGAATGACCCTCAAGCTAATGTAGAGATCCTGAAGCTAAGGTGAGATTCAACTGAGGTATATCTACAACAGAAGACCAGTATTTATACTACTAGACAGTCAAGGCACTGTTCTCATGGTACCTGACATATATTCCCACAAAGTCCAATAATAGATTTAGAGGCTCACACAGTATGTCGCAGAAGAGAAGGCAGGAGAGAGTGAGAATGCGATCGGAGAGATGGCGGCTCTTAGGTGGGAACCTACTCACGTCACTAAGCATGCCTTTAGTGTTATCCCCTTACAAACTCTATCAAGTTCTTCTTGTCAACTTGGACTTAGAGTGGATTTAAGTCATCTTGGCTAAAGTCTTACACAGATGGACAAATAGAAAGGGTGAACTAAGAGTTAGAGCAATACTTGAGAATGTTCATTGATTATAGGCAAGAACAATGGCCTAAATGGTTAGAAACGGTAGAATTTGTACATAACAATAAAGTGCACTCAAGTACTTGAATAATACCCTTTAAGGCAAATTATGGGCAAGATTCCAGGATGGGATTTAAGGGAAAAAAGAAGGAGAAATACAAAGAAGCAGAGAAATTTATTGAGAAGATGAGAGAAATATAAAAAAAAGCAAAAGCAGCACTAAGAAAAGTACAAGAGGAGATGAAAAAGTATGTAGATAGGAAGAGAGCAGAAGTCAATGACTATAAAGTAGGGAACTTAGTTATGCTCAGTACTAAGGACTTGAAATATCAAATGGTTGGAAGGAGAACAGAAAAGTTGATGGAGAGATTCATTGGCCCTTACAAAGTAAAGAAGATCATATTATTAAATGCAGTTGAATTAGAGCTACCTAATACAATTAAAATACATCTGGTAGTTAATGTTAGTATAATATGTAGATATATAGGGCAAGTGGAAGAACAGAAAAAGGAGCAACCAGCTCCAGTAATAATCAAAGGAGAGAAAGAGTAGGAAGTAAAGAAGATTCTGAATAAGTAGCAGATAATGTCAGACTGTGTTCTAGAGGTTGCCAGGCTTGACCTCAACTGATGGGTTGTGTCATTCTCTGTGCCTTGCCCACAAAAGTAATGGAAGGATAGATGGATTTTTTAAAAGGGGCAGTTGATTTATACAGATGCTATGGTCTAGTTGATATTGAAGCTAACATGCTAACTGCTAGAGCACTGTCTTAATACTGACAGGAACTATATAATACTTAGTCATCTGAGAGAGTAGAGCTGAGGTAAGTGATGGTAATGATCAGTGCATGCTAGGGAATGTCATGAGGATGTGACAGATAAGAGGAAAAGACAAGTACTTGGTGAGATAGAAAGGATTCATGGCAGAGTCAGATAATTGGGAGGGAAAATAAAACTTGGAAAATGAAAAAGGGGTGGTAAAAGAATTTAAGAAGGAATACTGGTGAGATATGGAAAACATAAGAAGGCAAGAAAGAGAAGAGAGAACATTTAGAAAGAAAGAACTACCAGGAAAGTTTACAGTAAAGAAATTATTTAGGTAGTCAGATAAGAGGTATAACAAAGAATATTGGGGAAGGTTAGAATGGAATTGGAAGCAATGGAAAGGTGGAAGAAGAAGACAAACCTTAGAGAGAAAAAAGAAATCAAGCAGAAGAACTTGGAAATCAGAGAATAAACAGAAGAAGATGAGGAAGAAATGGGCAACATGGTTGACCTATATTATGAGTTGTAAAAATCCTCAGGACAAGAAAACTTAAGAGAGGGGTAGTATCATAACTTAGCAAAAACAGCTAAGTCATTATTTTCTTTTCTTTTTCTTTTTCTTTGACTTACTATATAGGAAAGAGTACAGGAAAGTATTATGTCACAAGTGTCACAGTCACAGGGTGATGTCACATAATGGGTCATATGATAAGTATGGGAAAACAGTGTACAGACCATATAGTAGTAGTTGTATAAGTAGTGTAGAAAATCTAGTGGGAACTTTATCAAGTTCTTCTTGTTAACTTGGACTTAGAAGGTAATTAAGTTGTCTCAGGCTAAGTCGCTACAGCCATAATACTACTGCTCTTACCTAGTCTAGTAGTCTGGCTTGCCACCAATACAGCAGTGCTATTTAGAACTTCTGTGCCCTCATGTAAGCTCTACTTCAACTGACTATACAGTTGGAAGCCTACTCCAAAAATGCATAGTGAGTGGTTAACTTCCAGCATAAGCAAATGTCCAAGTTCATTGAGGTTCAAATTTCCCTCTGAGGGAAGGTTTTTAGTAGTCTTTGAAAATAAAAGAAAAAGCTTAGAATAATAGAGACTCAATCACTCAAATAGCTATTAAGCTCCAGAGCAACAGAGAGGGATGATAGGGGGGAAAGTATTTTTATGTCTCTTCTGTGCCCTAGAGTATTTTATTAGGATTACAAAGCAATGATACAACAAAAGAAAACAAACAAACAAAACTTCCAAATTCCCAAAGATAGTAAGAGTAAAATGATGAGACAGTATCTCTTCTGATCACTTGGCTACCACTTCCCACTCCTCTAATCCTACTCCTGGGGTTCTTCTCTAAACAATAGATAGCTCTTGAGCCTTTTGATGGACCATAGAGAGAGGTGGCAATCTCAAGTTGTTTTGCTCTTGAGTATATTATCTTTATTAATCCTCTCTTTTACCTCTCTTCCTGGCTTTTCTAGCCTTTCTACTATTTCTTCTATACCTTATTGCTTCCTTGAGTTCCCATTTCCTTCTGTTGCATTTGCAATCCAGCCTTCAAAAGGACTTGTTCTTCTAATTCTTGCTATAATTAGCCATCAGCAATGATATCTCAGATCTAATGGTAACTGTGGTTATTATAGGACTGCTGGCCACTGAGATATGATGTCATTCTTTTGAAGGTAAATTGTTATAAGGAGCCTAAAAAGGAAGCAACTTTCCACACTTTTAAATGATTAGTTTGCAACCTCAAGACATACAATGGGATTAAACTATAAATAGTATGGGAAACTTAAGTAAACCATATCATATGATTAGGTCAGGTGATTGTAAATATTCCAGAAGAACATGTGATCATGGGACTTTAGTGCACAGACCATATAGAAATAGTATAAGTAGTGAACAGAATACAATAGGGAACTCTATCAAGTTCTTCCTGAACATCCACCTAGGGTGAACTCTAAGTCCTTCACGGTCTAATGTTAACACAGACTTGTTGAAGTGTAAACATGTTTTGAGACACAGAGAGAAACACAGGCGAAGACATGAGTAGAGCAGCTCATGGGCCTTATCCTACTTTCCAGTTCACCTACCTATTTAAACACCTCAAAGTGCTTGAACTGAGGACAAGATGTACTTTTCCAGCAGGCTTCCTATCTCTTTCCCCTTTTGCTCAAGTCCTCTCAACCACTCTTTGTCAATGCATTCCATCCACTTCCTCCCAAGCCTTGAGTCAGAGAGGTCCATGCTCGTTGCCTTCTTTCTTGTTATCCCAAGTACCACTCTAGGTGATGGCACGTATAGATTGACCCTATGCTCGACTGGGACCCAAAAAAGTGGCTTATTGTCCCGACCCACCACCCATCCATCTGTCATGCCTTGCAGTATAGGCTCATATCCATGGGCGGAATTCCAGTGCTCATCCGTGAGGTCCACTATGTCCCATATTCTCAAGCCAAAGTCAGGGGAATAAATGGCCAGGTTTGTTCCATCTTGTATAAACCCCATGTCTGCACTTCCTTGGCCCCAGATTTTAGCGTACAGGCGGCCGGTATAGACATCAAGGACATGTGTTGTGTTTTCAGATTTGAACCAAAGAGCGATGAGTCTTTCGCCAGGAGTATTTTTAATCAAAGTAGGTGAGAGAGCCATTGCATCCACCTCAGACGTTTGAAACTTGGAAACGAGTCGGCCGGTTTGTGTGTCCCAGACTCGGATGTAAGAGTCGCCGCGAGACCAGGACGCGAAGATTTTCCCGTCAGGTGAATATTTTGGCCGGTAAATATGCACTTGATCATCAAAGTCGACAGGATGAAACTGGGCAGCGTCATGATCCCATGAATAACATGTGGTGTGGGAAGATGAAGACATAATGACGAAGGTCAAACCATCGGGTGACGGGAGTAGGTACGACTCTTCTTTCACCTTTAAGTCTAAAGAACACGCGCATTTCAAACTTGAGGGATCCTGCCGATGCCAAACTTGTAGTAATGCTGAGTCATCACCTGAGGCGTATATAACCAGGTCGTTGCATGTTTGGAAGGCAACCTTCCTAATCCGGATATCTTGCCTCGGCCAGGGGTTGAATGAGACACAATTATCCGGGTGCATTATGTCGCATACGGTGATGATAGAACGAGACCAAAACGCTGCCTGATCTTCATCGAGGGAAAATGTCATCTCCATGTCATCGGCAAAATTCATACGCAACACGACTTGCCCAGTAGTTGTATCCAACAATTCAATAATGTCAGATCGCTTTGATTTTGTAGCCACCATCTTTCCAGAATGTGAGAATGCAACAAATTGTGCCACATCGGTATCAGCTTGAGTGTCCATAGTGCCGGCCCAATTCATCGCCAAATTTTCCAGGTCCAGTTCTCGCATCTTCACACTTCCATCTCTACATCCAACTAAGAGCCTGTGGCCATCTTGTGATGGACAAGTACTACTTATACGTGAAGTGGTTGGAGGTTCGGCCTCCCAGATTAGTTTTGAGCCGGTCATGGAGATGTCCCATATCTCCACTGTGTAATTTCGTTCGATAAATAGATAATTGGTGAGGGGTGAATGAATGACGTGTGAGCTACGGCGGAAATCATGGCTGAAGGATATCATTTCTTGTGTGTCCAGTCTCCAAAGATAAATATCTTTTTCACGAGATACGGCCATAAAAGAGTCACTGGTTGGAGAAAAGACGAATGATAACAGATCGCCAGGAGGATACGAGAATCGCCGGGGATCCTTGCGATCTTCCAAATTCCATAATTCAATAATACTTTCAGACTTCCTCCCTACAGCCAGGAAACGCCCATCAGGAGAAAATCGGGTGTGGGCGACATCATTCACTTCGAACAACCTGTCGCATGTCAGGATACCCTTGCTAGCATCCCATATCTTGACCAGGATCCGAGTTGGCCATACACCTTCATATCCCAAGTTGCTCCAGGAAATGGAGTTCCCATCTTCGTCTATCCAATGCGTTGACGCAATTCTTCTGCCGTTTTGAAGGAAGGCAAAATCCCTGCCCTCAATCCGAAATTGCTCCTCACCCATCTCAATGTCCAAGACTACTGCATAAGTGTTGAATTCAAGTAGGATATGGTTCCCATCAGGACTGAAGTGGGCATCATATACAGACTCATCATAACGCAACTCAAATGGGCCTGAAATGCAGTGACCGGTTTCAGAGTCACAGACGCAGATATCATTGAGGGTTGATATGGAAGCAAAGGTCCTTTCATTAGGTGAAAAGACCAAGCGGCGCACATGATTCTTGTGGTGTTCTGCAGTGAATACCACCATTGGCCATTGACTGGGACTCCCTTCAGAGACCACAACAATGTTGGGAAACCTCGAACAGAACTTTTTGGCGACAAGAGATTGTTTGGGTGCGAAGGAGAGGGCAGAAACATAGATATGGGGGGGACATTGAGAGATCGGGATGATGAAGGCAGGAATAAATCGGAGGGCATCACGAATGAACAATGTCACTTCGTGACCAGGATCGAGTGTCTGGCCAGCCAACATTAGAAATGTATTGAAGGAAATGAATTTGAGACACACCTTCCATGATAAAACTCTTCGTAGGATCAATGCCACTTCATAAGCCTTTCCCAATAGGCTCATCGCCTCCATCCAGAACAACAGCTTCTCATACATCACAAATTTCACGGCCTCGATCAATGTTTTGTCAGACAGTGCATGAGCGAGGTGATCTGCCCAATATTGACATGAATATGAAACAAGAGGAGGAATGGCGGATCTGACAGAAGCCTGGATATCCACATTCTTTACAATAGAAGATTTCAAGCTGCACATATTGAAGTGGAGCTTGGACGACACCAGGGTCTTCAAACATAACACCGCGAGCTGACGTTCATGATTGACTCGATCCTGAACATCTGAAAGCTCAGAATGTTGTTGCAGAAAGGATGGAGATAGAAGGAAGTCTTCGAAAGACCGATGATGGAAGCGAAGGACAGGACCAGAATCAATGACCGACATTAGACCTTGTCTAATGAACCCTAACCTGTCCACATCCAAACCCGGAATCTTAACTTTGGGAAGCATGATAAGCGCATTGTCGTCAAGTGGTTCTTTGGCAAAGATCATTGCACCCATGATGGAGACGACTGCCCTGATCTCTTCCTCTATGAGACCGTGTCCGAATGATGTTTTGACAATTGTTGAGTACAGGGAATACAGGGAATCCAGGCCTTTCAACCCCTTTCCATCATCATTTTCAAGCATGGAAAACCGTCCTTCGGGATCCAGCTCGAGGAAATTGGCGACAGTTGTTACCCAGATAAATATCCCAGCAGCACGAGGAACCAGGGACTCGAGCGCCTTTTCAATCAATGCGACTTTCAATCCCATACTCTCGAGACGGGACTTAAGGAATATACGGATGTCTTCAGAAGCACTATCTCCCGGTTTGACATCATTGCCAGAGGGGATATTGATATGGACACTGATGGGCTCGGGGAAGATTTTGGTGATGCGGTTCTCTTTCCGGCTTGTAATGACCAACTTGAACCTCTTGAGGTGATCTACCTTAACCCAACGCTGGAGCGTACGTAACAGACCGCTGTGATCCCTTTTCTCCGAGGAGTCGTGCCTGAGGCCACCACATTCGTCCAAAGCATCGATCACAATCACCGGAAGTTCCTCAAGCGGAACATTCTTCAGCATGGATAATGGTGTCTCGATGAGTAATTTGAAAAGCTGATCCATGTCTGATGAAATTAGTTCCCTGCTGCCTTGTATTAAGTGTTTTCGAAGGGAAGGGTGCAGGCGGGCAAGATCATATGCGATGGCACGCCACAAGGCATCTGTAGTGATGGTCGTAGATTGTGTCCTGTCGAACCGGAAGCATATAACATGTCGATGCTGTTCCTGCAGTCGAATGGCAATGCTGGCTGCCAAGGCTGATTTTCCAACACCAGGAAATCCCCTTATCCAAATCACATTGGGGCCATCGACTCTCTTGACCTCCCTTTCAATCATGGTCAAAATGTCATTGCGCGTGCCTGGCATGCATGGGTCGCGGAGAGGGAGCCTATCTCCCATAAGCGCATGCTTCAAATCGTCTAGCT
>Ga0153958_1000205_pt1 | contig 13606 bp, 12 predicted proteins | sample TSFL042MetaG_FD_104719 | JGI IMG/M metagenome (GOLD analysis project Ga0153958, IMG submission 104719) | Attine ant fungus gardens microbial communities from Florida, USA - TSFL042 MetaG | ecosystem: Host-associated > Fungi > Mycelium > Unclassified | place: USA: Florida, Wekiwa Springs... | reverse complement strand
TCACACGGGGGGTTTATAGCTATGCTTTTTCGTATCATGATCTCCAGCAATCACTTTTCGTGTTCAGCAGAGTGGAAGCAAACAGTCCCGAGACTGGGTAATACCAGTATATCCATAGTGGAGTACAGGGCGGTCTCGAGGGGAAACCATAGAGAGGTGGATGCTGTCATAATACAATATGGGGATATTTCTCACCTGCATGGACTCCGTGTTATCGAAGAAAACGCCGATGTAGAAGTAAAGTAACTATACCTAACACTATGTACAATAGCTGCGCTAGCCTACAGCAACACGAGACAATATAGAAAGAAAGAAAAGAAAATTACGCTGTTAGGAAGGTCGCAGGATCAGCGACTGAAAGAAGTAAAGTTCTTATACAATAGTCCACACAACCTACCTAGTAATTCCACCTTAAATCTTTCGTCTCTGCTTGTTCTCTTTCACGCCTTAATTTCTCGACGTATATGAATGTAACGAGAATAGTGTCCAGGAGCTCGGGGCTGATCATATCGCCGTACAAGGTATGTTCGAGTTCGTAGTCAGTGTAATTGTCCAAGTCGGTGTTCTCGTGGTTATGGTCGGGTTTCGGTAGATTGATATCGAGGTAGCCAGGTCGAGGGCGTTTCCCAGGGTAAAGACCCAAAGAGTATCGGTGATACTGGGCAACAGGTCTTTCAGGTTCGCTTTCAAGATAGAGCTAATATGAATGCACTATCAGAGAGAATGCACAAATCGAATCATGGAAAGATGCTCGACCTTGCACACTCTTAACCCAAGATGCCAACGATATGCGCGACCATCAGGTCCGGTGAAAGTACGCGACCTGAAAAGCGGTTAAAGACAGCGAGGAATGTAAATCGGGCTCACCTGCGTGTAATCCCACGTGATGGTAAGAACTCCTTCGTGGTCACCTCCCCGCGACCTAATTTATTGAGCCCAAACCATCGAATAAGAGATGTTTTAAACCTGTGAAATTCGATCTGCGCGAGCTGTGCGAGATGATCTTGCATGTCCAGAGTTATCTCCTCCTCCTCTTCGTCTTCGTGGGACTGGATTACATGGATATCTTCTGCCACGGATACAACATTAGGGTTATTCGACTCTTCCTCGTCATGTTCCAACTCAAAATTCGATTCATTGGTTCCCTTCGTAGAGTATAGTGGCGGGGTATTCGGTATAACCTTCCAGATCGTGCTAGTACCCTTCATGAAGAACGGGCGAAAGGGGGTGATGACTTTGTAGAGCACCTGTCCCTGTTCGTTGGAAATAGTACTATTGCGGACGTGATCGGTGGAGAAATAAAGACGCATGGTTGTGACGTGGTGGGGTAAGTCTTTAAGTCTTCCTAAGAGACGCCTTCAGCTTGGTTCAATTTGTTGAGATCGCCAAGCCATGCCCGGGTGCCGAGTAATGTAGTTTGTAACGCGCCCAGCTGAGCGGGAAGCTCCGAGCCCCGACCTTCCCCTCTTCCACGACATCGAGTTTCGCGTCGTTCTCACTCACTCACTCGACCAGCGGTCTTTCACACCCGCCCATCACTCCCTTCACCACTTACTTGTTTGTTATTTTACAGCACGTATCGTACCCACGCCGGCATAATATATTATCAGTTTTCATTTGAAATTTAACAGTATTAATACTGACTCGATCGAACTCCCCCTGCTTGCATCCTCCCCAAGTTAACACTCGACCACTAGATCTTATCAGCATATACGAAGCTGGAAGTGACAGGTTACAGTAGTAACTTGGCAATTTCCACAAATTGAACAAAATGTATCGTAATCACAGCTTTTGCACTATATTTTTTACCATCTACTAGAAGACTCTTCCAGTCAAACAAGAGGGATTTGACATCGTAAATATGCATGAATGTCGGCCGACGTCTACTCCTACTTACCTTACAGGCTCTCTAAGTTTGTGCACTTAGTCCCGTAGGAATTATCGCTGAGTTGGCACAGGAGGAACCATGGAAGTTTAGAGGCGAACGATAACAGCACATGCCAAAACATGCAAGTCTGATTGTGCTCAGCAAATAATCATAGATCTGCCACATAGCATGTAAATACCGCTTGTGTAATGGAAAGACGATAGTGTGGTCAAGATATACACTAGCCCCTGATCATATGTGGCAGGGTTAGTGCTGGAGAGAACCGTAATGGGAATTGAGAGGTTCTTGAGTCCGTGTTTCATCTAACGACGGGAGAAATCGTCGATAGTTCAGTTTTTCAAGTAAAGATCATGAATCGGACACCGTCACAGGTGGTATTCTGAAATGTATCAAAATTTGGTTGGAGGTTCGGCGGGAGGTACACCCCACTCAGGCGAGTCTTTGGGCCTTGCGATCCGTTTAGGTTCCCAGTCTTGGTCTCCAACAGAACTTAGTTTCTGATACGTTCTCAGTAGTGAGATATTGCGAGACATGGTTCTCAACAACTCACGTAGTACTCCTCCCTAATATCAAACTTTTTCTTCTTTCGATCGAGTCCAAGAGCTTGCTCATTATTTATCTGTGGGATATTGAGCACATGTAGAGGTTCCACACGAAAGTGTCAAACCTGCTGGACTTTCTGGTCCTGCAAGTCATATCGGGTTTGCGTGAAAGTCTGAAGGCCGAACGATGCTCCAACTATGATGACAAGGAATGGGATACCAAAGAGAGCAGGATACCGTTTCAATGTGGACTGAAATGGCGTCGGTTTGAAAGGTTTAGAAGAGAACATGTTGGGCTCCAGCTCAGGTCGTCTCGAGACTCGGACGGAAAACCCGAACCGTAATTGCCATTTCTGGTTTCTCATCATTATCGGGTCGTTCCGGTCCTTACTACCCGTTGCACTTAGATTATCTTGTTTCTTTCCACATCGCAGTCTCTGTCAGCTGGCTCAGGCCATATCCCTTGCCTATGAGCGGTACATATGTCTTATCTGCATACCCGAGCATTGATCACTGATAACTCATGCAGTCACCGTCGTTCTCGGTGCGCAATGGGGAGATGAAGGTAAAGGCAAGTTGGTCGATATCTTATCGGCGGAATTCGACATTTGCGCACGATGCGCCGGCGGTAATAATGCTGGGCACACAATTGTTGTGCCCATTGGACCCGAGAGAGTGAAGACAACCTTTGCTTTCCATCTTCTCCCGAGCGGTATGTCACCAGCCATGGCTACCTGCATGTGTGGTACTGATCTATCAATCTGACAGGGCTTGTAAACCCAACGTGTGTGGGTCTGATTGGTTCTGGAGTTGTTATCCATGTGCCCTCCTTTTTCGACGAACTTGATGCCTTGGAACAAAAAGGTAAGTTCATTCCTGGTTTGATATGATCCGGTAGTGACCAGTGTGCAGGCTTGAACTGTTCTGGAAGAATATTTATTTCAGATAGAGCTCATTTAGTGTTCGACTTCCACCAGATTGTAGATGGCCTGAAGGAGGTGGAACTCGGTGGTTCTAGGTATGGTTACTCATAGTTTGTTATCATATTTTACTAACAACTTCAGCATCGGAACCACGAAGAAGGGGATTGGCCCGGCTTACTCTGGGAAAGCCTCTCGTTCGGGTCTCCGAGTGCATCACCTTTTCGATCATGATACCTTTGCGCAAAAGTTTCGTAAGATCGTCGAGGGTCGCTTCAAACGCTATGGCCATTTTGAATACGATACAGAGGGCGAGATTGAGCGCTACAAGGTCATACATCTCATTTTTATTTGTAGGAAAAGCATTCATTACTTACCCGACCATAATGTAGATCCTTGCACAGCGACTGAAGCCTTTCGTCGTTGATAGCGTAGCCTATATCCATGGCGCTCTGGCAGCCCACAAGAAGATCCTCGTTGAAGGTGCCAATGCACTTATGCTTGACCTGGATTTCGGGACATATCCCTACGTGACCTCATCGTCCACCACAATTGGTGGTGTATGCACTGGTCTTGGCATTCCTCCAAAGGCAATTGGACACACTATTGGAGTCGTCAAAGCGTACACTACACGAGTTGGAGGGGGGCCATTCCCGACTGAGCAACTTAATGTTGGTGTTCTCGTAATGATAAATATATTTATATTCACGTATTCCCAGCACATTGGCTCTCACTTCCAAGAAGTTGGAATGGAGTATGGCACTACCACAGGACGCAGGAGACGCTGCGGCTGGCTAGACCTTATTGTTATGAGGCATTCATGCCTGATAAATGGCTATGATTCGCTCAACCTGACAAAGCTAGATGTCTTGGACGAACTCGAAGAGATCAAGGTTGCGGTCAAGTACATGATCGATGACAAGGAACTCCAATATTTCCCAGGTGAGTTGACTATGTAACTCAGCGAAACGTTATTCAAGAATTCCCCAGCCGACCTCGACGTTCTGGCCAAAGTCTCGGTGGTTTATGTAACGTTACCTGGATGGAAGACACAAATAGGCTCGATCACATCGTTTGATAGCCTCCCGGACAACTGCAAGAGATATGTAGGATTTATTGAGAATTTCCTGGGTATGCCTATCGAGTGGATAGGTGTTGGACCAGGGCGTGAAAGTATGTTGAAGAAGACGGGCACGTTAATGTCGAATTAGCCCCTTCGAGTAGAGTAATTAGACTAACCAAGTAACATATTCTCACACATACTAAAAGAACTTTAGATATGTTTGACTGTGTTTGGTCGCTACCTTGGTCACTCTCTGTCACGACGACGGTCACCCTCCCGAAGACGCCGTAACAAACGTCACAGCAAAGGCTCAGTCACAATGAATGCAATGGATCCAGGGGCTCACCACAGTCCATCACAGAGCACCCTCGCTCCAGTTTCATCGTCCCGTAGACGTTCGCGAGAAAATGAGACGCCCCAACAGAGGCAAAAACGAGAGAAGGCTGCGGAACGGCAGCGCAGAAAACGCGAGCGTGATCGTACCGTCAATAACATCAACGCCATGATGGCTTTTACACAACCTGTGGACGCCCAGCCGCTCCCTCAGGCTCCGCCACCTCAACCAACGACTCCGGCTTTTACCGGTCAGGAAATGACGCCCGAGGAGCTTTCTAGACGCGAGAGAGTTAGGGCCGCAGCTAGGGAACGCCAGCGCAAACACCGAAGTCTCGTCAAGCAACGGAAGATGCGGGAGCTTGGGTTGGAAATGCCCAATGAGGTGATACAGGGGATGGAGGAGTACAGGGTCAATGGGGATGGCCAGTACCAGCAAGTGCTTCCGCATGAAATGTCGCACCACCCACACGCAATGAATCCCCAAGACGCATCCTTCCCTCAAGGCCCACCACCACAAACTGGGGGACAAAATTTTGCTTCGACGCTGCTACTCTCTTTCTCCTGTGCACCGCTTCTTAAGCAGCATCTGCTGAGGACGCTGGCAATCACAAGCGACGAACTTGCTTCTTTGGAGCCGGTTATAGCAGAGGCATTTGATCAATGGGACCATCAAGTATGAGCCTCCTATACCTCAGTGCTGCGGAAATAGCTTACCCACCTCCCAGCGTCGCTTGCATTATGCCCAACAAGCAGCAGTAAAAGGTGCAGATGGTTCCATTCCGGCACCACCGGCAGCACCATTTCCAAATGTCGAGATGGCTGATCCATCCAGCAATGGATTTGGCGAACCTCCCCAGCCCCACCCCAGCGAGTTCCGTGCTCGATTTCATCGACCCCTAGTCGCACCATCCCCTTTCCGCAATTTCAATCCCGACACCTCCACGACTGCCACGGCTTCAACACCGTCAACGACGGCATCTGGGCCTTCCTCAGACCCGATAGATCCACACCTCAGCGTCGTGGTGTCACCACCCACAGACACCCGACAAAATAGCGTGGCAGTGGATCCGGACTTTGGACAGGCCAAGGGAGAGGCGGAGGGAGTAGCGGGGAGGTTGGAGCGGTCATGACTCTTTGTGGGGTTTAGCCCCCTTTTGTTCTATCATCTCATCGTACTTTGGGTTAGTGCCGTGTAGCATTCTAGGTGTTAAGGTTCCAATATTTCGGACCCTCCCTTATCGTGAACATAATACGCCCAGGGCTCATAATTGAGGGTGACGTCTCAATCCCACATTTTAATACGAGTATCGAATCTAGAACTCCCCTGGAGAGATATCGAAACCGAACATCGCTGTTGGCTTCGACTGGCTGGTGTCGGGATTACAAGTGCTTGTAATCCCAACGATTTCCTTCTTGGGAACGCGCCTTCCCAAAAAAAAAAACGCCTCGTTGATCATTGAACTCAACACATCAGGTAATGAAAAACGCTTGCTGGCACGCTGGCGTAGAAGAAACACATTGGAATAATGTCCTAAGTCTCTGTCAATTGTACTCTACCCCCTCACGCCCCAAGTATAACAGATACATAATCATGCCGACTCATGCTTCATGAAATTTCAGTCTTTCTTTGGTCTTTGTTTTCTCAACGGTGTGGTATCATTCTTTTTTTCAAACTGTTAGCTGTAACCAAACAGCTCACAGAAAAATTCTCTAAAGGGACCTCTGCGAACAGTTCTATCAAAGATCTGCACACATGTTAGTTGAGAGAGGGCATTGATTGAAACTCCGATTTAAAAACGATTGGCCGAATTTTGAGCGCTGTAACTGCAAACACGCAGTTTCAAACAAACTTTTGACGAGGACCATGGCACTTAGTTTCATAGGGTGTGTGGATTTCCAGTCGTTTTGCGCCTGCTTTTGATATCGTGTCCTGTCCAGAAAACCAATTTCTCTCATATCTCATTCTGATGTACGGTATCGAGGAATACTGGCGGGCATTGACCCCGCAGCCTCCACGATTCAACTCTCAAATGGTGAGTCTCGTCTATGTAATTATCAGGTTGGTGTGCTGACCAACCCCTAGTATTCTCCATGGGTACAGAATCGAGAAGGTGAGCCACATTCCTTTCTGTGGAACCGCGAGTTTCTGCTTTCATCTACCGGACGCGTAATCTATTCTTTGGCTCACATTTGCGTTAGGCCACCTTCAGAATTCATTCCACCGGTACAAGAACCATACCAGTACATCATTTTTCGCGCGTCTGAAGTGAAGGATCTTGCTGTCGACGAACCAACTCCACTTCGCAGTGTCCATGACGATCCTGCAGTGCTGGGGGTGAGCACGTTTGCCAAATACCTGAAATAAACCATTAACATTCATATTCTAGGCGTCTGCTCCGGGAGCTCAACCCCCATACGGTCCATACGGTTCTCAATACCAGCAACCTGCGCAGCCACCGCCGCCGCCACCACCACAGACACAGGCACCTCCCGTTTATCCTCCCCAAGCGCCGGTACAAGATGTGCCTACTATCCCAATGGTTCCCGCTGTGCAGTCAAATGACGCACCGGGTCCCAGCACTGGCCCTAACCGTGCCAACCCTGTCCACACTGCCGCCGCTTCGATGGAGACGGTTCAACGCGCTCTAGGAGACTTGCGTGGATCCAGTAATGCTACGACGCCCGTGCATGGAGGTCGTGGTGGCCGACGCGGTCAGCACGGTCATGGCCCAGAGAGAGATATTAAGGTGCCTTCGACGGATTTCGACTTCCAGACTTCCAATGCTCGGTTTGATAAGACGGCAATGGCACCAAAGAAGAAGGATGCTGATGATGAGAATGGCATTTCATCCGACCCGGACTCGTCTGTGGATAAGAAGGAGGAAGAACAGCAAGCTTATAACCCCGCGAAATCGTTTTTTGATTCTCTATCATCCTCAGCGCAGGCTGCTCCACCACCATCGCGAGGTCATGGTGGAAGGCGAGGTGGTGGCGGCAGAAATCGTAGGGAAGAGGAGAGGGAGCGCAATGTTGCTACATTTGGTGAGCCTGGGGGTGTGGGGTTGATGGGTCCCGGCGCATATGTCGGTGGTTGGGGTGGACATGGAAGACGAGGGGGACGTCCAAGGCGTGGTGTGCCTCCTGTTGGGGGTCGTTAGGTATATCCACATCTCTTACTTGCACTGATCATCTGTTCATCCTTACTCTTTAGCATTTACTTGTCCCTCATTAGTACAGTTTACTCCATTTGTGTCGACAGTGGTGTACGTTCTTGGCGTCTGACGCATAATGCAGCGTGCAGAATGGGAGACAAGATTTCAAGAGTTCAACTTGGAGTTCATTCTGAATTCCAATTTTGGATCAGATAGCACTGCAACTTTGAACGCTCTGGCTCCGAGCCTAAGGGTGTGAGTTGAGTCCATACATAGCTAGCTTGCAATGTTGTGGCCAAGTCGAAGTATTAGCGTTTGGTTCCGACTCCTGCAATTCCGAGTGCATAAATGTAAGCGTAACTTTAAATAACATACTTGAAAGTGCATCGTGGGGAAGGTTGTATCAGAACCATGGTCAGCCCCAAGGTCACTGAGCTCAGTGCGGTGGTGCAGGACTCGCCACACCATTTGACTCTCCCAGTGTTTACACGCGATTCATTATGCTCTACCTCATCCCGCCCTACTAGTGCACGATCACTCTTCTTACGCGTCGGTGCTGCATTCTTCGCAGGAGTTTTCGTATGTCTCGCTCTGGTTGTGCAATACGCCTCATCAAACCAATCATGCCTGCCATTGTCGCTCTTCACTGCTTTACTTCCTACGCACGTTGGGACCCCCGAATGGCACGCATACCCTCCTGCTGAGCCTACGAACGCGTTTCCCTCCATGTTCCCATCCAGGTGTGTTCAAATCTGGTTACTGTGTCCTTCAATTTTTGAGCTGCAGTTATTAGTGTTGGTTACCCGGGTCCAACACAAGCAGGTGCCGAGCCTGGGGTAGCTGCTACGGCTCCTGCATATCCTATGCATTCTAGTTCAGTGAATCTCGTGCCCCCTTCGAATCTGTCTCGGGGCTTCGATATCTTTCGCAGCTGGGGAAGCTTATCTCCGTGGTACTCCATCCAGCGTGGAAGGTTCGGTGTTGATTCCAGTCCTGAAGCCCCCGACACGTGCAGTATCACAGGCGTGCATCTTCTCCATCGTCACGGTGCTCGATACCCTGCGGACTACTGTGAGATGACCGAGTCTAGACCGAAGTAGCTTCTTCTAAGAGATTATTCATGTAATAGCTCGAAGTTCTGGGCCGGGTGGGTTTGCCTCGAAGTTGAACATGTATGCAGAGAATATCACTGTCACTGGGCCTCTTTCATTTTTGAACGATTGGTGAGTTACTATCTGAATCAAATAGGAACGAGAGCCAGCTGTTGACTTTCTTCCTCGCAGGACGTATAAGTTGGGGAATGAAGGTGGTGATCAACCGTGTCAGATTCCATCTCTCTGATACTCATATATTACCAGGATTGACGCCATTTGGGAGGTCTCAGTTGTGTAAGGGAATTATTCCTCTTGTGCAGCAGTTTGTGACGTTGTATAGACGACCTTGGCGTGTCGATGCGTATGAGATACGGTTTCCTACTAAAAGTAAGCTTCCAATCACTCTTGCTCTATTCTTGATTTGACCATATCATTCAGAATTTCAGTGAAACAAATACCATACCCGTGTTCAGAACGGAGTCCCAGTAAGTACACCAAGATTCAGCATTTTGCTTTCTGAAGAACGCGTATGAAGAACCCGGATGCTGAATTCTGCGCAACACTTCGCTCTCGGGTTTTTTGGATACCCTCTCGAGGGTCAGTATCAACAACAGATCATGATCGAGGCCAAGGGAGTAAGTCATCTTATATGCCTTGAAATACACAACTGATACGTGCATGTCAGTTCAACAACACTCTTGCACCTTACAGATCTTGTGCCAATAATGATGTTCCCCATCGGGGCTACCGCGGTGGACCATATTCCGACGCATGGAATGCACATTATCTCAGGGATACCGTTTCTCGTGTGCAAAATTATATCGATGGACTCGAACTGAATGTCCGTGATGTCTACGCCATGCAAGAAATGTGCGCGTTCGAAACGGTTGCTCTTGGTTATTCCAAGTTTTGCGAACTCTTCACGGAGAAAGAGTGGGAAGGCTTCGATTATTCGTGAGACGTTTCTCCGGTGTAGTTTCAGCGCAGCGCTGACTTCAGTCCAGAAATGACCTTGCCCTGTGGTGCTTACTATTCTCCAGTGTGTTTGAAGCTAAATTCTGACAGAAAAACGCAGGTATGGTGTAGCTTGGGGCTCGCCTGTTGGTAAGGGGGAAGGTATTGGCTATGTGCAAGAGCTGGTGTCTCGTCTGACTCAGACGCCGATCGAAACGCACAACAGTTCCACCAATGCGACACTTCATAACCCTGTCACTTTCCCCTTCGGACACAGCCTTTATGTGGATGCGACGCATGAAGTTGTGGTATTAAACGGTGAGCTCATCCATGGCCTTGAACCTGTAAAAGATCTGATGTTTGGTTCAGTTCTTACCGCATTGAACCTTTCGAGCTTCGCGGCCATGGGACCCCTGCCTACTGATCATATACCCGAACATCGCACGTTCAGGACAGCTGAGCTGGCACCGTTTGCAACTAACATACAGTTCCAACGCAAGTGCATCTCACAATTCTTCCAAATATAATACTAATCATTTTGACTTCATAGTCCTGTCTTGCTCCACGGAGAATGACCCACAAATTCGTGTGATCGTTAATGACGGTGTGGTGCCGTTGGACAATCTAAAGGGGTGTTTAGAGCATCCCCATGGGATGTGTTCGCTCCATGCCTTTGTCGATGCACAGAAAGAAAATATTCGGAACACGGACTGGGACTTTGTCTGCAATGCTGACTGGACCATCCCGAACGGATGGGAAACTACCACGGGATACCCACCTTCATAGATTGATTGCCTGTCATTCATTCATCCTGATACTACAGTAACGTAGTATGTTATCGATTACATTGTCAATACAAGGTCTCCGCGAACAATGCTATAATCAAATGGAATACGGATATCTCCACTTGCGTTATCGTAAGAGGGGAAGATGATGTGCCAGTACTAATCTACCTACAAGTACTAGTTGGCTAGGATTTCCGGAATATCATTTTCCTCCATCAAACATCCGTTTAGAGAAAGGACCGGGGAAAGTGAAAGGAACTAGGCTGCCACCGTGACTTACTACAACATGTCTTTCCAGTTCTGCTATTCACGAGCGCAGGAACGGTTGCCGTCGCTGGTAGTCCGAGACTTGGAACCAGTTCTCTGAAGCGCATTGAACGACCATACATGAAAATGACAATCAGTACCTTACGCGTAGAACGCCCTATGGACGGTATTCATAACATATTAACATTGGCAGCCGGAGAAGTGCCTGCCAAGTCAGTTATTGTGCAACATGAAGAGAAGCTGTAACCCGTGAAATGAGCATCGAAAGGCAGGCTTCGAACACTGTGCGACATTCAAAAACGTATCCGCATGTTGGATTCATGGCAGGTGACTCCGAGTCGGACTAAAGTCAATAACCACCGCGTGCGTCATGTTGGCATACCATGACGATGGTCGACATGCCAGTGGTCACTTTGGATAAGTGACTCCGATACAAGGAGTTCGTTGAAGATACTGTACTACGAATGCGATGAATGAATGTTGAGATTTAGCAGTGGTAAGTCGCATTTTTGCTCGGCTGCTGTTGGACTTAAAGTTTCATCATGATCGGATGGGCAATCCAAAGCACAACTCGGAGCTCAGCGCTGATAACCCACCAAATCATTTTCTGGCTGAATTCTTATGCTCAATGCTGTATGATTCATGATCTACCGAAGAATGATTACTTACTACTAACATCAATTGATTTAACTCACCCGGATTCCTAATGAGAACATTTTGCACGAACTTTCGGCACAGTAACGGTCTCCTAGTGTCTCGTGGCCTTACCAAAACACTTTTCTGTACTGGTCCCGTATCCGTATTACGCAGCCTGCTTCGTCATTCATTATAAAGGGTATGCAGTGGACATTTGTCTTAGTAACTATTGGAATATGATACCTGGCATACTAATCCACGGCGTTCTCGCGAGCGCTGCTTTTGTGGGTCATGCGGCCGCCGCGGCCACAATTACTGTTAGTGGTACAGCTAGCCACAGCATCCCGCCACTTCTATGTGAGTAGCGATGTAATTGACCCGCTGTCATGTCATGTATTGATATTTCAATTCTCAGTTGGACAGATGTTTGAGGTAAGTAGACAAGTCGTAAGCGCAGTACTTCCTGACTCGCAATGTGCATGACTCTTCTAGGATATGAATGTACGTTTTCCGTCTGTATTTGACCTTGACCCACTCGCTGAAGGCAGTTCCAATCAACTATAGCACGTAAGGATATAATCATTACCTCAAGTCACTTTATTGAACATTTTTGTTCAGGGTGGTGACGGTGGTATTTATGCTGAATGTTAGTGTTTGAACAAATTCGTACCCTCGTCGTGTTCCTGATGTTCTTTTCAAGTGCTTCAAAATCGTGCCTTCCAACAGGTGATACCAAGTACGACCCATAAATTCATATTTCTAGCTAATGTCCCTGAAATGTGTATCTAGACACGGGTCCTGCCCTCTATGCCTGGGCACCAATAAACGGCGCATCTATTAGTGTAATTGCTGACCCTAGCCCACTCTCAGATGCTCTCCCAAATTCCCTTCAGGTCACCATCCCTCCTGGCCTCTCTGGTCAAGTTGGATTCAGCAATGAAGGCTTCTGGGGTAAGGTCGATTCGACTCGAGTTTATAGACCGAATTCACCACTTTCCCTCCAGGCATCAATGTCAACTCCTCCTGGACCTACAATGCCTCTTTCTACTACAGATTCCCTGATGTATCGAGTTTTTCTGGTAACATCCTTGTCACGCTTCAGTCCTCTACTGGCACGGTCTATGCAAAAGCTTCTGTCCCTGTGACTGGTTCCACCACCACATGGACGCAGGCAGTGGTGTCTCTCACGCCTACCTCAAGTCCTGCTTCAACAGCCAACGTCTTCGCAGTAACTGTCGATGGTGGTAGCGCAAGCGGACAGACGATGCACTTTGCAATGTTCTCCCTCTTTCCGCCGACGTTCAAGGATAGAGCCAATGGCCTGCGTGTGGACCTTGCGCAAGTGTGTTTTCATCCCTAGTATGAAGAATGTCTTTTTAACAGTAGCTCATAGATATTGTATGACATGAAACCTTCGTTCTTCCGTTTGCCTGGTGGTAATAATTTGGTATGCTCCATGTAAAATCCGATCGATGCAAGGCCTTATTGATTTTATAGGAGGTAAAGATGTCTATGGACTTGCATGTTTGTGGACTCCATCATTAATGCAACTCAGGGCCTAAGTATTCCTTCACGTTGGCAATGGAATGCGACAGTAGGCAATCTTATTGATCGTCCAGGACGCATGGGCAATTGGGGATACATCAACACCGAGTCTGCGCCGATCTCTTGCTTGTGTTTCTTCTACTAACAACGAATTGTCTCCCTTTTCAGTGGTCTCGGGCTTCTCGAACTCTTGTACCTCTGTGAAGACATGGAGATGGAAGCGATTATGGCAGTCTGGTCAGGTTTGTGACAAGCGCGAGCGCGATAATTTCCGGATATTTATCACTCACATAGGGTATACGCTGGGCGGGGAAAGCGTCGCGGAGGACCAACTCGCGCCGTACATCCAACAGGCTATCGACCAAATCAATTTTGTCATTGGTGACCCCACCACAAGTGCGTCAGCTGCCCTTCGTGCGTCTCT
>Ga0153958_1000203_pt1 | contig 13634 bp, 16 predicted proteins | sample TSFL042MetaG_FD_104719 | JGI IMG/M metagenome (GOLD analysis project Ga0153958, IMG submission 104719) | Attine ant fungus gardens microbial communities from Florida, USA - TSFL042 MetaG | ecosystem: Host-associated > Fungi > Mycelium > Unclassified | place: USA: Florida, Wekiwa Springs... | reverse complement strand
ATTATTAGAACAGTAGTCAAGAGGACAGGAGGAGGACAACAGGCCTTTCAGGGTGGTTTCCCATAACATAGAAACCCCCCCTGAGAGGCTCCCAATAGGCACCGAAAACTGCTGCCTGAGGTGCGAATACAGGCTGTCATAAATGACAGGCCCGAGTGCCTCGACGCATTTTCGCGAACATCGAGGCTAATTCTCCGGTATTAACCTGAAACCTATGAGCTTCTGAGAGAATTGATGTTGCGTGGAAGGGTGGGGCTCACATACCTTCTATTACATCTCACTCATTCGTAGACGCAGCGTTTCTCTGTGACTGTTATTCGATAACTAGCGGTCAGCTCAGGCGTCCACACTTGACACATCTCTGTGCTTTTGAAGGTAATATTCTTACTGACCCGCGTCGACTGATGATCGGCTTTCATCATCTAAGGTTCCCATAAGTACGGGAGAAAGTTACAATCATTACGGGACCGGTATGTGAGCCTTTGTCGAACCGTCAACTTCCATACTACCTTAATAGGTTTTACAACTCATTGCGAACAACGCGTCTTCATTTCCGCGCCTTCACTGTTCATCATGGTATACACACCTCCACTCATAACCTGTCACTAAGTTACAGACAGTTTGTGCAATGTAGTAGCCACTAGTTCTTTGTAAGGACACCAGAACAGTCTACATTTACGTAGAACTCACCTTGAGCGTAATCGTTAAATTCACATGTCAAGACTTGGCAGGGCGAGATGAAATAAGATGAATTTGGTGATGCTAGGCGGAATGTGTTTAAAGGCAAATTATGCACGAGGACAAGTAACGTGAAATGAACACGGATGACTTCGAATTTTTGGGATGTCCTACGGCAGACGCCTGGCGAGTGAAGCATGCCTGGCAAGGAGTTCCCTGCCAGGGATTGGAGTGACGATGGTCATTCCCTGGTTTCCCCACGGTAGTCTAAGTCAAACGTACAGCTGTCTCGGGTGCGGGGTCTATACCGTCTACACATTGGGAGCCAATGGGATGGTTATGTAAGATGATGCCCGATCAACATCTCCATGGTGTCACGTGATGGGTAGCAAGGACAAGACGGCAATTGTCCCTCGAACGTCAGGCTATTATTGTTATCATGGTCAATGTCCTTGGAATTGGCTTTTGGAACTGGCAAGCCTCATGTCGCTTCCTATATAACAATGAATTCAAACGCGTGCCTTTTGTCTCGTTTGACCCTCGAATTTCCACTCCCTACTACCACATTCTTTTGAACACATGGTGGCGCTACTAGTGCTGGTGCACTTGCCACTAATCGCTCTTTCCTTTCTCACTCTTTCTCGAGCATCACCGCTGGGGATTCTATCCCGCTCCCATTCGAATCACCGAACTTTGGCAATCGCTTTAAATGCAATGACTGCCATTCCTGCTAAACAATCAAGCATGGCACCTCCTATCTCTTCCTCTGCAGCCACAACGACGACCACTCAAATGTCCACTGGTGCAAGTTCTCCTTCTGCAACCATGACGACGACCGCTCAAATGTCTCCCGGTACAAGTTCTCCTGCGACCTCCTCAACGATGACTACTCAATTGTCTATCGGTACAAGCTCTCCTTCTGCAACCACAACGACGACTACTCAAATACCTACCGGTACAAGTTCGTCCACGACCCCGAAATATGTCGTTGCACACTTCATGGTCGGAAATGTCTACTCCTTTACTGTGGATAATTGGCTCGCGGACATTATTCTTGCTCACTCCAGTGGAATCGATGGCTTTGCTTTGAATGTTGGGATCGATGATTGGCAGCCTCAGCAAGTGGCCAATGCGTACGTTCCAAATTTGACTCGGTAATTGTCCTCTGATTTAACGAATTGGTAGTTACCAAGCAGCTCAGCAGTCTGGAACTGGGTTCAAGCTTTTCTTGTCATTTGATATGACGTGAGTTGTTTATTTTTTTCCCTACTTCCCTAGCCCACTGACTTTTTATCCCTACAGTTCTTTGCCTTGTAGTGCAACTGCCGACGCCGAAACTCTTCGCACTTATATAACTACTTATGCCACACATCCCAATCAGCTAATTTATAACGGTCGCGTTTTCGCCTCAACTTTCTCTGGAGAAAGCTGCACTTTTGGACAGGGATCTGTCACTTCTGCATGGCAAACTCAATTTTTGCAACAGCTGACAGGCTCTTCTGCGGTTTATTTTGTGCCATCATTTTTTGTCGATCCATCACAGTTTAATACCTACAGTAATGTGATTGATGGCATGTTCAATGTAAGTTATTCCAGTGTTGATTTTGGCATGATCTTGATTTCATTCTCAGTGGAATTCCGGGTGGCCGATACAAGTTACTACTTCGTTTGTATCGTCCTTGCCTGGTGTGCTTGGAGACATTGCTAGTGGCCTAACATCTGCTGTCACCTCAGCATTGTCTCCATTCATCGGGTCAACAAGTCCAGATGAGACATATATCTCGAGTTTGGCTGCAATGGGTGGTGGTCGAACGTACGTGGCAGCCGTGTCTCCATGGTTTTTTACCCATTACGGCCCGTCAACTTATAACAAAAACGTGGGTCATCGCTCCGTTGTACACGTTGAGGGCACTTATAACGCCTCACTCAGTGGGTTTACCTCAGCGATGAGCACTTATATGCCACCCGATGGGAGTCGTTGATCAACATCCGTGACCAGGTGGATATTGTTGAAATCATCTCTTGGAATGATTTCGGAGAGTCGCATTATATCGGTCCAATAGAGGGTAGCCAACCCATGAGTGAAGCATGGGTTGATGGCAATGATCACACTGGTGCGCACTTACTAGTCGATACAGACGAGCTGATGTTAACACCTATATTAATTAGGCTGGCTCAATCTGACGTCGTATTACGCCTCAGCCTTCAAGACGGGGACATATCCCACACCGACCAAAGACCAGATCGTGATGTGGTCACGGCCACATCCTGCATTAGCTACTGCGTCAAACGATGCTGTTGGAAGCCCGTCAAACTATCAAATTGTACTTCCTTTCGTTGATATTAATGGTTTTTTATTCTGACATTACTAAATCCAGGTCCAAGACCAGGTTTGGGCTGTAGTCCTGGCGACTTCTCCCGCTACCGTCGTGCTCTCTACTTCTCCCACTCAATCGCAAACTTTTAGTGTTCCTGCTGGCGTTTCGAAGCTATCTATACCCATCCAACCCGGAGGGACCATGCAAGGTACATTAAGTCGAGGAGGGCAGACTGTCGTTGACCTACAGTCAACGAACTTCGTGTTTGAAGCCCAACCGACGACATATAACTTCAACGTCCTAGTTATTGCGTCTCCTTAATTTATTGCCTGATTTATTCCCCTTACGATTTCCGGTTTTGTTCTGTTCTGTGTCTGTTGAGATGGATGGGAGTGTCTATGTGTAGGCACCTGTAGTTCTTAGCGCTTTGCATTTTTTACCGTTACAAAAGTACGTGTATGCTGGTTAGTACACTGCAATCAAATCGAATTGTTGTGTTACTCGTTGTGATTGTCAGTCTTGCTTGCGTTGCAGCTGAGATACTCTATTATGTAAGTCAAATTGATCGCCCGGGAAATATTGGCTTTAGCACTTAGCAGCTTTCACTGATTTCTTCTTGCACCTGGTCGCTTCATGAACAGCAACCATGAGCGACGCAACCTCAAGGCGCGACGGCCTACACAAGGCTCGAGGAAGAAGGGGAAACTGCGTCATAAAAACAATGATGTAGTTGATCCCAACGCTGCGATCCTCGAGCACAAGTCACTGGAGGATAAGGAGCGGGACAGAAAAGAGAAGCTCCTGCAAGAAGTACGTCAGTAACATCCCCGAGCATCAGCAGACGCTAATATTATCCCAAGCTTGCAGCGCAGTCCGAATCCAAAGTGAACAGCAAGAAGCGGAAGAGATTGGAAAAGTATATCGTGCGTGAAATTACCCCGTGCTCAAGAAGAGCTTGCTCAGCCGTTTGCTGTAGGACAAGAAACTTAGAAAAGAAGAGCGACTCGTGATGTTTAAGAAGCTGGCGTATGTAACACTTTTGTCATCTGTCGTTGCGTCCCTTCAGCAGTCTGCAGTCAGACCCAAGCCCAAACTTCAAGCCTTGATCTTCAGTCATCATCTACTCTTGGTACTGGTGCTACGTCTACGGCCCGGGAACGTCTAGAGAAGCTAGAAGACAGGGAGGTACGTCGCGCCATGGAGGGTCCCAATAAACGTCAACGGCGTCATGTCGATTTCACTGTCCATGAATACGAAGATAGCGAGTTCGACTCAGACGCTATGAATGAACCTGATTCTCTTGAGAAAGACGATCAGATGTCATTGCAACGCGAACCTGTGGGCTCGGTAGCCAAGAAGGTTGTCGCGGGTACTCCTACAGAAGTAACGGACGTGCAGACATCCACTTTTGTTGTTGGTGGAGCCCTTAAACGCAACCCTGACGGTTCGGTTGTTGCACCCCTTGTCAGTAAAAAGGGTCAAAAGGTTCGCTGACTCTGGTTTAGGGTTTTATGAACTGACGTTTCCCTCAGAAAGCCTCCTTTCCGAGCTGGAAAAGAAGGACACTTCCGACACCGGTTCCGCAGGAGGAATCAGACACGTCGTTTGATAGTTCCGATTCGGCCTATGATACTAACGAAGAACGGCACAGCGAAAATGGAGGAGATCAAACGTCAGACGCAGATTTAAATTCAGATAATGACAGTCAGGACGGCAATACGTCTTCTAATGAAGATGAAGAGCGTCCCCTACCTGCCAAAAAACGCCCTGGGTTCAAGGACTGGGCTGTAAAACAGCTAAGTATAGCGAAGGGCCATGATACCATCGAGGCGAACCAAATGTCCCGAGAAACTGAACTTCCTGCCGTATCTTCCTCCAAAAATCGCAAGCCGATATCCAACTCAATGCGCGGTCCTCTGGGTGAAGACTTAAAGCTCCCGCACACAGCTTTTGCGGAAAGCATGACGAATATTCCAGGGGGCGTTTCTGCATCTTCCTCTAGGAGCGTAAAGTCGGTGTCCGTTATTCGCCCCTTGGACGTTCAGGAGTCCAGGATGCAGTTGCCCATCATCGCAGAAGAGCAACCCATCATGGAAGCCATAATGCTTAATCCAGTGGTAATCATTTGTGGTGAAACAGGTAGCGGGAAGACTACTCAGATCCCGCAGTTTCTCTACGAAGGCGGCTTCGGTGATTCCAGCGGAGGTCAGTCCTTCCCATGATTGTATCCACCAATGACTGAGGTTGACATGTGTATGCAGCGAATCCGGGCATGATAGGAATTACGCAACCGCGCCGAGTTGCGGCAATGTCAATGGCATCTCGAGTGGCTCGTGAACTATCGTTGACTTCCTCTCGCGTATCGTATCAGATCAGATATGATGCAACTGTGTCCCCCTCAACTACAATCAAGTTCATGACCGATGGTGTACTTCTACGTGAACTTTCCACAGACTTCTTACTCTCGAAATACTCGGTGATCATCATCGACGAAGCACACGAACGTAGCATGAATACCGACATCTTGATCGGTGTTCTCAGTCGAGTAATCAAGCTACGTGAACAAATGTGGAAAGATGGAACCGAGGGCGCGAAACCCTTGCGCCTTATCATCATGTCAGCAACGTTGCGTGTCAGCGATTTTGCAGAGAATCTGGCTCTCTTCCCGTCGCCACCTCCAGTCATCAATGTTGATGCCCGTCAGCACCCCGTAACGGTTCACTTCAACCGGCGGACGTCCTCCGACTATGTCCGAGAAGCCATCAAGAAAGCGGCCAAGATTCACGCTCGTTTGCCACCCGGAGGCATCCTCATTTTTTTGACAGGGCAAAACGAAATTATTGGCGTCTGCAAAAAGCTCGAGGCACGATATGGTAAAAGTGCTTTGGAAACGAGAAAGAAGAGGAGGCAAGTTGTCCAAGCTTCTTCCATATTTGCAGATTCTATTGCTAGTGATGGTCATTGTCCTGTTACTGCCGTACATGGTAAGGAACTTCAAGGAATGGACCAAAGGATCCCAAACTCATAATGTACTTACAGCCGACGTGGAGGCGGAGGATATCGAGCTTGGCATTAATGAGCAAGAACTCGCACTTGACGTAGACGGGGAGCATATGGATGAAGATCCCGAAGGCCTGGATAGCGACGACGACGACGACGTAAACGCTGAACTGGGCATTGATGCCGAGGAATGCGATGGTAAGTCTTCGTGTTTATAAGTATTCGACGAGCTCAGACACAATGGATATAGTCCCGATGCATATCGTCCCTCTGTACTCACTTTTACCAAGCGAAAAACAAATGCGAGTTTTTGATGCACCACCAGCAGGCCATCGTCTTGTGGTAGTATCCACAAACGTTGCGGAGACCTCTCTTACTATCCCAAATATACGCTATGTAATAGACTGTGGTCGAGCGAAAGAGGTACGAGCATCTCCGTTGTGAGGAACACGGTCTGACATCGTTTAAAGCGACATTATAATATGGAAAGCGGTATCCAGTCCTTTCAGGTCGGTTGGATTTCTAAGGCCTCGGCTGCTCAGCGAGCTGGTCGTGCAGGTCGTACGGGTCCAGGACATTGCTACAGAATCTATTCGTCTGCTCTTTTCGAGCATTACTTCGAACCATTCTCACAGCCCGAGATACTGCGTACGCCGATCGAGGGTGTAGTATTGCAGATGAAAAGCATGAACATCGACGCGGTGGCGAACTTTCCTTTCCCAACGCCTCCAGATAGACAGGTGTTGAAAAAGGCCGAGACGATCCTCACTCGCCTGGGCGCGCTCAGTAGCACACCTCTCGTATCGCAAGCGACAGTGTCGATGTCGACAATCGGAGGTCAAGTGACGCCTCTTGGAAAGGCAATGAGCTTGTTCCCACTTTCCCCGCGTTTTTCTCGAATGCTCGTTGGGAGTCAACAACACGGCTGTTTACCTTATGTGATTTCGATTGTGGCAGCTATGTCGGTCGGGGACCCTTCCCTTCGCGAAGAGGGGTTAGATTCTGACAGCGAGTCCGATGGCGGCGACGAAGGGCTCGAATACATCAAAAATGCTTCCATAAGAGCGAAAGAGGCAAGGAGGGCCCGACGACGAGCATTCTTTGAGTCTCAGCGGGTTTGTTTCCATTTGTTTGCCCTATGGTATCAAATTTCGCTAACCGTTCAAACAGCTCCATGGATCCCTAGGTAGATTCAACAGCGACATCTTCAGACTTCTCTCGATCGTTGGAGCCTATGAATATTCTGGAGGGGGGCACCAGTTTTGCAAGGACCACTTTTTAAGGCCCAAGGTATGTCCTTTTAGTGATGATATCCAGCCGCAGTAACACTATCACAGGCCATGGAAGAAATTCACAAGCTCCGGGCCCAACTCAGCAGCATTGCGCAGGCAAATTTCCAAAATGCCGAAGTGGGTTTCGACAAAAACATTGCCCCCCCTAACGATATCCAGGTAACTGACTTTCTGTTCGTGCAATTCTACCTTGACTGATGACCTTTTGTTAGCTAAAAGCTATCCGCCAACTGCTCGCCGCCGCTTTCATCGACCAAGTTGCAGTACGAAAAAATTTGATAGAAAAAGATTCCAGTGGGACAAAATTCTCAACTGCTAAAGGCGTTCCGTATGCCGCGGTGGGCGTTACTGAGGATGTTTTCATTCATCCAACGTCGGTGCTTGCGAATCGCACGCCACCAGATTATCTTGTCTTCTCCGAGGTAGTCAAAACATCACGGACGTGGATCAAAGGTCCGTTCTGTTCAGGTCATCACTGCATCTCCAGAGTCGCTGACAGATATCTAGGATTAACGGTGGTAAACCCTGTGTGGTTGTCGAGCCTTGGGAAACAAACTATGTGCACTTTCTCCAAACCCACAAGAAATAAAGCGGGTGAGATGATGTCTATACCACGGTTTGGGCCGGATCAGTGGGAACTACCACCCGTGAAGGTATGATTATAATTTGGTATATTGTTATTTTACATATGCAGTGTGTTCTACGAAAGTGCGGGTGACGGTCCGATGATGTATGAGGGAGAACCATGTGATCAACACTTATGGTCTTCCCGGCTGGTAGGAACGATACTGATGATGAGCAACTGAAGACGAAAACTTCGAACAATATTACCTTGTTCTTCTTGGGTATAAAAATACTACCCTTCTCCTTCTTTATTCGTTTTGGCAGTGGCTGCATCATCCTAGGTTCATGTGATCTAGAACTGGAAGGTTCCCTACTCATTTCTTCATCTAAACGACGCTTGTGGCCAGCCTCTCTAGGAACAACAAGGTCCGCAGGAGGATCTTTCATCGACGGCTGCCCATCCATCACCTGGGAAGGTTTCGAGGGGGGGTGTCGACGACTAGATTCAGCAAAGCTTTTTGGAGTGACTAAATCACTTGGTTGAGGGGGCGCAACCGCGGCTGGCTGTGTTTTGGGCTTCGAAGGCGACGAGGGCCGCCGAACTGACGTTGACATGTTCGTATCTTGAGTGGTGAAAAAGTTAATATCTGCCTGTCTCTGAGTTAGTACGAGTGTCTTGCGAAGGAACATGTCAGTGCCAGTACCTCCATCAAAAGTGATCTATCGCGAGCGTCCTGTACGATTTTGCGCCAGTTCTCGTCGCTTCGCTCGAGAGTAGGGGCATGACCCAGAATGAAGAGAGATGAACGCGCACGAGTCATAGCGACGTTCATTCTCCGCGTATCTGCGTATCATTAGTTGGATGTAAATATACAAATGTACAAAGTAATATTTCATACCCGACAGGAAGCCAACGGATTGCAACCCAGGGCCAGCGCGAACACAAGATAGAATTATAATATCCTTCTCTTGCCCTTGGAATCCATCGACAGTATGGAAGTGTATCTTGCCCTTGATATCTCTCCCAAAACGTTGTTCAAAAGCCCTCTGAAGCTCTAAAACTTGACCGCGGTACATTGAAACGATCCCAACTCGGAAGTCGAAGTCTACCTTGGAAAATTCCTTACACAAGCGTGTGTACAAGGCGAGGGCAACTTGACTTTCCATAGTATTCTTTAGGGAGTGTCCGCCTGTGGAGGCTTCCTGTCCCCGGGTGACGTTGAAGAACCTGTACGGGCCAAACTTGGGATGTGAATGCCACGGCTGCTCTGTTTTAACTGCCATGTCGGGGCCATCCAAAAGTCGACCTTGGTAGAATACCCTGCTGGGAAGACGGCTAATATCGGGATGCATGCGGTATTGGATACTGAAAGTCATGAGTACACCAAAAATTAATGAGTGACGGGCGCCATACCTGAGGAGGTGAACAGCATCCGGGCGGTGCTTTTGAAGGCGTACGAAGAGTGATTGATTATAGCGATACTTGCAAGCCTTTTAGTAATGATCAGCGTGTGTTCGCGAAGTATTGCTGAAAATTTGCCTACCTCCTGAGACAAAACTGTCGGAGGGAGTTGTTGTGGATCTAGAAAAGCTTGAGCGGGATTGAATGAAGGACATAGGGTTACGCACCACCGACCATGATGCATCTTTGGCAACGAAACTTGAGTGGTATCAATGAACTCAATTCGATGGACTGAGCCGCTTCATCAATGATGACCATTTCAAAATCAAGTTGTTCGAGTGTTTCATGACCTGCACCCGACAAAGTACAGCAAATCACATCTGCCTCATGAAGAACTTCCGTCCTGATGCGTCTCCGCATAGCGTCGAGTGTCCTAGAATCCGATTTCTCCTTATCTTTCAACCGGTCGAACTGTTGGGTTAACACCATCCGTCGCGCGTTTAGTCTCTTGATTTCTTCCTCTAGGGTTACCGTCCGAACACTATTGTCGCGTACCGCAGCCAACTCGTCCAACTTCTGCTGCTTAGCCTGTTTGACCTCCTCAATTTGGCCTCGTAGGACGTTGACTTCGCTGTTGGCACTCTTGGAAGTGTCCTGAGGATTTTGGCCGTTGATCCTTTGTTCTACCAAGGAATCGAGGGAGATATCTTTGACGCTGATATCCATGGCCTTATCTGCTCCGACTCGGACCACTTTCAGGGAGCTTGCTTTCCGCTGAGGGCCTCTGTAGCCTTCTTTGAGACGGTTGGCAACCTCATCAATGGCAGCATTGCTAGGTGCACAAAGTAGGATTTTCTTCACAGGCTCTGAAGAGGTTGCGTTCCTCCCAACGTGAATAGATGTAACGGCACGTGGACGTTGCTTAAGAAAAGCTTCGACGAGGCCGCAGATGGTCGAAGTCTTGCCAGTTCCAGGAGGTCTATTGAATATTGTTGATCTGAGATGCCAGCCTGATTACGGAGAGAACCTACCCTTGAATAAGCCCAAAACCATCGACCTTGAGCGAACCTATTATAGCTCGTGCTTGTGGCTCATTGACATTGTATGTGGACATAGTGTGTTCCACCTCGCGTTGCTCAAGGGAAGGCAAGGCAGATATCTTGGGAGTTAATATCATTTGAAAGAGATCGTAGTGAGGAAGCGCCATGAGAGCACCATACTCCCGGTGAAGAGTACTCAAACTATCCAGTGATAAGCATTTACTGCAACACAAATATGGAAACGCACCTGAAAACTTTCTTCAGGCTCCAAACAGTGTTGATCTGCAACCCTACGTCACTTGCAGTAGGATTCAAGAAGCAGCGGAGACTCATTTGTGATCCAAATGGAGACGTCCTAAAGCTCTGCACCTTCATCATGATAGACTTTTCGCCATCAGGACGGCGGAGCAACACGATATCCGTATCTCCTAGTCGCCAATCCTTCTGGACAGGGTCCGAGATCATTGCGTCTAGGTCCACAAAATCATCGGTGTACTGTTTAGACATGATTTTGCAGTCGTACGTCGTTTGTGCTTCCTCTTTAGATTGAACAATTTGCGACCAGCATTCTAGAAGTAATAACGGCTCAAAGACTCGACGATAGTGCTCGTAGTCCTGGAAGGTATCAGGAACATGATGCAATAGAGGTTTCCCGCCGATGGTAGGAGGATCAGGACCATCGTGGTCATAATTCCAAGAAAGGAGTGTCCGATGCAGTCCGGTGGTGTCTGGTTTCAAACGCAATGCTTTGCGACGAGCGTCCTCTCGACGATGAACACGTTCCAGAGCCGCACTCTTGGCTTGGTTTTGAACATCCAGCATCTTCACCTGTCGCCTTTGTGTAGCCTTCTTGATCTTTGGTGACCGCTGGAATTTACCCAAAGCGACCAGACCGCCCTGCACGCCCTCGCCCTCGGATTCTGATTCGCTGGAAGATTCTGATGTGGAGGTTGGGGGTATAACATTACGCCCAGTCGGTGGTTTCCTGACGTTCGTTGCTGCACTTGTTGATAACCGCTGGAACTTGGGAAATGTGCCCTTCATCACTTCGGGCTTGAGAAGGTCATGCTGAACAGGTTTCCGAGGAATAGGGTCAATTAGCTTCCGTACTGACGCATGTACCTCCTGTGGTGGAGGTTTGTTTGTTTTGGTAGGCTGAGCCTTCTGTGCAGGAACAACCGAGACAAATTCGACCTCGTCGTCGTCATCATCAAATGCAGCCAGTGCATCCTCTAACTGGGCTATTCGACTTGCATCAAGCCTTGTCTGTGGAGTGCCAGGTAATTTCTTGCGGGAATCTTCAACGTGCTTGTTCAGCTTGCCAAGGGCAGCCTCCGATGGAGGAATATGAGTTTTCCGAAAACATTCGAGGAGCGTTTGAAGCAGGGAAAAGGACTGATGGAGAAGTTCCTCATCAGAGAGCCGTAGCCACCGCGATAGTTCAGGAAGGACCGGTTGCAAGTCGCTCATCATTTTCTTGCCAATTCGGGAAAGTTTTCGAGGATTGCCATTCGCTGAAGATGAAGATTCATCTGTGGCGGTGACGCCCGCAGACTCCAGCACTCTCCACTGTGCCAGTAGATCTCTCCCAAAAATCAATGCATCTCGCATCCAAACCGTCATGTCTGGAATTTTGAAGTAGCCTGCCCAAAGCGGCGTGCGTTTGAATATCACGGTAATGGACTGCGTCATCAAGCTCCATAGTCGAGGTATTTGTGCTGCAGGCCCTTCTTTATCTTTCGACCGCAGGAACGAGTTATTGTGTAACAGCCCTTCTGGAGTGGAACACAAGACCTCAATGACATCGGTGAGACACTGCACAAGAGACTTGGAAAGGCTGCAGGCTTCAGGTACATGAGGCGCGTAATGAATGTATCGTTCCAGGAAGCTGAAAATGCCCTCAAATGAGGAATCTGGGAGATTGGATAGAAGAGCGCGGAAACAATCAATGCGAACGTCAACATCATATGCTTGGCCAACTAGTGTCTTCGCAGCGCCTTGGATATCTTCAATGGGAGACAGCATAAGGACCATGATATCCTTCGCGACCCCAGGTCGACGCAGAATATCAAGAACAAATATCGACTGGTTGTAGTTCGCCACCTTGGACACTGTTTCGTGAAATCCACTTCTTGAAACAGTGAGGCATCGGTTAATAGCATCGAATGCTTGTTGGGCATTCGGCTTCGACATAATAGGCTCGTATGCTGATCTGTTCAAGGAGTCGATGTGAGAGAACTGAGCGACAATTGAAATGATGGCGACAACGCCATCTGCATCGTTTGTTTGTAGAGATTCATATGTCTTCTTCCACATCTGTTCTTTGATGGTACACACAGGAAGATTATCTGTGCGTCCCGCCAAGAACTCGCAGGACTTTGTAATGGAGTCAACGATTTCAGCAACGTCACAAGTCAAGGAACTCGAGATGAGGTCACGAGCAGCGCTGCGTACTACTCTCCACTGCGGACTTGCATATGAGCGACTGAATGCCACAGAAATGAAAATTTCGGCATGGATATCGAGTACGCTTGAAACCCCCATGCGACGTTGCGAAGTCTGATCCGACTGGGTTTTCCGGACCTGAGAAGCCAATAACTACAGTAATGAAGGTTTGTCATCATGGGGTCGGATGTAGAAGTAGAACTACTGACTCGGATAGCGGAAAACATCACCGCCGGACGTGCATCCTGAAAACGTTCGTGTTGTAACTCCTCGCAAAGAAAATCCACGATTCTTGCTAAAATGTCCCCATATATGGTTGAATCGGATACTGATGTAAGGTACTCCCCGAACCATGACAAGAACCATGGTTTCTCATCCGCTGACTTGAGGCCTTGCAGCATACCGGAAAAGGAAGAATTGTCTTTGATTGCATCGAAAACGACTTGAGGATACTCTAGACCTTCGCCTTGCCATAGCTGATCCCCTAAGCGCTTGACCAAGAAGAGTAGACACCGTAAGATATCGAAGAATTCTACTCTCATTTTATTACACTAGTCATGGTAACGAACAAAGATAAGACTCACGTGGCCCAACGTCATGTAGGTGGCCCATCACAATTCTTTTACAGTCCATTCCTTGGGATGGCTTTGCGAGAACCTCAGTTGGAACATGTCGCAGGATTTGGCTAAATCCAGACCAAAGCTGGGTGGGATCGGAGGAGAAGAAGTACGGGGAGGTACTGTCTGTCACCACCACTTCGCCTTTGCGTGATAAGGACACGGCGCTGATAACCGCCTGGAGAGCTAATTCATGCCCTGCGACAAACTGAGATTCCAACATGGGAACCTGAGTGCTTTTGATGACTTGCGCCTTCGCCCACTGTCTGACATCAGGT
>Ga0153958_1000202_pt1 | contig 13649 bp, 19 predicted proteins | sample TSFL042MetaG_FD_104719 | JGI IMG/M metagenome (GOLD analysis project Ga0153958, IMG submission 104719) | Attine ant fungus gardens microbial communities from Florida, USA - TSFL042 MetaG | ecosystem: Host-associated > Fungi > Mycelium > Unclassified | place: USA: Florida, Wekiwa Springs... | reverse complement strand
GTCTGAGGATTAGACCTCAGACTTAACAACATCTTTTGTCACTTGCCTAACTTCGCATTTTTGAACTCTTTAAAGTATCAAAGCACCCATCACAAATAGTAAGTGACCATTTGTGATAGTAGTCCTCTTATATAGTAGTTGTATAAGTAGTGTAGGAAATTTAACAAGAACTCCATTGAGTTCTCCTTGTCAACTCAGATAAGGAGTGTGTCTAAGTCATCTCAGGCTAAGTCACTACAAGACTGTTAGAAGGATGGAGAGCAGCAATTACAGTAGGGAAAAATAATGGCCCACTCACCAGGTTATTCAATAGATACTAATAGAAAGCCTGATAGAAAAAAGAAATCTTGAAGGAAGTAGAGAGGCTCTTGTAGTATGGCAGTTGAGATGAAGAAGCAAGCATGCTTATGTAAGCATGGCTCATGTATTTATCAATAATACATAGTATAATAGTTAATTTAATTTCACACAAAAAAGGCTATACTCAATAAGATAAAATCCAGGTTCATGGTAAAATGGGAATGTAGGGATCTAGGGACCCTAATAGAGTTCTTGTGGATGTGTATTGTCCACCAAGACCAACAAATTTGCATTGATCAGACTTATTACCTAAGAAAGGTACTGCACAGGTTTTGTATGCAAGATGCATAGCCTACTCCAATATCAGTGATTGACATCTTAGACCCAAGCCAAGTTAAGATCTTCAAGGGTTAGAAAAGAACTTGATAGAGTTCCCGTTAGCTTGCACTATAATATAAATACAAGTCTAATTATTTGTACATGTTATTGTATTCCTGTGCAACCATTTCTATACTACAAGCCCAATAGATCTCCAGTTCAACTCTAGCCCATGTCACTTTATATATCACATGTTAGTATAAAGTCTTGACAACTTATGAGTTCACCCAAGGTGGATGCTCAGGAAGAACTCAATAGAGTTCCCCATTGGATTTGGACTCCTACTTATACAAATATTGAATAGTCTATGCACCTATCTCCCACAATCACAAGACCTTTTACTAATACTATACATATCCTATCTCATACTATTTATATCTTTCCATTGCATTTGCTGATGTTATCCAGCAGATTTGCAAATGCATGTGAAATAGTTTCCTTTTTAGGAACCATCTCATAACATCATAGTGTTATGATTTGGCCTACATGGCTAAGTTATTATTTCTTTTCTTTTATCTTTTCTTTTCTTTTATTGGACAAAGGACTATAAATAGCATGGGAAGATGTTATGTAAGATATAGGTAGTTCTTAGTAAGAGGTCATGTGATTGTGGGAGATATGCACACAGACCATGAGAGAAATGTATAAGTAGTATAGATGAAATGAGCAGAGACTTTAACGAGTTCTTTTTGTCAAACCCTGACTTAGGAGCAGTTGGCTTAATTCTGGCTCAGGAGTTGGGTCTGCAACACTAGAACTTGTTACATATTCTGTGACTGCTCACCTCAAGTTCTCATAAACTAACTCTCTCATCAATCTGGACCGGTGACTATCCTAGGTTACTAGTCACAAAGACCCACTGGGCCCTAGGTGTAAGGGGACTTGCTAGTTAGTTAGAGACTAGCAGTAAAAGACTGGGACCATACTTGGGTCCTTGTTCCGAGACCTGACCTGCTAAATGAGTGGTGCTATAGTATATACTTGTACCCTTTTCTTAGTAATAGCTTTGTGCTGAAGTCCCATTATGGACTGTACATACAAAAGAACATTGCCCTATCCTTAAGAAGACGACTAGATTAGGGATCCCCTCCACTGGGTGATAGTGTAACCCTATTACTAGGGCAGTAGTCAGTAAGGCAGCAGGTGTCTAGTTGGGAGAAGCTTGAGCACCCCAATAGATGTAGAAGTAACTAACTTGAGAAACAACATTACATCCATACCCCTGATATATCATCACAATGTCTCAACAACAATATAATTCCCTGTTGAACAACATGTTTCAACAACAGCATACCTTCACCATCTTAAGGGCACAATTGGAAGGAAAGATAGGAAGAGAATGTTTTAGGTGTGGAAATTTTGGGTATCTTGCCCAAAACTATAGAAACAAAAGGAAGGAAGAGAAAGAGGGGCAACCCCAAAACAAACACAAAGTGCTAGCAAGTAGGGTAATGCAGTGTAAAGAGGGAGGAAGAAGCATTAGAAGGCAAGAGGTAGAAGAGGAAGTAAGGTGTTTCAGGTGTAAAATAGTAGGGCACTATAAGTGGGAGTATCCAAACATTGAGATGGAAAGAAGGAGACAGAAGAAGAACAACAGTGTGCCTCTAGTGAGGAAATGCACATTAGCTGGACAAGAGGAAGGAAGAATGCTAGTGTGGCTCACAAGAGCAAAAGTGCAGGAGTATGGTGGGGAAGAGGGAGCAACTCCCAATGAGGCAATTTTGTTAGAACAAGGATGGATAACAGAAGAAGTAGCAGTGACATACATGGATTGTGCAGGGTGTGAACAGAAGGGACTGCAGTAGGAAGAGAATAGGGGACAGGGATTTGTATGGGGAAAGAAGTCAAGAAACATGAGATGTGAGAGGTGTCAAGAAGCCTGTGACTGAAGAGTGAGTAACGGGGTAAAAGCACAGTGTAAGGAGTATGAATTAGTGGATGGGATGATGTCAGGTATGACCCCAGGAGAAAGGGTAAATGGAATACATTGTCCAGAGTGCAGAGAAGCAATTGTGAGAAGTTTGGTTGACAGTGGAAATAGAGAAGGTTGATACTCATGAAGAAGTGTCAGTAAAAGCATTGCTGGATAGTAGTGCGACTGGCATGTTCATAGACACTGCCTTTGTACAAAAACATAGGTTCAAGTTGGAAAGGTTGAAAAACACACTGATGGTTAGAAACGTGGATAGAACAATAAATGTGGGAGGAGCCATTACATACCAAGTAGAGTGCAATGTTTTCTATAGGAATTATGTGGAAAGGATGAGAATGGATGTTTGCAATTTGGGAAAGACAGAGATAATTTTGGGAATGCCCTGGTTGGTGGCACATAACCCAGAAATCAATTGGAAAATGGGGAAGGTCAAGATGATCAGATTTCTGCCTATATGTGGAAGAAATTTGAAAAGAAAGAAGAAAGAAGATAAGAGATGAGCAGTGAAGAGGTATGAGCAAGGAGACTCACAAGAAGAAATGGTGATAAATTGGGCAGCAGACAAGAAAGAAGATTGGGGAAGAGAGGAGGAGATTGAGATAGACTATAGAAAGATCAGGGAGATGGTGCCATAATATCTTCATAAGTAGCTAAAAGTGTTTGGCAAAGTAGAGTCTGAAAGGATGCTAGTATGAAAGATTTGGGATCATGCTATAGTGTCAGAGTAGCTAGTTCTAGAGCCAGAATAAAGCCAACTGCTCCTTTATCAGCGTTTGACAAGGAGAACTTGATGGAGTTCTCATTAGATTTTTTATACTACTTATACAACTACTACATGGTCTGTGCACTATCTTCCCATACTCATCATGTGACTAGTCATGTGACACCATATGATACCCTATTTCATGTGACTGTGACTTGTAACACTTGTGACATGACACTTTCCTGCACTTCTTCCTATATAGTAAGTCCAAAAAGAAAAAGTAAAGTAAAGTAAATATAAATAATAACTTAGCCATTTTGCCAAGTCATGACACATAGATCTCAAGGAGAACTTCAAGGCCAGTAAAGTGAAGGTCTATCCCTTGTCCAGAAATGAAAGAAAAGAAGTTTAGAAATTCATGAAAGAGCACTTGAAGAAAGGCTATATTAGGCCTTCAAAATCACCACAAACGTCACCCATGTTCTTTGTAGGAAAGAAGGATGGTGGAAAGCAAATGGTCATGGACTATTGTAGATTGAACAAACAAACTGTGAAGAACAATTACCTGTTACCTCTCATATCAGAGTTAATAGATAATATAGAAAGTAAGAAAGTCTTTACGAAGATGGATTTATGATGGGACTATAACAATGTCTGAGTAAAAGAGGGAGATGAGTAGAAAACAGCCTTCACTACACATGTGGGGTTGTTTGAACCAGTTGTAATGTTTTTCAGAATGACAAACTTGCCTGTGATGTTCCAGGCTATAATGAATGAGATTCCGAGAGATCTAATCAATGAAAGGAAGGTGGCAGCATTTGTGGATGATGTATTAGTGGGAACAGAAATAGAGGAAGGACATAATGAGATAGTAGCAGAGGTGTTAAGAAAATTGAAGGAGAATGACTTGTATGTGAAACCAGAGAAGTGCACATGGAGAACAAACAAAGTGAATTTCTTGGGAGTAGTTATAAAGTCAAAAGAAATAGAAATGGAAGAAAAAAAGGTCAAAGGAGTACTCAAGTGGCCAGTACTGACCACTGTGAGAGAAGTTAGAAAATTCTTGGGGCTTGCCAACTACTATAGGCAATTTATAAAGAACTTTGTGGTACTAGTCTGCCCTTTGAATGTGCTAACAAGGAAAGATGAGAAGTAGAGGTGGGGAGAGGAACAGCAGAAAGCATTTGAGCAGTTGAAGGCAGTCTTTACAACCAAACCAATGTTGACAGCACCCAACTTGGATAGGGAATTCTGGGTGGAGGCAGATGCCTCAAACTTTGCTATAGGAGGAGTTCTCTCAGTCAAGTGTAAAGATGGCTTATGGAGGCCAGTATCATATGTTTTGAAGTTGCTAAATGAAACTGAGCGCAACTATAAGATATATGATAAAGAGATGCTGGCTGTCATCAGATGCTTAGAAGTATAAAGGCAGTTCTTGGAAGGAGCAAGAATCAAATTTGAAATCTAGACAGATCATCATAACTTAAAGTACTTCATGAGCAATCAAAAATTAAACTATAGACAAGCAAGATGGGCTCTGTACTTATCTAAGTTTGATTTTATGTTGAAGCACGTTCCAGGGAATAAAATGGGAAAAGCGGATGGATTAAGTAGAAGACCAGACTGGGAAGTAGGAGTGGAGAGGGACAACAAGGATGAATTACTGATAAAGCCAGAGTGGTTAGAAACTAGAGCATTGGAAAAAGGAGAGGTTTTAATAGAAGGAGTCAATGTATTAGAAAAGATTAGAAAATCAGAAGCAAAGGATGATGAGGTAAGGAAAGCAGTGGAAGAGATGAAGAAAGCAGGAGTCAAAGTGCTTCAAGATGAGGAGTGGAGAGAAAAGGATAGTATTATGTTAAAAGAAGAAAAGGTATACATACCTAAAGACAAAAGGTTGAGAACAGAGATCATTAGGCTATATCATGATACACCTATAGCAGAACATGGGGAACAGTGGAAGATGGTGGAATTGGTCACTCAAAACTTCTGGTGGCCAGGAGTGACTAGAGAAGTGAAAAGATATGTAGAAGGATGCAATTCCTGTCAGAGGAACAAAAACCACATAGAGCAACTGGTGGACAAGCTAATACCCAACTCAATTCCAGACAAAGCATGGACACACATAACAGCAGACTTCATTACCAAGTTGCCCTTAGCACAGGGATACAACTCAATTTTAGTGGTGGTTGATCACTTTACAAAAATTGTTAGAGCACAGTCACTCAGAGGCAGCTAACCCTAGTGCTAGGTAAGAGTCCTGGAAGCAAAGGTGATATTCGAGTGAAGCTAGATCTAACTATACAAGTGGTCTTATATACTAAAACTGATAGTCTGTGTGCCATAGTCACGTGCACACTAACTATTAATACCACTGTCCTAATTATAGATCATCAGGCATATCAAGGCAGACTTAAGAGAGAAAACAAGGAGAGAGTGGGAGAGCATCTCACGAATACTTAGAATAGCCCCTTAGGTGGGAGCCTTACTCATGATCTAGGCTGTTCCCTAGGATATCCCCTTACAAAAATGGCATATTTCATTCCTACTACTGAGAAAACATTGGCAGAAGGACTAGTGAGGTTGTTCAGAGATTATGTGTGGAAGCTACACAGACTACCTGAAAGTATTATTTCTGATAGGGGTCCACAATTTGTAGCAGGGATCATGAAAGAGTTAAATGGAATGTTGGGAATAGAATTAAAGCTGTTAACTGCATACTACTTGCAGACAGATGGCGAAACTGAGTGCGTGAATCAAGAATTGGAGCAGTATCTTAGGATGTTTATCAACTACAGGTAGGAGCAATGGCCAGAGTGGCTGGAAACTGCAAAATTTGCATACAACAATAAAGTACATACAGCAATGCAAATATCACTATTTGAGGCAAACAGTGGACAATGGGCTTTGAAATGAGAAAGAAGAGGAAGTATGAAAACACAGGGAAATTTGTGGAGAAAATAAAGAAGATGCAAAGTGAAGCAAAAGTGGCATTAGCTAAAGCACAGGATGATATGAAGCAATACACAGATAGAAATAGGGGAGAGGCAATAGAGTACAAAGTGGGGGATTTGGTCATGCTGAGTACAAAATATTTGAAGTGGCAAATGGTGGGAAAGAGAATAGAAAAATTGACTGAAAGATATGTAGGATCCTATAAGGTCAAAAGAGTAATATTAGCAAACACAGTAGAGTTGGATTTGCCAAGTAGTATTCAAATACATCCAGTCGTAAATGTGAGTAGAATACAAAAATATGTAGATCATGTAGAGGGGCAAAAGGCAGAACAACCAGCTCCAGTAATAATTGAAGGAGAAGAAAAGTGGGAGGTAGAGAAAATACTCAACAAGTGATAAGTCAGGGAAAAGGACAAGTATTTAGTCAGATGAAAAGAATTTACAGCAGAATCAGATACTTGGGAAGAAAAGGAGAACTTGGAAAATGCTAAGGAAGCAATTGAAGAGTTTGAAAAAGAATATAGGAGAGATCAAGAGGACATTTGACAACAGGAAAGAAGGAAGAATAAAGAAATGTTTGCTAGAGGAGAGCTATCTGGAAGATTCATGGTGAAGAAACTTTACGGTTGGTTGGATAAAAGATATGATGAGGAGTCAGTTGGAAAGGAATTGGAAAAGAGGCAAAAGAAAACTGGTGATGATTGAGGAAGAAAATGAAGAAATTGAGAAAGTTGTTGGGGCAAAAATTGAAGAGTAGGATAAAGAAGACAAGATGGGACAAATGGGAGACCCCTACAACAAACTTTGAAGAAGTTCTTGGGACAAGAACCCTTGAGAGAGGGGTGGTGTTATGATTTGGCCCACATAACTAAGTCATTATTTCTTTTCTTTTATCTTTTCTTTTCTTTTATTGGACAAAGGACTATAAATAGCATGGGAAGATGTTATGTAAGATATAGGTAGTTCTTAGTAAGATATCATGTGATTGCAGGAGATATGTGCACAGACCATAAGAGAAATGTATAAGTAGTGTAGATGAAATGAGCAGGAACTCTAATGAGTTAAACCCTAACTTGGGAGCAGTTGGCTTAATTCTGGCTCAGGAGTTGGGTCTGCAACATATAGCTGTGTGGCTCATGATATTCAACTCCACTCCCTACTGGCTATTACCCACAGAATCCCACAGGACATGTCAACTATGACTTGTAGAAGAAATTCCAAAGTCTCATAGGATCATTACTTTATTTAATGCTTGGTACTAGACCAGACATCACATTTGCAATAATTCAACTAGCTTAGCATACTGTATCACAAATGGTCACTTACTATTTGTGATGGTCTGTGCACTAGTACAGATCATCACTTGATTACTACCTATTGTTCTATATATGGTAGTGTCTTTGTACTTAAAATAATGATAACCTAACCATATGGAGGCTGTCCTTTGTTCTAAGAAAAGGACAGATGACTATCTATGGGTAATTAATGAAGTCCATATGCAAACATTGAGGTCTTTATATCTCCACTAATATTAATTGCCTTGAGGTTGTTTTAGGCTCATTCTGAGTGGTATAAAAAGGGCTACAGTTGAGCATAGAACCAAAGCATCAATTGTGGCAGTTTCTGAGATATTAGTGATTTTAATAAACAGTACCATGATGGTTACCTGTTGATCTGCCTGATATCTCAGCCAATATTGATCACCTTGAGACATGACTGGTATTGATCGAAAGGTCTTCTTAAGGGCTTTAAGCTGGCCTTAATACCATGGGAATTGTTGAAGAATTGGTGGATATATGACTAAATGAAGTTTGTGACACACTGCAAACTCATCTCTGAACTATTTCAACTAAGCCCTATATGTGTACCACTATCTAGTAGGAACTCAAAACTACTTCCTCATTTACAAAGGGGAAACAGGCCTTGGAATATCCACTTATACAGACTCAGACTGGGCATCAAACCCTGAAGATTGCAAGTTGCAAACAGGACACTTTTTCACAATTACAGGCAGCATGTTTAGCTGGACATCAAGAGCCCAAAGGATAATAGCCCTCTTCTCAACTGAGGTCAAATATATGGCTCTTTTGGACTGCAGTCAGCAGTGTGTTTGGATTAGATCTATCCTAATAGAGAACTCAATAGAGTTCTTGCTTGATTGTTCTATGAAATAAATACAAGTCTGATATTTGTACATATTGACTACTTTCCTGTATGACCACTTTCTACTATACAAGTCCATTAGGTCACTGGTTCAACTCTTGCTTAGGGTTCTTTATATATCATAGGTGTGTGGCTCATAACAGGGGCATAAGTTCAGTTCTATCCATATCAACAGCAACAACTGGGGCTCTATTTTTATGTCAAGCAACCTAGTTACTGAGTCATGGAATAAGCATATCAATATGTGTTTCCACACCATTTGTGACTTTGTGGCTCAAGACAAAGTCAAACTCTTTTACATGTAAGAGAGTGAAAATCCACCTAACCTTTTCACTAAAAACCTTGGTCTAGTGAAATTTTGGAAATCCAGAAATGAACTTGGGTTAGTTTGTGACTAGGACACTGCTTTATGCATGTTTTTTTCCCACTTGCATGCACTCCCATACATTAAGTTTTTTTTTTTTTTTAAATCAACAATTTATTACATAGGGCGTAGAGGCAGACCATGGTAAGTACTCAGTACCTACTTAAATACATAGATGCAAAAGGTGAGAGAAAAGGTGAGAGAAAAAAAGAAAAGTAAGAAGTAAAACAATAAATGCTGCACTTCTACTCAAAAGAGTTGCGCTGTGACAGGACCTCATCTGTTGTCAAAACTGAATGCCTTTGGGTTGTCCACGAGAAAGTGAACAAAGCTGTTGATGACGATATTGCATGGTCATGTGGAGGGGTCATATAGGTTATACTCCATGATGATGTGTTCTTGAGTTTGAACTTCAGCTTCACTGCACATGTAGTTGGTGGGGAGGTGGAGGAAGAATCTTTGCCTATATTCTCCAATAGGGGCATGGCTGGTGGTCATGCAAGTGAAACAGGCACATAAGGAATTGGTGAATCCTATAAACAGTAGCCACGAGCCACCTTTAGCATATGTTGGTTTGATGACTTTCTGTTCTTTGTTTTCAAAGTTGAGAAAGCATTGTCTTTTCTTGGGGTTGTCTGTGAAGGACTCTTGCCATTCATAAAGGATATTATTGCACTCTTTCCTTTTGCTAAATAAGTGTGATTCTTTGCTGGGGAAGATAGGAATGCAGTCATTAGCTTTGGCTTGATTATCCACAAGTTGATGTTTGGGCTATTTAGCTTTATTGGGGAAAAACCAGAACTGAATCTTATTTCTGCTATCTTTCCTAAAGAAAGAGTCAACTGCTGAGGTGACTGGGATGAACATGTTTTGGAGAGGGTCGACTTTAGATTTAAAGATTTTCCTCGCCACAGCAATAGAATCAGTGATGATAACAATGTCATAGATGTTTTCTTTCTCTATAGTGGGAATCAGGCCCAAGCAAATGGCCATAAGCTTGGCTTCTATTGAGGTTACATTTATGGAGTTAACTTGCAAGCGTTGAGTGACAGAGTTGTCAAACCAGACATAGGCAACTGCAGTGGCAATGTGTGATTTTTTGACACCTCCATTTGCAATAATGGTTATGTTGTTGGATGACATTTGCAAAGTTTTGAAGGCACAGTCGAGGTTCTGAAGGTGGTAGAAGAGGTCTTCATCAGATGAAGAGGAAGAAGAGTGGAAACTAATTCTACTAGAGAAATGATTGACTACCCTTGATCCAGGAGAAAAAAAGACAATGAAACAGATTGAAACAATCTCTAACACTATTGAGTCTTTCATTGGCATCCTTGATAGGGCTTTTAAGGTTAGCCTGTTGTTTAATAGTGAGGTTGGAGATAGCGACTCTGTGTGGAGGGTGGTTTTTAGCATGTTGTGAGTCTAGTAATGAGTTAATGGCATGTGATAAGGGAATAGAACCATATTGAAGATGATGTCTGCCATTTAGTTTGTGAAGGTATAGTGTGATGGAGATGAGACCCACAATGGCCTCAATGCCTTCAGATGGGGAAGTTCAAAAAGTGCCAGTAATCCAAAGAGCTGCTCTTTGCTGCATTTTCTTGAGTTCATTGACATTTTTGACAATTGGAGCCCCTTTAAAAAACCAAAGATTGAACCCATATAAGACAATGGGCAGAATGCATGTTCTGTATAAGAGACGTTTTTGAATGGAAAGAAGGCCTCATGATGAATTTCCTAACATCTTCATGGCATTGAGGGTAGAGAGGCACTTTGTGGCATAGAAGTGTATGTGGTAGTGGAAGTTAAGTTTACAATTGAAGAAAAAACCCAAGTATCACCAGATGGGTTTGGGGAATATGATGGGACCCCCTACAGATGTTAAGTTAATGAAGAGGTTAGGAGGATGTCGAGCTCTAGTAAAATGAAAAAGCTCCATTTTGCCATGTTCCATGACAAGGCCAGCATCGATGAGGATTTTTGACATAATATTGTAGCTACATAATAAGAAGGAATTAGAATGTGAATAACTCTTCTCTTGAGAAATTAAAAGGCCATCATCCACAAAAGAAAGAATATCCATTGGAATTTCTTTATTGAGACTTTTTATTTTTATTTTGAATGTTTTTATGATTGGGGCTAGATATAAAGCAGATAAGATGAGGGACAATGCAGAACCTTGGCCTACACTGACATTGACATCTGTCATATTTCAGGAATTTGACAATTATGTAATTTATTTCTCCTAATAATTCTCCTAAAATTAATAATAGTAGAATAGCATAGTAGAATACTCTCCTCCTATTCCAGACTTCTTATAAGTACTGAATAGTTACAGTGTAATTCCTCAGTCTGTAAATTAATGTCATCTGGTCCTAATACTATCCCTGTCCACTCCATATTCCTATTCTACTCCATTAGGACTTCTTTCTGACAATTTTCTTCTATTCTGAAATATGCGACCAATCTCATGACCAGAGACTGGGGTGCAATACATAAGTTGAAGCCAAGGTTGTTTACCAAGTTGTACTCCACTCCAACATCGTTTCTTTCCACTAGAGTCTTCTCTTGGGGTGTTATACCATTGCTAAGTGTTATCTATTCTCCAACGTAGTACATTACTCTGTTCCAGAGTTAATTTCTATCTATTACTCTGTCCTTCCATCCTCCACCATTCTATCCTTGACAACATCAAACAGAGGAGAAGAAAGATTGTTCCAGGAGTAGGAGGTTGAGCGGTTTGAGTGGTAACTGTTGAAGAATTGTATAACATTAGAATTAAGACCCACTTTTTTTAGGCATAAAGAAAGAAAATAGTGATTTAGAGATGGAAAGAATTGAGCGATGTCGAATGCTATGACACTTGTATGACACTGTTTGAGCCACCCCGCTCTAATGAGGTGGGTGAGATATATTCCTGCATCTGTTGTGGAGCATTGTCAAATACCACCAAACTGATGTGAATTGAGAAAGCTGTTAGCTGACAAGTGGAATTGGAGACAATTGCTGATAACTTTTTTGATAAGTTTGCCAGTAGTGTTAAGCAGTACGATGGGGTGAAAGGACTTAGGGGAGTTGTGAGAATCCTTATTTGGTTTGGGGATGACCACTGTGTTGGAGGACTTGAAATGAGACAGCCAATATTCTAAATTAATACAAGCATTAGCAATTTGCATGATTTTTATTAAACATCTGTCACTGGTAATCAGTAATTTCAGGTGTCTCCAAGATATGTGATCTGGACCAGGGGTCAATGAAGCTAAGCACTTAGCTATAGCATCTTTAAACTCCTGTTTGGAAAAAGAGGGCCATTGGATTTGGTCAGCTTGGGGTTGTTTGTTAAGGAAGGATACATTGATAGGCCTATTTTCTGTAGAGTTGTACAATGAATAGAGCGCATGCCATAATTCCAGGAGAGAATTACAGGGTTGATCTTTATATGAGATGGATTCAATGGTTGGCAAGGATTTCTTCTTTACCCAATTCATGAGATCCCAAGGTCTTTTGTTTGAGGAGGCAATTTTGTATATCTTGTCATTAAAGAATTTTCCTTTTGCTATGTGGATGTTTGACTTGAATTCTTTCCAGTGTTGGATGCTCCCTGAAGTGCAATACCTGTTCAAACTTTCTATATAGGCTTGAGTTCACCATTCTTTGGAATATTTAGTGATGTGCTTCCTCTTTGCATGGGAGTACCAGGTATCATTGAAGATGTTGGCTAGGTGTTGAACTACTGTTTCTAGAGCTTCTTTGGACACAATATCCATAGTGTTGAAAGCGAGAGTGTTGTTGGTTATTGCCTTGATAAAGTTTTCTTTTTCTTTGCTATCTTTGCAAATAGACCAGATGACGTTATCTATGTTAGCCTCTTCAATATCTACTTCAATAATAAGGGGAACATGATCTGAAGGTTTGTGCAAATCATGGTGCAGAGTATGTTGACCAAATCCTGAGTTGTTGAGATTAATAAAGACAAGATCTATCACAGAATTGGAGTCATGTGGATTATCTGCAAACCTAGTTGGTCCAGGATTGATAGAGGGGAAAAGTTCAAGACCTAGGCTTTCAGCTAAAGTAACTAGGTCGTCAATATGAATGGAGTGATGGGGGTAATTTGGATCCCAGTTATTGTCTCTTATATTGAAATCACCTATCATAACCACGGTATTGTCCAAGTTGATGATATTTTGATTAAGGAAATGGAGAGCATTTTGATTGCTATTGAAATAAATGTTGATGATGAAGTTTGTGGCTTGGTCAGTGTAGAAGGCTAGAACGTTAACATCCCAGTGATAGGGATCAAAAGGTTTGATTATGAAACAAAGGTGAAAGTGAGGTCAGAGAGACGAAATCTCCAAACTGCTTCACAGTTGTGCACTAAACAAGTAGGCACTGGGAATATAAATCAAATAATAGAGAGCTTACTGAAGGTAAAAGTCCAAAGAATAACTAAAACATATTTAATAGGAGCCTAAGAGGGAAAGAAATATTTTTAGTATCCACTCGAGAGAACTCTCACCATAATAGGATCCCTAAGGCATGTGTTCATCTCGCGCTGTGACACTACTGCCCTTACCTAGTCTAGTAGCCTGGCTCGCCATTAATACAGCAGTACTACATAGAACTCCCATGCCATCGTGTGGGCTCTTCTTCAGCTGACCATACAACTGGAAGCCGACTCCAATGACCCATAGCGAGTGGTTAGCTCCTAGCATAAGCAAATACCTGAGTCCATTGAGCTTGAGTCTCCCTTTGAGGGAAGTTTTATAGAGTTTTCATAAAGCAAACACAAAAGAAAACCTCAAATCACTCAAATAGCCTTTCAGCTCTAGAGCAACAGAGGGAGAGATG
>Ga0153958_1000201_pt1 | contig 13712 bp, 9 predicted proteins | sample TSFL042MetaG_FD_104719 | JGI IMG/M metagenome (GOLD analysis project Ga0153958, IMG submission 104719) | Attine ant fungus gardens microbial communities from Florida, USA - TSFL042 MetaG | ecosystem: Host-associated > Fungi > Mycelium > Unclassified | place: USA: Florida, Wekiwa Springs... | reverse complement strand
TCCTTACTACTTCTTTTCTCAGCTTCCCAGTCCTTCCTCCTACCTCTGTGATGCACTTCTCACTCTTCTACCTTCCAGTTTTCTCCTACCGCCACTATGAGGCGACTTCGCGATGGTACGACTCTCTTGATCTCGTTATAATTAGCCATCAGTGATGATGGCCCGCATCTGATCATAACTGTTCTTTAAATAGGACCTCCGGCGGCTATGGCATGACGTTGTTCGGATCGCATAGTCTGTCCTAAGTTTGTTTCCGCCCTCGAGAGCACTTTTAGAAGGAAGATCCGTTAGGTATCCGATACGGGGCGCCTGGGCAAGCATCTATGAGGCGTATGTAGCGGTGGTCACAGCCGCTATCCTGCTACTCGAGCTAGATGCTCAAGTCCACGACTAGGCGTCTAGAGGAACATTTCTGGGGGGCCGAGCTCGTCTCTCGAGCTGGTTATTCCTGTTATTAAGGTGCAGAATGTCACTTAATTTGCCTAAAGATTTGTACAGTGTAACAGCATGTATGGCCAAGCCACAAGAAGCACAGCAAGGGTGGAAGAGGAGCTCAGTAGAAGAGCTAAGAAAAAGAGTAGAGGAACACTGTGGAAGAGGTGTCCTAGAAGAGGCGCAACTATTAGAACTAGGATGGTGTACGAGGGAAGTAGTAGTGTTGTACCTAACTTGTGAGAGGTGTGGAAGTCAGGAGTATCATATGGAAGATAATAGAGGACAAGGAGTGATCTTAAGAAGGAAGTTGGAAGAAATAAAATGGTGTGGGTGTATAGGAAAGGCAGCATAGTCCAGAGAGGCAAAGGTGCAGCAGAGCAGCACATGGTCAGGAGAACCAGAAAGCGCAGTAAGAGAGGGGGGTAGTCAAAGGGAGGTCAGGAGAACCTTTAAAATACTGAGAGAAGTGTGGTTAAATATGGGAGTAGAGAAATTAAATACACATGAAGGTGTAACTGTAAAAGCACTCTTGGATAGTGATGCCATAGGAATGTTTATGGACAAAAGAATAATGGCTAGGCATGGGTTCAAGCTGCAGAAGTTGGAAAGACCAATAATGGTCAGAAATGTGGATAGGACAAATAACAGTGGAGGAGCAATCACCCACCAGGTGGAAGCAAACATGTATTACAAAGATCATGTAGAAAGAATAAGGATAGATATATGCGACCTAGGAAAGACAGAGATAATTTTGGGGATGCCATGGTTGGTAGTGCACAATCTAGAGATAAATTGGGAGACAGGAGAAGTCAAAATGACAAGGTGTTCACTCCTGTATGGCAGAGTAAGAATAAAAAAGGAGGAGAGGATGAAAAAGAGAAAGAGGGTAGCAATCCTAAAGGAAGAGAAGATTGTCAGGTGGGCGATAGATGATAAAGAAGATTGGAGAAGGAAAGAAGAAATTGAAAAGGACCATAGAAAAATCAAAGAAATGGTTTCAAAGAAATTCCTAAAGTGGAAGAAAATGTTTGGGAAGATAGAGTCAGAAAGAATGCCGACAAGAAAAGTTTAGAATTATGCTATAGATCTCAAGGAGATATTCAAACCACAGAAAGGAAGGATTTATTCTTTATTAAAGAATAAGAGGAAAGAAGTCCAGAATTTTATAGAAGATCAGCTGAGAAAGAGGTATATCAGACCGTCAAAATTCCCTCAAATGCTGCCAGTATTCTTTGTAGGCAAAAAGAATAAAAGCAAGCGGATAATAATAGATTACCGTAATTTAAATAACCAGACAGTGAAAAACAACTATCCATTACTATTAATTACAGATCTAATCGACAACATGGGAAGTAAGAAGGTATTCACTAAAATAGATCTGAGGTAGGAGTTTCAATAATGTGAGAATAAAGGAAGGGGATGAATGGAAAGGAGTGTTCACGATACATGTGGGCTCTTTTGAGCCAACAGTAATGTTCTTTGGGATGACAAACTCACTAGCCACATTTCAGGCAATGATGAATGAAATTCTAAGGGATTTGATCAATAAAGGAAAAGTCGTAGCATTTGTGGATGATGTACTAGTGGGGACGGAAACAGAGGAGGGACATGACGAGATTGTAGAGGAAATATTAAAGAGGTTGGAAGAAAATAACTTGTATATCAAGCCAGAAAAGTGTGTGTGGAAAGTATGGAAAATAGGGTTCTTAGGTATTGTTATAGGACCAAATAGAATAGAAATAGAGAAGGAAAAGGTGAATGGAGTATTGAGTTGGCTGGAACCAAAGAATATAAAAGATGTCAGGAAATTTTTAGGCCTCGCAAATTACTACAAGAGGTTTATCAAAGATTTTGCTTGAGTAGCTAGGCCGATGAATATGCTCACCAGAAAAGATATGAAGTGGGTATGGGGAGAAAGCCAACAGAAGGCATTTGATAAGTTAAAAGGAGTCTTTATGACAAGACTAGTATTAGCGACACCAGACTTGGACAAAGAGTTTAGGGTAGAAGCAGACGCTTCAAATTATGCAACTGGAGAAGTACTATCAATGAAGTGCTCAGATAACTTGTAGAGACCAGTTGCTTTCATTTCAAAGTCCTTAAGCAATACAGAGAGAAACTACGAAATACATGATAAAGAAATGTTAGTGGTAATCAAATGCTTGGAGGCATGGAGACACTTCTTAGAGAGAACAACAGTTAAATTCAAGATCTGGACAGATCATAAAAACCTCAAATACTTTATAAAAATGCAAAAGTTAAATTAAAGACAAGCAAGATGGGCTTTATACTTGTTTAGGTTCAATTTTATGCTAAAACATGTACTGGGAAGTAAGATGGGGAAAGCAGATAGTCTGAGCAGGAGACCAGACTAGGAGATTGGAGTAGAAAAAGACAACGAGGATGAAACATTGGTAAAACTGGAGTGGTTAGAAGCAAGAAAAGCTGAGGTAGTGGAAATAATAGTAGATGGGGTAGATCTACTGGAGGAAGTAAGAAAGTCAAAGGTGAAGGATGATAAAGTAGTAAAAGTGGTAGAAGAAATAAAGCGAGTGGGGGTGAAAATGTTAAGAGACGAGGAATAGAAAGAGGTTGACGGTGTTATGTACAAAGAGGGGAAGGTTTACATACCAAAAGATGATAAGCTTAGGGCAGAAATAATTAGGCTACATTACGATACACTGGTAGGAGGCCACAGAGGATAGTAGAAGACAGTAGAACTGGTCACTAGGAACTTTTGGTGGCCAGGAGTTATAAAGGAGGTAAAGCAGTATGTGGAAGGATATGACACTTATCAGCGAAACAAAAACCACACAGAACAGCCAGCAGGAAAATTAATGCCAAATTCTATTCCAGAAAAACCTTAGGTACATATATCGGCAGACTTTATCACCAAGCTGCCCTTAGCACAGGGATACAATAGTATTCTAGTAGTAGTGAATTGACTAACCAAAATGGTTTACTTTATACCAACTACAGAGAAAACATTGGTGGAAGGATTAGCAAGGTTGTTTAGAGATAATGTATGGAAACTACATAGGTTACTGGAAAGCATTATTTCGGACAGAGGACCACAGTTTGCAGCAGGATTAATACAAGAGTTAAATGGGATGTTAGGGATCAAAAGTAAATTGTCAATGGCATTTCACCTACAAACAGATGGACAGACAGAAAGGGTAAACCAAGAGTTAGAGCAGTACCTGAGAATGTTCATTGACCATAGGCAAGAACAATGGCCTGAATGGTTAAGGACAGCAGAATTTGTGTACAATAATAAAACGCACTCTAGTATTAAGACATTACCCTTCAAGGCAAATTATGGGCAAGATCCTAGAATGGGGTTTGAGGGTAGAAAGAAGGGAAAATACCAGGCAGCAGAGAAGTTCATCAAGAAAATAAAGGAAATACAGGAGGAGACAAAAGCAGTACCAGGGAGAGTGCAAGAAGAGATGAAGAAGTATATGGACAGGAAAAGAGGAGAAGTAAATGACTATAAAGTAGGGGACTTAGTGATGTTGAGTACTAAGGACCTAAAATACCAAATAGTCGGGAGGAGGACAGAGAAATTGACGAAGAGATTTGTAGACCCTTATAAGATTAAGAAGATTGTATTATTGAACGTAGTGGAATTAGAACTACCTAGTATAGTAAAAATACACCCAGTAGTAAATGTCAGTAGAATATGACAGTATGTAGGGCAAGTAGAAGGATAGAGGAAGGAGCAACCAGCTCCAGTAATAATTGAAGGGGAAGAAGAATGGGAGGTAGAGAGGATTCTAAATAAGCAATGGGTTAGAGGGAAGGATAAATACTTGGTGCACTGGAAAGGATTTATGGCAGAGTCAGATACATAGAAAAGAAAAGAGAACTTGAAGAATGCAAAAAAGGCAATTAAAGAGTTCAAAAAGGAATATCAATGAGACATGGAAGATGTAGCAAGACAAGAACGCGAGGAGAGAACATTTAGAAGGGAAGATTTGCCAGGGAGATTTATGGCAAGAAAACTGTTTGGATGGTTGGATAAAAGGTATAATCAAGAATATTGGGGAAGGCTGGAAAAGAATTGGAGACGGTGGAAAGAAAAGTGACTAAGGGAAAGAAAAATAGAAACAATTGCAGAGAAAGAAGAAGTCAAGAAAGAAAGTTCAGGAGTTAGAGAATAGACAGAAGATGATGATGACGAGATAGGCAACATGATGGACCCATACTACAAGTTGTAGGAAACTCCTTGGGATGAGGAAACTTAAGAGGAGGTGGTGTTATGACTTGGTAAAATGGCTAAGTCATTATTTATATTTATTTTCTTTTTCTTTTATCTTGGACTTACTATACAGAAGGGAGTGCAGGAAAGTGTCACATTACAAGTGTCACATAGTCACAGTCACATGACAGGAAGTCACAACATCACATCACATAATATCACATGATGGGTCACATGATAGGCATGGGAAAGTAGTGCACAAACTATGTAGTAGTTGTATAAGTAGTGTAGAAAATCTAACAGGAACTCTATTGAGTTCTCTTTGTCAATCGCTGAACAAAGAGCAGTTAGCTTTATTCTGGCTTGGAGTTTAGCTTTCTTACACTTTAAGGTTGTTGTAAAGGCAACTGGAGCAGAGTGCTCTAGGAGATTCCTTAGTTAAATTATACTGCATAGAATATGTTACAACCTACCTCCAGGAGATTCCTCAGAGAATTAGATGAGGCTCCTGAAGGGAATAATCTACAATATATATATTACAGTGTCCTCGTGTTCCTGCTTTTGGTAACCAGGGTCTGAATAATGAAATTGTGTTAAGAGATGACAAAGTATACTTAGAACAATACAGATGAGTTTAAATATTACATAGTAATATTTGATCAGCTGCAGGATCACTCCAGAAGGCTAATACAGGCTCTGGAGTTGTGTGTGAGAGGAAAGAACTTGCCATTTCCTTCTCTTTCTGGTCTGTATTTATCCTAACTAGGTATTGTGACAATGTTACAATGTGATAACACTACTTATAACTAAAAGTAACTAGTTAAGTGATAGTCCAGTGACAGAAGCCATAAAGGTGACAAGTTAGGTCAGTATCTAAAAATGGGTTAGTTTGATATTGTTCCATTTAGCATAAGTCTAAAGATAGAAAGAAAATTGTTCAAGATTTCTCTAAAAAGTCTTGTTCATAAGTCTATTGTCTGTTTAGAGTTTCAATACATTACTGCATAATAATGTCTTTATCCAGCAATGCCAACATCTTGTTTATTAACCATTCGTTATCAGACCATGGTTGATAATAACCATAGTCCTACTCGATATTCATAACACAGACCATCACTTTTATGTATATAAGGACTCTTTGTCTAAGAATTAAACCTCAGACTTAACAACATCTTTTGTCATTTGTCTAACTTCGCATTTTTGAACTCTTTTAAGTATCAAAGCACCCATTACAAACAGTAAGTGACCATTTGTGATAGTTTGTTAAGTCTACTATTTTCTATCCCCCTTGATTTTGCAAAGAACTTGGGGGTTATATTCATTCCAGATGAGGGTTCTGGGGGCTATAGGGGTATCTCTGTTTTTGTAAAAGGACAAAAGACTTGCTAAAGGCTCAGAGTGGGTTTCTGTCAAGGACCTATCTCTATAGTAGGCTAGATCCCAGGTGTAAAGGGGAAGATCTTGTTGAATATGTTTTCTGTGGACTATTATTTCATCCCTATTTTCTCTCATCATTATCTTCTGATTGATTAGTAAGCAAGTATATCTGCCAGCACAGATTTTTCTTACACCTCAGTTTTGTATACTTCAGACTAAGGTAAAGACTTTTATTAGACTGTTTCATATATCATGCTGATATAGTTAGACTTCGTGTTCTAATAGGTCGCTTACTCATCTCACTACAATAAAAGGTCTGTCTTTTAGAATGATAAGAATAGGCTAGCTTGTATATGACAGCTAGTCCTGAAAGACTTTAGATTTGTGTAAACATTTCTAAAAAACCCTTGCAGGTGGCTGAAACTACTCTGAGATCCCTATTCCTCCTTCATAAGCCAGTAAAAGAAACTAGACATGACGTCAACTCTACCCCCTCAAGACAGAATCTATCATCAATGTTGGAAGAACACTTTTTAGAGTAGTGTAATATAGTTTTTCTGTTTACACACTTCATCTACTAAACTAGGGATGTCATGCTTATTTTTGTTCCCAAGTTATATCTGCCATCAAAAACACCAAGAAAACCCTTGTTGAATGCCTCTCACTGAAGTAGAAGAGTGTAAAGGACAAGTCATTGCTAGAGAGAATTAGAATGAACCCTACTCTATCTACTAAATTATACAACAAACTCGTTGAAGCAGACTTTTACTAGTATAAAGTAGACAACTTCTACTTTTCATTTTGCTCCCCAAAACTACATTCCTGCAAAAACAAGAAACTATTATGCATAAAGGAGTACAAAGAACTCCTAGAACCTACCCTAGATTATATATCACTATTTTTACTAAGATAAGTAAAAACAAGATCTAGGTCAAGGATCCACAATATAATTCTTTATGGAAATTGTCATGACTTGGCAAAATGGCTAAGTTAATATTTATATTTCTTTTCTTTTTCTTTTCTTTTAAGTTTCTAATTATTATTTTTCTTTTTCTTTTTCTTTTCTTTTCTTTTCTTATTGATGGACGTGCAAAAGGAAAATGACTCATAGGGAAGCATGGGATAAAAGAAAGGGTTAGGATTACTCTTTATGTATAAATAGTATATAGAATTTAATGAGAACTCTATCGAGTTCTTTTTGTTAATCGCTAAACAAAAGACAGTTGGTTTTATTCTGGCTTGGAGTTTAGCTTTCTTACAGAAATAGTTCAATTGACTGCAGGATATAATTATAGAGCTAGATAAGATTGGTTACAAGCTTATAGCTAAAGAGTGAAGAGTATTAAAAGACACTTATAAGCATCTCAAGAATGTAGATTTTTTCAAACCAGCTACTAGAGTACCAGAAATTTATAAAGCTCTTCTAGAACTCAATATTACTATTCCATAAGACATAATATAATTGAAATAGTATTCAGGTGTAACATAATGGTATTAAGAGGCTAAAATTGGGTGTTTTTTCCTTTTATTCCCTTGAAAACATACTTAAGAACCATAATTAATTATTTAAATTTGATATGTTGAACTTCACCAACTTTACTGTTGTTGCACTACTAGCAAATTTGCTACAGAAAGTAGCATTTGATACATCTTATACTAATAAATTCCTAATCAGAATTTACTCTAAAACCTATTATAGATCCTTAGAACATACCAAAGTGTTATATAAAATAGTAAGCAGGTAGAAATAGACCTAGAGCTCATGAAGATACCTCAGAAGATAAGCAAGATGAGCTGGCATCTGTAGCAACTTAGCCTAAGATAACTTAATCACCCTCCAAATCTGAGTTAACAAGAAGAACTCGATAGAGTTTCTGTTATTTTCTGTATACTACTTATACAACTATTATATAGTCTGTGTGCTACTTTCCCACCATATGACTATGACCAAGTAACACTTGTGACATGACAACTTCCCACACTTGTCATAACTTGATAAAATAGCTAAGTTATTATTTATGTTTTTTTTTCTGAACTTACTATATAAGGATGGAGCATGAGAAAGTATTATATGACTAAGTGTCACAAAGTCACAGTGTTACAAGTCACAGTCAGGTGACATCACATGACTAAGTCATATGGAACCATAGGAAGGTAGTGCACAGACTATGTAGTAATTGTATAAGTAGTGTAGAAAATCTAATGGAAACTCCATTGAGTTTTTCTTGTCAACTCAGATAAGGAGTGGGATTAAGTTGTCACAACCAAGTCCTTACAACACTCCTTCCTATGTAGTTAAGAAAAAGAAAAAGAAAAAAAAAGAAATATAAATAATGACTTAGCTATTTTTACCAAGTCATGATATTATTATGCAAAACTATCTAGATCTATACGACAAGTTGAACAGTTTATATATTCCCACATCTATCTTTTTTTTATCATCTTATATGATTCCTCATAAATAGCTAGAGAAATTCTAAAGAGCTTCTTTACCTATAGAATATATGCAACTATTAGTATTTCTACTGGTAGAAAGTACTTCTCTTTAAATTTTCCTCTCTCTGTATCATCCTATGCAAAAGCTTTGTTCTGTTCACTTACTAGTCAATGTATTAATTTTTTTTCTTCTGACCACAAAAATTCTTCTTCATAAGCTGTATCCAACTTCTCTTTTCTCTTTAGAGTATAATACCCTCTAGGTTCAAACTCTGGTAGATGCTCTGGTAGCTTGGGCATTTCTTGCAAGAGATCTCCCAATATCTCTTTTGTAATCCTGAATCTTTCTAGCAAAGTTCCAAGTACTAGCTTTACTTTCAATGTTACCAGCTTATATTTCTTTGCAAAGCAGCTAACTGCTTTCTCTCCTACTTCTTTTAGACCCCTCATCTCTTCTTCTACTGCTATCTAGTGTTGTCTAAGAGTATTTAGCTGCTTTATCTCCTGTATCATTTGTCCTAAAAGCTATTTATCTTTTTAAGTATTGACTTACTTCTTTCTAGATACAACAACCTTAACTTATCTGTACTTAATGTATTTCCTTCTAGGGGTAGGACCTCACTGACAAAAGAATTCTCTTCTCAATCTAGTTTGATTATACAGGAAACCTTGTCATGACTTGGTAAAATGGCTAAGTCATTATTTATATTTCTTTTTTTTCTTTTTAGACTTACTATACATAAGGAGTATGGGAAAGTGTCACACATCACAGTCATAGTCACATGAAAAAATAGAATGTCACAGTATCATGTCACATGACCAGGTTACATGAGAAGTATGGGAAAACAGTATACAGACCATATAGTAGTTGCATAAGTAGTATTGAAAATCTAATGAAAACTCCATTGAGTTCTCTGTAAGGACTTAGTTATGATAACTTAATTCTACTCCTTATCCAAGTTGACAAGGAGAACTCAATGGAGTTTCTGTTAGATTTTCTATACTACTTATACAATTACTACATAGTCTGTGCACTACCTTCCCATGGTCCCATGTAACTTAGTCATATGATGTCCCTGACTGTGACTTGTAACCCTGTGACTCTATGACACTTAGTCATGTGATACTTTCTCGTGCTCCATTCTTGTATAGTAAGTCCAGAAAGAAAAGAAAAGAAAAGAAATATAAATAATAACTTAGCTATTTTGCTAAGTCATGACATTCTCCTTGTCAACTTGGACTTGGAGGGTGATTAAGTCATCTTGGGCTAAGTCACTATACTAGAACTTGATTCCATATCTAGAGTACTGTTTGCCTTGGACCTTGCTCAATCTTATTCTCATCATAATTAACCCTCAGCCAGTGGTTATCATAACCATCTCCATATACAGCTGGGCTCTTGGCTTAAGAGGACTTTGCAGTCAGTTAGGGACTACAGGTGGAAGTATGGTACCAAGCTTAGATATTGGCACTGAGACCTGACCTCATAATCAAGCGGTGTTTAGTAGATACTTGTACTGTTCTTAGTATAAACCTTGTGCTGTGCTCTATTGTGAGTGGTACATGCAGAAGAATGACAGTTACTTCTAGAAGGCTATCTAGAGTAGGGATCTTTTTCTTGAGGTGATAGTTTAATCCTATTATTAAGGCAGTAGTTAGTAAGGCAGTAGGTATCTGGTTGGGTGAAGATCTTGTGTCCTAACAGATGTAGTTGTAATTAGCAAGAATCAAGCTTAATTCCATACTACTGTGGAGACATAACACAATGTCTCTACAACAATATAACTCCCTCATGAGCAACTTGCTCAAAGAAAAGTATGCCCTCACTTTATTAAGGGCAAAGTTAGAAAGAAAAAAAGAAAGAGAATGTTAGAATTGCAAAGAGTTTATGTCACAAACTTCATTCAGCCATATCTCCATTAATTCTTTGACAATTCTCACAGTTTTAATGGCTATGAAAAGCCCTTAAAAAGACCTTTCAATCAATGCTAGTCATATTTCAAGACAATTAATATTGGCTGAGATATTAGGCAAATCAACTGGTAACTACCATGGTACTATTTATTAAATTGCCGATATCTCAGAAACCACCATAATCAATGCTTTGGTTCTAGGCTCATCAGAAGCCCTCTTCATACCACTCAGAATAAGTCTAAAATGACCTCAAGGCAATTAATATTAGTGGAGATATGAAGGCCTCAATGTTTGCACATAGACTTCATTAATTACCCATAGATAGTCATCTGTCCTTTTCTTAGAACAAAGAACAGCCTCCATAAGGTTAAGTTATTGCTATTTACAGTATAAAGGCACTACCATATGTAGAACACTAGGTAGTAGCATGTGATGATCTGTCCTAGTGCACAAACTATCACAATTATGTATATAAGAACTCATAGTCTGAGAATTAGACCTCAGACTTAACAACATCTTTTGTCACTCATCTAACTTCACATTTTTGAACTCTTTAAAGTATCAAAGCACCCATCACAAATAGTAAGTAACCATTTGTGATACTACTTATATAACTACTATATGGTTTGTACACTACTTTTCCATAGTCCCCATATGACTTAGTCATGTAACACTACCTGACTGTGATCTGTGATACTGTGACACTTAGTCATATGATACTTTCTTATGCTCCATCCTTATATAGTAAGTCTAGAAAAGAAAAGAAATATAAATAATAACTTAGTTGTTTTGCCAAGTCATGACATATAAACAGGCAAGGACATAGGTGCATTGTATATATATAGTAGTTTCATATGCTAGGAATATTATGCTAGAAGTTAGTTATATAAATATAATATGTCCTGTTCAAAAACATTTCTGCTAGGGTAAACAACTGGCATACTATCTTGATCTAGACTATAACAACATAAAACAAGATTGGTAAGATTGACAATCAGCTGCATATGTTTATATTGTCCTTCTTTGGTGAAGAAGACTAGAGTTGATAAAGAGCTGTAGCATGTTCTTTGGGAATTAGATAATATACTGAGTAGTGCTCTAGTCTTTGCTAAATGTTTTTCTTTGAGTTCTCAGAGCTCTTTTCTATTTTGTTTGTTGACATGACTTGGCAAAATGGCTAAGTTATTATTTACTTTTGTCAAGGATAGAACAGACAGAGGACAGAGGAGAGGAGTAATAAATAGAAGTATACTCTAGAATAATATACTGTACTACTTTAGAGAATAGATAATACTTAGCAATGATGGAGAAACCAAAAGATAGCTCTGGTAGACAGAAAAAGACATCAGAACAGAGTATAACTTTAATAAATAATCTTGGCTTCAACTTATGTATTGTACCCCAGTCTCTGGTCATGAGTGTCAGGAATGTACAGAGCAAGAACAGAGTTACCTAGAGAGGAACAAACTTACCCCAGAGTGAAAGGAAGTTGACAACAAAAGTGGGGAACAATCTTGGCCTCTGTAAGGGGGCACTCAGAGGTGTCCCAGAACACACTCGACTATAGTAGCGGAGGTATCTTAAGTTAGAGCAATGAATAGCCCAGGAGCTCAAACTAATGTTGAGGTAAGGTATTCTACCATACATCACTAGCTACTTATACTAGACTAGCTTGGTCTGTGTGCCAGTCACTACAGGAACACAGATCAAGATACTAATAACTATACTACCTAATAAGGCTATGTAGTACGTACCATGACGATGAGAACAAGAGGGAAGGGAACTATTAATAGCAGACTCTGAGGATCCAAGGGTGAGCTAGATAATGCTTACCCATACCAGGTTATCTAAGCTACTATAGGCTGTCCCCTTATAGTCTCAACTCGTGTGCTGTACCTTGATCTACTGTCGCATGTGTGGTTGCATATTTTAGAAGGACTGAATTATTGCTAGAAGTTCAGGAGAGAAGTAGTATATAGATTAATAAGAGTGAGGATAGAACATGTAAAAGATGTTAATCTATGAACTAAAAAACTAGAATGTAACTAATGGAGTACTTATACTAAGTCTGGAATAAGAGAAGTACAAGTAACTAGTCTACATTATAATCCTATAGAAGTAGACAACAGGAGTTCAGGAGTGAAATTTAGTAATAATATAAAATATAAAAGAAATTATATTATTAAATTATTATTTTCCATCATATAACAATGAGGTTGGTCATTTATTTCGGAGTAGAGGAAAGTCGTCAAAGAAGAGGTCCTAAGGAAGTAGAATAGGAACCAGAGTGGACAAGAATAGAATTAGGACCAAATGATGTTAATTTACAAACTAAGAAAATACACTGTAACTACTCAGTTTGTAAATTAACATCATTTGGTCCTAATCCTATCCTTGTTCACTCTGGTTCCTATTCTACTTCCTTTGGACCTCTTCTCTGACAACTTCCCTCTATACTGAAATACGCAACCAACATCACGACCAGAGACCAGGGCACAACACATAAGTTGAAGCCAAGGTCGTTCGTTAAGTTATACTCCACTCTAACATCCTTTACTTTCTGCCAGAGTCTTCTTTGGAGTTTACACCATTGCTAAGTAATATCCTTCTCTGACGTAGTACATTACTCCATTCCAGAGTATATTCCTATCTATTACTTTGCTCTCCCATCCTCCGTCTTTCCATTCTTGACAATATGACAACTTTTCTTTTCTTTTTCTTTTTCTTTTAGACTCACTATATATAAGGAGTGCAGGAAAGTGTCATATCACAAGTGTCACACAAATCACAGTCACATAATAGAAAGTCATAACATCACATCACATGATGGGTGTATGAGAAAATAGTGCACAGACCATATAGTAGTTGTATAAGTAGTATAGAAAATCTAATGGAAACTCTATTGAGTTCTCCTTGTCAAATGCTGATAAAGGAGCAGTTGACTTTATTCTAGCTTAAAAGTTGGCTATTCTGACATTATATCTGTATTATACAAGAGTCTTGACTCTATTTTTTTATTGATAACCATTTGATAAGTAGAATTAGATGAGTTTTCCTTTGTATATAATAACAAATATGCAAGTAAACCTAGAATATTCAAAATGATAGTAATATTAACAACAATTTGAAAAATTATTTTCATAGCCAAGCGATCTGATAATAATGTGTTGATGGGGATCAAAAGGTTTGATCACAAAACAAAGGTGAAAGCGAGGTCAGAGAGGTAAAATCTCCAAGCTGCTTCACAATTGTGCACTAAACAAGTAGGCACTGGGGAGATAAATTAAATAATAGAGAGCTTACTGAAGGTAAAAGTCCAAAGAATAACCAAAACATATTAAATAGAAAC
>Ga0153958_1000200_pt1 | contig 13713 bp, 18 predicted proteins | sample TSFL042MetaG_FD_104719 | JGI IMG/M metagenome (GOLD analysis project Ga0153958, IMG submission 104719) | Attine ant fungus gardens microbial communities from Florida, USA - TSFL042 MetaG | ecosystem: Host-associated > Fungi > Mycelium > Unclassified | place: USA: Florida, Wekiwa Springs... | reverse complement strand
CTGACACTATCGCAGTTATATGCTTTTGAAAGGGACAAGAAGCGCTTCTCGACATTGAAAATGATGCTGTCCAAGGCTGCCTGCCGGAATGCAGAGGCGGTCAACGCTGATTTTCTCACTATCGATCCTGTGCATCCCAAATATTCATTGGCGACGCACATGTAAGTTCTACTGCCGATACCTTCGATCGTCACTCACCCTACTAGCTTGCTTGATCCTTCCTGTAGTGGCTCGGGTATCGTCAATCGTCTTGACTACTTGCTCGAAGACGGCGAGTCTCCTTTATACAACATATCGACCTCTGACTTACTTTCGTAGAGGCGGAAGTTGTAGAAGAGGACCGACTAAACAAGCTCGCCGCTTTCCAGCTCATGATGATCAAGCACGCTATGAAATGTGCGCGATTTGGAAATTAGTATGCATATTCTGACCGATTAGGTTTATCAGTTCCATTAGTACAGAAGATCGTTTACTCGACCTGTAGCGTCCACGCGGCAGAAAACGAACACGTCGTTGCAAGTGCCCTTCAGTCAGACGAGGCAAAGAGCAAGTGTTTCAAGCTTGCGCCTCGGAGCGATGTCTTGCCCATGTGGAACCGCCGAGGGAAGGTAGAAGAGATGATGGGAACAGGTATGTGCCCCCTTTCCACTCGGTGCAAAATGGTAATTAATATGATACGCGTTTTTTAGGTGATGCAGACAGCCTGGTTCGATGCGCCCCCGGCGAGGACGGCACAAACGGCTTTTTTGTTTCATGTTTCATTCGAGACCACGGTTCTGGGGTCCCTCCCACATCCTCGAATAAGCGGAAAATGGAGCCTGAGGAAGAAACTCTGGGGAAGAGGAAAAAGAAATGCAGGAAAAAGGTCGCCGCCGCAAAATAAGATCTGCTCGGTGTGCTGTTACAAATTATGCTAGACATATCAACTCGATCGACCCTGCCTTCGGTAGCCGGTCACTGATCATTCATGAATCATAATACTCATTACGTGATAGCTCAGAATCCGTTAGATGCCCTATGAACCTTGCTCTGTCCGGTGACATCGGTGAATCGATGGGACTGGCATATGGATTCGCATCTCTGCGAATTGCCTTGTCTGTATGTGTGAATGTTTATACTGGGACAACACATCACCACTCAATCTTCACCGACCCATCAGTCAGCCACAGCAGTGCCTATGTACCCACTAAACCACTTTGCTTCGTCGCCACACAAAGCCACAGGGCGAGGTGTTCCGCTATACGCTAGTAGTCCTGGGCAGTTCAGGGAGTATTACAATCAGTCACTTAATATCAAGAGCAGCAAATATCTGCTCTACCCATGTTTAGACAGCAAACAGCTCGTATTGTGTATGTGATTGCCCGAACGACACGATCCAGAGGGAAGTTCACCAATATGTTGTAGATATGCTCAGTCACATAGTGCAACTTATGCCTAATGAGATTCAATTCAACAAGGAACCATGAGCTACAATCAATTCAATCAAATACTACCCTGTCATCAATAACGACCTAAACAATGCTGGATGTCAGCTGCAGTAAGTACGGTCCCGGAATCTGGAGAGTTTCAGAACGAGCTGCTGTGAGAGGTGAATGTGGAAACAGTGGTCGGAAATTAGGGAGCTGTTAGGTGAGTTTACCAATAGGCAAAGACTCGCATCACTGAGCGGGCTGTTGCTGAGCATATTGCTGTTGGTAGTACTGGGCATAGTTCGCTGAATAATCCTGTGAGCCATAACCTGGGTAACCTTGCTGGCCCCACTGCGCGCTATACCCGGGAGTGCCATAGCCGCCGTAAGCTTGTGGTGGGCGGTAACCTTGGTTTTGTGGAGGGTTGTTGGATTGCCAGGACTCTGGTCGACGCCAAGGAGGAATGTTAGAGCCGCCTGCTGTAATGTCATGACCAGCACTAGGAGCACCCCACGAGCTCTTGGTAGTGTCACCTGCACCTCTGCCGCTTTCACCAAGCTCCGCCATCAAGCTAGCGTATTCAGAATCGAACCCTCCCTTCATCATGGTAGGAGGAGTGCCCATAACGACTGCATTGGGGTCCTTGTTAACGGTACAGTCACGCGCCATATGACCCGCGCTACCACAGACACGACAGATGATGTTAGCTGTGAAGTTGCGTTGTTCCGGACAGTCATATTTTCGGTGACCAAGACCGCCACAATTCTGACAGATCTGGTTTTCGTCATCACGAAGGGTACCATTCAATGCCGCAAGCTCGCGGAGTTGGTTACGCTTGTGGTCATTCTGACCCTCGGGAGTTGAGGCAGCCTGAAAACCTTTCAGTAAAAGTCTGATAACCCAAGCCAAAGGTCTTACCGTTTCAATGACCTTATTAATCATTTTAACGCATGCTGCAACTTTCTCTTCAGTTTCAGCAAGAACGAGACAGTGAAGATCTTCTTCTGCATCGTCGGCGTACTGGTCAGGACGAGCCTTTCCTTCCTTCACACTCCCTTTTCCACGGATACTGATTTTGGCACCACTTTCCCTCTCCATCTTCTTTAAACTATTACCACGCGGACCGACAAGGAGACCGAAGAAGTTGATCTCAGGGAATTCCTTAACAGGAATATAGACCTTGTCGGACGGACGTTGAGAGCGCTTTTGCTGATGGTATTCGACAGGAGGGCGGAAGTTTGGGTCGTTCTTCATAGCGCGATCAACAAGACGAATTCGTTCGTCTTCGAGCTTTTTGCGATAGCGGACCTCACGTGTGTTAGTACGACGACCATGGCCGTCATACGTAGGAGGCGGTGAAGGAGACCTAATGATAACATTAGCACATTCGGATGTGACTGTAAAATCTCCCACGTACCGTTCACGCTCGGGTGGGATGAAATCATTCAATCGCAACTTGCGATTAATTTCCTCTAACCTAAGGTGAATTGCGTAATTGTCGAGCTGAGCCTGCGATACACCAGCGGCAGATATAGCAGTAGGAAGGCCAGGGATGTCTGTCTTCGCTTCGCCCCAACGACTGCGCCGTTTGCGAGCACCATTGTCAGCTGTGGTAAGTGAAAGCACATGTATCAGGGTTAGTAACACGCTCCGTTAGTGATTAGTAAGGTGGTAATGTCAACAAAAACCTGCTACAGAGAAACGCTTTCCAGAAGCACGACTCGAGAAGTCGGTGTTCAAGGGTAATGGGCTTACCTGGAGAATTGGTAGGAGTCTCTTCTCTGCCTCTCCGCGAGTCTTGGTCCTGATTAGACTGCTTTGGATAGGCAGATGGGGATGGTTGAGCAAGCTGCGGGCGTGCGGTCTCTTCAGCTGGTGCAGGTCCAAAACGACGCCGTGCGCCAAGGGGCACTAAACAAAACTTTTTGTTAATTTATATAAAATCCGTTGGCGAAAAAGTACTGACCATCATTTGTCCCAGTCACCTCTCGAGTTGCAGGCCTCCACATTTTTTTAGATTAAGATTTCAAGTAGGACGGCGGGCGCGACGACTTGGAAGACAGGGAAGATGTAAAAATGAATCTCCGCCGGGTCTCGCGAGAATTATGGACTCCGCTCAAAATCGACTCATCCGCACTTGCTGACAAATCGGCAGTCCATTGGTAAGTAAGTACCAACTCGGTGCCGTGAGGCACTGACGCATCTCGACCTGCGACTGCCACCACTATAGCATGGCTTCAAAACGTGGACTTGAAGGTGTGTGATCTTGTAAAGATTATGGCACTACATTGCATGCATCTTACAGGCACTCGAGATATCAGGCCATCAAAGCGGAGGCGTCCCGACGAAAATGAAGATTATCTTGATGTGCAGGAGGAAGAATACCACAGTGAAGCAGAGGAAAGCACCTCTCTAGTCCCAAGAGGTGCAACAATCAATTTCAGTGCATTGACGAGGAAACTCGCGGAGGCCCGGAGGACCACCAAAGTCGTTGGTGGTGAGGAATCCTCATTAGACGCACATCGACGGCAACAGGATACACTTGTATCACACATCTTCATGGATCAAGACTTCTCTTGGCTTCATCTTAAACCTGACCACCCTTCGCGGCCCTTGTGGATCAGTCCTGATGATGGACACATTATTCTTGAGGCCTTTTCTCCAATCGCAGAACAGGCTCAGGACTTTCTTGTAGCAATCAGTGAACCTGTTAGCAGGTACGCAGATTGATGCTCTGTAATTTACTCGTCTGGACACATCATCAGACCGGCCTTCATTCACGAATACAAACTCACTTCTTATTCACTGTATGCTGCCGTATCAGTAGGGTTGCAAACCGAAGATATAATTGAAGTTCGTGTGCACCAAGGTCTTTACGTTGCTTAAGTATACTGACACACTTAAAGGTGTTGAACCGGCTATCCAAGGTAAGTCTCATGGGGTCATGTAGGACAGAACTGAGCTTTATCAAAATGCAAGGTACCAGTGCCAGATACCATCATTAACTTCATTCGGGAGCGGACATTATCTTACGGGAAAGTGAAACTCGTGTTAAAACACAACAAGTATTTCGTTGAGAGTAGCCACCCGGAAACGCTTCAGCTCCTCTTGAAGGACAAAGTGATACGCGAGGCACGTGTGGTTTCTCAGCAGGCGGATAATAGTATCAAGGCGGCTACTTTCACGACGACTAAAGCCCCTGTCAAAGGCAATCTTGTGATTCCTGGAACAAAAGAAGCTGAGAAGAAGAAGGACGAGACCGCGGTCACCAGGGCTGGAACATCCGCTGCTGGAGGAGCCGCGGATGCTGACCTTTTTACTTCGATTGTCGGCGTTGACAACGGTATGCTATCGTTTCTGTGGGCGAGGCTTTCTCATCATTATTCCCGCAGATGAAATTGACGAAGACGATGATAACGTCCACGCATTCGAGATTGACGATGCCAAGATTGACGTGAGTTCTAGACTAGATAATCATGTATTTCTCACGCATTCCCTTCAGGACGTCAAGAAGCGGTGTAATGAGCTAGAATATCCGATGCTCGAGGAGTATGACTTTAGGAATGACACGGTCAACGCAAATCTGGACATTGACCTTAAACCGTCGACCGTAATTCGACCGTATCAGGAGACAAGCTTGAGCAAGATGTTTGGAAATGGGTAAGGATCCTGATTTTCAGTGGTCTAGGTCTTCCCCTGACTGGTGGAATCAGCCGTGCACGTTCTGGAATCATCGTCCTTCCATGTGGGGCGGGAAAAACCCTTGTAGGAATTACAGCGGCCTGCACGATTAAAAAGTCGTGTCTGGTGTTGTGCACTTCTTCGTACGTCTGAATTCAATGATGCCGCACTGTCAACGTTCTCATCAAATTTCTTTTCTGCAGCGTGTCTGTCATGCAATGGAAGCAACAATTCATGCTGTGGTCGAATGTGACGGATCGTCAAATTGCCGTTTTTACCGCAGATCAGAAGGAGAAGGTGAGTCTCGCCCTGACATGTGTTTTCTTGGACTCTGATCGCAAGGACTTGGGGTAGTTCGCTGGAGAAAGTGGTATAATTGTATCGACGTATTCCATGGTCGCAAATACGCGCAACAGGTCCCATGACGCCAAGAAGATGATGGAGTTTTTGTGTTCACGCGAATGGGGGTTCATCCTCTTAGATGAAGTGCACGTTGTGCCGGCCGCCATGTTCCGCCGCGTTGTTACAACAATCAAAGCGCACTCGAAGCTTGGCTTGACAGGTGGGTCGCTTAAGTTGCACGGTGCAAATCTTGTCGCTAACTCAAGCCCGATCCCAGCAACCCTGGTACGAGAGGATGACAAGATCGCCGATCTCAATTACATGATTGGACCCAAGCTTTACGAAGCTAATTGGATGGACCTTGCCGCCAAGGGACATATTGCCAACGTCCAGGTAGGTTATGCTACTTGTCCTAGACTTGATGTCAAACACACTTTCACTAGTGTGCGGAAGTTTGGTGCCCTATGACCCCTGAATTCTATAAGGAATATCTTCGGGAGCAATCTCGGAAGCGCATGTTGCTCTATTGTATGAATCCGAAGAAATTTCAAGCGTGTCAGTTCCTTATCAAATTCCACGAGGCGAGGGGGGACAAAGTCATCGTCTTCTCTGACAATGTTTATGCCCTTGAGGTGGGATTGTTCTTATATCTGTCATGTCCTATCTCAAATGTTCCAGGCATACGCCAAAAAACTTGGAAAACCTTATATTCACGGTGGCACAGGCCAAGTCGAACGGATGCGTGTGTTGCAGTGGTTCCAGCATGACTCTAACGTTAACACCATCTTCTTGTCCAAGGCACGTCTTACAGCAGCGACTATAAAAAGACTTTACTGATATTGATATCGCTGCTACTAGGTTGGTGACACGTCTATAGATCTGCCGGAGGCAACGTGCCTTATTCAAATCAGCTCACACTTCGGATCGAGGCGTCAAGAAGCCCAGCGCTTAGGTACGTTGGTGCAATCCCGTCGGTAAGGACGCTGACACGAACGAATGACTAAGGTCGCATCTTACGTGCCAAGCGGCGTAATGACGAAGGCTTCAATGCGTTCTTCTACTCTCTTGTTTCCAAAGATACCCAGGAGATGTTTTACAGCACGAAGCGCCAGCAATTTCTTATCGACCAGGGTTATGCGTTCAAGGTCATTACACACTTGGACGGACTGGAGGACCTCGAGGGATTGGTTTACAAGACGAGGGATGAGCAAATCGAGCTAATATCATCAGTGCTATTGGCCAACGAGTCTGAGGCTGATCTGGGGACGGATATTCGCGGGAATGAGGGGGACTTGGCAGGGACAGTGACATCCAAGGACTTTGGCCCCACCAGGTTTCCAGCAGCCCAGCGGACGACAGGGTCACTTACGGCACTCAGTGGTGCGCAACACATGTCGTATGTCGAACAGAATAAATCGGCCAACAAGAAACTCGCGCGGGATGCTGCACCACGTAACAAATTGTTCACCCGCCGGGAAAAGGACAAAGCTGCGGCACGGAAGGAACAGCGAGCGATGGGACGGACTTAGTTGCTATCGGGAAGTGACGATGACGGTTCCGCGGGTTCCACAAGATTGTCATAATGTTGAAGCTTTGGCAATTTGTCATTGTCGCGTAGGCTGCGCTACTGTAACTTAATCTTAATGCCACCGTTTCTCGTTGTCATAATTTCAATTGCGATGTTCGCCTGACAATGACGTTGGTGGAGGAGAAAGTAGTTACCGAGGCTGGATCACGCTAAAACCGTATCGACCACCTGTGATTTGAAGGAGGTTTTCAAAATGAGGGAATTCTGTCTCCAATCGGGGGAAGAGGATACTGGACCATATTGAGAAACCCCATCAAGTTCGCCATAAGATACCGAAGCCAACCAGGTCAGCGAAACCCTGAAAAAGCGCTTGCTTGAGCCGGTGCTTTGAGAAACGATGATCGTCGATAATCCAAGTGTAGAATTTTGGAGAAGTATTAGCCAAGAAATGAATTGACGTGGCTGGATCATGACAACGGTAAGAGTGTCACTCATGCCGAAAACGGCAGGACTGAGTTTGTGCGGAGATCGGTGCGGAGCCACAAACAGCAGGTCTGGCCCAGCCTATGACCGATCGAATAGGATCGAAATGGGGACCGTGATACACAAGATCTACTTGCCCGATGAAATGGTCCCTTTTTATATGTTCTCCTACCTTCCCTTTCTTTAGTTCCTTTCCCCCCGCCGTCATCTCCTCTTGCGTTTCTACCTTCACTCACTTTTAAATCTTTAAATGTCTTCAAAGCGCGGTCGCAAACGCAACGACAATCTTCCTCCTAATCGAGCGAGGGACGTCCAGAGAGCGTTTCGTGCACGGCGAGCTGCCCATCTGCAGGTGCGGCATTTTTATCCAACTTCTATTTCCAATCGTCGTCTAATTTCACCTCCTTTTCCAGGCTCTCGAGTTACGAGTGTCGGAATTAGAGGAAGAAAATAACTGCTTAAGAGCTGCACTCAATTTACCTGCAGCTAACCGCCCATCTCTCGGAAAAGGTCCGACTGGCAAAGACAAACCAAAATCCCTAGAATCCACTCCCATCGTTGCCCAGTCTATATCTTCAAAAAGTCGCGAGTCTTCCCCTGTCGGCGCATCCCCCTCACCAGGTCGTTCAGAATCTGATTCTCCATCCGTCGTCAGCGGTAACCTGCGCACTCCTCCTGTCATCGAGGGCCACTGGGATGACAACTTCATGATTGATCAGCAGTCCCAACCCTCTCATGTATCATCTTCATCTCCCGCTTCCTATAGTCTTCGCCCCGTGCCGCCTTCAATGTCCCAGAAAAGCCCCCACCAATTTACTTTTTCAAATCCCATGCCACCACCTCCCCGGTCTATGATTTCAAATAGTGTTTCCGCCCACCCCCTACAGCCAAGCTATACGCAAACTGCTGATAGGCCCATTGCGACCGGATATAATGATATGAACTACCTCTTATGCGACGTGCGAGAAAGTCCCCATTATCCCTATTCATATCAACAGCCCTCACAATTCAATCCTGATCATGCCATGCCACCACCTTCCCAGCATCCTATTCATTCTCCCCAAAACCACGCTCAGCAGCGTCCGCCCCTGCAGCATTCGTCAATAACGTATCAACGGCGCTCGATCAATGAGCCTTTCAGGCCGTTAGGCTCGGATTTGCACTTGCCGAGTCCTCCGCCACACCAGCAGGCCGTGCGCTTAGCATCTCCTCCAGCACCCTCTCCGCAGGATCCACGTTCCCATTATACATCTCATGGCAAGCATCCCAACGCTCTTCGGTGACAGTGTTTAGTTGTTTTCCGTGCTGCATTTATTAATTTCTGTTATCATAACTATTCTGATTTCTGTACTACCAGTCTACTCGCCACGACCTCAGCAGGGTGCTCTTTCCTCTGCTAAACGATTTTAACAAACGCCTGTATCGCTATCGTTCGTGAACCCTTTCTGTGTGGCTTAGTCAATTTTATATTAGATGTACACGCAGTATCTGGTAAAATATTCTTTCCATGTAATGGATTCAACTCTTGCCCTCGAGTGCTGGCAATCCCGATGGTCGGACACGATGTACCATTGAGTCGGTTCGAATCGATGAGGTGACTCATGACTTCCTCTTTAAGCAAATAAGGTGACAGAGGCACGCACACAGCCACCTAGCCTCACGGTTGACTCCGACGGTACCACAAACATGGCAACAAAGCATGAAAAGATCCGTGCTTTGCTGGCGACTACGGCAGACAAAGGCCCCATCACGCTTTTCAGAATGCCGTGCCGGACGAGACGTAACGTACACCGGTACAGTCGTCTGGTTCACTGCCGTACACCACATCTGATGGTAGCGCCCAGAATTGATCTGATAAGTGTCACAGCGAACAATGGGCAAGGACATGTGATTCTTACTACGATAACCCGGGCGAGGTCCTAGGACCTCCTAGGACCCTAGGAGGAGGCTTTCCAAGAACCAGAACCTAAGAATCTAAGAGCCCTGAGTGCATGCTATGTCACGGTAGATACTTCCTCGAGTGGCGTATTCCTTGCGATCAAACTGTATTGTCTTAGGCTGCTAAATGTTCCTAATCTGCCTTAACAGCGTATTGAGAGAAAACGCATGAGTCAGCGGGGCCCACTGACTCCTTGCACTAGCCCCTTTTATCTGAGTGAACGACGGTCCTAGAGGTCTCCGAGCCGGCCTGCATAATCGATTGTTTTAATTCTGATCTCCATCAAGTCATCCAGCTCCGATCAATTTCGTTCTATGTATATGCGACTCGGAGTACACCACCTGTGATGTAGACCGTCATCAGCTATCCCTCAAATACCATAAATGAATTAATTGCAATTATTTCAAGCACTTTGTTTGGCTCAACGTACTTTGTATTATTATACCGTTAAGCCTGCTCTATAGCGTGTTCTAGAATCACTAGCGGCGATTATATGATGTGTACATGTATCCTGCAGGTATGTTACAAGTGTGGTATCGGGGTGTTTCATGTATGTCTCAGCTCAATCGCTCGTGACATTCAGATTGCACCAGTCGACCTTGCCTCCAGGTCCGTATTTCTTCTCCAACCAGTCATTCGCAGCTTTGAAATGACCGTTGCCTAGAAATCCCTTGTGGGCGCTGAAGGGCGAAGGGTGCTGTTTCAATGGTTAGTCGAGATGTAACCAAGCTCGATCCTATCGATACGCACAGCGCTAGTAAGAATCAAGTGTTTCTTTGTCTGGGTGTCTCCAGTCAGCCGCTTGCGCCACCCACCCGGACCTGAACTCACCTTCTTGAGTTTTTCCACACGCTTTGCGGCCCATGCCCCCCAAGCCAAGAATACAACACCGCGCCCAATTCCATTCATGTCCGGATCAGCGCTTGATGAAAGGTTAGCACCGCCATACTTATCAACCACGTCAACAACTTTGTCAGTGAATTCTTCCCATCCCTTGCCGGAATGAGAACCTGCTTGGTTTGCCCTCACAGTGAGGCAGGTGTTTAACATGAGGACACCGTTCTCAGCCCATGTTGAGAGGTTACTGATTATCACCCAGAAGTCGGTGTTAGTATATCATTCGGAAAGTTGGCCTTATCTCATGCTTACCCATGCTTAGGAGGTTCGAATTCGGGGAATTCGGCCCTGATCTCAGCGTAGATCTAGAAATGCAAGAATGAGGCATGGTAATCAATCATCGATGAGATTGCACACGTTTTTCAAAGAAGGCGGTACAGAGACGCCCTTGGGGACGGAGAAACAAAGGCCTGAAGCCGCGCAACGCCCATGTAAGCTCAATGAGAAGGGGTCGAGACTTTACGTTGCGGTATAACGGCGGCTTACCATGCGCTTGGTTTGGACCGTGGTAGGGGTCCTGACCAATGATTACGACTTTCACCTTTCCCAACGGAGTATTAGACCATGCATAGATATTTTTGGCTGTGCATGGAAATCAGTAATTGGGGGAGTCTTGGCTAAGACAAGCATACGTGAAGGGTATACTTTGAGAGATTTAGAGCTATCGTCGGGTCCATGGACCCCTTCCTCCCACAGAAATTTCTTCAGGGAGATAAAGTATGGCTTTTTGATCTCTTCTTTAAGAAGTTTCAACCTGGAGAAGATTCGGAGTTAAGGGATGATATAATAATGCGCAATGAGATATCTCATCAGAAAGAGAAGAAATTGTTGTTATGTGAACGCTACACGCACCAACTCTTGCCCATGCATTCACATTCTAGTTTTAGCAAAACTTTGTGATCTTCCGGAATTGACTCTATGTACTGAGACAAGGAGAAGGGTATCGCATTTAAGCGCTGAACGCTGACACCGCCAACGGCGATTTTTGCAGAGCTGGAGCTCGACGACGACGCGCCCAGCTTCAGCTTTTTAGCTGCTGGTTCTGCACTTTTGCCGCTAGGCGGTGCGGCTAGCATATCCATAAGCGTGCGCTGCCTTTTCCCGGCTCCCGTTGCAGCCTTGACCGGTTCATCTTGTGATGCACTGGGTGTGACGGACTTGTTTCCCGCATTAGAAGTCGACAACTTGGTAGCTTCGACATCTTCCAGATAAATGACACGTTGGTTATCGGCCATAACTATGGGAGGTAGTGAGGAACACGCGCTTTGGATGGTGGTGAGTTCGGACGCGACGTGGATACGCCCAGACCGAGAACACGGTCCAAAATTAAATGCGCTGCCATAACGGGCGTCTCGGAGTCTTTTTGCTTGTTCCTGTTTCCTTCACTCAACCAAACTTCGTACTGTAGTTCCCAAGCTCAAGGCCATTCGCCAAACTGCCGCGCTCAAACTCTTCGCCTTCACCACCGTCCGCCCGAAATGCATCCGGGCGTGCTGATTCCTCCAGAAGACAGTTTTTAGGTTCCAAAACGGCGAGGCGTCACCCAGTGTCAATTGGATCGTCTGCAGTAGTTCGATTGAACCCAACTAATGTCGAATTGAGCTCAACCTATAATGCCGAGTCTTCGAGGTACGAATACTCTGACTTGCTATCCTGTAGCGTGGCACTCACGGATGGTGCAGCGACCAGTCAGGTAATGACACAGCTGAGGAGGACTCGGATGACGAACCGCAAGGCATTCGAGGACGTCATCCATCTCAAAAAATACTGCAAAATGACGTTCGACTCGGCGAAGCTCCAACAAGGAGGCGGCACCCAGCGTCTTTTCAACAGACATCTGGCTCCGTGCCCCTTGATTACTCGAATGAGAGCAAGCAAATGAATTCACAGCAGCGAAGATTATCGTTCACTCGTTCACGCTCGCCTCACCCCAATATCCTCAACAGTTCAAGTAATGGAGCACATTCATCTCCTGCCGCTTCTTCCCTTCCTCAACGGCACAAACCACTACCAGTCGTACACACTCTACTGCCAGCAATGATTTCTATGAGCCTTTGCCTCCCTTTCCTTGGAACCTGGACATTCTGTATGGATACTAGATATATGGGGGAATCACTTCTCCTCATTGGATCTTTCGCTTTTTTCAACAGTAAACTCTCAGACGACACACTTGACACTATCGATTCGTCAATGTCCACAGGTGAATCTATTGTTTATACTGCATCCGCCAAGCTCTTGTTTCAGAGCTAATGTTTCACTACAGAAATGTATATTCTCCTTATTACAGCCATAATCTACATTATACGCGCGCACATTACCTTGCCGCATTCTCACACGACTGCACCCACAGCTCCAGAGTCGCAGTCTCTCCGTACAGCGTCCCCTCGTGCTGAGACAATTAGGCGCAGTGGTTCCATGTTAACGCCTACAATTAAACCGCGCTTTAGTTTCATCTGGATGAGTGTTCCAAAAAACTACAGGCATGTCGCTTTGTGGCGTGTTGTTTTCACTGAAATTAAGTTCCTGCAGAGAGTCTTCCAATGATGGCGTCCTTACAGGACTCCTGCTCCCGCCCATGATTGCCCTAGCACTACTGTACTCAGCCTTGCGGCATGTACACTCTACATCATCTGACCCGAGCCTCCTTCCCCCTCATTGGTTAATAGAAGCTCCCAGTGTACTCCACAACCCTCGATCGCCTGCTTCCGCTATCGATGCCCTCACACAGTCTCGTCGTGGCCTAGTGGATTATTCCACACTATGCTCGTTCATCCTATTGGTTCAAGTATGTTCTTCGTGGGCCTTTGAGACACGCTATCGCGGACGCCCTAGCATTCCTGAGGGGGAGCGTGGCTCTGTTCCTCGTAGTGAAATGCGCAGGACATGGTTTTACGTGCTCTTCACCTTCGGCGTGACTATGTTAGCTGTTACGGTTCGGTATCTTCTTGTACTGGCGGAGGTCCCCATATGGCAAAGTGAATCGATTTCATCTTTGATCACTGAGAAGACATTTATGTTTATATCTTACCAGATATCAGCTATCTTGATATTGGGATTAGCTCATTGTTCTACCAATTTTGCTTGTACATTGCTCTTCGCCTGGCGCACGGTGGGTTCACCCTCGGTGAATTGGCTCTTGTTTGCTTCGGCGGGCTAGCCTTAGCCATGGAACTCTTGGGATTGACGAGAGCGAAGGTCTGTCAATCAATGTTGAGCCGAACAAATTATTCCCACTGACCCCTTGCCAAGATGTGGCCAAAAACAGCGCCATTCATCGAAACCTATCGCCTACCGACACCTCTCCTCATTTTTCAGATTGCATTAATCGCGGGTTCCTTCATAACTGGCTTCCTGCTTTCTCCGCTTCTGGCGCTTTCGAGACATATCGCGCAACGCCCCGTGAGACGTCTTCGATTCCCACAGGAGAAGCGACG
>Ga0153958_1000199_pt1 | contig 13764 bp, 13 predicted proteins | sample TSFL042MetaG_FD_104719 | JGI IMG/M metagenome (GOLD analysis project Ga0153958, IMG submission 104719) | Attine ant fungus gardens microbial communities from Florida, USA - TSFL042 MetaG | ecosystem: Host-associated > Fungi > Mycelium > Unclassified | place: USA: Florida, Wekiwa Springs... | reverse complement strand
AAGGTTGAGTGAGTCTGGAGACTCACCAACACTAGTAGGAGTAGCCTGGGGGCCAGGGGGACGAGCATTGGTAGCAGATGATTTATTCTGAATATTCGATTTAACCATGGTGGTGGTTAGAGGAAAAGAAGAGATGAAACTTATTGTATATGGGTGGGGACTTTAACATCAGAGATGTAGAGTGGGATCTATCTGTCTCCTCACATCCTGCAGCTGGCCAGGCCTTAATGGACTTGGCTGACTCTCTTGGTCTTGTGCGCTTGCTTCTAGAGCTTCCTGTCCCTACTCACTACTATTCAGTCACTGACAGTCATACTAACTCAGTTATAGACCTTATCTTTCTAGGCATGAGCTATGCTCTAGTCTTATATCGCATTGAGCCTGATCTTAAACAGCCCTCAGACTATGCTCCTCTCCTAGTCGACCTCCCTATCTTACCAGAGAACATTTGCTTCAGCAGGAAGGTCCTCAAATGTGACAGTGATGAGGAAAACAACTTTCTCTCTTCTGTCACTATAGGGCTCCGTGCTCTCAACTTTTCCAGACTGGACTCTGTGGACGATCTGGACTTGCTTTCTACAGCAGTTTCTAGGATAATCTCCAATGCATAGGAGGCTAATGCTAGGAATATCACTGTTATCACTTGATCTAAGGAGTGGTGGAACAATGAGTGCAGAGATGCACTTGCAGCTTATCAACACACAGGAGCCAGAGAGGATTGGCATTTGTTCTGCTCTACTACAAGATCTGCAAAGCAGTCCTTCTTTGGACGCCAGAATTGCAGAGATTATATTTACCAACAAACGCCCTTGGGACCTTATGAGTTGGGTCAAGCAGCATAAGTTACCTGCAGTGGAGGCCATTTGATACCAAGGTCTCTCCTGCAACTCTCTTCCTAACTTGTGGCATGCTCTTCACTCGTTTTATAATGCTGCTGCTAATCGCTTAGTTGAGTTGTCTATTCTAGATGATATTCCATGTCTGGCCCCTCGGCCATGGGTATCTTTCTCTGTGCTAGAAATATCTGAGGCCCTTAAGGCCTGTTCTAATGTCTCTGCTCCAGGTCCTGATCATATCACTTGGCATTACCTCAAGAGTATCCTAGCTGACGACATCTGTGCCTCTGGTATTCTTTCCCTTGCCAACTCTTGTATCACTCTGCGACACTGGTCTCGACACTTCAAGGAGTTGGTCTCTATCATTATTCCTAAGCCTGGTAAACCAGCTTATGACACTCCCAAGGCCTTTCAACCCATTGTCCTGCTCAACACCCTTGGCAAGCTCATTGAGAAGATGATTGCTAGGTGACTCCAGTGTGATGCTGTCAAGCACAGTGTCCTCCATCCCAACCAACTTGGTGGCATCGCTTAGAGGTCTACTGAAGATGCTGGTCTCTTTTTCACTTACGCTCTGGCTGGACCAAGGGCCTCAAGACTAGTGTAGTCGTCTTTGACATTGCACAGTTCTTCTCTCGAGGTTTCCTTCCTTTACAAAAGTAACTTCTTTATCGGTCCTGTGTTGTTTCTATTGCCACTTATGGCTTTCAACTCTAGTACTTTTCTGGAGCTCCTACCAAGGCATAGGTCTCTCTTCTGGCAACTATGCAATGCAAGGCTGCTTTCTGGATTCTAGGTGCCTTTCGTACCTCTTCAACTGGTGGAATTGAGGCTCTGGCAGGTCTCATTCCTATTCATCTCTATCTCAAAAAGCTGGCCAAGTGCTTATGTCTTAGGGCTGCTATGCTTCCTTCTCAGCATGCACTACTCTCTCTTCTTAGTGCCCGCAACTCCAAGAATGCTCATTCCTATCCACAGTCCCTTGCTCTTCTCACTGATGCACAGAGTGCTTGGTTGAGGAGCCCTCTTCTTAATACTGAAGTGTCACTTTTTAATCTTACAGAATGCTTCGACTCACTCCACCCTGAGATACGCCCAGGATGTAGGTTGTTGGACAACTTTTCTGATTATGTCTCTTTCCATTCCTGTGACTGCTCCAATGGGTGCACTCGCAAACTCTAGTTCAGTGCCCTTGACTGACTTTGTCATGAAGCCTCCTCTGATCTATCAACACTTATAGTCGCCACTGATGCAAGTGTCATTCTTCCCAGGAACATGCAGGCTGTTTCAGTTGCCTACTTTTGGAGACTAGGAAAACAGGTATCATCATCCAAGGCACCTGTAGGACAAGTCACAGCTCTAGATACAGAGTTGTTTGCTATTCGACTTAGTATTGTTAAGGCCACTTCCTTTGATGTCAAGCACATTGTTATCATCACTAATTCTCTTACTGCAGCTAGGAGAGCAGTTAACGCTTCTGTTCACTCAGGCCAGGCCTACTCCTTTGCTATTGTCCAAGCCCTTAGGGATTTCTTTACTAATCACCCTGATCACTCTATTCACTTCTGGGACTGCCCAAGCAAGGCTCAGTGGTCCCTTCACTTCTTGGCATATGAAGATGCTACCAGTACCAAGATCACTGCTAGACGCTATCCAGCTACTTTACTTGATGCTTTTTGATCCAAGAGCACTGCTGCTTGCCTCGATGCATAGAGAACGTCCTTTGCTCATCCTTCATCTCAGGGTCATCACTTCCTCCCTCTCAAAGATGGTACTAAGAACCTTCTCCAGCCCTCCTATGCTAAAGGTGGGGGCTAGCTTCCATTTATTGGTGAGTCAGTCACCTTGTGTGCCAGGGTAACTCAAGCCATCCTTAGCCATGCTTCCATTGGGGAGTTCAGATAGCGCTTTTTCCCTACAGAGTGTACCCAGTGTCTGTGTGGCCATTGCCAGGTGGAAACACATTGACACATCTTTGCCAACTGCCACTGGTTTGCCTATTTTCCCTTGACTGACTTAGTGCTAACTGTCAAGGACTTTGTCAAGTTCCTGAAAGAACACCCTAGTGCCTTTGCCTTCCCTTCTTAGGATCACCCATTCTCCAAGCCCCCTGAGCCTCCATGAGTATCTCACTTGGTTTTTTTTTTTTGTGCTGTAGATAGTTTCTCAGTCTCATCTCTCAGTTTCATTTGACTCTGTATTCTAGATATGATAGGTCTCTTGACTTGGACGTGTTATTCGAAGGTTGGTTACGAGCAACCTATATCTAGTTCTCTCTCCTCTTAGGTTAGATTTCTTCTTTGATACTAATAGTGTCTTTTGCCTGTGATAGGACAATCTGGTCCTTGAGGCCCATGTAGGCTATTTGTTTTAAAAAGTCTGCCAAGGACTGTGATTGAGAACTGCATTATAAATTTTTGAAAAAAAAAAAAAAAAAAAAGGTGAAAAGAAGTTGTAAAGTTAAAGTTCTACTGATGTCTCATGGTAGCAGTGAAGTTCAAAATTCAATTCTCGATTCTAGACTACTATGTTAGCCCTATGCCTGAGTCCTGCCTACCTGGTATTACTTTAATACCCTGTTTCAAAGTTGTCCTCACAGTAGCACTCTCTGGCTATGTGATTAGACTATTCTCACAGTAGTACTCTTGACTATGTGATCAGATATAAGACTTTGAATTCTTCCTGTATAACTTGACTTCTTAGCAATACTAAACTCTGTCTTAGAGCTCCTATAACGTTACCTCTGTAGCTGAGTCACTTGTTGTCATGAGTCACCTTGACTAGTAGTAGTAAGGAAACTACAAGAAAATGCCTATATTTTAGTGAAGCTAGATAGATCAGTTTGGCAAAATAGAGTGGTAGCCTTTCAAGTTATACCCTACCTCCTGAGAAAGAAAATGGATATTATCAGAGAAGTTCAAGGACTTCTAGATGCCTCAGAAGAAGACTTAAAGAAGCTTATAGCTGAAAGAGAAGAGATTCCTCTAGAAAATACAGATACAATCACAATAGATTTATAACAGCCTGACTATAGGAGTGGATAAATTCTAGAAGATATATAGAAGGGGAAAGAATAATGGTGAGGACACCAGTTATTAGAAAAAGGAAGGAGAAAGCAGATGTCTTACACTAAGAGCAAAGAAAGAGAAAGAACTTCAAGAAACTTTTTGAAAAATGCATAACTTAACTAGAATAGCTATTTAATTGATCAACCATGCAGACAATATATTAGAAATGTTATTCAGATACAAAGATTTCACTATTAGAAGAATTCAGTTACCCTGGCTTAAGAGCATAAAGCACTATTGGATATAGCAGTTGCAAATCTGACCGGAGAGCGAGAAACCAGCAGCTTAAACAGATAATAAAACAGAGAGAACACAAGGAACATCGAAGGGACAGCTGGAGTACTTCCTGTGACTAGACAATTAGATCCTGTGATAAGAGGGTTTTGAGGTAGTTTGATAATTAGAAAGGATTATCAAGCTATCTAGATTACAAAGAAAGATATTCAAGACAATTAGGATAGCTACTAGATGAATAAAAAACTAGAAATGGATTACCAAAAATGACTCATGATAGAATGAGCTTTTAATGATTGCTTGGAAGTATCACCAGAATCTAAATTAGACTTATAGAAGAGACAGTCCTACTAAAAGTCATTAAGAAAGATCTATGGATAATAAACCAGACAATTGGTTAGAGGAAAATAGACAACTGAAAGTATTGATGCATATCTTGATAGTAATGGCTGAATGTAGCTTGTAATCAAACTTGAGGAGCATTAGTTACTAAATCATAAGGACTATAAAACAAGACAGAGAAAGCACTATTCTCATTTACTAGATAGAAGGGGCCATCAAGAGCAAACTTGTAGAATTGGAACTGGTATTGGAAGGAAGAAAAGTGAGTTTGGATTATGAAAAGAAAGAATGACATGCTGTCAAAATAAATATAAGAATTATCAGAAGAAAAGGAAAGTTATTTGAAAGAACACACCTAGAAAAAATATTGTAAGAGAATACTCTAGGATAGCTTAAGTAACCTGGTATAGGTGAGTATTATCTAGCTTGTCCTTAGATCCTTGGAGCCTGCTGTCTCTAGTTCCCTTCTCTCTTGTTCTTGTTACCATGGTTAGTACTATGTAGTCTTATTAGGTATAGTAGTTATTAGTGTTTTGATCTGGGTTTCTGTAGCAACCAGTATACAGACCAAGCTAGTCTAGTATATATAGCTAGTGATGTATGGTAGAATACCTTATTTCAACATTGATTAGAACTCCTGGGCTATCTATTGTTCCTTTTTAAGTCTGCCCTCTTCACTAACATCAGGTGTGGTTAGAGTCACTATTGAGTGATCCTCTTACAGATATTCCCCAGACTCCACTATGGTAGAAAACTAAAGCTCCAAATAGATAACTATGCAGACAGACAAATAGAGATAGCTTGAGTAGACGTATTATGATAGCAATAGGACTTAGAGGGATTGCCAAGCACAAATCAAACTAGGATTGGAACTCCTAGGATTAGTTGATGCTAGATTGGAATTCATCAGAAATTGATTAGAAAACAAGATTAGAAAGATATCAGAACAAGAGGTACTCATCTTACAAAGACTTAGAATCAAATAGAAAATCAGTACTAGAACTAGCAGATAACGCAGACAGAATTTGGAAGAGTTGAGTAGCAGTGAGAGGCTAGGATGATGCCCTAGCAAGTAGTTGCTGAACTTGTGCTAGCAGCTCAGACATTCTTTTTACAGACCAAGTTATAAGATCTCTAATAATATATACAGAATGAAAGTTAGCCTGAGTATAGGCTAGGATAACAAGGTAATGAGTGTGAAGGAAGATGGTAACCCAGGATAGCAGAGTGATTAGTCATGCTTAATAAGCAGTTCATAGTCAGAACAATACTTACCTCAAGACAAATACCAGAGAAAAAATGTTCCAAAGACGTTCAGACAGACAGATGGGGATAAGTCATAACTGGATAAATGTTATGTCTAGAAGTAGCTTCAGAAGAGATTACATAGCCAGAGGACTTGAGATCCAAGATATGGAGAATAGAAAAAAACAGAATAGATCTGAAACCATATAACTAGATTTGAGAAGATGGTTAAGGGCAGTCATTTGTAGTGGAGAAGAGATATTATGCTGCTAGAGAATTTTCTATAGAAATGTAGCATAGGATACACTTTATATCCCTGGATTTCACTATTGGAACCCACTCTAAAGACCTCCTACAAGCCCCAGACATAATCTAGACCCAAGATTGGGTACTTTTATTAGGCAGTTGCCAAGCTATCATATACTAGAATAGCATATACCTTGGGAGGCAAAACTGATGAGCTAGCATTAGGTTTCTCAGATACAGACTATCAATGTTAAAGCTCTAGAAGTCAGAGGCTCAGGGATATCTTTAGAATGCAAGATAATCTTAATTTAGAGTAGACTTAGACTAATATGACACTAAGATAACAAATCAAAAGTCTATCAGTGACTAGTGATCCTATTACTGCTGGACTCAAACAAAAAACAGACATACTGTCAGACGATAATTGCATTGCTGACGCTTACACATACTATCATGTGTTTCTAAACTGTATTCAGAGTAGAAGGAAGCTGGTTCAGGGTTCAAAGAATAATGGATAGGAGTAGAGTATGGAGGTGGAGCAGGATCACATGATCATGTCTGGAGATATGGAGGACAGGGAGGTAACAGCTGTTGTGGCTGCATGGTAGTGTCATAGAGAAGAGACGTGAGGGAGAGCAGTAGAATAAAGAATTTCCTTTTCTATTTCTTTTTAATTGAGTCTTTAACATTTGTAATATTCTAATATATTTCTCAGAGTGGAGATTAATAGAAAGAGCCTCCTTGGCCCTTGCTTTTATTTTAGAAGCTCTTGAGATTGTAAATGTGATTCTCTTGAGTGTGTAAGGGGTGATCTTGATAAGAGGTTGAGTTGGTGAATATTTCCTATCCTATATCCTATTCTTTCTTGAGACAAGGTGCAGCAGTCACTTAGGCAACCTTCTATGGAGTAGCAGGCCTGAAAAGCCTGGCTAATCATCAACTCAGATTGTATCACATTCATAAGGTTTGGTGTGGGAGTGCAGATAAGGGCTTGATTGAGTGTAGTAAGGCTTATGAATAGCTTACTGACTATTCTACTAGTGAGCTTGTTACGGTATATAAAGGTAGACATCTTAGGGACACTGTACAAGACAGATCTAGATTGAACTCACTATCATTTTGACTATTTTTATGTTATAGATAAGCTATGCTTTAATCTTTTAATTTCTTTCTGATACCTCCACTTCCTACTTCTCTCCACAAACCCTTTAGCATATGATTGAGAACTGTCATCACCCTTTCAACTTGCTTATTACAGTTAAAACCTCTTTTGCCTCTTTTAATGTGGAAAGAGTTGCTATGCAAAACAACATAGAAATCGATAAAACTGTTGCCCAAAGTGAGAAGCCTATCCAATTGTCCAACATAGCTTGTATGCACCCACATGCCCCTAGTGAGACAGTGCCTAACAACACAAGAGAGCTAGACCCTTTCTCCTAACCTTTGCCCCCAGACATCATCCAGTATAAGGCTAATGTTCCAGCCAACCCTAGTCTTTGGAACAGTAATTTTGGTATCACTTCCATTTTTGGCATGAATGAATTCTTGTAAAACAACATTAACAACATGGCCATGTCTCTTTTGTGCATGACTACTTTTCTCAACCAGAGAAAACTAGATAATTGAGATGGTAACGACATTTAATAACTCAGCTCATTTAGCAAAGCTACTTGGCAATTCATATTGACCATATACAAGTCTAGTTGGGACCAACTCTATGTTATGGATGAAACCTCCTTTAGATCTATGGTCAAGTTGAAGTTCACCAAGAACATGCCCCAAAAACCCTCCCTACCTCAAAGCTTTCTCACAGTAGTATAGCCATGAACATCCCTCTACCTCTTTCCCCTTGTTCCACTAAGAAACAGTTAAAAAAATCCAAGTTCTGATTGACCAAGAAGACCAAAGATAACAATAGCAAGACATCAGTCAAATCATTCACACAGGTCATAGCTACAGCCAAAAACATTCTTAAGATCAAGGAGGCCTTTCTTGCACTGCCTAAAAGAAAAATAATAGAAATCCATAATGTAGTAATGAATAAACTGGCTAACAGGAGCAAGAAAATTCAAATCACTACCAAAGGCCCCTCAAAGAAGTAAGCTATCATACCAATAACCAAAAAATACACTGATCTCATCATGAATAAAGCTAGTATGCATGTTGGTCTCATCAATGGCCTGCTAAGTCAAACACCCATTCTGAATTCATTAAGCCATGCCCTGGTAATATATCCATTGTAACTAATAACATTCTTGTATCTAGTGATCTTAGCATCATCAAAAGTACTTCAAGTCAACCAATGGCATTAATGCAGATGAATCACTCCCTCTATGCCTTTCTCAATCCAAGTCATATCTCAAGATAACTGGCATCCTATTCATCCAATCCAATAGTAATAAGCTCACTTATAAAGACATTATCAACTCTGTCCAATACTCTATCATGACTTAGCAAAATGGCTAAGTTATTATTTATATTTCTTTTCTTTTCTTTTCTTTTTCTTTTATCTTAGACTTACTACACAGAAGGGAGTGTGGGAAAGTGTCATGTCACAAGTGTCACAGTCACATAACAAGGAGTCACAATGTTACATCACATGATGAGTCACATGATAGGCATGGGAAAGTAGTGCACAGACCATATAGTAGTTGTATAAGTAGTATAAGAAAATCTAACAGAAACTCTATCAAGTTCTCTTTGTCAATTGCTAAACAAAGAGCAGTTGGCTTTATTCCGGCTTGGAGTTTAGCTTTCTTACACACTCTACCCTATTTGAAATGGTCTTACTTGCCTCAAAGTCTAGGGTCATCAAAGCTTTGCCTAAGTCAGATATGATAATCATGTGGATAGATGTTTAGAACACCCAGAATGGTTCTAAAGCTAAGCTACTTGTCAACTACTCTTTCAACTTTGGCTAGTATATTACCACTATCAGGGACACTAATATGAACCCTAGTATCCCACAGTATCACAACTGCTGAAAATAGAGTCACTCTATCTTCTTGTGCAGAGCTCATGGCTCAAGATACCAGAAGTGTAATAGTCTACATAGACTGGAACATCACAGGGATATAGCTTGGTGCTGCAAGGCTAATCCTAAAACCAACCCCTTAGATTAGAAACAAGACAAAGTGAACCATGCCCTTACTTCTTCAAGTGTATTAACTGCAAAGGTGAACACTTGGCCAATAATCACTTGTGCCCCTTCTGGAAACATCACTTGAATCACAAGTGGCACACAAAAAAAGCTTAAGAAGCCCATGAAATCAGGAATAACTCAATTTACCTAGCTATGGGCAGAAGTAAATCATGATTAAGCATAATCTAAAAATATTCTCTCAGAATGTTAGGAAAAACAAAGCTCTAACCAATACTATTCCAGAAACCCAAAAAAATTTATCTGATATAATTTTTATCCAAGAACCTCCTAGATCTCTTTTATGCCAACTTCCAAGCCATATGGATCCCTTAGAAGACTCTCTATGTAGCACCTCTAACCACCCTGAATAGACTTTTCCTCTGCTAGGATACATTGCAAGACAACTATGCAAGAGTTGCTACATATGTCAATAAATGACTCATGAGAATGAGATTTGCCCTATGTCTGGACATTGTCAATTACTGCAACATTAATATTCTGGCCTTTTATAGTGACCACAAAATTAACTTTATAATCAACATCTACTCTAATAGCAATCAAACTGCCTTACAGTTCCTATGCTAAAACATCATCAATTTGGACAATATAATTATCATGACTGGTGACTTCAACATAAGAGACAATAACTAGGACCCAAATTTCCACCATCACTCTATCCATACTGATGATCTCATTACCATTGCTGACAGCCTAGGTCTCAAGCTCTCACTACTCTTAAATCCCAGCCTGACTAGGTTTGCAGATAACCCACATAACTCTAACTCTGTTATAGACCTTATTTTCTAGCTGCCTAATAATAGAGGGTTTGGTCAACACACGCTCTACCCTAATATCTGCAAGCCTTCTGACCATATCCTGCTTATTATAGAAGTAGGCATTATGGAAACCAATATCGACATTAGCATTAGGTCAATTAGCAAAGATAGTGAAGAAGAGAAAGACTTCATTATGTCACTAACCAATAGCTTCTTTAGCTTAAACTCATTAGCTATCAGGACCAAAGAGAACCTAGAAAACCTAGTCTAGCAGGTGGCCCTTGTATTCAAGACTGCTTGGAACAACTACTCAATTGAAATATATTATGAAACACTCTAAAGAGTAGTGGAATCAAGAATGCTCTAACAGTCTTAATAGATATCAATTGTCAGGCGATCTTTAATACTGAAAGAAATTCAAAGCAGTTGTATGTGCTACTAAGAAGAAGTTCTTTGACAATAAGATACACGAAATTGCATTTTCAAATAAAAGGCCATGGGACCTAATAAACTAGGTCTGGAAAAAACTCTTACCAGCCATCGAGACTATATTGTATAAAAACCACCCTTGCAACACTCTACTGGACTTATGGCATGCTCTTCACAACTCTTATAACTCAGCTGAAAACAGACTTGTAAACACTCACTTTCTCAATAAAATTCCCCAAGCAGATACCATTGACTGGCCTATATTCTCTAAGCAAGAATTCAGAAATATTATAGCTAAGTGTTTATCATTGTCATTTTCTGGACCAGATCACATCTTTTGGAGATATCTCAAATCTCTATTCTCTAATGACTGTTACTTGGAAAAACTAATAAATATCACTGATGCCTACATTAACTTAGAGCACTGGCTATCTCACTTCAAGTTTGCTAACACTATCATTATCCCCAAGCCAAATAAGGACTTGTACAGTACTCCCAAATCTTTCTGTCCCATTGTTCTACTCAACACTATTAGCAAACTCATCGAGAAAGTCATTAGCAACTGATTTCAATTTCACATAGTAGCTAATAGCTTCTTAGATCCTAATCAACTTGGAGACATTAGGCAATGGTCTACTATCAATGTTAGCATTTACCTCACCCATCTTATTCAAGCAGAGTGGCTTAAACAATGCTATACTAGTATCATAGCATTTGATATCGCACAGTTTTTCCCCTTTCTAAATCACAGTTTCTTGTCTTTGTGCCTAAAGAAAGCTGGTCTTGATACTAGTGTTATGGGTTTCTTTAGCAGCTATCATTTGGGTCGATCTATCTTTTATTCCTAGAACAACTTCTCCTCCCTATCCTTTAACACCAATGTTGGAGTGGGCCAAGGGTTAGCTTTCTCCCCTATTCTCTCTGCTATTTACCTCGCTCCAATCATTAAAACATTCAAAAAAAGAATAAAAAATCTAAAAGAAAATATTCTGACTGATATTCTTTCCTTTGCTGATGATGGTCTTCTAATTTCTCAGAAGAAGAGTTACTCACTATCTTCCTCTTTCTTACTTTGTAGTTACAATATTATATCAAAAATCCTCCTCAACACTGGCCTTGTCATAGAACACAGCAAAACTGAACTCTTCTATTTTACGAGAGCTTGACATCTCTCTAATTCCTTTATCAACCTAATATCTGTAGAAGGCTCTATTATCTTCCCTAAACCTATTGGGCAATACTTGGGCTTCTACTTCAATCACAAACTCAACTTTAACTACCATACACACTTTTATGCCACAAAGTGCCTCTCTACTCTCAGCACTATGAAGATGCTAGGGAACTCCTCAAGAGGCCTCTGTTAGGGAACCACTCAGAGGTGATCACCCTAAGCTAATGGATAGTCCTGGAAGCTAGTGTAAGATTCAAGTGGGGTATATCTACATACACTTGCTGATATATATACTATAACAGATGGTCAGACACACAGGCACCAGGCACTGACTTATAATCATACATTGTCCTAAATATAGAATAGAAGGCATCACACTACATGATACAGACAGGAGAAACTAGGAATGATAGGAATGCAATTCTCTCTTATATGCTATCAATTTGCTCCTGGACTCGCACCACTCTAAGAATCAGACCTCTCACAGAGTTGCTACTTCCAAACTTACTATGAAGCAACAAGCTAACCTTAAGAGTCCCATCAAGGATGTCAATGAGTGCCTTAATAGTATTAGAAACTGCTTCAATCCCTTTTACTCTCTTTTCTCCCCTAGTTCTAGGATAGCTGATCATTTCTCTAGTAGAATTAACTTTCATTCTCCTTCTTCTTCTTCTGATAAGGACCTTCACCAATACCTTCAGAGTCTTAATTTTGTCTTCAGGTCATCTCAAATAAACCATAATAGTGCAGCTGTTATTACAGATAAAGGTGTTAAAAAATCCCATATCACTATAGCAGCTGCTCATGTCTGGTCCAACAACTTGGTCATAAAAAAGCTACAAGTCCACTTTATAAATGTCACACCTCTTGAAGCTAAACTTATGGCTATTTGCACTGGTCTTGTCCCTGCCATAGAAATAGATAATATTTATGACATTGCTATCATCACTGATTCCATCGCTACAGCAAGAAAAATTCTAAAGTCCAAAGTCAATCCCCTCTAGAACATGGTCATCCTACTAGCCTTGGCTATCAAAACCTTTCTCAGCAAAGATGGTAGGAATAAAATCCACTTCTAGTACTACCTCAGAAAAACTGAATAACTCAGTCATAAACTCATCAATGATCAAGTCAAAGCAAGTACATGTATTTCTATATTCCCCAGCAAGGATTTGCATCTATTCAGCAAAAGGAAAGAAAGTGACAATATTCTCTATGAATAGCAAACATCTTTTGCTAATAGCCTCAAAAAAGGCTACTACTTTCTGAACTTCAAAGATGAAAAGCAAAAGGTCATCAAACTAACATATGCTAAAGATGGCTCATAGCTCCCTATCATAGGATTCACCAATTCACTATGTGCTCGTTTCACCCACATGATATGCTCCTATCAGTGAATACAGACCTCTGATTCTTCCCATACCTCCTTACCAGCTGCCCATGTGGTGAAGCTAAGGTTCAAACCTGAGAACACATTGTCATAGAATACAACATGCATAACCCCTCCATGTGGCTATGCAACATTATCATTAATAACTTCATCTACTTTCTTGCAGATAACCCTGGTACATTTAGCTTTGATAATGGTTAAGGTCCCATTGCAGCACAACTCCTGGGAGTAAAAGTACAGCCTTTACTTGCCTTCTTTTCTACATTTACCTCCTTTCTCTTTTTCTCTATTCCTCTTTACTTTCCTCCTATTTAAGTAGATACTTTGTACTTGCTATGGTCTGCCTCCATGCCCTGTATAATAAATCATTGAACAAAAAAAAAAAAAGATACATGCTAGGGTTAGGGCTAGTATTGTGTATAAGTAGTTTAGTAAATCTAACAAGAACTCTATCAAGTTCTCCTTGTCAACTTAGATAAGGAGAAAGATTAGATGCTCACTGCTTAGTCCTTACACATAATTGGAGTTGCCTAGCATTCTCATGCTTTTTACTGTAGACATGGCTCTGTTGGCATAGAAATGAGAGTGGTATTTGAAGGCTGGTCTACCAAATAGGAAAAGATTGAGTAAAGTGGATTAGTATTTTTTGTGGCTCAAGTAAAGTAAAAGACTTCTGATTTAGAGTGGTTAACTACTAGGCCAAAGTCATGGAGGATTAGGGCAAACATATTGAAACATAAGAATATATTGGCATTGGTTTTTCTCTTGGAAGACAAATAGGTCTGTCATAGAAAAGTGACTACTAAATAGTGTCATGAAGGTATAACAAAATACCTGTTCAAATGAACTACATAAATAGCTGGACCCTTGTTAGCAAGTAGCCTT
>Ga0153958_1000198_pt1 | contig 13850 bp, 15 predicted proteins | sample TSFL042MetaG_FD_104719 | JGI IMG/M metagenome (GOLD analysis project Ga0153958, IMG submission 104719) | Attine ant fungus gardens microbial communities from Florida, USA - TSFL042 MetaG | ecosystem: Host-associated > Fungi > Mycelium > Unclassified | place: USA: Florida, Wekiwa Springs... | reverse complement strand
TACATATGGTAGTGTCTTTGTACTAAAATAATGATAACCTAACCATATGGAGGCTGTCCTTTGTTCTAAGAAAAGGACAGATGACTATCTATGGGTAATTAATGAAGTCCATGTGCAAACATTAAGGTCTTCATATCTCCACTAATATTAATTGCCTTGAGGTCGTTCTAGGCTCATTCTGAGCGTTATGAAGAAGGCTTCTGCTGAGCCTAGAACTGAAGCATCGATCACAGCGGTTTCTGAGATATTAGTGATTTAATAAACAGTAACATAGTAGTTACCAGTTGATCTGCTTAATATCTTGGCCATTATTGATCACCTCAAGATGTGACTAGCATCGATTGAAAGGTCTTCTTAAGGGCTTTAAGCTGGCTTTGAGACCATGGGAATCGTCAAAGATTTGGTGGAGATATGACCGAATGAAGTTTGTGACACCATGCTTCTCTATGAGTCACTTTTCTCTTGTGTGTCCATCAATCAGAAAAGAAAAGAAAAGAAAAAGAAAAGAAAAATAATAATCAGAAACTAAAAGAAAAGAAAAGAAAATGAAAAGAAATATTAAATAATGACTTAGCCATTTGCCAAGTCATGACAAAATACTTTCTTGCTTTCCATATTGTTTGTTAGGTCTGTGATTAAGAGGAGCAAATAATTGTTCTTTACTGTCTGGTCTTTTAGATTACAGTAGCCCATCATTATCCTCTTACTTCTATTTTTCTTTCCTATAAAGAATACTAGTAACATTTGAGAGGATTTTGATGGTCTAATATATTCTTTTCTTAATTGATCTTTCACAAATTTCTGAACTTCTTCTTTCTCATCCTTGGAGAAAGAATAAATTCTTTCTTTTCATGGTTTGAACATCTCTTTAAGATCTGTGGCATGATCCCAAATTTTCCTTATAAACATCCTTCCCAACTCTACCTTTCCAAACACCTTCCTCTACCTCAGAAATTTTTTTGGAACCATTTTCTCAATTTTCCTGTGATTTGCTTCTATTTTCTCTTCTCTTTCCCAATCTTCTTTATTATCTACTACCTATCTGATAATTTTCTCTTCTTCTAGTATTACTACTCTTTTTCCTTTCCTTGCTCTTTTTTCTTTCTTTTCTTTGTTTCCTTTACATATTAGTGGGCATCTTGTCATTTTGACTTCCCCTATTTTCTAGTTAATTTCTGGATTATGGGCTTATAGCCAAGGCATTCCCAAGATTACTTCTGTTCTTCCCAAATCACATACCTCTATCTTCATCCTTTCTACATGGCCTTTATAGTATACATTTACTTCCACCTGATGTGTAATTGCTCCTGCACTATTATTCATGCCATTAACATTCTTTACTGCCACTGGTCTGTCCAACTTTTGCAGCTTAAACCTATACTTTGCTGCTATTTTCTATTCATAAACATTCCTGTTGCACCACTGTCTAGGAGTGCCTTTACTATTACATCTTCATGGGTGTCTATCTTTTCTAGCCCAATGTTTAACTACACCTCTCTTAATATCTTAAATATCCTCCTCACTTCCCTTTTGCCACCCCCCTTTCTTGCTATGTCTTTGCTATTATAGATCACACTGCTACTCCCCAGTTCCACCATGGCTTTTTTTTTCTTGTTCTACATTCAGGGCACAAAATCTTCCTCTCTTCCATTTTCCTTCCTCTAATTGTGTCATTCCTTCCATACTTGACACACTTAACTTTACATCCTCCTTCATCTTTTCTCTGTTTTCATGCTTCCAAACAATTTCTATACCATAGATTCCTCAGTTGCTTTCTAGAGATAAATTCTTGTTCTTGATTTTCCTTTGTCTTGGTATCTTTATATTCATATCCCTCACACTCCACAAACATTACTATCTCCTTTTTGGTTTTCCATTCTCTTTCCTCCAATACTATGCCTTTCTCCATAGGAAGTGCACTAGTCTCTTTTCCTACTGCACATTTTGTGGCCTCGCCACACACACTGCTCTTCCCTCTACCCTATATTGCATCACCTGGCTACTCAATACTTCAAACTTATTTTGGGGAATAGCTTTCCCCTTTTCTTACCCTCCTCTATTTCTGTAGTTTTGGGCTAGGTGCCCAAACTTCTTATAACTGAAACATAGCTTCTCTTTCCTTTCTTCAAGTTCTTCTCTCAGTCTAGCAAGAGATTGTTTTTGTTTGAGCATGCTGCTCAGGATAGAGTTATATTGTTCTAGAGACATAGTACTATGTCTTCAGAAGAAGGTATGGATTTAATGATTTGATCTAGCTAAGATTATATCTATTGGGGCACAAGATCTTCACCCAACTAGACACCTACTGCCCTACTGACTACTGCCCTAATAATATGGTTAGACTATTACCTCACGGGGAGGATCCCTAATCTAGATGGCCTTTCAGAAGTAACCATCACTCCTCTGTGTGTACCAACTCACAATAGAGTGCAGCACGAGGTTTATACTAAGAAGAATACAAGTAATCTACTAAACACTGCTTGTTTGTAAGGTCAGGTCTTAGAAATGATACCTGAGTTTGGTACTACTCTTCCACTGTCAATCCCTAACTGATTAACAAGTCCTCTTAAGCCAAGAGCCTAGCTATATATGGAAATAACTAACAATCATGATGATTGTCAGTTAAGGATCAATCAGTGATGAGAATAAAAATAGGCAAGGTTCAAGGTGAACAGTGCCTGAAAGTGATAGAATCAAGTTCTAATGTCAGAATAGCTAACTCCTAAGCTGGAATAAAGCCAACTGCTTCTTTATTAGTGCTTGACAAGAAGAGCTTGATAGAGTCCTCATATATTTCTTGTATACTACTTATACAATTACTACATAGTCTATGCACTACTTTCCCATAGTTATTATATGACTTAATTTGTGTGATATTGTTACACTGTACAACAGTTTAGGCAAAATAAGTGACATTTTTTATGGTAATAACTAAGATAACTGACTCGAGAGAAAGGTTCAGCCCCCAGAGGTGTTCTCTAGATGCCTAGTCATAAACTTGAGCATTTTGCTTGAGTAGCAAAGTAGTGGCTATGACCACTGCTATATATACCTCATAGATGCTTGCCCAGACACCCTATATTGGATTTACAATGGGTTTCTTTTCTAGAAGTGCTCTCAAGGATGGAAGTGAACTTAAACAGCCTAGCACTACTAGAGCAATATCATACTTTAGTAGCCAGTGGGGCTATTTTCAAAAGAGTTACAATCAGACCTGGGCCATCATCACTGATGGCTAATTATAGCAAGATCAAGAGAGTTGAACCACCATATAGTTACATTGCAATGGCAGTGAAAGAAAACTGAGTTCTGAAGGAATAAGAAGATATAGAGAAGGTAAAGAGAGGAATAAGGAAGTTAGAGAAAAAGGTAGAAAAAAGGATTGACAAAGACAACAGACTTGAGAGCAACACAACTCAAGATCACCATCTCCTTCTACAGCCTAGCAAGAGGTTCAAGAACTGCCTATTAGGCAAAGAAGGATTCCTAAAGTTGTCAGCGTCTAAAGTCTGATGACTGGAATTAAGCTAACTGTCTCTTTGTTCAGAGTTTGACAAAGAGAACTCAATGGGGTTCTCACTTAATTCTCTACTACTTATACATTTTACTACTGTGGCTATGCACTTGCTCTCCCATGGTCCTCGTGTTACTCTAGTCATGTGACACACTGTGACTGTGACATGACATATGTGACCATCTGTCACATGATACCTTCCCATACTCTACCTTGTAGTTGTAAGTCTAATAAAAAAAGAAAAGAAATATAAATAATGACTTAGCCGTTTTACCAAGTCATAACACCAGATTGCTCTATATTGTTCAGCGTCTGGTATTATTGTAAATGATCAGAAAATTGTGTGTGCCCTCACTAGATTACGTGCTCCTGCCAGCACATATATGAAGTCATATTATGATAAGGTGCAAGCAGAACAAGGTATTGGATCCTGGGATAACTTTGCCTAGAAACTCAAAAATATTTATGAACAAAGAGATAATAAGGAGGGAGCAAAGAAGGAATTAATAGCACTCTAGGTCAACAAAGACCTAGCTAAAAAGAACTTTGTCAAGTATGCAGAACGATACAGGACATTGGTAAAAATTATTAACTATAGCGACGAGGTTCACATTGACAAGATGAAAGAAGTTATTCCTGATGAGTTATGAAATGCACTTGTTATATATGAGATCACAAATCAATCTCCAAAAACATGGGATAACTATCTAAAATTGTTAATGCAAGCATATAATGTTATGACTTGGCAAATTGGCTAAGTCATTATTTATATTTCTTTTCTTTTCTTTTCTTATTGATAAAGGTGGAGTGTGGGAAAGTATCACGTGACTTTGTCACAATGTCACAATGGTGTGACGGATGGTCAGGTCACAGTCACAGTCACAATGTGTCACATGACTAGAGTAACATAAGGACCATGGGAGAACAAGCGCATAGCCACAGTAGTAAAATATATAAGTAATAGAGAATTAAGCGAGAACCCCATTGAGTTCTCTTTGTCAAACTCTGAACAAAGAGATAGTTGGCTTAATTCTGGTCATTAGACTTTAGATGCTGACATATAAGGTCTTACATCTAGACAAGGCCCAGGGCACAATATTTGGTCTAGAGGCAAATAGAGAGAAAAGTGGAGAAAAGAAGGACACAGATGCAATGGAAATAGATGAGATTCAGAAAAAGGAAGGGAAGAACTTGCAATACTACCAGATATGTGCTAGAAAAGGCTTTAAGAATAAGGCAAAGTCACATAATACTGTAGACTGTTACAACAAACCTGGCAATGAGGACAAATGTCCTCATAAAACCTCTTCTCAGAAACCGTCTCTACCAGGTTCAAGCAAAAATAAAAATCAGTTGTTTAGAGCATGGCTGATGAAGTTATTGGAGAAAGAAAGTGATGACCCAGAATCCCCTCCTGAGGACATCAATGTGAATAGCGTGTGGGAGTAGCCACTGGGCTACATGTGTATGGTCCTGTACATGAGTAGTGAGCTGTGCTATAGTAGTGCTTTCCTTATTTTGGTTATTTTCTTCTTCTTTTCTTGGACACCTTGTTGACTATTGTCTCTTTTATCCTTGATTGTCATGCTGACTACTATGGTATTTTGATAGAGACAATGATTATTTGTACTCTTATTATTTTTTCTTCTTTTTGTTGTTGCTAGACTATGAAACTCAATAGTATATATAGGCTCTTGGGTCAGTAGCAAAAATACATGCTTTGGGAAAACTCTATGGCAAACATAAAACTCTAAAAGAAAAACTACCCACTCTATTGACTGGAGATCTTCAACAACATTTCCCTTTGAACTCTTTAGCCTTCCTACAATCACATCAATTGAGGAAATCCCTAATTCTGTTCCTCTAAGTAGGAAGGGAAAAAGGACTCCCAAATTGGATTTTCCCTTGGGACTGTAGAGTATAATGTTTGTGATCTACAGTTAGAGGATAGTATACTCTCAATTAGCTCGCAAAAGTCAGAAGTAGTACTGGAATCTTGTAATAATATAGTATGCAACAAGACTACCTCCTTTAAAATTCCAGTTACACTTTGGATATACAGCAAAAAAGTACAGACTAAGGCTTTAGTTGATTTGGGAGCTACCACGAACTTTGTCAACAGAGTCGTCATGGAAAATAATAACCTGGTAATACATAAACTAGCAAATTCATATCATATAATCAATGCAGATGGCACTCCCAACAAGGTGGGACAAATAACAAAGTATGTCTGAGCTTATGTAGAAATTGGATCTCACAAGACGACCTAACACCTCTTTGTCACCAATCTAGGGAATAAGGAGATGATGATTGGTTACTCGTACTTGTATAAGCATAATCCAAATATTGATTGGTAAAAAGGTCAATGGGAGTTCACCAGGTGCCCGAATACATGTGCTAGTAAAGTCTGTAAAATACAAGATGTAGAAGCAGGAGCTAATGAGCTTCATCTCGAAATAGATGTCAGTGGATTTCCCTTATTAGACGACATAGGAGATAAGGACCCCAACAACCACATTCTTAGCTGGGTAGACACAACTGACCCAGGCAGTCATCAACAGGCGATGATGATTGCAACTATACTCAATAATCAAGACCAGTATAGGGACTCAGATTGTAAAGACATAAAGACCTAGAAGACTTATGTACTAGAATGGTTACACGAGTATAGAAATGTGTTTTCAAAACATAAGTCAAAGAGAATGCCATTACGGAAACTGTATGACTATGCTATTGACTTCATAAAAGGCATAAAGCTTCCCAAGCTAGCAAAGGTCTATCTACTATCTCTAGTGGAAAGAAACTCTCTTGATACATGGATCAATGAGGAACTCAGAAAAGGTTACATCCATCCATCTACTAGCCCGATAGCAGCTCTATTCTTCTTTGTAAAGAAATACAATGGAAGCTTACGACCTGTCATGGACTATAGAGCCCTTAATACAATTACTGTCAAAAATCGCTATCTAATCCCTAGAATAGCCAACTTGATTGAATCACTCAGCAAAGCCTCAATCTTTACCAAAATTGATTTGAGATGGGGATACAACAATGTTTACATCAGAGAAGGGGATGAATAGAAAATAGTGTTTATCACAAGACGAGCCTCTTTGAGACAACTGTTATGTATTTTGGGTTCTCTAATGTACCAGCGACTTTCCAAAGTATGATGAACTATATACTTGGAGATTTGATTCACATTAGACTAGTAATGGTGTATTTAGACAACATTTTAATATTTGAAACATGTTTGAAGAAACATAGGTGATTGGTTAAAGAAGTGCTGAAAAGACTTCAATTTAATGACCTCTACACCAAAGTAGAGAAATATTTCTTTGAACAAAGTAATATCAAATATTTAGGCATAATAATATTGGAAAATAAAGTACAAGATAGATGAAGAAAAACTTTCAGGAGTTATAGAGTGGCCAGTACTGACAAAAGTCAAATAAGTACAAGCATTCTTAGGCTTTGCAAATTTCTATCGTAGGTTCATTGAGAACTTTGCCAAGATGTCAAAACTACTCTTTGACTTAACCAAGAAGAATTGTATCTGGAATTGGGGTGTTGAGCAACAAAATGCTTTTGAGATGCTGAAAAAGGCCTTTACCACAGCTCTAATCCTGAGAATACTAAATGACAAAGATCCCTTTAAGTTATCCACCAATGCCAGTGACTTTGCAATAGGTGCAGTCTTATCACAAAAAGACATGCAAACCAACCTGTGGTACCTAGTAGCTTTCTTTTCCAAGTTATTAGATGTCCATGAAAGGAACTATGAAATCTATGACAAAGAGCTACTTGCAGTAATTTGGGGACTAGAGGAATACAGACATCATTTGGAAGGATATCCACATAAAATTGAGATTTGGTCAGATCATCAGAACCTCATATTTTTAGGACAGCTCAAAAGCTGACCAGGAGACAAGCAAGATGAGCATTATTTATGACTTGTTTTGACTTTGTACTCTATCATAAACCAGAAAAGACAATGCAGGTGTAAGACCCCTTGTCCAGATGAGCAGATCATAAGATGGGGATAGACCTTGACAATACAAACCAGATGTTACTAAAGCCTAAGTTCTTTGTTATTAACGCATTAGAGGCTACTCATAAATCACCAATAAATGATGAAATAATCCTAAAGGAGGTCAAAGCTGCACTCTTATCAGACAAAGTCACAAAAGACTACAAATTGTTACTTAAGTCTGGTTCCAGAGAATTTGAAAAATCCTTGTAAGACTAGAACTATGAGAACAGACTACTCCTGTACAGAGGGAAGATATATATCCCTTATAGCGTGGACAACACTTTGTAACAACAGATCATTCAGATACATCACGATTTTCTATCTGCTAGACACCCAGGTCAGTGGAAGACCTATGAGTTAGTCTCCAGAAATTACTAGTGGCCTGGGATGACTACATTTGTCAAGAAATACGTTATGGGTTGTGATATGTGTCAGCAGATGAAAAATTGCCCACAATAACCTTTTGGACTACTCGTGCCTAACAAGGTGCCTAACAGGCCTTGGGAAATAATATCAATAGACTTAATTACTCAATTGCTAGAGTCAAATGGTTACAATGCTATCTGTGTAATTGTTAACAAGCTCATCAAAAGAGTTCATTTCATTCCTATCAATAATCAGTTTTCATCCAAGAATATAGTGCAGTCACTTTATGACAAGGTTTATCCATTACATGGATTGCCCCTACAAATCATTTTGGATAGAGGAGTACAATGCTCAGCTAAGCTATTCCAAGAATAGTACAAAATTTTAGGAATAGAATCTACTATGTCAACAACATACTATCTACAAACAGATAGACAAATAGAATATATAAATCAGACTCTAGAGCAATATCTTAGGTGCTATGTCAATTACAATCTTAGTAATTGGTCAGATCTGCTACCAAGTGCAGAATTCGCATATAACAATCAAGCACACAAAGGAATTAAAAAAAGTCCGTTCTACCTTGAATATGGCAGATACCTGAGAGCAGGTCCAATTTTAGTCAAAGAGTCATCGCAAAGGGACTTGAATGACCTGACATATAAACAACATGAAGCCTTGGAGCAAGCAAAAGCAGCTCTTACTCTTGCAATAGAAAGAATAAAGTAGTACTACAACAAGAAAGTCTAAAGTGTCCCATTTAAAGTTGGCGACAAAGTGCTACTCAATTTGAAGAGTTACCAGACCACGGAGCAAGCATTACAACCCTGGTACAAAGGACCATTCAAAATAATAGAAAAGTTGTTCTTGGTTATGTTCCGGCTTAGGATATCATCTTGCTACCGAGTACTACACCTAGTCTTTCATGCAAGCAAGTTAACTTAGTACTCTGAATCCACCATCTGTGGCCAGAAAGCCACTCCCCCACCACTGACCTTAATACAGGGCCAGAAAGAATAGGAGTTTAGATAACTTCTCAACAGAGCTCGAACCAAGAGAGAGAGTAATATCACAAACTTCATTCAGTCATATCTCTACTAATTCTTCAATGATTCACAAAGTCTTAAAACCAGCTTAAAGCCCTTAAAAAACCTTTCAATCAATGCCAGTTACATCTTGAGGCAATCAATATTGGCCAAGATATTAAGCAGATCAACTGGTAACCACTATGGTACCATTTATTAAATCACCAATATCTCAAAAACTGCCAGGATCTAAGCTTTTGTTCTAGGCTCAGCAAAAGCCCTTTTTATACCACTCAGAATGAGCATAAAATAACCTCAAGACAATTAATATTAGTGGAGATATGAAGGCCTCAATATTTATACATAGACTTTATTAATTACCCATAGATAGTCATCTGTCCTTTTCTTAGAACAAAGGACAGCCTCCATATGGTTAAGTTATTACTATTTCTAGCACAAAGGCACTACCATATATAGAAAAATAGATAGTAGTATGTGATAGCCTATTCTAGTACACAGACTATTACTTTCCTGTATATAAGGACTCCCTGTCTGAGGATTAGACCTCAGACTTAACAATATCTTTGCTGCTTATCTAAACTTCGCTTTTTTGAGCTTTTTGAATATCCAATTAACCAATCACAAATTAGTAAGTGGCCATTTGTGATACTTGTCTTATGATCAAATTTCCTTTGATCCCATCAACATCACACTGTGACATGTGACATGTGACAGTTTCCTGCACTCCTTCCTTGTGTAGTAAGTCTAAAAGAAAAAGAAAAGAAAAGAAATATAAATAATGACTTAGCTGTTTTGCCAAGTTATAATATATAAGGACTCCTTATCTGAGGATTAGACCTCAGACTTAACAACATCTCTTGTTACTTGTTTAACTTTACTTTTTTAAGCCTTTTGAATATTCAAATCACTAATCACCAATTATTAAATGGCCATTTGTGATAGTTTGTTAAGTCTACTATTTTCTGTCTCCTTTGTTTTTGTAAAGAACTTAGGATTATGTTTATTCCAGATGTGGGCCCAAGAGGCTATAAGGGTGTCTCTATTTCTATAAAAGAACAAATGACTTACTGAGGGCTCAGAGTGGGTTTCTATCAAGGACCTATTTCTATAACAGGTTAGACCCTAGGTATAAAGAAAAAGGTCTATATCACAAAAGGTCACTTACTAATTTGTGATGGGTGTTTTTATACTTGAATAGTTCAAAAAAGCAAAGTTTAGACAATGACAAAAGATATTGTTAAGTCTGAGGTCTAACCCTCAGACAAAGAGTCCTTATATACAGGAAAGTAATAGTCTATACACTAGAACAGGCCATTATATACTACTACCTATTGTTCTACATATGGTAGTGCCTTTGTACTTAAAATAGTGATAACTTAACCATATGGAGGCTGTCCTTTGTTCTAAGAAAAGGACAGATGACTATTTATAGGTAATTAATGAAGTCTATGTACAAATATTGAGGCCTTCATATCTCCACTAATATTAATCACCTTGAGGTCATTTTAGGCTCATTCTGAGTGGTATGAAAAGGGCTTCTGCTGAGCCTAGAACTGAAGTATCAATAATAGTGGTTTCTGAGATATTAGCAATTTAGTAAACAGTAACATAGTAGTTACTAGTTGATCTGCTTAATATCTTGGCCAATATTGATTATCTCAAGACATGACTGGTATTGATCAAAAGGTCTTTTCAAGGGCTTTCTATAGCCATTGAGACTGTGTGAATTGTTGAAGAATTGATAGAGATATGGCCAAATGAAGTTTGTAATAGTCTATTTCTTAGAATAATAGAAGCAAGCTAGCTTGTGTATTACAGCTAGTCTTGAAAGACTTTGGATTTGTGCAAACATTTCCAAAAAACCCTTGCAGGTGACTAGAACCACTCTAAGACCCCTATTTCTTCTCTATAAGCCAGTAAGAGAGACTAGACATAATATTAACTCTCTCCCCTCAAGACAAGACCTATCATTGATATTGGAAGAACACTTTTAGTATAGTTGTAGTATAGTTTCCACCCACACACTTCATCCACTGAACTAGGGATGTCATGCTTACTTTTGCCCCCAAGCTATACCATCAGAAACATCAAAAAGACTCTTGCTAAATGCTATTGTGAAATAAAACCCTTGTTGTTGAATAACATCGAGTTGTCTTGGAAACTCCACTTGCTAGAGCATTTGTATCAGATATTTGCATATAAATATGGGATTATAGTTATATTTTAATTAAGTCTTTTTGTCTTTCTCTCTTTTCCCCTGTGCTCAATTTATTTTGCTATAACAAGTTATGGGCCCCACTAGCGGGATGAGTGTGGTTCCCACCTCTCTGTTATAGACTGTGGTGTTACTTAATTGTGCCCTATGTGGTCCCAACCTTGATTCCCTATCTATAGGTTGTCATGACTTGGCAAATTGGCTAAGTCATTATTTATATTTCTTTTCTTTTCTTTTCTTTTCTTATTTATAACTACAAGATGGAGCACAGAAAGTATCACGTGACTTTGTCACAATATCACAATGGTGTGACGGATGGTCACAGATGGTCAGGTCACAATCATAGTCACAATATGTCACATGACTAGAGTAACATGAGGACCATGGGAGAACAAGCGCATAGCCACAGTAGTAAAATGTATAAGTAGTAGAGAATTAAGTGAGAACCCTATCGAGTTCTCTTTGTCAAACTCTGAACAAAGAGACAGTTGGCTTAATTCTGGTCATTGGACTTTAGATGCTGACATGGGTACCATTTGGCGATTTCATCCTTTGTATTTGTGCATTTAGCCAGTATTTTTTGGTAGGAGGTAACAAGTTATTATGAGAAGTGGAAGTGGCCAAGTATACTAGGTAGAAGTGGATACAAGGGAAGAAGAAGACCAGGGATAGTGGGCTGCAGGATCTCTATCTTGACCAGTGTTATGTTGATCTGTGAGGATGATGCATAGTGTCTCTGAAATATGGAAGTTGTGGTGTTATTTGGCGTCATGGTACATGTTCACCAAATATCTGATTATCTGGATTTCTTTTTGTTAGCATTTGGGTGGCTGATGAACTTATGGTCTATCAGATTTTTGTTTTCTGTCAGAAATGGCCAACTTTGTTGTTGTGCATCATTCTCTGTCTTTGCTTAGTCATCTTCACTGATGGCTAGGCTGTATTGGCTCCATTGAGAGCTTGAGTAGATTCCAGATAGTTTTCAGCTCATGTTATTATTTTTCCAGACATCTCGCTGAGTGGGAGTGTTGTGAAATGAAATCCTTGTTGTTAAATGATATCAAGTTGTCTTGGAAACTCCACTTGCTGGAGCATTTGTTTCAGATATTTACATATAAATATGGGATTGTAGTTATATTTTAATTAAGTCTTTCTGTCTTTCCCTTTTTTCTCCTGCACTCAATTTATTTTGCTGTGACAAATGCCTCTTGCTAAACCAGGAGACTGTGAAGGACAAGTCATTGCTAGAGAGAGTTGGAATGGAACCCACTCCATCTACTAAACTCTATGACCAACTCATTGAAGCAGACCCTTGCTGGCACAAAGTAGACAACTTCTACTTTCCATTCTGCTCCCCAGAACTACATTTTCAAAAAACAAAGAAGCTATTACACATAAAGGAGCACAAAGAACTCCTGGAACCACCTTGGATTGCATATCACCAAGTTTTCTGATACACAGGCACAATGTGATTATCCACAAATGCATGAGGACTACTATTACTATTATTCATTGGCACAGTTCCCTTGGCTGACGTCATTGCTCAATCGACCACATGATCATCTCATTCCCCTTAAACGTACCTTACTCCGCGATCATAAAGGGATCCGATAGTTTGTTTCATGTGGATGTCAACGGTTCAATTCTTGTCCCATGACTCATCAAAATTCCCACTCTGAATTTTTCGATCGCTTGTATCCTACCATCACAAGCATGAAACATTCTTACATTCTTTCGTCCCACTAATGGTTGCAAGGAAAAGCCTTTGTAGACATAGTGAGTTGAGCAGTGGATATAGCACATGACGCCATCTGCATTACTAGCAGAACACTGTATATTGTCATGAAAATTGGTGTAGACCATGATGACGACATGAATTTGATGATTTCTAACATGCAATCCCTTTCTATCGATCGTGTGAAGGTGTTCGTTGTTTGATAATACTAAAAGGGGAAAAGTCATGTAACTACAAAATTTACAAGATTAAATTATTATTAAATTATTGTACATAGGTACATGGATCCAGATTGACTAGCTTCAATCATCACATGTCCTTCCTTGGTCTTTTACCCCTTCTAATAGATTCAGACACCTTATTGTCCTTCGACTGGTTTTCCTGAGTTTGGGTCTTGAGAAGATCCATCAACTTCTTTCGTTCATCTGCTAACCCTGGATCTTCATACATTACACGCATGCTCTCTTCCTGGGATGCCTCATTGACATTCTCTGTGGAGCTCCGTGTCCGTCGACTGCCACTCGAGTGATGGTTTGCAGCCTTTTTTAAACTTGTGGCAGGTTCAATGACAGGTAGCATGTCGCTGTCAACAAGGTCAAAAGGGCTAGTTGGGGCCACAGCAAATGAAATTGGATCCGCTTCTACCACTTTCAGCTTTGAAGCTGAGGTCTGCCTTGATAGAGCCTATAGAACCACATCTATCAGCAAAACTTGGCAAACCATACTTGATGTATGATAATTTACTTTATGTCTCTGGGGTCTTTGTCTCTTCGAGTTTCGCAGAATTTCATCTTCCTCAGATAAATGCCTCTTCAGAGCCTTCGTTATACTTTTCTGAAGCGCCTTGGTTGCTTCATGATCGATCTTGGTATGAGACATGGATGATTGACTTCCAGCTTTCGCCACTTTCATAGGTGAAGGAGTTCTTGATGAAGGTATTTTGG
>Ga0153958_1000197_pt1 | contig 13863 bp, 4 predicted proteins | sample TSFL042MetaG_FD_104719 | JGI IMG/M metagenome (GOLD analysis project Ga0153958, IMG submission 104719) | Attine ant fungus gardens microbial communities from Florida, USA - TSFL042 MetaG | ecosystem: Host-associated > Fungi > Mycelium > Unclassified | place: USA: Florida, Wekiwa Springs... | reverse complement strand
GCGAAGGAGACCCACATGCCCACTTCTCCTTCCCCGCCCCATTTCTGGGACGGGCCTCGTTCTTATTTGAGGATGCCCCCGCTCAAATCAAAACTACAACCCCCGCACTAAAGACTAAGAGCAAAAATCTGAAACCCACATATCCCTTACATCATAGCATAGAAAGCAGTACCGTTGATCCCATATTCAATTAAATTGGTGTCTATATCGACTAGTACTAGATAGATAATTTCATTTAGGGTATGCTATGCCCTTATTTCATTTTTCAATTGAAATTCAGAGAATTGGGAGAATGCCGCTAAAAGTGTAGTGCTACTATCTTAGGTTTTTCTCTTCCCGCGCACTCAATTCAAGAAGACGAATGAATCTCTTTCACTCACGGAACACAAAGCATCAATCAAAGTACACGCAACTACATCTCCTTCGGACCCTGACGTGAACGGCAGCTTTCAGTGAGTCTTAGTTTGATGATCGAACATTCTTTCGATTTGCATGTGTTAAGCATATAGCTTAAGTAAGTAGCATGATTTGACCCGAAGCGAAGAAAGCACAGTTCAATATCCCATTCACTCTAGTCATAAAGGATCGTAGGCGATCTAAGGTTACCGACTCTCCGGCCCCATTTCGGTGCACGATTGGAGAGTTCTATGGGCCCGCCGCTTGATTGATTCACTCCATGACTAAAGAAGAGGCTCTTGGCTATGCTTCTCTTATGATATTTCTAGAACACGAATGTGAGCTCGGAAGGAGATTCACTACCAAAATCTGTGTATGTACGAGCCTCGTTAATGAAAGAGAGAAGAAGAGCCCCAAGCCGTTTGCCCGAAGGCTGAATGTCCAACAAAGGAAAAAGAGAAAATCAGGTATTGTACTCAGGGTATCCTAAGGGTCTTAACCTAGCTCCCGAGCCCTTCAAGAAAGCTATGAAAGAAAGCTTAGGCAAAAGCCACTCTCAGAGATAAGAGTAACAAAAGAGGAAAGCATATGACGTAAAAGACAAGCTTACCTCGATCTGTCATTACATATGATATATCGAGAGAAAAAGACCATAACGTAATTCATTTAGAGAATGCCGATGAGAAAGTAGATCTGGTTCCGAGATATGGAAAGCTGTGAATACAGTTAGTGAAGCTAGACCGGGAAGTGGGGTATCCCCGGAAAAGAGGTCGGCCTTAAGTTCTAGCTTAGATAGCTTAGACTGAGCTTTGCTTTCTGAAAGAGTTATTTTTTCGTTATTAGAGAGAAGCAGAAGCGGAGCACTCGTGGCACACTTACTTTACTATACCCATTCGAGAAGAAAGTAGAGTTCCTATTCACCGCTACCCCAGAGTGAACAGTCTTTTCAACAAAAGAGACAACAGCTTCTCCCTCGGGCTCTCTCTCCTGAGCTTGAAATAGGGAGGCTGGGCTAGGTGTAAAAGGCTTAGAAAGCTCCATATCAACATACATTAAAAAAGTGAGATTAGATCGGAAGTCATCTTTTTTCCAACCAACTTGCTCAAACGTAGATAAACGACTCCAGGGATTCTCTTTCCTCGGTATGCTAGAAAGAAGTTAGGAGGAGGGTTGTTTCGCTAAGAAGTCGTTTTTGTGTTGAATTGGACCTGGTAGTGTCAACCTATCTTCGTTGAATAGAAGAAAACAAACCCGAGGGAGTCCCCCTACTGGGCATAGGTGCAAATGATTGGATCGCCCACTCTAGACCCCTATCTTAGCGCGCTGCTCTGCTCTGCTGCTTTGTTTGCAGCACTTCGCTCGTAGTTGAGAAGATTGAATCTGGGTGCAACTTGATTCGTTGGAACCAGTGTGTTCATATTCCGAGTAGGATTCGAAAGGACGTATCTCATGGAACACAAAGCAAATCTCTACCTCCCCTTACTCTCACGTTCTTAGGCGGGGGCAGGATTCGAACCTGCAATCTTCAGGTCATGAGCCTGATGAGTTGACCAATTCCTCTACCCCGCTTCTTCCCTCTTTTCTTTCTCTTACGCAATTTTCAGTGCTTCGACGAGGACTTCGGGCATGCCTTTATTATGCAGCAGCAGTGCGGAATTGAGTTTCTCGTCTGGTGGATCTGATCTTTAGGGGGGCAATACATACCAAAAGGTGTTTAGTTCTTTGATCCATTCCCTTGCGCTTGAACTAAGGTAAGGGGATTGATGTCACTAGGCTTAATGGAATTGGTTCCAATTCCAAAGACTATCTAGAGCTAGAGTCGAGAAGACACTCGCTTCAATTCAGGAAGCATTTAAGGCAAAAACCTCTTTTTCTTTACGCACGAATATCTAAAGAAATGTAATTAGCCCAAGCCTCTTCAGCTTCAGGCGGGCTATGTGTTCGAAGAGCAGATCGAGCTCAAAGAGTGTTGGTAAGCCTGTCTTAGTAAGGTCGGCTAAGCCATGTAGCTAAGCTAAATAGAAAGGCTTGTCCGGATGAGCGAGCATCCTTTAAGCTAGAGCACCGACCTAAAAGCATCTATAAGGCTAGGAAAGGTTAAGAGAAAGAGAAGACGTTGGGAGGTCGAAAACCTGTAATTCAATTCCTTAACATCCCCGGCAGACTGAGTTCAATAAAGAAGTCAGACAGAGCAGGTAGAAAGCAAAGTCTTGATAACTCTTTACAGGATTGAGTTCAAGAAGTCTGGATTTACATCTCTCGAGCCTACAGCCTTGAAGTCTTGGATTGAATTACTTAGGCTGGCCTTATAGATGAAATGAAGTAGACTATTCCTGCCTAAAAGGAAAGAAATTCCTATCATCTTTCAACTCTAGCTTCTTTAGAATTTCCTTACGAAGGAGCAAGAAATCCGTCTCAGTCCTAAACTAAGAACCTTTGAAGAGGAAGGTTATGAAGCATGAGGGTTTTTTTTCACCTAAATCTAAAGTCTGGTACTAAGACGGGTTTGTTGCTTTACTACCTGATCAGATCAGTTGCAGGAGTGGAATGGATTCCAATGCATTATACTTTCTTTCTTCCGTCAGGCTTGATAGATTCTATTCTAAGGCATTTGCCCCAAGGTTATGACGTAGCTTGCATGAGTTAGGAAAGCTGCTTAAAAGCATCATGTTGCGGAGATGCGTCATTCTATAGAATGATCATATCGATCTTTGATTGATAATCAGTTCAAGGACTGATTTGTAGTTAGTCTTGTTGTTACCACGCCCGCATACTGAGAATGATAAGCTACAGCTCATAACGCCTTCGTTCAATCCCTTCCTGAGATTAGAATGAAAAGGCGGGGGATAGGAGGAAAAAAAGAAATTTCGGACATGAAATAACGTATGTTAGAGGTCCTAATCTTGACTCTTTCATTTGTCGATTCTGACTTCTATATTGAGTTAGACGACGTAAAGGGCCTTTAGAGGCTAAGAGTTCAATCTCTAGTTAAATCTATAGAACACCTGTGGACTAAGCCCTAGGAAGATCTCTTTCTCTTGTCTTACCAGTCCGCCCAGAGAGAGCTACAGTAAGACTAAAGCAATAATCCTCTGATTCACTTCTTAGTGTGATTAAATGCAACTTTGAAAGTAAGGTAGTTTCAAGCAATTTGAGCCTCTGACTCCTTTCAATCCCTGAATCGGGTGGAGGTGATACACGATAGAAGAGAGAGCATACGATATGAAATTCATGGTCTTTCTTTCTCCTCATAAATAGCATATGATGAGATAAGCTGCTTTCAAGTCTTCAAGAATCCCGTACTGTAAATGGGAAGCCAGCCACGTCAGTTAGCTTACTTTTACTCATCCAGACATCACATAAATATGCAGTTAAACAGGTTTGTCAATTTATGTCGATTTCAGGCTGTCAAACGAATTCTGAGATACCTCAAGAGGACTATTGGTTATGGTGTTCTGCCTTTGTTATGTTAATGCTGACTAGGCAGCCAGCCTATCTATCAAATTCCAATTTCAAATAGAGGACCTTGTTGTCATAGTTGTCAAAGCTTAGTTATCCGTGAATGAGAACTCTTGTTGGCTGGTAGCTCCATGGTTTGTTAGCTTGAAAGCGAGTTAGTACTCTTTTAACTGAGGGGAAGAAGGAGTGATTGTCTTCAAAAGAATTCCCTAACAAGAGAAGGATCGTTACTCTGAGTCCTAAAAGCACGGCAATCCTAATGACTTTCCTATTAAGGAACTTGCTTGAAAGGTCTTCTTCTCTTGTCGGTAAAGGCATCCTCAAATGAGACAGATGAAAGCATAACCACTCACTTGGGCGTAGGAAAGAAGAAAGGTGGATTCGATCTTACTCCTTTGCCCGCTACAGATTCTGTTAACAAGTTTAGATCTTCCTGGGCTTCCTCTTCTTCTCAAGCAGTAAGAGGCATACTATTAAGGAAGACGCACACAAGTAATTTGAATAATCGGAAGGGCGGGCTAGTATGAAAGTAGGCAGAGGACCTGACATTGAGAGGCGGCCCTTGGGACGAGCTCTAAAACAAGTACTGATAACGAACCTAGCTTTTATTTTAAGCCGAAGAAAAAAGCATTAATACCCCTAAAAAGCACCTGGGCTAGCCTTGCTAGAGCGGGTGTGCGGTAGAATAGAACTGAGCATCAAGTTCTGAAAGAAGGAAATTCCTTCGTGCGGGAAAGCTTTTTCACCGTTCATTGCTTTCTCTCCCAACTCATACTTAGGCTTAGGATAGGCGGGCTCAATGCCCTCTGGCTCTTTGAATTCCCGGTATTCTCTTACTTGGTTCCACTGATCAAACTCCTTATAGAAGCCCTGTTTCTTTAGTAGGAAATCAACGCGTTGAAAGATCTTGGATCTCACCTGGGAATAAATCAAACAAAGCACTTTTCCTTACCAACCAAATTCTATCTACCACTACTTCAAAGCAATGAAAGTGTAATTTAATTTATCGAGAGGTAGGGATATTATGAAGCGGATAATCAGGGAGTGGTTAATCGAATAACAGGCAGATAGGCACGCTATACAAGAGGCTTGCTCCATTCCATACGGGGAAAGTTTTGGTGCAACTACAATGCGATATGGCTTAGCTTCTCTTAGCTCTAGGAAAGATGGGGAAGTAAGTGACTTACGGGATTCAATTAAGCGAGGGAAGGGGGAAAGAAAGAAAAGTGGAATTTACCCTCTGCCCTTCTAGTCTCTTGGATTCATTTCTTTTCCTATTGGCATTCTAAACTAATTGGATTGTGGGTCTCCTTCGCCATTTCTATCAGGAATTCGATTTGAAAAGCTATCATTGGTGTTCAGCCAAGCGAACAGGTTCCAGCCTGTTAGAGGACACTGTGGGGCCTAGTTTACTTGTTCTCTTTGATTCCTCCTTCCTGACTGAAGAGATTCCAATCTCAAGAGCTAAAACAATGCCCATGATAAAGAAGAAGGAAGGACAGACAAACCACTCAACTGGGCAAACGCAGCGTCTTTCTCCTCTATGGAAGTTCTTTGAATGCCTCTTTCTCAAAGGTCTACGAGAAGGATGAAATCTAAGAGAAGCCTATATCTGCGCACCCTACTTCGCGGGACTAAGCAAACATCTTTCAAAGAAGGAATTTACTACTTAAGTAGTTAACAAAACCTCCTAACAAACTGCCCAAAACTCTAGCTATAACAAGTTGCTAAGTAAAGAGGGACAGAGACTAAGCTGAGCTTGATTACCCCTGAAAGAGGAGATCGAATTACTCAGATCTCCCTTCATCTTCGACTTCACTGATGAACTATTTTAGAAGTATATATCTCAAGCCTATCTGGGCTGGGGTAGGCTGCTAATAGGAAAAGAATAGGAAGAGCTGTTCCGAACTCTGCTTCTTAACTATTTAGATTATATTCCGTTTCGTCACCCTCGGGAATGGCTTCTCCACGAATGGTTGACTTGACGGATTCCGCCTAATCCCGCATGAGAAGAAGCCAACCTCCTATTTATCTATTTCTATTATTAGAGAGCTGAACCCAAGTCCTACTTCTATAAAGTAAGCGACGGGCAGGTTCGGATCACTTACAATACATGGCTCTACGAAGGAAGGGGTTGGTTTCGGGTATCGATCGGGTACTGGTAGCCTTTGCAGGTCGTTCGAGCAACGATATTGTTGTCCTTTCATTGGCGAGGCCTAACTCCGCCTTCTGTACTAACTCGTCTAGTATCACTCACCTAGTTCGCCTATTTATTGATTAAACCCTACTCGTCGTATTCCAACCGGGCTCAGTCCACTCATGTCTCATATTTCTTTTATTTCCCAGCGAAGACAGACTTGGCAGCCACACCAGTGACTTTCGGGCTTTTTGCCCTTGCCCTTCTAGTAGGCCTTTGACTGAGACCCACGACTTCTTTCTTATTCTCTTATTCTGAGCCGCTTCGTACCCACCAAATTGGTCGTGTATATATACGGGGACCTTCTAAATCCAAGGGTAATTATAGGCCGTGCTAGAGCCAAGGAACTCAACGAAAACAAGCCAGTGATGATTGTGCTTGGAGCGACTACGATCGATTTATTAATGCCCGCATAAACAATATCAATCACGAAGACGAAAGCAAAGACTTATTCTGTATCAGCAGCCCGGTAACAAAACAAAGGAGAGAGAGAGCGGGGCTCGCTTACGTGAGGGGATAAAGGAGAAGGTAGCCCCATAAGCACCGAAGTCGTGAGCGAGAGACTGCCCGTACCATAATACGCTCATTTCTTCTACGTTTTTAATACCTTTATGTGTCTGAGACTAGTATATCATAGTTGGACCGACGGACGTATAGAGTGGGAAAATGGACTAATTAAGTGGACTAATGAAGCGGTTGGCGCACGGGGCAGTGCAATCTAGGGAGCCGGTATGTTAAAGATAAATTCTCTATTTTAATAAGAATGGGTTCGCCTGCGGATTCGCAATTTAAGAGAATGTGCTTAAATAGATTTATGCTCCGCCGACAAAGACGAGAAAAGAGGGAATAAGAGACAAAGGATCTATCCTGCTATGAAAAGGCGAAGCTCCGGCCTCAACCTTTTGTCTACTATACGATGCATAAGGCTTAACTAAGCTTGCCTGCTGACTCAGTATTCTTTATCCCCAATGCCCCTAAGCCTGAGTGAGACGTAGCGATCTGGAATTAACTCGCCAATATGAAAAAGAAATTGCCTAAGGGCCTGGTTCAATAGGAGAAATACAAAGCGACTAGTTGTCGGGAAAACTTCCAGCTAGACGCTCTAAGAAACTAAGAAAAGAAGAGGAATTTTATCTATTAGTGATAGGTCAAGCAAAAGGGTGAGTCGAACAAAGGTTCGAGTCCAAGGCACTGGCTCAGTCGAGCACTGAACCCTCGATCGATCAAAGAAAAAGCGGGGGTCCGAGATCTTAGACTTTTTCTCCAATGACCAGATTCTATAATTCTATACATGAAAACCGCTCTTCGACATTCTATTTTCGGTGCCATTTCCCGTTGAAGAGATAGTGGTGCTTGGATTAGGGCTTTCACCCGTTCACTCATTCGATGGAAATAGCGTTGAAAGGTGAAAGCCTCTTATGTACCCTTGTCGCGAAGGAAGGCCGCTTCATAGCTCACTGGTTGGGGTGCTCCCACTCCTGGATACTCAATCTAATGATCGCCCCTACACCTTGTTGAGGATTCCGAGCGTCCCTGAGTCGTAAGCAATCTGATTCGCTAATTCTTTTCTTCCCGTAGTTGGATTACCGGACCGAGAGCCAGTGCTTCGGCCTTCCTTTTCAGTCAGATCAGCTCCCCGGAGCGATGAAAGCCTTTCCAAATTCTTCGTATAGCCATTCCAACTTTTAACTTATTGTCATCTCCATTAAAGGCAGCAAGCCTTCTCTTTCTAATTGGGATACTTCCGGTGCTTGATTATACCATTTTTTAACATCTCGTTCCCCTTTCGAATGCTCGTCACTCAGGTCCATCATCAAATCCTGAAACAACTAGTTAGGTTTCGTCGCCCGGGTTAAGGAAAGATTTTTATGAAGTAGGAGTTCCCATCGGCCAAAGTGGTAGATTAGACCTCCGGTACTATCTTTTTAACATTTCCAGTTGTCTCGATCTCGGTCAATTCCTAAACACGACACGATTAAATAAAGCAAGAACACCAACCGAAAGAGAGGAAATAGTGGGAGACCGGGACCCTCCTCATTCCTCATTGAGAGAGTCCGAACGAATCTTAGGTTCTTCCAATAGATGGATTCTTTCTTGGTAGTTCTACTGGGGGCAGGGGATTGGAGACCAGTCTTCGGACAAGCAAGAGAGGAGAAGGGCACTCACTCTATCCATCCCATCGATCCATCCAGTGGAAATACGAGGATTCTCCTATCACAAAGCTTCTGGGAGAGAATAGAGTAAAGCTAGCTACCGTCTAGCCTCCTACACTCTTTCGCGTTAAGCGTACATCTTTAGACTAAAAAGGACAGTTCCGCTTCTCTTTCGCCGTTAGAACACTCGCTGATAGAACACATCATGGGAAGAAAAGAAGGTTCTGGTCATACTTGCTCGCAACAGGTGCTTCTTTCTTTCCCGCTAACGAGGAGCTTACCTTATGCTTTAGGGTTGGTTTGGCTCCTTTTATTCCTTTTATCTCAGTACTGGTTCAGGAGCGGAAGAGGCAATAAGCCTATCTCTTGCCGAAGTTTATGGTTCAAAAGAAAGGGATGAAGCCAGGCAGTCAGTCTCCCATTGTTAAAGCTCAATCATCATTTAGATTCAGGTTTTTATTCAAGGCGATTTCGCAACCTCCTCGATGAACGCACAGCTCCTCAACTACTCCTTTCGACGGGAACTCAAGAGTGAAGAATAAAAGACGGGATTGCCTTACATTCAAGAGCAGATACCTTCGATAGTACGGATCCTAAGTCCAATTAGAGTGGAAATCATTCAATCGGGCAGTCCCACTCTTCGGGGAAAGCGGGAAAAAACTAGCTCAAGCGATGGGGCCCTCCTCACCTAATACCCGCTACTAAGGATTGAAAGTAGCACAATCGGCTATAGGGCAAACTCCAGATCTACGAATAGCCGCGGGCAAGCACCTTTAACAAAGCAAGGCGCGAAAGCCTTCGCCTATAGCTTCTACTTCTACTTAGCAGCCCCAATACAGTACCCCTTTAACACACAAGTACGCTCACGCTAGTACAAAAGTCAGTAAAACAACCTTCTAATGTCTCCAGACCTTCTATGAACGGGGCTTTGAACTATAGCAAATAGCCCATTGGTTGGTTGAGCTTTGCTCTATGCTGGCTTAACTCTTCCTATGCCTGCTCGAACAGGAAAGCCTAAGGAGCAAATAAAGCGTTAGCCCACTTGTTTGTTGCCCGCTTGCTTTCGCACCGTATCTCCTTTTCTGGCTAAGATAAGAAAAGGATTGGATCCCTTTTGATTAGATCTCAATCACTTAATAGAGTATAGTGTCTCGCGCCTCTCTTCCAATGCCAATCCTCCGCCGATAGGATGGTTTTTGATTGGCTTGAGGCTAATCTATCGCCAAATTAAGCCGAACAGATAGACTAGCCAGATCCGCTGATCTTCCTTATTCCTATGGGCGGGTTGCTTCTTAGTGAAGGTGGGGTGGAAGTCAAAGCAAGAAGCCCCTACTCGGGTTACGCGTTCAGGGACGAGGTAAAAGGAACTTGTAACATGAACATCCTGCTCTGTCTACTAAATAAGACTATTCCAAAGAGAGGAGGCAAAGTCGCCAATTCCGGTTCTTCAAGCCGAGCGCCGACACCAAGCCAGTTGCTGAATTGACTTCTCTATGCGGGACATGAAGTGTGGAGTAAAGCCCCCCCTTTTACTTTCTGGTAATACATAATTATCTCCTCGCTGGTCTATGCCCTGAGATGTGCCATACCTTTTCCGATCACAGGTATTGTCGAACCGTGTCTTTCAAAACCACCGCGTTGCTGGATTTCATAAACCTCTTCTTTTTTTATGCCCACGTTATAGTGGGATTTGCCCCATCCAAATAAATAAGTGTCAGCGGTTATGAATGAAAATGTAACAGGAAGTCCTATCGTGCTACTGGCTTTGAACCGTATTGCTAACCTGGTTCGATGGGCAGATGGAAGGCCCTGTGCTCTATCAATCTAGTCCGTCTCTCCAGAAGTCTTTCCAGCAAGCGAGCGAGTGAGACTTACGCTTGAGAAAGCCGGGTCGGGTACAGTGAATACAAACCAATTTATTGCGTATAGAAAGACTCATACTAGTTTACCTATATGCTTAACACATGCAATTCGAAGCCGGACTAGTTCGAATTAAGCCATTCCGTATCCGCTTGTTTTCGGGGCGACTCTATCTCTTTATCTCCATCTCTTAGTTAGCCAGGATTGAAACCTCTCTCCAGAAAGCAAGCTGAGCAGTTCTCACTCTGTCCGGTGACCAAGAAAGCTTAAAGAATGCCGTAAAGTGATCACAGAAAATACCGATTCACCACGTTAAAGCGGGCTTAAGGTAAGGCAGTAAAGACTGGCGCCGAAGGATATGTTTTGAAGAAAGAGATCCGCAGGCAAAAGTCTTGAAGAAAGGACTGACTGAAGGAGAGGTTTGTAAGAACTCGACCGAAAGGGAGAGGAGTGAAAGCCACTCGACTGTAAGGAGAGGAAAGCCATCGAAAGAAAGTCCAATTTCCACTGGGCGAAAGGAAAGAGCAACTAAAACAGCGGGGATGGCAGAAAGAAGGACTGAAACTCGAGACCTTTCCCCTGCATCGAAGGTAGCTGGCCGAGATGTAACAGAACTACCACTAGCTGGTATGGAACTAGCACTGGCTGACGAAGAACTCACAAGAGAGCTCTCAGGGTATTACACTAGGATTGAGACTATCCATTTCTTACTCACTGGTAAAGGGGCACTGGGCCTATATAAAGATTACCTTGTAACTAGCCCGCCATGAAAGACTTAGTACATCCTAGAAAAAATGGATCCCTAGCTTGAAATGAAGACTCCTGCTTTTCTCTAAGCAGTAGCTCGCGACCCGATGTGAGAAAAAAGAAGATTGACTGCATGAACTATTCAGAACGGGAATCCTACATCTCCGGAACAGGAATCCTCCAAAGCAGCTAGATTTTCTTCTGCCTGGCTTGAACTGAAAGGGGGACTTCGCTAGTTTCTCAGTTTAAAAGGCAGAAGTAGGGGCAACTTCCTTCCTTAGGTGCACCCCCTCTTTGAGGGGTGACTGGCTAGGGAAGGCGAAGCTAGAAAGCGAGGTAGAGGAAGTCCTTGAATTCCATCTGCAGTAGGTCGAGTCAGCCCTTTTCGGAAGCTGAAAATCGTATGTAAACAAAATAGGATGTGATCTTTGAAAGAAGTAGCTGCTCTCTTCACTGCATCCCCGAATCCGACCGCCAATAAGATAAGAGTGATCAGAATACTACGGGGAAGGCATTAGCAGCGCAGGGATGCGACACAACACACCCTTGCAGGTTGTTTAAAAAAGGCACCGATTCACGTGCTTTGGCTATTGCCATGCTCCATGATGAAAGAAGCATCGGCTTAAGCAAAGTAATGAATAGAAGACCCAAAACAAAACGCCTTTGGTTACCAGAAGCCGTACCAGCTTAAACCTTTTCCTTGGACTATGTTTACTCAAAATCCCCCAGCCCGCTAACGAAAAAGATTATTCTAAAGGGCAGGAACATCCTGGAAAAGTGCTTTCAGGTCTGGGAAAAGGACCCTGTCATGTATAATGACTTCTGTTCTGCCACCAGGGGAGGCTGCTAACTTGGCTAATGCGTCTGCCTTGTCGTTCTTTTTTCTTTGTACGTGGCAGAATTCGAGTAGCTCGAACTATTTCATGAGCTCCATAGCCATGGCGTGGTAGGGCATTCATTCTGGTTTGCCGTACTTCATATGTACCCTAGAGCTGGCGAATGATTAACTTGGAATCCCCATAGATCATGAGGACCTTTATACCAATTTGTAAGGCGACCCAGAGGTCGGCAATGAGCGCTTCGTACTCAGCTTAATAGCACTTATCATTCGGCAACCAAAGCAAGACCCTTTTGCAGTTTACTCGCCAGTGTCATCACTCACTGGACGAGCCTTTCTATTTGTACCAGTTGAGTACGTCTGCCCAAGACCCAGACAAAAAGCTTTGTACCTTACCACGGAAACTCCGCTATCAATGTCGTCTGGCCCAGTTGCCCCAACTGGACTTAACCATTTGACTTCTGACAATAAGAGGAAGAGAAGCCCTCTTGAGTAAGGGCTCAAGAGTTAGAGTTTGAACTCACCTTCTTTCTTCTATTTCATAGCCTCTTCCGTATTCTCAATCGGAATAGCCAGGCCTTCCATCTTTTTCTTTTATTAGGAACCGAATCCGAAAGAGACGCAGCAGCAAGAGGTCCTGAATCAAATAGAGCAAGCAAGTCCGTATTCTGTTCGGCTTACGGCTTCATTCCCTGAGTAAGGAGAAAGAAGACACAGCGCCGGGGAATAGCTCCGAGAGGGACTTTTCTGAGTAAAGAGATAAGTAAGGGTAAGAGTAATTCCAATTGAGTAGGTGAACCAAGAGACTCTTCTCTTTCGAGCGAGATCCTTTACCACGCCTAACTAAATGAAAGAAAGTAAGAGAGAGAGTGGCCGCCTATGACCGGCTGATATGAAGCCCAAAAATTCTTTACTTGGACTCCGTGCACCTCTTATTATATAACAAAGAAGAAAGCCAATCCAGATATGAGTTTAGAGCATAGGAAGTCGCCGAAACAAGCGACAAACTTAATAGGGGTGAAAAAATAGCTTTAAACACGCGTTTAGCAAGCTTTTAACACAGGATCACAAACACAAAAGCCATTTGCTTCTCGTTAAGATTGGACTGCTCTTGGGGGAACAGCTTAGACAGCTCCATCTTCAACTCCTAGCATGAAAGTGAAAGTCTCAATCCCAGTTCCATATTAAGAAAGTAGACGGACAGAACTCCCCGACCTTGTTAGGACCCCTTCGGATTGGACAGCTCCTCTTCTAGTCGAGTAAGGTGCGTACCTTCCCTCTGAAGCTCTTATGGGGGGGACATCCTTTCTAATACGCCTTTCCCGGACAAGGATTAGCTTCTGATCTTCTTGCCCTTGCCTCTTCTTCTTCTTGGTCTCGCTTCTTCTCTTTCTTCTCCAAGCCAACCATCTGATCAAGCCGGAGTTGAACCAGCCTTTGGAGTTGGGGTTGAACCTGCTTAGCCAGCCGAAGAGCTATAAGAAGCTTTGGACGGAGTGGGACCTGCTTCTTAGGGCAGCGAGTGCTTACGCCCCTTTAGATTAGAGATAGGGGGCCAAAGGACACAGACCGACAAGCTAGATCCTCAGGGGAGGTAAGAACCACTTTCTACTCTTGTTACCGGGGAAAGCTCCAACTTTAGGCTTTAGGCAGAGACTAGAGTTCAGATCCTATGGTATGCTATTCCAGCCACTAAGGTCTCGCTCTGACTTGCTCACGAAGAAGAATTCTCGATCGAGAGCTAGTACGAGGGTAGAGGGACAAACTATCGGGCTTATGCTGGCAGGCTATCTGACGGAAGAGAAACGTAGGCAAAAGTGAAGGGTTGGGCCTGATGTTACAACTCAATCTCACACCTTCCTTCTTGAAACAAGTTCCGATAGAGCTTTCCCAGGACTGAAAGAAGTTAATGGAGGCTATGTAGCTGCTACAATAGCATTAGCGCTTCCAGGCACGCTTGCCTATCACTTCTGCTTCTTTCATCCTGATGAGCTACCCGAAGGGGCATTCCTCCTAATTGCTTCTTGCTAGCACAGGACTCTTTTTATGCTACGGCTTCGTTTCCTTGTGAATATGGATGGCTACTTTACCAGGCTATTCTTCGCATCGAAGAAAGTAAGGACGTTGTATAATTTAGAATTCTAAATAAGGGCACTCTCTCTGGGCCTTCTCTCTTGCAAGTGAACTAATAGGCTTCTTCATGTCTTTGCTTT